>Ga0172371_10009911_pt1 | contig 13008 bp, 7 predicted proteins | sample Lak12m_FD_114543 | JGI IMG/M metagenome (GOLD analysis project Ga0172371, IMG submission 114543) | Freshwater microbial communities from Kabuno Bay, South-Kivu, Congo - kab_022012_12m | ecosystem: Environmental > Aquatic > Freshwater > Lake | place: Democratic Republic of the Congo: South-Kivu... | reverse complement strand
TAACGACCAGACAAAGACAATCGCGAGATCGGTGGGGATTGGTTTCACGGGTCTTCTCTTCCTCTCCGGAGCCCTATTTCCGCGCCGCCAGATAGCCCCAGACGAAGGAGGTGGGAAGCATCGTCTGATGCACGGTGAATTCGTTCATGGGAACATACGAGAACACGTCGTAGTACGATTCCGTGGCGGGCCACTGGGCCACCGGAGGATACAGCAGGCTCTCGAAACGGGCCGCGTTCGGATGCTTGTTGGGAGCGGCTGGGTCGATCGGACCGCCGATGGTCACACCTTCGTAGAGTGGTTGATTCGAGACGCAGGCGTCTTCATGCAGGGGATGCTGCGGCCAGCGGCTGCCGACGCCCGTGACGTAGCACATATTCAGCGGATTGGCCCCGGCGCCTGACAAGGTGGACAGGATGACGGCCCGCAGGTACTTCTCGTCACCGGTGACGAAGTGGGCACGAACTAGGTTCTGCGACTCCGGCTTGCTCACCGCGCCCCAATTGATTGGCCGGTCCAGTCCGCCGGTCCAGTGGAAATCGGTGGCCTCCGTGTTTGTCAAGTCGCGCTCGGCATCGCGCAGCAAGGCGGCGAGAATGGTCTGTTGAATCTCCTGGTTGACCCCTTGATGCGATGTGCGCAGGTAGGTCCAGGCCGCCACACCCTGGGGATCGTTCGTGTGGCCCATGTGATTGGTTAAGAACGGCGCGGCGGCGTCCTTGAACCGTGTGGTTGCTAGAAAAGCCGCTTGCCATTTCTCATCGCCGGTCAACCGGTAGAGTTCGGCTGTCGCCAGGCAGCGCGCATCTTGCCCACCGGCTGACCCGCCCCCTCGACTTGCTTTCCGGCCGCGGCTGCGGTCGGGCGGGCTCTGTTGCGTCTCCGCCCATCCGAACGCTTTCAAGGCCGTGTCCTTGTAGCCCTGTGCCCGGTCCGGATTTCCGTGAGACTGGAACCACAGGGCCGCGCGAGCGGCAACGGCGGCATAATTGTAAGCGACGCCGGCAGTTCGGGCATACGCAAACACGGGCAACGATTCCTGCCAACTTGCTTCGCCGCGCCGGGGATGCTCGCCCGACTCGATTGCGCCGAAGACGCTGCCGTCCGCCTGCTGCATTCGGCGCAGGAAGTCAACTTCCCACAGCGCCTCGTTGACCAGGTCCGGCAGTTCGTCCTCCGATTCCGGGATCCCGAACTTCAACTCGGCGAAAGCCTCGGGAGCCATGTCGGCCAGATCGAACAGCATCAGCGGCATCAGCGCGTGGTCGGCTCGCCGGTCCCAGTCGCCGGCGTCCATGTAGCCGCCCCAGGCATCGGGTAACTCCCGGTTGGTCAGGTCGGCCAGCCATTCCCGGAAACGACCAGGGCCTGGCGTGTAGGAACTCAGCAACGCCCGCAGTTCAGGACCGAGCGTTCGAAGCGAGGCGTCCTCATTTGCTGAACGCGGTTCGGAAACATACACCTTGACCCCGTCGGCGGGGTGAAATCCCCGCGGCCGTACGAAGTCCGTGGAGGGCGGTCCCAGCGCAATGCCGCTCCGCTGGCAGTACAGGCCTCGCATGGATTTGACGAACGCCTTCTGCCAGACATCCTGGCCAATCTCGAAGGGAAACGAGCAGCCCACGTCGTCGACACAAATGCGATAAACGCCCGGTTTGCGGAACGCCGAGAAATTCAGTTCATGAATCTCGGCCCGCGTCTTGTTGCCGTGCTCGGAAGCCGGCTTGGCCAGCACGGTCCTCCCCGAGAACACGGCTTCCCCGGTCGCGTCGTCGAGCACGTGGAACGGTTTCCCGGCGGGATATGCGAGATTGCCGCCCGTTCCCATCCAGCAGGACAGGAAGGCCAGCTTCACGGAGTCGTCGGGGCGAAAGCCAATCTGCTGGACGTGGATGGCTTCGCTGCGGAGCCGCGCTGGGTCGAAGTCGAAAGACACTTCGTTCTCCGCCAGCAACCCCGGTTGGAAATGGAGCGTGTAACGCCGGCCCGTTGCCAATGGGCTAGCCAGTTCAAGAAACACGGTATGTTCCATCGCCGAGGTTGGGTTCGCCGGGGTGCGCGTGCCGTCGACGGGTTTGGATTTGCGAAAGATGGCTTGCACGGCGAGCGCCCTGCCGTCGGCGAGGCACGTGACGCCGTAGTTCTTGACTTGATCCATGGCCGTCGTGTCCAGCGGATCACCGACCAGGCGGTCGGGTGTGCAGAGGATCTTGCCCTCCGCTCCCACGAGAGCGCCAATTCGGACTTCGCCGCGACGGACGTACCGATGCTGCCGCCAGTTCACAACCTCGTCGCCGGGCTGCGCCTTGTAAGGCACCTGCTTTCCATGCTCCACGGACTGGGCGGCAATCATCACCACGACGACGTTGGGCGCGACCATCCCGACGTAAGTCACCTGCGGCTTTCCAATCGCGACCGGTTCGGGCATACCCAATGCAGCCATCGCACACAACAGAAAGGTCCAATTCACTTTTTCTTCTCCAGCAGCGTATTGAGGAGTTGCACGTCTCGGACGAACAACGCGACCGACATGGACGACGGAATCGCGGCCTTGTCCGGGCCGAAGGTCTCGATCAGGTGCGGGTAGCTGCCCGGATTCAGGGTTTTCAACTGCGAGACCGCCACGTCGCGCGAGTTGACCACGTCCAGCATGGGCCGCTCGCCCAGTTTCCGCACGACCCCGTACATGCAGTACACCCGCACGTCCTGCGAGTCGGTAATGCGGCAGGGCGTGTTCCCGTCGCCCGCATCCGGGCGGCTGATCGTTCCGGCTTCGACCTTGAAGTAGTAAACGCGAACGTGCGCACTAGCCGTGATTTCGGACTGGGGGTTGGTCCCCTTCCGCTCGACGTTCAACGCGTAGAACGCGAGGGGCTGTTCGAGCCCCTGGAGGACCAGCGGCCCGCCCTGCGCCATCATCCCGTAAATTCTCCCGCCGCCGTGCCCGGAAAAGGTCACCGGCGCCGGGGCGAGGAAAATCGTTCCCTGCCCGGATCTCCAATCCACACGGCCTTGGGTCCGCAGCAGGGACAGGGCCGGAGCAGCTTCCGCATCGTCCACCGTGGCGAGCGCAAACGAATCGCCCTCGTCCGGGCCCCGTCCGCGTTTCCGGACGGAGGCACCGCCGCCGAGGATGCTGCGGCTGGGCGTAAGTCCGAACAAGCGGGTGTTGCGGCCCAGGGCCAGCGTGCCGGTCAGGCGGTAGTTTCCTTTCGGGACGAAGATCTTGTCATGGGCCTGGATGGCCTTGGCGAAGGCTTGGGTATCATCGCTCGTGCCGTCGCCCCGGGCGCCAAACGCCTTGACATTCACCGCGTCTTCGTCCTCAAAGGAGGGAAGACCGCGGTAATGCCGGGCGCGCATCGCGGCGAAATCAGGTCCTGCTGACGCGGGTTTGTACTCGGCAATCTCGCCCGTGGACTGGACGCCGTTCAGGAGATTCACACTCTGGTCGGTGTGCGCGGAGTAGCGATCGATGTGCGTCCAGGCGTCGGCGGCAGAGAGCTTGCCGCTGTGGCTGCACACGGACACGGCGCCCTTGACCAACGTGTTTTCGATGTAGAGGTTCTCCGGCTTCACGGTCTTGGCGATCACGCCACCGGGATTCAAGGCCAGCGCGCAGTCCACCATGCTCAGACCGGCGTAGGCGCGCTCCGTCGTGAAATCGATCGCCACCGGCCCGGCCGGCTCGATCCGGCAGCCGACCAGCAGGGTCGGCACTTGCGAACCGCCCTTCGCGTACCGGATCGCCGCTTCCGTTTGCCCCCGGAACGTACAGGCGGTGAGCAGCGGGAACCGGCTGTTCGGCTCGATCACGATCCCGTAGCGGCCGCCGATGACTTCCATGTTGTAGGTGCCGCCGCCCTGTCCGCAGCAGTTGTTCAGGCCCGCATACGCGCCCTCCGCCTGGATCGTACCATCGAGCATGGCCGAGCCTTGGGAACCGGAGTGCCGAATCCCGATGGCGCCGGCATGTCCGCGAATGTCGATGTCGATCCCCTTGAAATAATGGCCGAAGGAGATATTCGGCTGTTCCTTTCCCCATTCCGGCTCCTGCTTGCCAGGCGCGTCATCGCGCGTCTGCGCCCAGATCCACACCGCGATCTTCGGCTTGACCGGGTCGGCAAATCCCTTGGCCTCCGGGGATAACTTGAGCACCGGGCGTTTCCCCTTGGTCGAGCCGAACAGGGCGATCTTATGCGGTTCGTCCCAGTAGTGCTGAGTGCGTCCGTCGGTCTGCCGAGGCCGGTCCAACTTCTTCACCTGCTGCTCGCAGGACAGGGTGTCGGAGATGAGGTAGGTTCCCTCCGGAAAGAAACAGACCAGTCCCTGATCGCGGGCGTCGTTGACCGCGCGCTGGAGCGAGGCGGTCGAGTCCAGCTCGCCAGCCGGATCGGCCGAGTAGGGCGGCTTGGTGACGTCGAGCAGTCCGAGCTGGAAGAGCGGGTCGCTACGGTCGAATTCCTGCGGAAGTTCGCCGTAAGCAGGATCGCCAGCCAACAGAACGGCCGCCAGGACAAGCAAGCTACGTCGCATGAGAACTCTCCTTGACTGGATTCTCCAAGACGTTCTTGGCCGTATTGAGACCGAATGGTCCCTTGGTAAGACAATCCGGGCGGGCGTCCTCAAGTTCCCAGTTCACCGCCGGCCGGATCAGCCGCTGTTGCCCGGCCACGTCCCGGCCTTCGATCGCCGCCAGCGCCAAGTCCACCGCCTGTTGTCCGATCTCAGCCGCCGCCTGAACCACCGTCAGCAGCGGCTTCCGCACGACGCGCAGCACCGTGCCCCGCGCCCAACTGTCCAAGGGTTCGTCAAACCCCGCCAACAACACGTCCGCCGGATGGGTCAACGCCAATTCGTCCAGCACTTCGAGGACGGGAAAGAACCGCAACAAGCTGGTGCCGAATATCGCGTCGGGCCGATCGGCACTCGTCAACAAGCGGCGGACCGATTCGCAGGCCGCGGCCTCGCGGCCCCACCACCAGATGGTGAGGGATTCCGAGGGCTGCAACCCCGCCCCCTGAAGCGCATCGCAGTAACCCAGGTACCGGTCGTGGATCGCCGCCAGGGACGCGTCACCGCCGAAGAACAGGATCTTCCGCCGCCCGGCAGCCAAGATCCTCTGCACCGCTTGCCGAGCCCCCCAGCGGTAATCGCTGAGCACGTGAGGCACGGCGGACTCGGGCAGGTAATTGTCGATGAAGACCAGCGGGCAACGCGGGCGCTGATTCCACAACTTGCCCACGAACTCCGACAGATCTGCGGCGGGACGAGGGGCAATCACCAACGCGTCCACTCGGCGAGCGAGCATCCTCTCGATCAGTTGCACCTGCCGGCCTTCGTGTTGCCAATGGGCGCTGCCCAGCAGGACCATATAGTCGGATTGGTCCAGCCGCTGCTCGATCCCCGCCAGCAGCTTGAGAAAGTACGGCTGGTCGAGGTGCGGCAGGAGCACTCCGATCGTCTGCGTTCGGCCCGACCTGAGTTGCCGGCCGCGGGCATCCGGGAGCCCCCGCTCTTCCGCCAGCTTTCGCCGCACCCGCTCGGCCAAATCCGGATGGATCCGGTTTTCCCGCCACTTGCCGTTGTACACATACGACACCGTAGCGACCGACACACCCAGCTCTCTGGCAATCGTCGACAGCGACTTCATGATGGGTCCAGTGACTCTGGCTTAATCGTTTAAGCAGTCGCCAAGAACCTATCACAGCTCGACCGACGGGTCAAGTGCCGCGGACCGGCTCGCCGTTGCCTGACGGGCAGGCGGGGGAAGCGGGACCGATTCGGCTCTTGCCGGCAGCGAATCACGTCCGGGAGATCTGCCGTTTCCTGAGGTATCGCATCCAGGTCTCGTCAAGGGTACGCTGGGACATTGAGTCGGGCCGGGGATAGAACGTTGACGAGAGGCGAATCATGAATCGAAGATATCTGATGCTGAAGCCGTGCGGTTGGCGGCGGTGGGCGCCGGTCGCACTTACGCTTCCGACGCTGGTTTGGCTGGCAGTCATGTGCATGGCGTTGGCAGGGCTGTCGGCAGGCGAGCCTTTACCGACAGATGGCCTGCCGCGAGTTTTTCTGCTGGACGCGGCGACGCTCGTGCGAACTCGCGGGCAAATCGCCGCCGGCGCGGACGAGTTGTCCGGCGCGGTGGCCAGGCTCCGCAGCGAAGCTCAGGCAGCGCTGATGGTCGGGCCCTGGTCGGTGACCGACAAGAAGTTCCTGCCCCCCAGCGGCGACAATCACGACTACATGAGCCTCGGCACCTACTGGTGGCCCGATCCGGGCCAGCCCGACGGCCTGCCGTACGTCCGCCGCGACGGCGAAGTCAACCCGGAGGGCGAGGCGTACGACCGGCAGCCGCTGACCCAGATGACATCGGCCGTCGAGACGCTGGCCCTGGCCTACTACTTCACCAGCCACGAACCGTACGCGGATCACGCGGCGCGCCTGTTGCGAGTCTGGTTTCTGGACGAGGCCACGCGGATGAACCCGCACCTGGAGTACGGACAGGCGATTCCCGGCGTGACCGAGGGGCGCGGCATCGGGATCATTGACACCGCCCAACTGGTTCGCCTGGTCGACGCCGTGGGCCTGCTGGGCGGGGCGGCGGCCTGGACCGCCGCCGATCAGCAGCGTCTGCAAACGTGGTTCCGCCAGTATCTGTCCTGGCTCCGCGACAGCAAGCACGGCCGCGACGAAGACCGGACCGAGAACAACCACGCGACGTGGTACGACGTGCAAGTGGCCACCTTTGCGCTGTTCGTGAACGGGCCGGAGCTGGCCCGCGAGGTGTTGCAGCGAGCGGCCCAGCGACGGATCGCCGCCCAGCTCGAGCCCGACGGCCGCCAGCCGCTGGAACTGGCCCGGACGCGGTCGTTCGACTACAGCGTGATGAACCTGAACGGCATGTTCGAACTGGCCGCGTTGGGACGGCACGTCGGCGTGGACTTGTGGAACTTCCAGACCGCCGACGGCCGCGGCATCCGCCACGCCTTGGACTGGCTGACTCCGTACGCGACGGGCGAGAAAGCCTGGACCGATCGGCAGATCTCCGGCTGGAACCCCAGCCGGCTGGCCCCGTTGTTGCGCCGCGCGGCCGCCGTCTACCACGAGCCGCGCTACGAGCGTGCCGCCAGTCAACTGGCCCCCGACCCCGCCGACCGCCTGCATCTGCTTTGGCCCGGCTAGCGGACGGGCCGCAGCGGCGGACGAGTCTCCCACATGTCCAGGACCTGTTGCGAGGCTTCCCGCGCTATCCTTCCTCGACCACCTTTAGGTTCATCAACCGGGCCAGGTGGCCGATGCTGTCCATGTGGTCGCCGTAGACCACCACGCGGTGCAGCAGCGTCATGGCGTCTTCGGTCTCCAGGACGCTGCTCCAGTTGACGGCCATCCTGGCCGCGTCGCGGACTTCGGTGACGATCTGCGTGCGGCAGGCGTGTACCGATTTCTCCGGCACCTCGATAATCTTGCCCGTCGAGGCGAGGATCGTGTCCAGGTTGACGAACTTGGTGCGCGTGACGGTCTGGCCCAGGCGGTACTGGACTTCGGGCACGCAGCCGCTGCCGCCGACCTCGGAATGCCCGCGCAGCAGGTACGGCGCCGGCTGGCCGTTGGGGCCGTCCATTTGCAGCGGGGCGGTACAGTGAGCGGTCCACAGCGCGTTCCGCGACGTGTCAAACGTGGCGTTGCCCTGGAACCCGGGCTGATCGAGGGCGTACTGGAACAGAAGCATGGTCAGCAGCGAGTCCATATCGCCTTCGCAGGCCGCCGGGATGCCGCAATCACGCAGGCGGGTAAAGCCCAGGCAGGGGAAACCCTTGGGCAGCCAACCCATGCAGGTGCCGATGGCCAGCCCCTGGGCCTGTTGGTCTTTCATCAGGTTCTGCAGGGCAATGCTGATCCGGGCCGCCTTGAGGATGTCTTCCTCGGTCGACTCGAAGATCGCCTTGGCCCCTTGGGTCCAGCGCTGGGCTTCGGCACGCACCGCCTGTTCGTCGGCGGCGGAGATCTGGTCGTCAAAGGTCTTCTCGGCCACCGCCACGACCTCGGCCCCCAATCGCTTCTTGATCTCGTCCGGCGACTGGGCGGGCGCGGTGCCGCGGGCCGGCGGGAACAACAGGATCCGCGTCTGCTGCATCATGGGGATGACTCGCAACAGGCGCAGGGCCCGTTCCAACTCGTTCAGGTCGCTGCTGGGCAGCAGCGTGACCGGATGTCCCTGGCGTTGCCAACGGTGCGGGTACATCCAGTCATGGCCGCTGGCCGGCAGCGAGAAAACGGCCATGGGATGCTGGCCGTCGAGGATCGGCTGCACGACGCCTTTCAAGGCAAAGCAGCTCAGGTTGATGGCCAGCACCGGCGTGCCCGGCCCTGCCTCCTTCAACAGCGCGGCCGTCTGCTCGACGCTGGCCGACTGGCCGATCAGCAGTTCGACGTTGCCCAGGTCCTTCTCGGCCTGGGCCAGGCGGGCTTTCATGGCGTCGAAGTGCGGGGGATCGGTATTCCAGCCGCGGTCGGCAGGTCCGGCAGCTCCCGTAAAGATCACACAGATCCGCGATTTGCCGGGAGGTTTGGGCGTCGTGTCCGTCGTCCAAGCGTGCGTCCAGGCCGTGCTGGCCAGCAGCAAACCGCCCGCCGCGACTCCGGTCCCCAAGAACTGTCGTCTGGTGCAGTGCTCACACATCGCAATACCCTCCTCGGAAATGCTTGGCATACGAAACGATCGAAGAACCGCTCGTCGAGCGAATTGTATCCAGAAGACCGGAAATCCAGTAAAGGGGAAACGCTCGCCAGTTGCAAGCAGTCCAGGCGAAAATCGTGTCCAGGCGAAAATCGGCCAAGACGCGGCGAATGCCCACTGACACTCGGCAAACCATGCCGTTTCTTTCGGATCTGCGGAAAATGCCGATTGTCCGGGAAACGCTACGCCGATGAATAGACGACGAGGGCGTTTGCGGAGGGATGCCCCTGCTAGCAAATGGTCGCCGGACTTGCGGCGGCGATGGTGGTGTCAGGCTGGAGACGTCGATGGTCGAGGACGGACGAAACGCGGTTCGCCGCTGGGCGGGTTGGGCCATCTTGGCCTTGGCGGTCGCCGTCCCGGCGTGCAGCTGGACCCGTTCGCAGGAGCCGCTGTGGGACGACGTCGCGCATTACCGGCAGATCCTGCAGCAGACGGCGTACGAGGATGCCACCTGTGCCGCGCCCGAGCCCACCGCCACGGCCGGGCCGCCGATCATGATCGACGACGCGGCGCCGCAGCAGTACTGGGATTTGACCCTGCAGGAGGCCGTCGAGCTGGCCTTGACGAATTCAACCGTCCTCCGCGAACTGGGCGGGGCCCTGATCCGCTCGCCGGATCTGCTCGAGACCATTCACCAACCGGCGATTCGCGAGACCGATCCCAACCTGGGCCCCGAGGCGGCGCTGAGCGAATTCGACGCGATCTATTCCAGCAACGTGCTGGTCGAGAAGAACGACCGGGCGTTGAACAACTTGTTCACCGGCGGCGGGACCCAGTTGCTGGAGCAAGATCTGGCGGTGATTCCCTTCCAGATCGAGAAAGCCGCCGCGACGGGCAGCCGGTTCTATCTCCGCAACCGGATCGACTATGACGCGAACAACGGGGCGGGAAACCGTTTTCCGCACGCCTGGAATTGGCTGGTCGAAGCCGAAGTCCGCCAGCCGTTGCTGCAGGGCGCGGGCGTCGAATTCAACCGCATCTATGGCCCCAGCGGCCGCCTGGGGGCTCCCCGCGGCGTGACGATCGCGCGTTTGAACACCGAGGTCGGTCTGGCCGAGTTTCAGATCGCCATGCGGGACTACATCAGCAATGTCGAGAACGCCTACTGGGAACTGTATTTCGCCTATCGGGACCTGGACGCCAAGCTGACGGCCCGCGACGCCAGCTTGGAAATCTGGCAGCGGCTGCGGACGCTGCAAGAGAGCCAACGTGTCCGGGGCGAGAACGAGGCCCGGGCCCGCGAACAGTATTACCGCTTTCAGGCCGAAGTCCAGAATACGCTGGTGGGCCGGTTATGGGAGCCGACGCGGACGGGCAACGGCACGACGGGAGGCACCTTCCGCGGCGTCCAGGGCGTCCATGTCGCGGAACGCAACCTGCGGCTGCTGATCGGGATCAGCCTCGCCGACGGGCGCCTGATCCGCCCGATCGAAGAGCCGTCCACGGCCGAAGTCCTGTTCCAATGGGAGGAGATCAGTACCGAGGCGTTGGTCCGCCGCACGGAACTCGAACGCCAGCGGCGGATGGTGAAACGCCGCGAGTTGGAACTGCTGGCCAGCAAGAACTTCCTCCAGCCTCGGCTGGACGTCATCAGCCGCTATCGCTGGCGGGGGTTCGGCGAAGACCTGATGGGCGGCGGCGACAACGGCACGCCTTACCCTGATGCCTGGGCCAACTTGATGACCGGGGACTTTCAGGAGTGGGCCTTGGGCATGGAATTCACCTTTCCCAATGGATTCCGCCAGGCGCATGCCGGCGTACAGAACGCCCTGCTGCGGCTGGCTCGCGAGCGAGCGGTCCTGGAGCAGCAGGAACGGCAGATCCTGCACGACCTGGGCAATTCGCTGGCGGACATGAAGCGGGCCTACGCCATCGTGCAGACCAACTATAACCGCCGCGTGGCCGCCCAGCAGGATCTCGACGCGCTGCAGGAACGCGAGCGGACGGGACAGGAGGTCGATTGGGACCAGCTGCTCGAATCCTGGCGCCGGGTCACGGACGCCGAGATCCAACTGCACCGCTCATTGGTGGAATACGTCATGGCGGTCAAGAATGTCCATTTTGAAAAAGGCTCCCTGCTCGACTACAACCAAGTCCAGTTTGCCGACGATTGCCGCTCGGGACTGGCCTCCTCAGCGGCCCTGTAAACCTCATTTCATCGGTTCGCAGGCTAGCGAGACCGGCATTCCGGAAACTAAAATAGCAAGGCAAGCGAAGTTGCGCCACAGCGAAACGTTCTGGAGCCTGTCATGACAATCGTTGCCTGTCCCAAGTGCGGCGACTCGGTCGCGCTGCCCGGCCGCGCCAGCCGTCTGGCCACGGTCCGCTGCCCCCTGTGCCAAGAGCAATTCCCGCTGGGGGAAGTACTGGACAAGTTGCCGCCGGCGCTGGTTGTGATCGCGGATCCGGAGGCGGCCGAGACCGCAGCAGCGGCCGACGAGGCCCCAGGAGCTTTCGCGGCGCCGGCCCTGTCGGAGCCCGCTGGCGACGGCGGGTTCGCTCCGCTGAGCATCGGGACCGCGTCCGCGCCGGCCCCCAGCGTTCCGCGCGGGCGGCGGCCCCCGGTGCGGGCGAAACGCAAACCGAAGAATCCGGTCGTCGAGGGCATCAAGATCGTCCTGGGCGGCGTCGCCGGACTGGCGATCGCGCAACTGATCCTGTGGTGGATCGGCTCGTCTCAGTCCTGGCCCAAGCAGCGGGCGGACATGTTCTCGCTGGCGCCCAAGGTCGCTCGCTTCGCCCCCTGGATCGTGCCCGAACGCTATCGCGGCAGCCAGCCGGCAGGCGCGGCCACCGGCGCCGGAAACGAATCCACCACCGTCGCCCGCGGCAACGGGGTCGGCAGCCGATCCCAGGAGCTGCCGCAGCTACCCGCCGTCGCTCCCCACCCCAACGGCGGCGCCGACCTGGCCGCAGAGACCAAGCGTGCGCCGACCAAGAAGTCGAGCCGATCGGCGAGCAAGAAGAAGACGTCCCCGGAGACGGCCCCCGAAGCGCCGACCGGCGACGGCCCGTATCCCGCCGGGGGAATGGGCGGCGCCGGCCCTGCGACGATCCCCGAAGCCGATCTGCAACAGATGCCCGAACTGAATGACCAAGCCGTCGAGGACCTGCTCGACCTGAACATGACAGACGACACCCCCGTCGCAGATCCCGATGTGTCGGCGGTCATGGAGCCGGAGACGGAGCCCGCCGCGGCACCGGCGGCGCCGCCGGCCGGCCCGTTGCCCAGCGCCCCGCGGACGACGGCGGCCGAGTTGCGGACGGCGGTGGACGAAGCGCAGCAGGTGGTTCAAGCCCTGGCGGCGGCCCCCGACGCCGACGCGCGAGCGCTGCTCCGCCAAGCCTATGTAGCGCTGGCGAAAGTGGGCGAAACCGCCGCCTATCGCTCGCCGCCTGACGCGGCCGAGTTGCAGGCGGCGGAGCAGTTGCTGCGGGCCGTGAGCGCGGAAAAAGAAAAGCTCGCCACGCTCGGCAGGGCCGCCGGAGGCTGGCTCAAGACGGCGGCTCGCGACAACAACGGAGTCTTGCTGGTAGGCAAGGTCAAGCAGACGCGTCAGCAGGGGGCCTATCGGGTGATCGAGTTGCTGATTCCCGGCCGCGAGGCGCCCTTGGCCGTTTACAGCGACGCGGCGAGCGGCGCGGCGTATCCTGCGGAGGCCGAGCTGGTGGTGTTGGGGGCGATCGTCAGCAATCCAGGCCAGGATCTTGCCGGTTATGAGGGAGACGGCGCGCCGGTGGTCTGGCAGGCAATGGCCGACGTGCTCCCGGCGCCGTAGGGCTCAGGCTTCGTATCCCCGCATTTTTTGACAGGCCGCCGAAGGCCGCATAGACTAACGTAGAGGGGTTCCCTTCACCCGTTTCCTGCTCGGTATTTTCCGGAAAATCGTCATGTCCCGAACCACTGCTGCTTTCGTCGGAGTCCTTTTGGCGGTCCTATCCGCGCCAGCGGTCGGAGACGATCCAGGCGGCGCGGCCTTGATCTCTCAGGTCGAGGCCCGGCAGTACGGACTGGAACGGGCCTGGTTCACGCAGGTCAAACTGGATCCGGCGCGATCCCGGCTGAGCGACATGATTTACTTCGTCAGCGCCGCCCAATCGCACACGGTGTTCGAGGTTCAATACCAAGACCGCAAGCGGACCTTTTCGGAACGCGACACGGACCGCTTTGGGGATGTGCTGGGCAAAGAGAACGCCGAGAAGGAAGCCAAGGCGTTCATGGACGAACTCAAGCTCCGCGAGATCGAAAGCAAGCTGGAGAC
>Ga0172371_10009910_pt1 | contig 13011 bp, 12 predicted proteins | sample Lak12m_FD_114543 | JGI IMG/M metagenome (GOLD analysis project Ga0172371, IMG submission 114543) | Freshwater microbial communities from Kabuno Bay, South-Kivu, Congo - kab_022012_12m | ecosystem: Environmental > Aquatic > Freshwater > Lake | place: Democratic Republic of the Congo: South-Kivu... | reverse complement strand
CGCTTCGATCTTAAACTCACGCGTGTAAGTCTTCCGCGGCTTCTTCTCTGCTGTATCCAATCGATACCTCCGGTTTGATGTTACACCCACTTCTACTGTCCATCAAACCGGGGACACCCCAATACCAACGGGACCTCCCATGCCTGGTTTCCCCAGTCGTCGCCACCATTGGTTGACCATCTGTAGTAGATGCGCGACTCGTTACCCCACGACTTGGTCCAACAGACGAGAACTAGGTCGCCGAGGCACGCGATGCAGGGCTGGCCGGCATTCTCGTAGTAGTCGAGCGTAACGGGTGAGTCGCTCCACGACGACCCGTGGCTACTACCCTTGCAGTACTTGATCGTATCGGCGACCTGTCCGGTCGGAGTTGCGACGTACGCCACGTGTAGGGAGCCGTTTGTGCCCTTGCAGATGGACGGGTTGTAGAGGTACGGGCCGGCTTCGACGGGCGTGACAATGTACCTGCGGTCTTGAGAACGCCAGTTGTCACCGCCATCAGTTGTCCAAATCGCCATCAGTCCCTCATAGTCGTTCGGGTCGCCGTCGTAGCCGGCGGGGAAGACCGCGCACGCGTAGTCGTCGTCTTCCATGACGACTGCTGAGGTTGCCTCGCCGTCCCATATCCCACTGGGGGACAGTTGCTCGAAGTTCGGCCAAGGACTGTCTTCTGTGTTGGTGAGCCAGTCGGCGCATGCGTGTGCGTAGTTGTTGTTGGTCTGACGGTCGTCTTCGGAGAACGTAGCTACTTTCCGACCATCGGGGCTGCCGGCGGCGGCGGACACGCATGTGTTCCAGTAGTCTAGGTCCTCGTTTGATCGGATAGTGTTGGTGTCCTTGAAGTTCAAACGGTATGGGTCATACAAGATCTCGTCGAACTGGTGGGCGAGTGCATACACGTTATCGTGCAGACCATGGTTCTGATTCGAGGCAACTATGTTCACCCACACCCTCTCGGGATTGCTGTACTTTGTTATGGACACGGCGTGGGCTCCGTTATTGCCCGTCAGGTACTCGTCGCCAGACTGGCTGTTCACGTACCACGGCGGCGACGTCCACTTCCAGTACCAATACTGGATGTAGCGGTCCATTCCGGACGCCGGCGCAGAGAAGAGCGCCAGCAGGAACACGGAAATCGGCAATCTGAGGTATCGCATTCTTCGACTCCTTGAGTCACTTGACTCAGTTCTCGAACTGACTACAATCACTTGGGCAGCGACGGAACGCAAGTTCTACCTGTTTATCTTGGCGGATTGCAGGCGCTGCCCCTTTCTAAGGGCTGATGCTGCTGCAGGGCCAAAGCTAGCCCATCCGACACCTCCCAGACAGAACTCGCGAGTATTGCATCAATCCACCAAGAGGATCTTCACGACATCGCCATCTCTGCAATTCCGAAGGAAGTAGACGCCTGCCCGGTAGCGCGTCAGGCTGTGCTGCCCCGGCTTGGCGTCGAGAACCTTGCGCCCGACTGCATCCAGCAACACTGATGGCCGGTGAACAACCAAGGGTGACTGTCTCGACACCATCGTGGGGACTGAGAGCTTCTCCAGCGTGAGAGACTGCAATGTCTCCTCCACCCCGAGTGGGTCGGTCCGAATCACCGGGATGAACGAGTTGCCCGCGTTGCCTACATAGACCCGGCTGTGCGCTGGCACCATTGTGAACGACTTGATGTTGGCGCACGGATTGAATGACCGGACGATGCTATCGGTTCGGCTGTCCATGAACACGACAGCGCTGTCGGTCAACTGCCCGCAGTAGACCAGCCCGTTAACGCTGTCGTAACCAAGTGGTGCGGGCTGGTAGAACGGGACCACAGCAATGACAGAGTCGGTCTTGGCGTCTACGACCAAGATGCGGTCCTGCCCACCCGCGGGGCACGCGCAGTATATCTTGTCAACACCAGGGACATAAATCAGGTTCTCGCCTCCCGATGCGTCATACGGCACCTCGGATATCAGCGTATCCCCCGCCACGTCGAAGGTAGAGAATGAGTACGGCCGCCAGCAATGGACCCGCTTGCCATCGCGACCGACGACGAGGCGACAGAAACCGAACGGGTATGACCTAATGAGCGTATCCCCGACGCAGTCAATAATGGACACGCCACCGATGCCGCCGATATACAGCTTGTCGTATGCCACGTAGCACATCGACCACGCATACTCTGTCGGTATAGGGATTGTCTTCACGACCGAGTCACTCCCGCAATCGAGGACAGCCAACGCGTTACCCTGGAAGAGGTAGACCTTGTTCAAGGGCGGAGCGCTGCACATCATCCAGCTACCTACGTCGAGGACCTTCACCAGCGTGTCAGCCGTTGGGTCGATGACCGTCACATTTGCGCCGCCGCAGTACAGCCGGTTTGTCGGGGCATGCCAAATCACGTGTTCCGGGTATCGCCCGACTTGAATGTGGCCAACCGGCTGGTTGGTTGCAGCATCAATCGCGCCGACCTCGCCAAGGACAGTACAGCTCACGTAGTAGACCTTGTCGTCGATCGAATCGTAGCACATCGTCGGGACGGACATGCCGCCGATCACTACCGTGAGAAGCAGGCTGTCGGTGCCGGTGTCTAAGACCGCTAGTTCGGGCCCCCCGTGGTCAATGAAGTACACGCGGCCACGCCTCGAACTCGCCAGCGACCCGCCCTGCAGTCCATCCTGGTTGGGACCCCATAGCTTCGTAGCTATGGTGTCAGTGTCGCCATCTATCACCACTATCCTGTGCCCAAACCAATAGCACGAGACGTAGACCTTGTTGGCTGCGGCATCGCAGGCCAAGGAGTAGACATACGAAGTTCCCCTGAACTGGAACCGGTTGATAATGGTGTCGGCAGTGCAGTCGAAGACTGCTAACTGGACTGGGTGGTCACCTGCAGCGTACAGCTTCTGAGTACGCGGATTGAGGCATATCACGTCTGCAGCGGCATTCATCGTCTCCAGGACTTCCCCGGTCGTGCCATCCAGCACATTGACTCCGCCACTACCGCTTGCGTAGACCCTATTGGCGACGGCATTCGCCACCATGGGCCCGTACCACTTTCCATCACGCACGGCGACAACCGAGTCGGTCGCTCCATCGATCACGAGGAGCGTATCGTACACAGCGCAAAAGACTCTGTTGCCTGCCGGGCTGTAGCACAAGCTCGGCTGGCCCGCTTCGAGATGTATCGTCTTGATTACCTGGTCTGAGGTGCAGTCAATCACCGTCAAGTCCGCATGTCCGAGGTAAACGTAGCCGGCGACATAGATCTTGTCATCGGCGCCGTTGTAGCACAGGGCAAGCGGGTTTGTGCACGTGGGGATCGTTGCGACCACCTGATTGGTGGCGCACGATATCACGAAGACCTGGTCCCCCTCGTAGTCCGCCGCATAGACCTTGTTCTGGCGCGTGTTGGTGCAGATCGCGCTGACATAGCCGCAGGCGAGCTTGGCCACCCTGGTCCGAGCCTCGGCATCCACGACATAGACAGCCCCGCTTCCATCCCCGATGTAGACGTAGCGTTCCGAGGTATCGGCCGTGAGACAGAATGGGGAGGTCGCACCGCCAAGCGAGTCCGGCAGTGTGATCTTCGTCTCCAACCACTGGCCGTGCCCGATTCTGACGCCAATCCCCAGCGCCAGCGCAAGCAGCACCTTCGGCCCCGCGGCCAGTTCGGTCGAATACCGACGCGTCCAGGTCATACGCGCCCCCTTCCTGTTTTCAAGACGGCCCTCATATTGAGATATCACCTAGCTATCACGACTTTGCGGACAGTACCTTCCGGTCCTCCGTCATCGGTCCTCGGTCCTCTGATGAAGTACACCCCCGGCGCGAGGGCACGGATGTCGTTCGGACCCGGCCGGAGCTCCGTCACCCTGCGGCCTGCAACATTCAAAAGCTCGTAGGAGGCATGCCCCTGCCTGTTCTCCTCCACCGGCAACAACAGCGTGCCGCGAACATGTGTCGGCACGCACCGGAAAGGGCTCCTGCTCTCGACTGCTTCCATGATGCCTGCCGATGTGGAGTCGCGGATGATGAAGACCTGCGACCGGTCGTCCAGCCCATAGACGCGGCCGTTCAAGGAGTCCAGCGCAAATACGTCCCGCCAGTAATTGAACACGACCAGATCAAAGCTATCCAGAACACTGTCATCCCGGCCGTCAACTACATAGACCCAGTCGCTGGAGGCGCAATAGACGTGGCTGCTCGGTGCGTTGTAGAATTCTGCGCCCAGCAGTTCCGGATTACCAATGGGGACGCTGTCGGTTCGATTGGTCACGCCGTCAATTGTCCATAGCGGGGCGTTGCCGGTTAGATACACCTTATTGTCGCGCGTATCCACAGCCGCACCGAATTGCGATCTGTCAAACTGCCACGTATGCCGGACCTGGTTGCTGCCACAATCTACCATTGCGACACCACCGGCAACCCTGTCGATGCAGTACAGCCCATTGTTGACCGGGTTGAAGACCATGTCCTCCCCGCCCGCTCCTGCATCAAAGTTGGTGACAACTGAGTCGCTGCTATCCACAACGGCTATCGGATTATAGCCGGATCCCAGAAAACTCACATACAGGCATCGATTGATGGGATTGTAGCACATGTGATTCGGCTGGAAGCCAATGTATGTCGTCTTCACGACAGAGTCAGTTAAGGCGTCGATGACCCTTACATGGCCGTCGTCGAGGTCCGTGCAGTATACCTTGGCAGACAAGGCATTGGAGCAGAGCCGCCCATCGCCGCCACTCCCGACGGCAATGGAAGCGATAACGGAGTCCGCTTCGCATGATATGACGTTGACGCTGTCATCATTATTCCCGGTGTATATCTTGTCCGCAGCGGAGTTGTAGCACAGTTCCGGCCCGAGGTGTGGAACACGAAAGGAACGCAGAATAGCACAGTCCGTTGCGTCAATCGCAGTGACGAAGCCGGAGTATCCGGTGTGTCCGAACTGATAACCGACATAGAGTTTCCGGCTCTTGGGGCTATAGCAGATTGACGCCGGTCTGCATCCGACTGGAATGGAGGTCACCACAGTATCCTGGTCGCCATCCAGGACCACAACCTCCTCGCCTGCGCACCAGACCCGATTTGGGGAGGCTTGGTGCGCAAGTGCGTAGTGGACGACATCCACGGGCAGAGTATCCTGGATGCTGTCAGTCGCGCCATCCAGGACAAAGACAGCGGCTGGCAGTGCGCAGTAGACTTGGTCGGTTGTCGGCGTGTGCAGCAAAGATTGAGCGCCGCCGAGTGCCGGATAAAGCCCGAGGACCGTATCGCCGCTGCCGGATAGAACGCAAAGACCATATGAATCTACGCCGCCGCAATAGACCTTGTCATCAATGGGATTGTAGCACAGCCTGTCGCCGTTTATTCCGACGCGCGGCTGCGCCAAGACGCTGTCTGAGCCGGCGTCGACTATCGCCACATCGCGGCCGCTGTAGTTGAAGCAATAGACCTTATTGTGTTGCGTGTTGCTACAGAGAGCCTCCGGATGTGAACCGATGGCGAGTGTCTTGAGCAGGCTATCGCCAACCGCGTCGATGATTGACAAGCTGTTGGACTTCTGGTTGGCGACGTAGAGCTTGGTGCCGGATGTGTCGAAGCACAGTGCAAGAGAACCGTTTCCTGCAGGTATGGGAGCCAGCGCTGTGTCTGCGCCGCAGTCAATAACGTAGACCTGCCGGTCCCAATAGTCAGAACAGAAGAGCTTGTCGAGCTTCACATTGTAACAGAGCGCGGTCGGCGCTCGCCCAACAGGCACTGAGCTCTTTACGGAACCGCTGCCCAAGTCAACGACGGTGATGCTCCCTCCGAAGCTGTCGATACCATAGAGCTTGGTTCCGGTGCCGTCGAGGGTCACGGCGCTGAGTTGCCCGGGTAAGTCAATCCGAGCACTTTTCCTCAATGACGAGCCATCAATGACTATCAGAAAGGGCCCGCCTCCCGCCACGTAGACGCGACCATCAACCGGGTCATACACTGCGCCGGAGGCCTCCGTCAAGCCGCAGAGAGAGTCCGGGATGAACAACTTCTTCTCTAACCACTGCCCGCGCACCATGCTCACGCCGATGGCCAGCACGCACAGCAGTACCTTGGCCTTCGCGGCCCGGTTGAGTGAAGTTGAGTTCTGACCGAACGAACTGCGTATCATGCCGATTACCACGTTCTGCTCCTTACGTGAACAGCTCCTCTGCGAATCGGCGTCGAGGTCACACCTTTGCATGGCAGTCCCAATACCGCCACGCCCTCTCCGTCGGCTCGATTCTACAGCCGCGACATACCCTTGTCAAGCATCGTAGTCATGCCCCCCCTAGCGCCTAACTTGCTGGTATCAAGTCGGTTACACGACCGCGCTCCCAATCCCCGTGACTCTGTCAGTCAAGGGGTATCCCCCGAATCCTCCTCGCCGAGACTCACCTGGAAATCGCCTATCCCAATCCGCCGCGCGGCTGTTGGCGCGGGCCGGGTCAGCTTGTCGCTACGAGCTTGCGACGGCGGAAGCGGGCCGGTGTAGCACCAAGATCACCTAGTATCTGCACCGCGACGTCCAGGCCCTTGCCAAGGTCAGCGGGGCGATGGGCGTCTGAACCGACTGTGAAAACATGGACCCCGACTTCCTTTGCCAGCTTCAGAATACGCTTCTCTGGATAGGGTTCGGCGTTGTCCCGGCGCAGAGCCGAGGTGTTGACTTCGATGCCGGTGCCGGACTCGGCTACGAACTTGAGGATTGAAGGCAGGAGTGAATCAGCCATCTGCGCGAACCGGCTGTCGAACAACGGCTGGATGTACTTGCGGTAGATGTCCAGGTGAGCCAGGCAGTCGAAGAGTTGGCTTCCGGCCGCAGAACGGACGTCGTGGAAGTAGTGCTCGGCGACTCTCTCCGGTCCCTGCGGCAGGAACTCAGCCTTGAAGCGTTCCAGTTCATCCTTGGATGTAAGACAGACGCTGTCGAGAGAGTGGACTGCGCCCAAGGCGAAGTCGAACGGGTGCCGGCTGAGGAAGTCGCTGATAGTACCCACGAGCGCGGGGTCGTAGCCGACCTCCACGCCGGCCAGTACGGTCAGGTCAGGGAACGTCGCCCTGGCAGCCCTGATGGCCGCGAAGTAGGCATCAGGCCAGTCGGAAGCAACTGGCTGCATCCGGCCGTTGACACGGACTCGCTCGATGTCGCTGCGGGCCGGGTCTGGTTCGCAGTGAGTGGTGAAGCATATCTCACTCAGCCCGAGCTCTACCGCCCTCGCGCAGAACTCGTCAACCGAGCCCTCAGCATCGTGCGAGAAGTCAGGATGGATGTGGTAGTCTACCATGGGACTAGAGACTATAGACACAGGAATCGGATAGTCCAGAATTCAGAATCCAGAAACCAGAATGCAGGGTTGCGGATAAGGACTAGGAACGGTGGAGTTCAAGCTGCGCGGCTGCGTCGAAGGTAGCCCGGGGCTGCCACGTGCAGCCGGTCCTGATTCCGAGTCGCAGCCAGCGCCCGACCCGCATCCCGCATCCGGCGGCAAGACGCCAGCAGGATGCAGAGGCGCTGAGCGATGCCCCGATGCGCCCGACCCCGGGCTCGTGCAGATACATCGTCACACCCGACCCGTCGATACTCACCCGGGACGCGGCCAGCCCGAGGTCGGCAGTGCCCAGCCCCTGCGTCAGCAGCACTGAGGCTGCAGCACCGCGGGAGTCGATTCTCATCGGGTAGACATCTGCCAGCATCAGGCGTACCGCCGTCGCAGTGCCGACCCTCGCCCCGGCTTCGGCCCTCGCAGTTCGGCTGCGTTCCTCGTCCAGTCGATAGCGCAGACCCGTGCCCAGAGCGACGTCGAACCTGCCCAGTTCCTGACCAAGGCGCAGCTCAAGCCGGGCCGGCATCGAGTCAAGTTCGTAGTCCCGGTAGGTGTTGCCGCTGACCGATACACTCGATCCGGCGTGATGCCAGCCCAGGCGTCCTGAGGTATCGAGCCGGTCCCGGGCGTTGGTCAGGCTGGCCCAGCGTCCGTGCGGCGCGAAGAACCGGGCCTGCCGGCCCCGAATGGCAACCCGCGAGTCGAACTCCGGCCAACTGCCGTCCATCTGAAAAGAACCGGCCAGACCCTTGCCGCTGGAACCAGCGACCTCCGCGCTCAGCTCGTAGTGCCCGGTCTTCCACCCTGCGTTGGCTCCGGCAACGAGCACCTCGTCGCCGGCAAAGGAAGCAGCAGAGTCAGAAGGCGCGAACCTGCGAGTGTACTTCGAGTACTCCGCGGCAAACCCGACCCCGGTCCGGTTGCCCGTGTAGCGCAGATTGAGGCCGGCAGTCGCCTCATGAACGGCCCTCCGCCCGGCAACCGAGGCTGAGTCGTCATGCACCCCGGAACCGACCAGTCGGTCCACGCTGCCGTCGCAGTTGAGCTTCGCGTCCCGACCGGTGTATGCGCCGAGCAGGCAACCTCTCCAGTTGCCCGATGAACCCTCGACCGCGCCGCCGCGTAGATACGACCCCTCTACCGCCGAACTGACCAGGCGGATCGAGCGACCCTCGCGGCCCGGTCCGTCCAGAAGGCTGCTCCGCCAGTGAGGGGCGCTCGCCACCAGGCCCTGACCGAACCCGGCAGTGACGTCACCGACCAACAGACGGACGTGTCCGATCCGACACTCGGCACCCGCACTGATGAAGTCGGATAGGTCGGACTCTCTCTTGTCTTTCTCCTGCAACGCCGTCACGAATACGTTCGTGGACTGGAATTCGAACCGGTTCAGAAGCCTGAGTCCGCTTGCGCCATCACCGACCGAGTCGGTTTCGGCTCTCACGATGACGCCGCCCGCCCATCCTGGCCGGTTGCTCCCGACACGCAGGAATGGTCGCAGTGCTTCCAGAACCTCCGGGGTCATGCCCGGCACACCGAGCAGTTGGTCCACACTCCGGTACGCCCCGGCCGATTCCCGGACCGCCACGACGCGGAAAGCAAGCGCCGGATTCAGCCAGGGAATGGCGAGGAGATCGCGACCCGACGACCGATTGATGTCGAGTTTCTGTTCCAGCAGCCGCTCGACCTCTTCCTGCAGGGCGGCATCGCCTTCGGTTCCGGGCGAGTCTGGAAAGAGCGCTGAACCGAACTGGCCGAGCAGAAGCAGCAGGACTAGTGCCATGCTGCGCGCAGGCCGAGAACGTGCGATTCCTTGAGTGTCGGGTGGAACTGATAGGCGTACTCGAATCCAACCGGGCCGACCGTTGCCGCAAGTCCGGCAGCGTATCGGAACGGAGCGACGCCGACCCCGAATCTGAGCCCGAGCTGCGGCACGGGCCGGAACTCACCGCCGAAGGCCGCGTCCTCTTCACCTCGCTCGCGGCTGACGTCAAGGGCCAGCAACACCCCGTCAGCCGGATACCACGAGCCTGCCATGACCATCCGAAACGGAACCTCGGTACCGTCGCGCCACCGCGGAGTGTTCAGGCGCAGCCCCGCCGCGCCGACCTGCACGCGACCGGATTGCCAGCAGACTCCGGCATCCAGTGCCGGCGCAACATCACCATAGCCTGGTGCACCGCTGACGATCAGGGCATGAAGCCCGAGCCCGACGAACACCAAGCGCATCGGCTGGCCGCCAACGACGACCTGTGCGTCCTGTTCATCGTAGCGGCCAAACCGAAGCGAGGAGAACCCGACCCCGGCCGCCACCCGCTCGGAACTCCAGCCGCCGCAGGCCCTGCCCCAGTACACGCCGGGCAGGCCATAGGGACGGGAACAGGAAACGCCGGTCGTGAACCGGCGCTCAGACGCGATGAGTGCGGGATTTAGAAAGAACGAATGCTGCCCGTCGGCCACGGCAGCGCCGGCGAGCATCGCCGAGGAGCACCCGGTGAGGCCGGGATACTCGAAGGCCGAAAGCAGCAGGAGCAGTACCACCACCGACCCCGTACCAACCTTCCCCGGCCGGGACTACTTTACGTAGTAGAGGAACCGCCCGCAGTTCGGACAGGTCACGAGGTCGGTGCGACATCGCGACGCCAGCTCTGATGGCAGTTTGACGTAGCAGCCGCCGCAGAATTCACGGATGACCTGCACCACGACCCGGCCGCCGTAGCGCTTCATAATCCTCTCATACATCAGGAGCAGTTTGGGGTCAACCTTCTTGGTCAGTTTTTCGCGCTCGCGCTCCGCGGTCTTGATGAAGTCGTCCGAGGCTTTGACTGCCTGGAAGCCGACCGCCTGGTAGTCGGCGGTCTCGATGTCGCGCAGGATGTGGTCGAATTCCTCCAAAGACCGCAGGGTCTCGACCTTGGGGTTCATCGAATCTTCTCCTCCAGGCTGCGCACGAGCTCGATCAGTTCGTCCGGCGTCTGGGGGTCGAACAGCCGCTTCTTCTTGGTCAGTTCCTGGCAGACCATCGCCACCCGGCCGAGGGTGATGAGGTACTGGTTGCCCGGGTCCTGCGGAGGCGCCATGATGAGAAAGAAAAGGTGCGCGGCTTTGTGGTCGATGGAGTCGTATTCGACGCCCTTGGTCGAGCGGCCGACGGCCATCTCCAGTTTGTCAATCAAGAGCGAGCGACCGTGCGGGATGGCAATTCCTTTGCCGATGCCGGTCGAGCCCAGTTCCTCGCGCTTGGTCAGAGTCGCGAGCAGCAGTTCGGCGTCGTCGCCCTGGCGGATCATCTGCACGAGCTCACGTAGCGCTTCCGGCCTCTTCTTTGCTTTAAGATCGAGGTTGATGCGGTCAGGTCGAAGCAATGATGTGAGAGTCAAACGGCACCTCCTGTCGGCCGCGGCCCACGGTCGTGCGGCCGGTTAGTCTTTGACATTGGTAACGGAAAAGGTCTGGCTTGGTGCGTCGCCCCAGAGTCGTTCCAGACCGAAAAACTGGCGGGTCTCACCAGAGAAAATATGCACGACGACGTTGAAATAGTCAAGAAGTATCCACACGCCGTTTTCCTCACCTTCGATGTGGTGCAGCCGTTCACCCTCGCGTTTCAGTTCCAGCGCGACTTCTTCGGCGATTGCCTGCGCGTGGATGGTCGAGGTGGCGGTGGCGATGACGAAGTAGTCGGCCAGCGGCGAGCGGCCGCGCAGGTCGAGGACCACGACGTCCTCCCCGAGCTTGTCGACGATGATGGTCGCAGCCCGCCTGGCCAGGCGTCCGGCAGTCATTGCTAGTAAAGCGGAACCACGTTCGCGAAGAAGCGGCGGTAGTCGGCGCCCACCACCAGCCGGACCTCCAGGTAACGGCTGGAATCGAGTTCGACGCGGGTCTCGGGTGCGACCCTCGGCCCGAGCGGCATCTTGCGCCAGTGTCGCTGCACCGACAGGGCCCGCGCCATCATCCGGGCATTTGCGCCGGTCGGGTCACGGAGATCTATCACTGTGGTCTTCGGCAGGTGCTCGCGGTAGTCCCGCACCGCATACACGTCATAGCCGCGCATCTGCAGTTCGTCGGCGACTGCCCGGCCTATGCGGGGAACACCGCAACCGTTGGCCACTTCCATTCTCAGCCGCCTGGCGTCGGCATCGGATTCAGGTTCCGGCAGTAGGCGCCACCCGATTGATGCGCCGGCGGCCAGCACGAGAACCACCGGCAGGAACCAAGCAAGTGCCTGTCTCAACCCGCACTCTGCTCCCGGCGTGCGGCCAGCCCGCGCTCAAGCAGGACGAGCTCCTCAGGTGTGTTTGCGCCGAGCATCTCGTCCGGGTCATCAGCGAGGACTGCCACCGCCCTTCCGCCTTCGGACCGGACCTCACGAACGATGTCGGTCAGGTAGTATTCGCCCGACACCGGACTAGGACGAATCCGCTCGAGAGCCGGCCTGGCCCGACCCCAGCGGAACGAGTAGGCGCCGGAATTCACCTCGTGGATGGCCAGCACATCAGGGGTCGCGTCACGCTTCTCGACGATTCGTTCTATATAGTCGCCCCCGGCCCGCACCACGCGGCCGTACCCGGCCGGGTCCGAAAGCCGGGCGGTGAAAACCGCGACGTCGGCGCCGGCCGCTTTCCGCGCCTGATAGAGCCGCTGGATGGTGGCCGGGCGGATGAGCGGCGCGTCGCCGCAGAGGACCACGCACTCCTCGTCGTCGCTCAAGCGGTCGCGACAGGCGAGGACCGCGTCGGCCGTGCCGTGCTGCCCCGCCTGCGCGACAAACTCGACCCTGTCCTGCTCGAACGCGGCCATTACTTGTTCTCTCCGGGTTCCGACGACGACAATGACCCGGGAAGCCCCGGCCGCCCGGGCCGACTCAAGGACGTAGCTCAAGAGCGGACGCCCGGCGATCGGCAGCAGCACCTTGGGAACCGAAGCCCCCATCCGCTTGCTCTTACCGGCCGCGAGGACTATGGCGGTCACTCTGCTTGATGCGATTCCGTTGGTCGACGTTGACCCGCGCCAGCCGGTGCTCTCTCGATTCGGGTTCGGCGAACCATCCCAGGCTCATCACGATCAGTTCATCGCCGACCTCGCCCAGCCGGGCAGCAGCCCCGTTGAGCACGCAGGCGCCCGACCCGGCCCGCGCCGCGATAACATAGGTCTCGAACCGGCTGCCGTTGTTGACGTTGACTACCTGCACCAGCTCGCCGGGCAGGATGTCGGCCGCCCGCATCAGCCCGGAGTCAAGCTCCAGGCTGCCCTCGTACTTCAGGTTCTTGTCGGTGACGACCAGCCGCTGTATCTTGGACCGGACCAGACACCGGAGCATCGGCCCGCTACTTCTCGGATTCGTCGCGAGCTTTGTCTTTGTCGCCGGCCTTCTTGTCCGGCCTGGCTTTCTTGCCGCCCTTCTGCTTGGCCGCAGCTTCCCTTGCCTTCTTCTCGTGGTGTCGTTCCTCGCGGACAACCAGTTCGAGCAGGGCCATTTCGGCGCCGTCGCCGTCGCGCGGACCCAACCGCAGGACCCGCGTGAAGCCGCCAGGCCGCCCTGCAAAGCGGGGCCCGATCGCGTCGAAGAGTTTCTTCAGCACGGTCTTGTCCGAAACGAAGCGGCCGACCTCGCGGCGAGCAGCGACAGTGTTGTTCAGAGCCAGGGTGACCATCCGGTCAGCCAGCCGCCGGGATT
>Ga0172371_10009908_pt1 | contig 13014 bp, 7 predicted proteins | sample Lak12m_FD_114543 | JGI IMG/M metagenome (GOLD analysis project Ga0172371, IMG submission 114543) | Freshwater microbial communities from Kabuno Bay, South-Kivu, Congo - kab_022012_12m | ecosystem: Environmental > Aquatic > Freshwater > Lake | place: Democratic Republic of the Congo: South-Kivu... | reverse complement strand
CGTACTTCAGCAACATCTCCCAGCCTCACGAGCTTTCCCTTACCCTTTGCCAAAACAGTAAAGAAGATGTCCGGCGCCCTTAGGTATTTCCCACCCCATTTATCCCCCATGTATTTGCCCGCATGCTTACCACCCAGCGCTTTTTCATCGAGCCCTGCTTCCAACAATTCCCCATTGCTTATGGGATAGACACGCAGCGTTTCATTGGTGAATACTTCCCGAGCCCGTTCGAGACACAAAAGGCTCTCCCGGCGGATTGCCTCTTCGAAGGGCTTTTTGAAGGCGACGAACTTTACCAGATGCTCATCGGGAACCCTTCCGCAAGGGGCGTGGATTACGGAGATTATCGTGTTTATATCAGCATCGGCAAAACTACGGGTGTGGTTATCGATAAGCAAATCAATGCGGCAGCTGCGCAACAGGAATTCCTGTAGCCAAGCACCGTAGCCCACATCCAACCAAGAATTGGAACAGATGAAAGTATGCACACCCTGCGGGTTCAACAGGCGGAGGGAACGGATGTAAAAATAGACATACAAATCGGATTTGGCATCCAGCGGTATGCCCTTTTGGAAATACTTGGGAAAATCTATGCGCACCATCGTCGCGAGCTGCTGCTTATACCCCCTTTTATCGGAGTACTCCCCAACTGATGAAGATAACGGGTCGGCTATTGCCTCTTGACGCACATAAGGTGGATTGCCGATAACAATATCAAAACCACGGCGTTCGGCAAAAATCTCGGCAAACTCGATGCTCCAAATCAACGGTTTCTCATCGCGCAGCGACATTCTTTGTCTTTCGAGTTTCTCTATTTGTTCCTTTATATTGGCGCGCTTGTTCTTGGAAAAATCTATGTTTTCTCGAAGGGGTAACATGGGGATATTTTCCAAAAGCCTTTCACTACCCAAAGGTGGGGACATTTTTTGTAATTCAGCTTCTTTTTTCTTAATCTCACTCGAAAGGATATCACGGTATATCTCCAACTCACAATGTCGGATAACCTCTGCATGCTGCTCGGCGTTGTTGGCAAAGAAATCGTTCTTGCACCGCTTGAGATCGGCAATTTTAGTTTTGGTCGTATTGCTTAAACTGACACCCCCTAGAACCGGAAATACCGTATCACCAAGCCGTTGGACTAGCGCATCCCCAACACGCACTTTGAAATCCAAGCTGGGAAGAATTGCCGTTGGTGAATCTCTCATCTCTTCGGGGGCATCGATAAAAAGAGAAAGCCACAAACGCAATTGGGCAATCCATACCGCCCATTCCTGCACCTCTACACCGTAAAGACTTCTACCGATGATATCTCGTTTCCTATCGAAATGGTTCAGGGAATCATTATGGGGTAAATACTGATGAAGGGTTTCTTCTATCTCCAAAATTACTTGCAGCATCCCTACCAAAAACGCGCCGGAGCCGGCGGCAGGGTCGCAAATGACAAGCCCCTCCAAAGCGGCAACAATCTCTTCCGCCTCAGTGGATGAAAAGACACCACCTTCTTGTTCTGCCAAGCCTTCAAAACCTTTAAAGAAGAGCGCATAGAGCTTTTCGGTTTTGTTACCGGGAAAGGAGAGTGTTTTTTGCAGCCATTTGAGCAGAGAGAGGCGGCACATCAAATCCACTTCCGGACGAGGGGTATAAACCGTGCCGTTTTTCTTGTTGACGAGCTTTTCGAAAATTATCCCTAGAAATTCCGGGTTCAGTTGCAGATCTACATCATCCAAAGAACTTTCCTCGATTGTAAAGTCATGGGAAAAGAGAAAATTCAAAAAATCCTTCAACCCCGTATCAGGAATAAACCAACCTTGTTCATCGATGTGCCTCTTTTTGAACAAGCCACCGTTTAGATAAGGAGCCATCAACAAAGCTTGCCGCACCTTATCTGGCAGATAACGCCTACTGGCAACATCGGCTCTTTTCCCGTTGAGGGCTTCAAAAAATAAAACAGCAAGCCAATTATTATAAAAAGCATCTTGCTCTCCCGTCTCTTCGTATGCGGCAAGCATACTCCTAATAAAGCGCTTATCTTCGCCCAACCAGCCACGCTTCTGGATAAAGCCCATAAAGATTGTGCGAATGGCAAAGAGTAGGACAAAGTTCCGCGCCTTTTCGTGTTCGCTAATATCGTTTGCTATTGCCGTTGCTGAAACGAGCCTTTCGTATTGTTTCGAGAATTCATCGTAGAAAAGTTTGGTAACCGGTCCCACCGCGAAGGCTTCTTTGATAACGGTAAGGCTGGCAAAATCACACTCGAGAATACGAGTTTGAAATGTGCGGTTGGTAATCGAAGATTCATTGCTGACAAAGTAAGTAAAGCGGCGGAAGTTGGAAAAGCTCTTTTTTACGCCTTGGTATTCGGGATAAACGAGAGAAAAGCGAAAATGCCCATTATTATCATAAAACACAAATATCCCAGCGGTGGCATTTTGGTGCACATTCAGGCGGAAAATCTGCTTCGCTTGTTCATATTGCGCCTTTTTGCTGGAGCGTTGCGATAAATCAGCAACCGTTCGAAAAGTGCAGACGATAAGCGTTTCATAACCATCTTTTGTAAATTCTATTTCACCAATCTTCTGTCCCTCCAAGAATTTGGTTTCATCATAACTAGTAAGGGGAAATGGAGGCATAGCAGGGCGATAGGAACGGCTCTGTCTGTGGAAAAAATCGCTAAGTTGGGGGGCAGAAAAGTTTTTGATAATATTTGCTAACAAACTTTGGGTATTGTTCATGGGTGTTATCATCGTACCAGCGTTATTATTAATCCGACAATTGAATATAGCAAATTTTACTGAGAGCTTTGCATAGTACAACAAGCTCACCAATGCGTCATTCCCGTGAGCGCGGGAATCCAGTATAATCAATACATTGACAGCTTGACGAGCAAGCCAAGAATACTAAAGACTTAGTCGTTCGAAGGTCTCTAACTGCACATCCGATGTTTGCTTAAACATAATGGAATGTTCCTTCCCCCCTCTTTTCGGCAAGAGAATGATTTATTGGAATGTAACGGGCATCTAATCCGTTCCTATTCCATTATGGCTGTAGAAAGATGGCGCAGGGGTAATGCCGATATTCTCGATTGCGATGATGATTTCTTTCTTCGTTTTACGCAGACGCAATTTTTCCTTTTCTAGGTAATCCTCCCCCAAAAACTCTCGCAGTTCTTTGATAGCCCTTGTCGCCTTGTTCAAATCTTGGGCATCCCATTCGCTAATTACGCGCAAAGTATAATCGGGAAGTGTGCCATAATTGACGATATCTTCTCTAAGTGTGCGCAGAAAACCGGTAAGCGGCACGAGGCATGGTTTGGTAAATTGCAAAAAGGTCATGATGTTGTTAAACGCCTTTTGTTCTAGGCTTTGCTCATTGGCAGAATAAGTGGCAACACCACTAAACTCTACCGCTTTACTATAGCATTCCCAAAAGCTAGCGCTCAAAGGCAATCGTTTTTCTTCTGGTGGGCAAGCTACCTTGGCAAGGACATCTTCGAATGCCAACATTTGCGGCTGGTTATCTTTACCAGCACCAATGGCAACAATATGGAGATTATTCTTTTTATATATGACGAGCAACTCATCTTCTCGATGTGCTTTGGCAACCTTCACCCTTGGCGGACAGTTTTCAAGCCCTTCTATAACCTCTGGGTATTCTTTTCTAATTTGTTCGAAATCTCTATAAATTCGGGTGTATAAACTCGCTTCTTCCAACTCATCGGGATTTTGCTGAATTTTACTGTATAGTTTGGATGGTTCTAACTGCTCATCAATATCGAATATCTTAGCATCCTCACCCAATGCGTTGTGAATCAAAAACATCTTATTGGCAGCAATCTCCCTAGCCTGTACTATTTGCGCTCCGCGTTCGGTCGGGAAGAAGTTGACAATATATAGTTCATCGAAAACTTTCTTACTAATGCGATTGATTCTTCCCAACCTTTGGATCACGCGCACAGGGTTCCAGGGAATATCATAATTGATGATCATCCCCGCCCGATTTAGATTGAAGCCTTCGGAAAGTTTATCGGTGGTAAGTAGGACATCAAAGTCATCCTTTTGTTTCTTGAACGAAGCATCGAAGTTTTCGTTGAGAAAACTAATATCTCTTTGCGATAAGCGCCCTGTCATAAACAGCAGTCTCTCCCCCAGTAAATTACGCAGAGAGGGTTCTAGATACTTGGCGGTATCCACATATTCGGTAAATATGACAATTTTACGATCAGGCTCTGCGGACAGTTGCTCTGCGATATTTTTCAAAAGACAAGCTGTTTTGGGGTCAGCTTCGCCCGTTATCTTCAGATTATCGAGATGAGCTTTTATTTCCTTGAACATTTCGATATCGGATTGAATATCCGCCTTGAAACATTCGCCATTGGCAAATTCATCTAGTCGATAGCGTTTGTGATTCTTGGGATATTTATTGCGGCTAATGTCCTTTTCATATTGTTCGAGATACGCTTCTATCTCCTCTGGATCAGAATCCCATATCTTCTCCAACAAGCCTCTATCCAAGATGTATTCGCCAGTTTTTTCTACAAAGCTCTTAACGACTCCATTGATACGCAAAAAGTTATCGATGCTTTGACTAAACGAACCAAACGAACTTTCGAAGCGTTTCACCAGCAAACGACGCATAAAATCAAAAAGATTGCGCTGTTGGGTAATTTGTCTTCCGGCGACGCCATCTTCCGAAGTGTTTCGGATACGATTTTTCGCCTTATTGTATGCCTTTTCTCCCAGTATCCCTTGCTCGTACTCAAAAGGACGATAAATCGCCCCTTTGAAAATACTGCCTTTTTCAGTATCACAAAAATAGCGCTGCAGAACTTTATCGTAGAAAATGCTTTGCTGACTAGTAAGCTCAAAAAACCATTCTTTGGGATTAGCAACCCGCGAGAGAGCACCAACTTCCCCTTCATAACGAGCATCATCTTGTAAATCCAAACGGTTACGACGAATGGTAACGGGCTGAATAATTGCTTTTATCCGATTGGCTAGATATTTACCGCGCGTTTCGACTTGCCGAAGATTTATCATGGCATCTCCAAACAACGCTCGATAATAGGTGCGCGCTTTGTCCGCCTTATCTTGGTTAGGAGAGTTACAGTTCTTTTTGATATAGGCTAGTTGTTCGATAATCTTTTGAAAGGAAGTAAACATAGTCTTTAAATTGTCGTCGAAGGAGATAGGCGATTTCTTTATAGGAATGAACAATTGAAGTAGAGCCAAGAGGTCAGAAGGGCGGTTGTTGAAGGGAGTAGCGGTTAACAAAATCACCTTTCTGTTACGGCAAATGTTTTTGAGCTGGTTATAACTTTGGGTGTCTTGGTTGCGAAAACGATGGGCTTCATCAATAATAACCACTTCTATATCATCGCTTTCATTTACAAATTGCTGGGCTTTATTCAAATCACCCAACGAGTATATTTCCCAATTGGGGATTTTAAAGTCTTCGACATACTTGTTCCATCCTGATTTTTTGCTCTTATCGATTAGTGTAGGAGGGCAAATGATGACCCCTCTTTTGCCGAGTTGCTTAGCAACAGCACAGGCTATTACCGTTTTTCCCAAGCCCACCACATCCGCTAGAATAACACCGTTGTATTTTTCGATGGTAGCTACCGCTTGGGAAATGGCGTCCAATTGGTAACGATAGATTTGATATCCCTTGGCGGACATTATCTGCTCGATGGATTTTTTTACGGCAACCTGTTCGAAAGATTCCAAGTAGGATTTGAGAACCAGACAATAAGCCTCGAATGGTGTTATCTCTTTGATTATCGTATCTTCTTTGATGGTTCGAATTAATTTTTGCCTTGTTTCTGGGCTTTCGGTAACTTTTATAGCTTTACCCCAAAGCTCCTCGAAATAGTCTTGCGCCTCGGTGAAACCATAATCGCCAATTTCTACATTGAACTCATCTTGGGTAAAAAGACCCGCACGGGTTAGGTTGCTACTTCCGGTAATAAAACGACAAGAGGCTATCTGACTTCCCTGTAACTCGAACAAATAAAGTTTGGCGTGATTGGGATATAGGGTCTTACGAATGACAAGCCTCTCAGAATTGATTAGATCGATGAAAAAATGTACCTGTTCATAAAAATCGGCATTGTCGAACTCGTTACCGATGAACGCTTCCTTGTTGCTTATCAAAAACTGAGAAATTGTATCTTCCTGAGAAAGAGTGTCGTCATCTGCCATCTCTACGATTTTGTGGTTGTGTCTATCCACATGTAAACCAACGAGAATCCTCAAACGCATTTCGTCGTTTTCTCGTAAATTTTGATAAAGCTCACGAATTCCATAAAAGTAAAAGAAGCCCACCAGAAAATCTAACTTTTTGCCAAACTTGACCAATTTATTCAAACGCTCGCCGAAACTTTTAGTATCAGCATTGGTGATGAAATTGCTCAACATGAACTCCTTTCCCCTCTAGGTTATCACTTGGAAAAGCCATGAGTATCATAGATATGACTCAGATCTATATTTCTAGAAGCATCACATTATGGTGTCTTAACCGATAAGCGTTAAAACATACAATCAACAATTTAGGGCTTTGCATAATACGATTATCCGAGGGTCTTATCGTATAAATTCATTGGTGAGCACCTGGATTTTGGCAACATCGGCTTTTATCTGTGCGGCAAGCTCCGTAGCAGAGGAAAAAGCAACCTCTCCCCGGATCCTTTCAACGAATTCCAGAACGATATTCCTCCCATAGAGATTCCCTTCGTAGCCACTGATAAAGACTTCGAGGGAAAGTGCTTGCCCACCAAAAGTGGGGTTGAAGCCGATGTTCAAGGCACCACTGAACTTCCTTCCGTTTTTGGCTAGCGCGCCGCTTTGCGGCTCTTCGATACTCACCAAAGTTGCATACACCCCCCGCGGCGGCAGTAATTCCTTGTTGGGAGTGATATTTGCGGTGGGGAAACCAAGCTGCGCTCCCCTGCCTACACCATGTTCAACCTCTCCCTTGATTTCATAGAACCTGCCGAGCATTCTGCTGGCAGCGCGCACATCCCCTCTTAGAATTGCCTCTCGCACCGCGGTCGAGCTGATAATGTCGCCTTGAGCGGTTTTATAGGCAGCGAAAACCTCTAGGGCAAAGGCACCAGCCCTGGCAAAGTTTTCTAGCAATTTTATCCCCCCGCCCTTGCCTTTGCCAAAGGCATAATCGTGTCCAATCAATAAGCTGCTTATGCGGAGCTTATCGCAAAGGACGGACTCAACGAAATCTTCAGCCGTTAGCGCGGCAAAGTTTTCATCGAAGGGAATCACCACCGTGGCATCGAGCCCCGCTTGGGAAAACAGCGCGAGCTTTTCCTCAAGGGTGGTGAGCAGATAAAAAGGCACCTTGGTGGGGTGTAAGACTCTCTTGGTATGAGGTTCGAAGGTAATGGCAAGGGCGGGTAGCCCTCTCTCTCGCTTCAGCTCCAATAGGCGAGAAAATATCATTCGATGTCCAAGGTGAACACCATCGAAGTTGCCGATGGCAGCGCTACCGCCGTGAATCTCCTTGGGAATCTCCCACAGGGATTTAATTACCTGCATCGTTACCTTTACCCCCTTCGCGAACGGCGCGTATTTGTCGATGCAGGTGATCTTTGTCAATAGCCATGATGAAGCTAGTTAGTTGCTCATATCTAGGCAGCTTTTCGAGAACGGCTGCCAAATTGGCGAGGGCACGGGGAATGTGCTCGGCAAAGTGCCGCTTACCCTGTCGATATGACAAAAAACCATAAGCGCCTAGCGCCTGTAGGAGTCGGGCAAGGGCGGCTTCATAGAGCATCTCTTCACCAATATTCGCAAGTGTCGCGGAATCGGTAAAGAGTGAACGATAATAACCGAACAACATGGTGCGGCTGGAATCTTCCAGCGTAACATAAGGATCGAAAAGTAAGGAGGCGACATCGTAAAGGGGATTGCCCCAGCGCATCCCTTGAAAATCTATCAAATAGGTTTTTTCACCGTAGAGCAGAACATTTTGCGATTGGCAGTCACGGTGGAGCAACGAGCGAGGAGCAACGAGCAGGCGTTGCGCCATATCCGTTAACTCCTTTACCAGCGCAGTGGGCATTTCGGCAGAGGCATCTAGCAACACAAAGGGGCGCACGAATTGTTCCCAAAAGTATTCCCGCTCCCAACGGAAGGTAGCTTCGGCAAAAGGCGGCATCACTCTGGGCAGTCCTTTATCAGAAAGGCAATGGAGTTTATGGATCTCCCGCAAGACCTGCTTGTAAAGGTCAAGGCGCCGCGCCAGCGGCGCCTCCCGCTGGGAATAGAGGTCTTCATCACCCAGATCTTCCATAATCAAATAACCGGCTTTTTGATCATGAAAAAAGACAACGGGCACATCGATGTTGTTGGCACGCAAAAAAATGGCAAGCGGGGCATATAGAGCGTTTTCCTCTTTGCTGTCATCGTAAGCCACAAAAATCATCTTTCCCTTGTTGGCGCTATGAACACGAAAAAAAAGCCGCGCCGAGCCCCCTTTGATAAGGGGCTGGATGTTAGTTACGGTAATTCCCAACCCTTGAAGCGTCTTCTCGATCTGCGGCAAGGCAGCAATGGTGTCCTTCATTTCAAATGGCATTTTCTTCGTATTCCTTGGCAAGCCTTGTGTATTCTTCTTTTGTCCCGATGTCGCTCCAGATTCCTTCGTCGATAACCACCCCCGCCACACTACAAGGACGGGTACCGATAAGATGAGTGAGCGTATCGGCTAGAGAGTGGGGAACTCCGAGGGGAATATAATCCAAAAGGGAACGCCGCACGATATAAATACCGCTGAACTGATAGAAAGGAACGCTTCTGACACCCAAAGCAAAGCGAATATCGAGGATGAAGCCACTTGGTGCCAGCGCGACATTGAGCAAAGCGCCATGGGAGCGTAACGCCAGGGTGGCGAGCGCCTTATTTGCCAAATGGCTTTCGAGTAATTTTTCCAGAGGCATGGTGCTGACGATATCGGCGTTATGGACGAGGATATTCTCCTCATCGGCAATAAGCGCTTCGATGTTCTTCAAACCGCCTGCCGTATCCAACAACAGCTCCTCGTGAACGAAGGTTATCGGGATGCCTTGCCATTCGCCAGAAGGGAAAGCCCGTTGGTAGGCTTGTGCCAAATGGTGGGTGTTCACTATAAAATGTCTTATTCCCATTTGGGCAAGCCGTTCCATCGCATAGGTAATGGTGGGCTTGCCGCCGAGGGGAAGCAAGGGTTTAGGAAGCTCATCGGTGAGCGGCTTTAGCCTCACCCCCAAACCCGCCGCCAGCAGGAATGCCGTTCTTATTTTTCCAATATGGTTTGTCATTAGCCGCCAACAACACCTCCCTAAAAACAATCGCCCTTGCCAAGTGCCTTGCCCTATAGTCACAAAATCCTCTACCCGCAAGCGGGCTCTTGTTGACAGAATTTCTCAGCCGCTAACGCTTCCCCCCTCCCCCCATATTCATGGGGAATATGCCTTCTAAAGCTTTGCCCGAGTTTGCATTATCGAAGCGGCAACTAAAGATGACAATTTCCTGTAATGTATGGAACAGTCAGTAATCATGCTGGAGTTCACCCTCGTGCAAATGTGAACATCAAGGGCAAGATGGGTTTTTCCTTACCACTGGATTCCTGTTGGATTCTAGTATAATCAATACCTTAATGAATAGATACCCAAGCCGAGTAGGCAAAGAGCCTAGTTCTGCAACACTCTCGAATTAAAGGTAAGGCGTTGATAAAGTGGAGAAAAAGATAATAGTCATTGGCGGCGGCGCGGCGGGGATGATGGCGGCAATTAGCGCGGCTTTAGCGGGCACCAAGGTGCTTCTTTTGGAAAAGACACCAACACTTGGCAACAAAATCCTCATTAGCGGTAAGAGTCGCTGTAATATCACGAACACCACCCCACTCGAAGAGTTCATCCATGCCTATGGCGACAATGGTAAATGGCTACGCAATGCCTTCCACCACTTCTTCCGTGCCGAGTTGCTTGCCTTTTTTGCCAAATGGGGTGTTACTTGTAAGGAAGAGCGCGGGGGCAGGGTTTTCCCCAACAGTGATAATGCCGCCGCCATCAAGAACGCTCTAGAAGGGCAGCTCGGTGCCGAAAAGGTGGAGGTAATTACCAGCTGCCCGGTGAGAAGCATCCTAACCAAGGGCGGTAAGGTCAGTGGCGTAACGACACTCGATGGCAGCTTTTTCCCGAGCAGCGCCGTTATCCTCGCCACAGGTGGGGCGAGCTATCCCCAAACGGGCTCCAGCGGCGATGGCTATAAAATGGCAAGGGCTTTGGGGCATACCATCGTTAAGCTCAGAGCCGCCCTGGTTCCGCTCGTTGTCGAAGAAAAAACCCTCGTCCGAGATCTGCAAGGGGTTAGCCTGAAAAATGTGCGGCTTACGACATTCGCTTGTTCCCAGGAGGAAATCGACCCCTCCCTCATCCCCTCCTGCGACATTGGCAGGGGAGTGAAAAAGCGCGCCAAGCCCCCTCTTCTGGAAAGCCGTTTTGGCGAAATGCTCTTCACCCATTTCGGCATCGGTGGTCCCATCACGCTGTCGCTGAGCCTCGCCGTAAACCGCGCCTTGGCGCGGGGTAAAGTCAGCGTCTCGATAGATCTCAAGCCTGCCCTTTCCTTCGCGCAATTATCGAGGCGAATCCAAGCGGATTTGGATGCCCATGGCAAAATGCACCTCATAAATATCATGATGGGGCTAGTTCCCCGCAAAATGACGGAACCCCTTACCCTCCTAATGGGGATTGCCCCCGATAAAAGAGCCTGTGATGTTAGCGCCCGGGAACGCGCCGTTATCGCGGCAACCCTAAAATCATTGCGCTTCGATATCGTCTCCAGTTTGCCGCTAACGCGGGCAATAGTTACGGCAGGGGGGGTTTCTCTGACAGAAATCAGCCCCCACACGATGGAATCCCATCTAGTAAAAGGGCTTTTTTTGTGTGGCGAGGTTTTGGACATCGATGCCGATACCGGCGGCTACAACCTCCAGGCGGCTTTTTCGACGGGCTTCGTGGCGGGAAAGGCGGCGGCGGGGCTTGAAAATTACCCCAATAAGGGCAGAAAAGCCAATAGGGTAACGGGCAATGTTTCCTGAAAAGATCACCGCTTATTACCGCTCCCTCTTTACGGGAAATATCGAAAACGACCCCTTGCAACGCCTGGTCTGCCGCTTGCCCGCCGAAGAAAACCGTAGCCCAGACGAAAGTGATGACCCGACCGGTGATAGCCTCTTCGCACATGGCAAGATCATCCATCGCTATCCCAGCCGCGCTTTGCTGCTATTAACAGGAAGATGCCCTGCCCACTGCCGCTTTTGTTTTCGGCGGGGGCAAACAGCGCGGTATGCGGATATCGACGATGAAGAGTTAACCCAAGCGTGTGGCTATCTCCGGGAACATGAGGAGATACGGGAAATAATCCTTTCCGGTGGCGATCCGTTATCACTACCCAACTCCCGTTTGCTGGAAATAATCGAGCTTCTAAAAGGGGTGCGCAGAGATCTACTCATCAGGGTGCACACCCGCTTTCCCATCTATGAGCCTTCGCGGTGCATTGGCTTCGAGGCGGTGGCGGCGCTCGTCGATGTCTTCGTTTTGCACATCAACCACCCCCGTGAAATAACTTTAGAGACGAGAAGGGCACTGCAAGTTTTAGCAAGGCACGCCCCCCTCTTCAACCAGAGTGTCTTGCTGCGCGGCATCAACGACTCTTTGACGGTGCTAATAGAGCTGAGCTACACCCTCTTTCGGGCAGGTGTCATTCCCTACTATCTCCATTATCCGGATAACGCATACGGCATTGCCCATTTCCGTCCGACCCACAGTGCCGCCGCCGCCCTCGTGGCAACCTTGCCGAAATATCTCCCTGGCTATCTGATACCGCGCCTGATGGTGACAAACACTGCTAAACAGGGGAAAATAGTCCTCGATCCCCCGCTAGAAAGTGAATAGGGAGCGCTCTAAAAGAGTGGTTCTAGGAAAGAAAAAGATTTTATTAAAGCGGCAATTAAATATGACAAAAGACCATTGCATTCTCTCTTACATGTCATGGCTGCCAACTCGGCGCAGGCAATAGGTATCCTCAAGAATCTGAAAAGTAAAACGATAAGACACACTAACTCGTCCTTCCCAAATCGTGCCGCTTGCCTGCATTTTTTTCAAATGCAAAGAGGGGTGGAGAGAGGGTTAGACAATAAAAACTCAAGCTGTTTGTCCAGTAATTGCTGAATATCAAGCGGTAGCTTCTGGTAATCGCGGATAAAAGACTTGGCAAAAATCAGCTTCATAATGTCGTTGCGCCCGATAAAACCGCATAGGAAGTTAATCATATCGGCAACTTTGGTATTAGGCGCTGGGTAATCTCATATTTTTCCTGAAGTGCCTGTTCACACCAATGCCAAGTATCTTTAAAAGCGGTAATTTGTGCAGAAGAAAACTGCCCTTCACGCTCTTTGTAAAGAATGTTGTAGTCGCGTTTAGAGTTAAATGGGGGGTCAAGATAGATTAAATCAATGAAATTGTTGGGAATTTGCTCACGCAGAATAAACAGATTGTCACCATAATAAAGTTTGTTGGATATCGCTATGTTATCCTTCAAAATCAACCCAAGCAGTCTTCAACCTACCCACCGCATACCTTACAGGGCACCCCTCCCCTTTTATAAGCCTCTCCTCTCCCAAGATTCACGCAATTGCGAGTACAACGCTGGGCGGCAGGACAACTAAGTTTGTGTACTTTGTGGGTTTGCACATTAAAAGCGACTGTTGCTTCGATACTTTCCTTGACTCTAACATTTGCGGGCCCGGCAACAGCAGTGGGCAAAAACCAACCAGTTGTTAAAATTGAGACGCTAAAAACTAAAACCAAAAAAAATCTTTTCATAAGATAAGTGTTATAGCAAAGTCAAAATGTCCTCATAACTGCAGAGGGAAAATGTCCCTTTTCTTGGGGGTCTGGTTCTGTAGTGTCATAAACTTGTAGGTAACTCCTTACCTCTCTTCTGCCGCTGCCTT
>Ga0172371_10009907_pt1 | contig 13014 bp, 16 predicted proteins | sample Lak12m_FD_114543 | JGI IMG/M metagenome (GOLD analysis project Ga0172371, IMG submission 114543) | Freshwater microbial communities from Kabuno Bay, South-Kivu, Congo - kab_022012_12m | ecosystem: Environmental > Aquatic > Freshwater > Lake | place: Democratic Republic of the Congo: South-Kivu... | reverse complement strand
GGTTGGTTATACAAAGACGCATAGGCCCTGGACTTTAGTTTATTATGAAAGTTTTGTTTCTTTAGAAGATACAAAAGAGAGAGAAAAAGGCTTGAAGCATTTCTGAAAAGCTTTTAGGCAATTGAAAAAAAGAATAAAGAATTCTTTGAATAGTTAAAAGGTGCGGGGTTAATTCGCGCTTATAAATTATGTCGTCCACCACTACAACAATGGCGGACTCCATAATTTATGCGCTCATGAAAGATGAGGTTTAAGAGGCATATAGAACTGGAACACGGCTTGCGTTATATCGATATAGCGCCTTTAATTGATATTGTATTTCAGCTGCTTATATTTTTTATGCTTACGTCAAGTTTCATTATGCAGCCGGGGATTAAGATTAACCTGCCCAAGGCGGTAACAAGCGAAGTAGTGAAAGAGAATAATATAGTTGTTACCATAAGCAGCGAGAATATAGTTTATATAAATAATAATGTCTTTACCGCTAAAGAGTTAAAATCTTATCTATCCAGAGGCGGCAATATCCATAAGCCAATTCTTATAAAGGCTGACAAAAGGGCGTCTTTAGGCAGGGTCGTGGAAATTTGGGATTTGTGCAGGGAGATAGGCATAGATAAGGTAAACATAGCAACTAATCAGGAATAACTTGCTTTGCCTTAAAAGAAGTGTTATAACAAAAACAAAGCCGTAAATATCACAGATTGTAGTCGCAGAGGGGGTAAAATATGATAACTAAAATAGGAATAGTAGCAGGGGAGATTTGGCACTATCTTGACCAGCATGGGAATACGGCGCTAACAGACCTTATAAGCGGCATAGGCAGAGATAAGGATACCGTGCTTATGAGCGTAGGATGGCTTGCCCGCGAAGGCCATGTTATATTGTCTCAGGCCGGAGACAGTTATAGAATTCAACTAAGAAAGGTTTAGTTTTAAAATAAGCTAATGAAGATGTCTAATAAAAAAGGCATAGCGCTCTTGATAGTAGTAGCAGCAGTTATAGTTTTGACTATTTTGTCTTCGGTTATGCTGAGTGTGCTTTCCAACCAGACGCGCTCTATAGAGCACAATATAGCCCGCACCAAAGCTAAATACGCCACAGAAGCCGCTATGGTCAGGTCTTTAGACAGATTAAGGAGGACTGATTCTGTTTCAAGCGTGCATTCAGTCAGCGGCAGCCATGACAATCCCGGCGCATACTTTAATGTTGATATTACTAGTACACCAAGCAGTTCCTTTCCTAGTACTTCTCAGTTAGATTTTACTCTGGATTATGATCCATTTTCAGATTTGTCCTCTTTTAAAAGAGACGACTTCGAGCCGCCTATAATTGATTCATTTACTATAGATCAGTCTATGCCTGTTGATAGTCAAGGCATAGTCACATTGCGCTGGAAAACTACCAATGCTACAAGCGTAACAATATCTCCAAGCCTACAAGGGTGGGATTCTAATGAATTAGAAGGATTTTATAATATCTATGGCTCACCCTCCTACCCTTTAGTACCAAATATTTATACGCTCACAGCTACAGGTGAAACAGGTAATCCTGCTATTGCTACGGTCCAGGTTATAGTTAAACCCACTGCTACTTTTTCTGCTAAGCCACTAACTATTAGTACTTATAATGGGACATCTACGTTATCCTGGACTACTACTAATGCTGACAGTGTTAGCATTGTACCATCTCCAAGTAACGACTGTAATACTCCTCTTAACGTTAACGGTTCCTGTACTATAGATCCACCTCCTCGTCCACTTTCAGAGGCCACATATACGTATACTCTTACTGCTACGGGGAAAGGAGGATCTGTTGAAAAAAGTATTGATATTGAAGTAGATGTCCCCGAGCCTACAATACACTCTTTTTCTGCCAATCCAACTACTCTCACGGAAGCAAATTGCGAGTTTACCTCTACGTTGTCTTGGAACGTTGATAATGCTTTAAGCATAGACATTAGTCCAATAAACACGCATATAATTGTAAATCAAAGTCGGTATTCAGGCGATTGTGTTGTAGAGCCGAGGTCAACCACTAATTATATACTTAAAGCTACAGGATATGAAGGTAAAGCGTCCAAGTCTTCTCCAGTGAAAGTAGAATTTCACGCATGCATACCAGATAAGCCATGCTGTATTAAAAGATAGTAGTTTCTATAACTACTTTGTAAATAGTTATTAGGTCAAATCACATTAGAAGAAATACCCACCAGTATTAAATAATAGAAAATAAGGTATTCTTTTGTGAAATTAGATATGTAATAATCTGTATTAGTATTATAATTTATCCATATTTAATATAATTATATATAATTACACAAAATAGATTTATAATATGTTTATTTTGTAGCAAATAGGAATATTAAACATCGTTAATTCTCCTAAAAACTACCTATTATAATAAAAGTAAGTCTAAGTAAAAATATATAAAAAAACACTTGACAACATAAAAGCTTTATGGTTTAATTAGAACACGCTTAATTACAGGTTTTTTAGCAGAAGGATGGTTTAAGTATGCAGAGGTTGATGGACGTCGAGGATTTAGCCAATTATCTTAAGTTGCAGAAGCAGACTATTTACAATTGGCTAAATCAAAATAAGATTACAGGCATAAAAGTTGGCGGCGTGTGGAGATTTGACAAGCGCGATATAGATAAGTGGCTGCGTTCCCAGCGCGGCCAGCCTAAAAAGGCAGAAGGGGTAAAATAGTATGTTTGGCAAGAACGCGGTTGGCATATTTTTGGGTCCTCAGGGATTAAGCATCGTAGAAACCACTGTTACAGGCAAGGTGAAGAACTATCTTTATAGCCTTTACCCCAAAGACATTACTAGGCCCAGCGGAGCTGCCCTGCCTCGCGATAACATATTTAACGTATTTTTGGATAACGAGGTGGAAATTGTGGCTTTCCTGCAGAGGGCTTTGCGCGAATCAAGGGTCAATATGGACACCAGCAGCTTTGTCGTTTGCGTGCCTAATAGAGATTTAATAGTGAGGTTTTTCGAAATTCCCCCTGTTCCGCGAAAGGATATCAAGGCAACCATCGGTTTTGAGATTAAGAAGTATATTCCTTTTAAGACAGAGGAAATAACTTATGATTATCAGATTTTCTCCCAAAAGAACATTACAGAAGTGCTCTTTGCGGGTATGAAGAATGAAGATATAAAGAAATATAACTCTGTTTTATCCCAGATTAGAGCAAATATTTCGGCTATTGAGCCTTCCCAGTTTGCCCTCTTTAGATTGCTTAAGGTAAAGAAGATAATATCCAACAAGGAAGCGGTGGTGGTGGCTGAATTGGAAAAAGGCGAAGGCGCAATTTCCATAATTGATAATGGAATTCCTTGTTTTTCGCGGGACATAAAGATTTATGCCGGAGAAGAAGCGCAGCCTGCTGATGCAGAATCAGTCTCTTTCCGCATAATTAACGAAATAAGGGTTTCTATAGATTATTTCCGCAGGCAGTTCCTAAAGAAGGGCGTTGATAGAATAATAGTTTTATCTAAAGATGAGTCCAAAGATTTGATAAACACATTTAACAAAGAATTAGGCATGCCGGTGCAATATAAAAATCCCGATGATATCTTAGGCATAAGGGAAGAGCATAGCCTGAGTTTAGCCAAGGCAGCTGGAGCTTCTTTAAGGATAAATAAGCATTCCTCGCTTTTCATTAATCTTGCAAAGACGCGCAGGCCTGGCGCCTTACCTCTATTATCTTCCAGCGATATGCTTTCTGCTGTGTTGGGCGATATGATAGATATACCTAAGCCGTTAATAATAAAGACGCTGTCAGTCGCGCTGGCAGCGCTGTTGGGTATATTTATGTGGGGAAGTTACCGTTTGAAGCCCATAAGCGAACAAATTTATTCTCAATCCAGTGAGCTTGCTTCGATACTAACTCCGGATCTAAAAGATATGGACAACAGCGTATTGGAAAATTTAAAGAACAAAGATAAAGAGAAATTAACGGTTTATAAGAGTGTTTTTACAAAGGATTTTATGATTGGGGAAAAATTAGAGGTTTTGGCAGATCTTATGCCTGAAGGACTATGGTTAGAGGCTTTGTCGTTAGACAGGTCCGGAAAATATCTTAATTTAAGAGGAGTGGTTTATAATCAGAACGAAAGCGAAGCTCAGCAAGCGCCTTATGTTTTTATATCTAATTTAAAAAGCAGCCCCACTTTCTCCAATAAGGTAGGCAATATCGCGGTAAAATCGTTAAGAAGCTCAATAGAAAGAGATTATAAAGTCATAAGGTTTGAGTTAGAGGCAGCTATAAAAAATTGATGATATAGTTATAAAAAAAGGTCAAAGAAATGGACATATCTTCAATCAAGATTAATTTTAAAGAACACAGAGAAAAGATTTTTATCCTTCTTGTTGTAATTGCTACGATTTTCTTGGCCAGGAAAATCTTGGACGCGCAGAAGATAAAATTAGCCGGTTCGCAAGACAAGATCAGTAATTATCAGCGGCGCATAGAATTGGGGCGGGAGATAGATAGTTTAAATAAAGAATTGAACAAATTTAAGAATGTCGGCTGGGAGACGGAAGAATCTGTCACTATGATGGGCAAAATTAACGAAATCGCCTCTCAGTACGGCATAGAAATTATTAATTTCAACCCCGGCAGCCCGCAGGACAATCAATACTATTTAACTGTGGCAATGTCTTTAGATGTAAGCGCGGATTACTTTAGTTTAACAAAATTTTTGTCCGCAATAGAAGATTTAGAAACATTAACGAAGATTACGAGTTTGCAGATTACGTCGTCCACAGAGCCTGATTCAGGCGAATATGGACTGACAGTTAAAGCGAATATAGGCATAATAGCTTTCATAATTAAGAAATAAAATGTTAAATTTCAGAAAAATAAAATTATTGGTGTCAGTTGTTCTTATGGCGGGCGTAGTTTTCCCTGGAGCTGCGTTCTCACAGGATAAGAGAAGCCCTTTTAAGAATTGTCTGCCTCAACTCACAGAACAGCCCAAAGAAGAAGCTATCGCTAAAGAGGTTACAAGAGAAGAGGAGGAGAGTTTCGACGTCTCCAGGTATACAATAAATGGTTTGATATGGGGGACGCAAGAAGCAAAGGCCATAATAAATAACGAAATTTACAGCGTAGGAGATAAATTAGGAGAAGCCAAGATTACCAAGATAGACAAAAATGGCGTTACTGTAATATTTAATAATAAGGAATATACCATTAATATAGAAAAAAGCATGAAAACCGGAACAAAAAAGAGGAGGGCGCGCAATGAATATTAAAAAGATGAACATATCGTTTTTATCATTATCGCTTATTTTGGTTTGTTGTCTTTCTTTTTTCTTAATTATTTTTGCTCATTCCGCCTGGGGCGCTTTAGCCGATGAACTGCTTATGCAGGACCAATGGAAAAAAATATCTCTGGATTTGGAGGATGCCAGTCTCCTTAGCGTCCTGAAGGTATTTTCTCAACAGTCAGGTATGAATTTCATCGCTTCGCAGGATGTAGCAGGCAGGACAGTTACCTTATATTTAGAGAATGTCCCTGTAAGGGACGCTTTGGATAAGATTTTAAAGACTTATAATTTAACCTGCGATTTGGATGAAGACAGCAATATTTTTGTGGTGAGAGAAATCGCGGAGAAAGACGCGGATAAGACAATTACTAAAGTATATACCTTAAAATATGCCCGTGTGAATTCTTCGCCTTTGAATAACGCATCTTCCAACAGCACCGCAGGCTCCAGTCTGGCGGATGCCTTGCGCGATTTACTTTCTCCTCAGGGAAAGATTAGCGAAGATTCGCGCACAAACAGTTTAATCATTACCGATTTGCCTGAGCGTTTTGCGCGGTTGGAAGAAATGATAAAGAAACTGGATATAGCTGTTCCGCAGGTTTTAATTGAAGCGGAGATAATTGATGTAAAGAAATCTTTAACTGACCAACTGGGTATGCAGTGGACTGCAAGTTTGTATACTCTGACGTTAGCCAGCAGGACAGGCTTGGCTTTTCCTTTTCACTCTTGGAAAAATAGAGACGCCAAAACGGAGATTACCACAGGTTCTATCAGTACGGTCGAAGATACGGCTTCGGCAACTTTGCAGATGTTAATTACAGACGTAGATACCAAGGTTCTTGCCCGGCCGAGAATTTTAACTTTGAGCAACGAAACAGCAGAAATTAAGATTGTAGGAAATAACGCCGTAGGCACTAGCACAACGACTAATTCAGAGAGCGGCACTGAGAATACTTCCGCAGAAAGATACGAGATAGGAGTTTCTTTAAAGGTTACGCCCAGCGTCAACGCAGAAACCGGCGAGATAACAATGGCTTTAGAACCGTCAGTTTCTTCGGCCGAAGTAAGCAGCCTGGGGACATCCTATTATGATCCGCAGCAAAGAAGCGCCAAGACCACCGTCACAGTGAAAAGCAATGACACAGTAGTTATCGGCGGTTTATTAAGGAAAGATTTATCGGATACGCGCAAAAAATTTCCTCTTTTGGGCGATATACCTTTGGCGGGCATGCTTTTTAGACACAAGAGCGATAGCAATCAAGACAGAGAGCTTCTGGTTTTTATTACACCGCGTATTGTAAATATAGAGGACATTAATTCAGCCCAGCCGCAGGCAGCTACATATAATAAAAATGTGTTAACCGAGAGGGAACAATCCGATTATCAATACCGCAGAGATGAAATTGATAAAGCATTAAACGTCTGGGATAATAGATAAGATGGCAGCGTATCTTAGGCTCGGCGAAATCCTTGTTAAAGAAGGAATCATAACCCAAGAACAATTAGAGACGGCAATCCAGACCCAACAGAAAGAAAATACCCGCATAGGCGAAACCCTTGTAAATATGGGCCTGGTTACCGAACAGGATATTGTTGTTGCGTTGGGTAAGCAGCTTCATATTCCTTATGTTTCTATGGGTTCAGATTTGCTTAAGCCCGCCACCGATAAACAACTCGATTTACTCATCCCTAAAGAATTTGCCTTAAAAAATCTTGTAATCCCTTTATCTAAAAATATGAATTCTTTAACCTGCGCCATATTTGATCCTTTGGATGTGATTCTGATTGATAACATAAGAAGGATGACCAGCTGTGAAGTAAACTTGGTGGTAGCGACAAAGTCGGATATAGATAAGGCTATAGAGAACTTTTACGGCAAAAGGGATTTGTTGAAACAGGCAGTTAAGGATTCATATGTAGGCGATTCGTTGATTGAAGAAATTGTTACCACTGAAGAAGAATTAAGCATTGACAGGTTGATAGCCCGCGCAGAAGAAGCCCCAGTCGTAAAATTAGTGGATTTAATTCTAAAACAGGCTATAGACGAACGCGCATCAGACATACATATAGAGCCGTTCAAAAGCCGCATAAGTTTAAGATACAGGATTGACGGTATGCTGCATGAGATACCGCCGCCGGCAAAACATCTGCACCTGCCCATAGTTTCCCGCATCAAAATATTATCTAAACTAGATATAGCCGAGAAACGCCTCCCTCAAGACGGCGGATTTTCCATAAAAATGGAGGAACGCCATATTGATTTTCGTGTTTCTGTAATACCTACGATTTATGGCGAGAAAGTTGTTCTGAGAATATTGGATAAAGAGAGCGCCAAGTTAGATTTATCGACGCTCGGTTTCAGCAGCAAGGAATTAGAAGAGGTAAAAAGGGCTATAAACAGCCCTTATGGTTTAATATTTGTTACCGGACCAACTGGCAGCGGCAAATCCACGACTCTATACGCAATACTGAACGAAATAAAGTCTCCTAAAAAAAATATAATTACGGTTGAGGATCCCGTTGAATATAAAATGGAAGGAATCAGCCAGGTCCAGATAAAACCGGAAATTGGTTTGACTTTTGCTTCTGCGTTGAGGTCTTTTTTAAGGCAGGACCCCGATATCATGATGGTTGGAGAAGTAAGAGATTTGGAAACGGCACAGATATGTGTGCGCTCCGCGCTTACAGGGCACTTGGTATTAAGCACACTACACACAAATGACGCGTCTTCTGCTGTTACGCGGCTTATCGACATAGGGATTGAGCCGTATCTTTTAATGCCTTCTTTGGTTTTAATTATGGCGCAGAGGTTGGTGAAAATGTTATGCCAGGAATGCAAAGAACCGTATGAGCCTTCGAGAGAGGAGCGCGAAAGGTTAAATTTAGGCCAGGATTTGATTTATAAAGCCAAAGGTTGCGAGAAGTGCGCTCATATAGGGTATAAGGGGCGTATGTGCGTTGCTGAAGTGTTAGTAGTTAGCGAGAATATAAGGGATTTAATCGCAGGCAGTACGGATTATCATAAGATAAAAGAAGTTGCTCGTTCCAATGGGATGCGTACTTTGACAGAGAGCGCTTTGTTTGCGGTAAAGCAGGGATTGACCAGCCTGGAAGAGGCTTTAAGCGTTATGCTTATAGAGGAATAAAATATGTCGAAGTTTTCTTATATAGCTAGAACAAAAGAAGGTTCAAAGCAGATTGGCACATTAGAAGCGCCTAATCAGGATGAAGCTGTTGCTGCGCTTCAGAGGAAGGAATTAGTTGTTGTTTCGCTTGTCCAGCATGATTTGGAGGCAATTGTTTCCCAAGAACATGATAAAAAAGGAATGCTGCCTATAGGCCAGCAGCCGTTAAAGTTTAAACATCGTAATGTCAAATTTGGCGATTTGGTAATTTTTGCCAGGCAGTTATCGCTGCTTCTGAGCGCAGGCGTAAGCTTAATGAAGGCGCTGGATGTTATTTCAAAGCAGATGGATTCCCAAAGGTTATATGAAGTGGTTTCCGATATAGCCAAGGATATGGAAGCAGGAAGGACTTTCAGGGATTCTTTAGCCAAATATAAAAGTATTTTTTCCGATATGTGGCTTTATTTAGTAGAAACCGGCGAGGCAAGCGGCAGCCTGCCAGTCGTTTTAAACCACTTGGCTAATTATTTGGAGGAACGGCAGGCATTTAAAACTAAGATTATTTCCGCGTTGACTTATCCTTTAATCCTTTTCTTGGTGGCAATAGCGGCAGTGTTTTTTTTCGTTATTAAAATAGTCCCCACTTTTACGCAAATACTCAGTTCTATGAATGTAGAGTTGCCTTTGCCTACGAGGATTCTTATAGGAATAAGCGACTTAGTCAGAAAGAAATTTCTTATTTTTGTTTTGATTATTGCGGGAGTGGTTTTCTTTATCAGAAGACTGCTAAAGGTTGATGCCTTTAGGATAGTTATAGAAAGAGTCCAATTAAGGCTTCCTGTATTCGGTAATTTCTTTCGCTTTATGATGATCGAGAGTTTTTCTACGACGATGTCTATTCTCATAGAGAGCGGCGTGCCGATCATTTACGCCTTGGATATTTCTGAACGCAGCCAGCCTAACAAGACGATGCGCGAGATAATAAGCGATGTAAAGCTTAATGTGCGCGAAGGAAAGTCATTTTCTTTTCCTCTGGAGAAGTCAGGGTTTTTTCCTCCTATGGTAATACAGATGGTTTCTACAGGAGAAGAGATTGGCGAGTTATCCAATATGTTCAAAAGGATTTCCGCGTATTATCAGCAGTATCTGGAGGCTTTTGTGGCGAGATTTGCCTCTTTATTTGAGCCGCTTATGATTGTATTTATGGGCATTATAATAGGCGCAATGGTAATTTCCATATTTTTGCCTATATTCAGCTTAGCAACTGCAACAAGCCAGTAACATAATAGAAATAACGACGTAGTTATTTGATAATAAAATAGTTGCATTAATATTAATCAGGTGTTAGAATACCTTTTATAAATTACAAATCAGTAGCGCGAAGGGGGGTGGAACGGAAAAGATGAGTTAGGATAAAGAAAGAGCAATTTTTTATAGAATAAAATTAATAGAAAGATTAAGAAGGAGGAGAAAAGATGTATAGGAAAAGAGGTTTTACGTTACTGGAACTCATCATCGTCATCATTGTAATCGGTATCCTCGCTTCCCTTGCTTTGCCAAGGTATATGAAGGTTAGCGAGAGAGCAAGAGCAGCAGAAGCAAAAAGCGTGCTTGGTGTTTTACGCAGGGCGCAAGTAGCTTATTATGCCCAGTATAGTACCTATACTGCCGACATAGCGAAATTAGATGTCAATATCACCACTCCTACTTTCTTCAATTACCCTACGGTATCTGATAGTAAAGACGCTCTTGCTACTATAGTAAGAAATAGTAGGGATGCTGGCGGTGTTTATGCTACCCCCTACACCTATGGAATTAACGAAGATGGAAATATAACTTGTGTTGGCGGTACTTGTCCGGAATAAGATTTGTTGAAAGCATAGTGTTATAGTTTTGCAAATAAGAAATAGTGCTCCGCTAAGAATTAATAAAAGAAAATATCTTTTGAGTTTTTAGCGGAGCAAAATTTTAATTATCTACACTTATTTTTCGCTTTCTCCAGATATTTTCTCTCAGAGATAGATAATTATGAACGAAAACACATTTTTTAGAAACACCAGCAAAAGTAATAAAAAAATACCCCCCCTAAAAGGTTTTACCCTCCTTGAACTTATTATAGTGGTCGTTATTCTTGGAATTATGGTTGGACTCTCCCTGCCAGCTTATCAGAAGAGCGTAGAAAAAACAAGGATGACAGAGGCAGTTACGGTTCTCAAGGCTATTTATGACGCCCAGATGCGCTACGCCTTGCAGAATTATGCGTATGTTAAGAATCCGATGGATATCGTTGATGAAATTGGTGGTAGCTATACTGGTAAGTATTTTGATTTTTTCTTTAGTTATCCTTATCCTACCCTTCCATCTGACGATAATGAAAAACTCGCCGCTGCCCACAGGAACACCGATAAAAATTACTTTGGTACTAATTATTGGATTTATATAAATGAGACAGGAAAAATTTGGTCACCTTTATCTTCTGTTAATGCTGTGCTTAGTCAGTAGACGAAAAAAAGATATTATATATGGCGAAAGAGATAAAGAGTAAAATAAAAATAGTAGGTTTTACTATGATAGAATTGATAGTCGTAGTCGCTATTATTATGATATTGGCAACTATTATAATACCGACTTATTATAAGAGTGTGGAAAGAGCGAGGATAGTGGAGGCGGTTACGACTCTTAAGGCTATTCATGGCGCCCAGATGCGCTATGCCTTGGAGAATGATGCGTACACTGATAAAACTCAAGATCTTGATATAAATATTGATTGGGATGGCAAATATTTTTATTTTATCGCTTTTTATACTATCTCTAATCCTGATCCTAAATCTAATGATAATGAAATACTTTCTGTTGCCCGCAGAATAGATAACAAGAACTACTTTCGTGATGCTTATAATATTTTTATAAATGAAACAGGGGCAATATGGTCAAATAACATCAAAGTTGATTCTATATTAGGCAATAATTAGGTAATAGGAGGTATTCTTTATGAAAATAGTGAAGAATAAGATATTGTCATTTACCCTTCTTGAGTTGATAGCTGTGATTGTCATTATCGGCATACTGGCAGGTATTATGGTGCCAAGTTATAACCGCGCCAGGGAAAGGGCGGTAGATAAACAGGCGAAGTCTGTTCTATCTCTTCTGCGCGCAGCTGAGAGAAGCTACAAAATGAGGACAGGCAGTTATCTTACCGCACTCGACGATGTCCCCGGGATAAACAGTGCTTTAAATTTGGATTTGATTGATGATGGAAATTGGGAATATTCCATTAGTGACGACGGCACTGGTTTTGTTGCAACTATGACTAGAAACAGGCTTGGTTATAACCGCCAATGGACAATAACCGCCGATGACGTAAATGCGACCTGCACAGGTACTTGCCCTTAATCTTCTAAATCGCAGATTAATGAAAATTTTATGGAATGTTACGCCCCTTAGAGATATAATTTCTAAGGGGTTTTTATTTTTGAAAGGTTAACGATGGCAATAGGTAAAAGAGGATTTACCTTGGTTGAAATTATTGTAGCGGTTGTGATTTTGGCGTTGATTAGCGCGGGCGTTTTCAGCGTTACTTTGTCTTCGCGAAAACTCATTAACCGCAGCCAGAGGCGGCACTTTGCCAATGAGGTGGCGCAGGCTGTGCTGGAGAATTTAAGGTCGTATCTGGGCGCGGACCAGTGGGATAATACCAGTTTGCCAATTACTGCCAGAGATTGGGAGTGCCACTATTTTAGCGAAACAGGCAATAATTTAGTAAATACTATCTCTTCTCAATTTGGAAGCAGCGAATTTGCGACCAAATACGGGGCGCAGTGGTGTTATAAAATAACAGCGCCAGGTGAAGGCTATGAATATCGTAAGGCTGAGGTTGAGATAAGATGGAATGAGCCGACGCAGTAACTTCTCAATAAACGAAACGTTCGATCCATGATACAAGATTCAAGATGCAGGTAAAAAATTTTTTCCACTTGTATCATGTATCAATAAACCATGAACAATAAACAAAAAACTGGTTTCACATTAATTGAGCTCATTGTGGCTGTATTTTTGCTCAGCATGGTTGTGCTTACTGCGGTGACAGTGGAACTTTCTTTGCGCAAAATGCAGGTTAAGCCGGAAGCCCAAACAAGACTGCTGGATGAATTAACGCCTGTTTTAGAAAGAATAAAAAAGGATTTTTACGGACAGATGGGTAGTGTTTTGAATCCAAGTCTTTCTATAGAAGATAGCAAACACAAGGTTGTCATCAGGGTTGATGTCAATAATGACGGCATTCCAGATGAATTGCACGCATATAGATGGCAGTATACGACTACAAGTAATCCTTTGGAATATTCTCCTAATAATTTTACATCTGATGCAGGGCGTGAAGTTCTTGCCCAAGGTATTACCGATTTTTATGTTGATGCCCCTACTGCTTATAATAATACGGCGTTGACAATAAGATTGAAGACAAGAAAAGACCCCAGCAAGGCGGAAAATTTATTCACCAATCCAGGAGTGAATCTAACCACCACCATTTATTCCCGAATGACCTCAGGAAGATAATGCTGGACGTAAGACGCAGGATGTATTGTTTACAAGCCATATTGACAATTTGGTC
>Ga0172371_10009906_pt1 | contig 13016 bp, 12 predicted proteins | sample Lak12m_FD_114543 | JGI IMG/M metagenome (GOLD analysis project Ga0172371, IMG submission 114543) | Freshwater microbial communities from Kabuno Bay, South-Kivu, Congo - kab_022012_12m | ecosystem: Environmental > Aquatic > Freshwater > Lake | place: Democratic Republic of the Congo: South-Kivu... | reverse complement strand
TCGACCTGAGCGGCAGGATCCTCTTCAATCCCCACAAGATCGCGACGGGATTGTCGCCGGCCCTGATCTCGGCCCTGGCCCCCGGCGAGCGCGGGCTATGGACGACGTTCATCGACAAAGGCCGGGCTTATCACCTTTTCGCCTTCCGTTCGGGCAATCGCATCTTCACGCTTTTCTCGCCCCGGAAGTCGGTCGTCCAGAAAGCCATCGACTTCTTCAAACTCGTCTTTCTCTACGCCGCGATCTTCCTCCTGCCCGCCGCCCTGATCTATCTCCTTTGGGCCCGGAAGCGGGTTCAACATCCTCTCTGGTCGTTCGCGAACCGGGTTTACATCTCCTTCGTCGCCGTGGCCCTCGTCCCCTTCTTCCTCTTCACGTTCTTCTCCCGGAGCTTTTTCACCCGGATCTTCACCCAGCAGTTCGTCGAGAAGGCCGAGATCCACGCCAACTTCGCCCGGAGCGTCATGGACGATTACATCTACTTCCAACAGCAGGAGAAAGCCGACGTCCGAACGCCGCCCGAGGACCTGATGCTCTGGATCAGCACGACGATCGGCAATGACGTCAACCTCTACGAGGAGGGCCGCCTCGTCTCGTCCAGCCGGACTGAGTTCTTCGACCAGGGCCTCTTCCCCGAGCTCCTCTCCGGGGAGATCTACTACAAGATCCAGTTCGAGAACAATCCGTATTACGCCGAAAAGCGCAGCATCGGCGCATTCACCTTGCAGACGCTCACCGTTCCCTACTCCTCCCTCGGCCGGCGGCTGATGATCTCGCTGCCCTTCCCCTTCGAGCAGGAGGAGATCTCGAACGCGACGCGCGACCTCATCGAGTTCTTCCTCTTCATCGCCGTCTTCCTCATCGCCACGGTCTTCGTCCTGGCCCGCTGGATCGGGGCCATGATCGTCACCCCGGTCCGCAAGCTTCTGGCCGGGACCCGGGAAGCGGGCCTGGGCAACCTGGACTTCTCCATCGAATACCGGAGCCGCGACGAGATGAAGACGCTGATCGACGGGTTCAACGCCATGATCCGCAACCTCCGGGACCATCAGCGGGAGCTGGCCGACCTGGGGAAAAAGGCGGCCTGGGCGGAGATGGCCCGCAAGGTCGCCCACGAGATCAAGAATCCCTTGACGCCGATCCAGCTCTCGGCCGAGCACGTCCTGCGCGTTTATGAGGACAAGAGGGGCGACTTCGACCGGGCCCTGAAGGAATCGATCTCCTACATCATCGGCGAGGTCGAGAACCTCCGCCGCATCGCCCAGGAATTTCTGGAGATCTCCAAGGAGGCGGTCCTCCACAAGGAGCGGATCGATTTCGCCGGCCTCGTCCGCGAAACCGTCGAGCCCTATAGAAACGTCCTGGCCGAGCGGATCCGGTTCCGGGAATCGTTCACAGGGGAGGCGTTTCCGGTCGAGGGCGACCCCCCGAAGCTGAAGATCGCTCTGCGGAACATTCTGACCAACGCCATCGAAGCGATCCACGGACCCGGCGAGATCCGGGTCGGCCTGGAGGCTCGGGCGGAGGGACTCGTTCTCGGCATCGAGGACACGGGCGTCGGCATCGAAAAGGACATCCTGGACCGGATCTTCGAACCTTATTTTTCGACCAAGGACGTCGGGACCGGCCTCGGCCTCCCGATCGCCCGGAAGATCATCGAAGACCACGGCGGAACGATCGAGATCGCGAGCGAGCCCGGCCGGGGGACGCGGATCACCATCCGCCTGCCCGCCGCAAAAACCTAGGATTTTTATCCGAACTGTGGAAGAATAGGCCCATGCACAAAACGCTGGTCGCGTATTACAGCCGGACCGGAAACACGAAGAAGGTCGCCGAAGCGATCTTCTCGGCACTCGAAGGAGACAAGGAGCTCAAGCCCATCGAGGACGCGCTCCGGCTCGACGCGTACGGCTTGATCTTCATCGGATTCCCCGTCCAATCCCACAGCGTCCCGTACAAGGTCGAGGAGTTTCTCAAGACCATCCCGGCCAAGAAAAAGATCGCCCTGTTCTGCACCCACGGCGCCCTTCCGGGCCATCGCCTGTCCCGCGAGGCCATCGAACACGCCGTGGTTCTTGCCGCGAAGGCCAAGGTCCTGGGGACATTCGCCGTCCGGGGCCGGCTTTCCATGCACGCGCTGGACGCTTTCGCCAAGTCGCCCGAACACCTGGAATGGACGGAGATGGCCGCTTCGGGGGATACGCATCCCGATGCCACCGACCTGGCCGAAGCCAGGGTCTTCGCCCGGCAGATGCGAACGCTCAGCCTTCACGGCTCGGATTGATCGAGCCCGCTCCCCGGCGGGATGTTTCACCCTGACGACACAAGGAGGTCGGATATGACGTCTCAACGCTCATCAAAACGCCTGCGGCCGGGATTCCTCGTTCCGCTGCTTCTAGCGGCCCTCTCTCTCTCCTTCGGGCCGGCACGTCCGGCCGCGGCGCCGGCCGCGGCTGACCAGGTCTTCGACGGCTGCACGAGCATCTTCGTCGGACGGCTGGCCTCGGCCGACGGATCGACCATGACCTCGCATTCCTGCGACAGCGGCACCGACCGGACGTGGATCACCATCGTCCCGCGCGCGTCGCACAAGCCCGGCGAGATGGAAAAGGTCTACTCCGACCCCAAGCGGACCAAGGGCCCCGACGATACGGACCGGATCGAAACGGGCGAGATCCCGTATCCGGCCGAAACGTACGCCTATATGAACGCCGCTTACCCGATCATGAACGAACATCAGCTGGCCATCGGCGAGACGACGATCGGCGGCCGGTTCGAGCTCAAGAGCGACGGCGTCATCGACGCGCCCGAGCTCTACCGGCTTCTTCTCGAACGGGCCAAAACCGCCCGCGAGGCAATTCGGATCGCCGCCGAGCTGACCAAGAAATTCGGCTACAATGATTTCGGCGAGAGCTTCACGTTCGCCGACCCTAAAGAGGCCTGGCTCTTCGAGATCTACGGGCCGGGCAAGGGCAAGAAGGGCGCCGTCTGGGCCGCGCAGCGCGTCCCCGACGACGAGATCAGCGTCTCAGCCAACGCCAGCCGCCTCCGCCAGCTCGACCTCAAGAACAAGGATTATTTTCTGGCCTCCGACAACGTCCTGACGCTCGCGGCGGAGATGGGATTCTGGGACCCGAAGTCCGGAAGGCCGTTCGAATTCTGCTACGCCTACGCCCCGACCTCGAGGACGAGCCTGGGCTGCCGGCGCCGGGAGTGGCGCGTCCTCAGCCTCCTGGCGCCCTCCCTCCGGCTCAACGGCGAATCGGAGAACTATCCCTTCTCGGTCAAGCCGGCCAAGAAGGTGACCGTCGAGGACCTCCTGGCGATCTTCCGCGACGCCTACGGCAACACGGCCTACGACATGACCTCCGGCTATATCTCCCTCAACCGCAAGGGCGAGACGGTCAAGAGTCCGGTCGTCGGCCCGTTCATCGGCAACGACTGGAAAGAGCTGCTGCGGTTCAAGCGGGAGCGGACGATCTGTTCGCCTGCGGCCACCTATCTCCAGATCACCCAGTCGCGAAGCTGGCTTCCCGATCCGGTGGGCGGAGTCGTCTGGCTCGGATACGACAATCCGGCCACGACGCCGCACACGCCGTTCTACTGCGGGATCGCGAAAATGCCGGCCGCCTACATGGTCGACGGCCGCTGGGGCTACCGCGACGATTCCGCCTGGTGGACGTTCAGGAAGGTCAGCAAGCTGGCCAACTTCCGCTGGCAGGACATGAGCAAGGACGTCGAGAAGGTCTGGAAAGCCCTCGAGGACAAGGCGTTCGCGGAGCAGAAGACGGTCGACGATGAGGCCGCCGCCCTCTTCAAGCAGGACCCGGCCAAGGCCGGCGCGTTCCTGACCGATTACAGCCTCAAGACGGCCGAGGAGGCCTTGGCCGCTTACCGGAAGCTCTATCAGAATTTGTGGACTAAGTACAACTATCAGTTCTAGCGTCCCGCCACGGATGCGCCGCCCCTCCGCATCGGCGCATTAACAGGCCGTTGCGAATCGTCTAACTCATTTTCGACAGTTGCGCAGCTCTCTTGAGGATCCAGTATCACATTATAAACGACTTCCGTCTGGAAAAGCGGGGCGGTATCAAGAGGCGGCGGAGAAGCTGAAAGTCAAGGAAGTTCTTGTGGGGGACGATCGCTACATCCTCTGTCTGAATGAGGAAGAGGAACGGAAAGACGAAGCGGCGCGCGAAGCCATCCTCGAGCACCTTCGGGAGGAGCTTGAGGGCGGGGCCATGAGCCTGGTCGGCAACAAGGGCTATGCCCGGTATCTGAAAGTGACGAAGGGCTTGATGCGGATCGATGAGGACAAGGTCTTGGCCGAGTCCCGCTACGACGGGAAGTATGTTCTGCGGACGAATACCGATCTAGCCGCTTCCGAAGTGGCGAGGACCTATAAGAGCCTGTGGCGGGTGGAACGGGCGTTTCGTGAGACGAAGAGCACGCTCGAAGTGCGGACCGATCTTCAGGGGACGGCCCATCAGGCGTCCCTGGCGGCCGGCGTTCGGCCGCCGTCCCCAGTGGCCATGACGAGTAGACATGATCTGTAGTGCCAAAGTCTTTTCGTGCGCCCATAATCCGTTTATTTACATGAAGTTCGAAAAACCAACTGTCGAAAATGAGTTAAAATAATAGTTGCGCGCTTGTCAGAAGAGAATCCCCGGCCGATACTCGAGCACGGCTTAACGGCCTTCGCCCTGAAGATGACAAGGAGTCTTAATCCGATTAAAATCGACCTCCAACTCAAATTCGGCTCGGTCCCGTAAGGGGAGACCTTCCTCCAAGGCGATGTGATCACTGAGCCGTCGATAATCATTCTTCGTGTTGATGTTCGTGAAGGACGACAATTCCGGATCAAAGGGGATCATTTCCTCCGGTTCAACAATCCGGACATGGAGATCGGGAAAGATGGCCGACGGCCTTCTTTCGGACCCCTGGAGCCGGCGTTCGATGGCCGGAAGGCAATTATAGGTATAGATGCTGTGCAACGGTTCCAATCCTCTCGTTGTTCGGGGCACAACCGCATCGTATCCTTGCCCCAATCCCGTCAGAAAGGAAATTAATCCCGGATTGAGCAACGGCATATCCCCGCCGACGACGAAGGCGGAAAAAGACCGGCAGGAAAGAAGACCGGCATGAATCCCCCCCAGCGGGCCGGCGTCCGCGACGAGGTCGTGGACAATGCGAGGAACCGAGGGGAACAAGCGCCTGAAAGCCGAGCCGTTTTCCCGGCTGACGACGATCACGACATCCTCAAAGAGGGGGGACAGCAAGGCGATGGCGTGGGTCAGGAACGTTCGGCGGCCCCAAGGAAGGAGAAGTTTATTCTCGCCGAAACGAAGGCTGCGGCCGCCCGCCAAGATGACGGCCGTCACGGGATGACCCGCTCGGGATGAGTATATATATTCATTCGCTTGCCCCGGACGAAACCGATGATGGTCAGCCCGATCCTCTCGCCGTAATCCAGGGCGGCCGAGGTCGGGGCGGCCCGGGAGATGCAAATCGGGACGCCTCCCCGGGCCGCTTTGACCGAGATGTCGTAAGCGATCCGGCCGGAAAGGAGGAGCATCTTGTCTTCGAGCGGAAGGCCGGCGAGGAGCGCTTCTCCGATGACTTTGTCGACCGCATTATGCCGGCCGATATCTTCTGCAAAAAAGAGGATCTCTCCGGAACGGCAGATGGCCGCACAATGCACCCCTCCCGTTTCCCGGAAGAGGACGGCGCGTCCTTGAAATTCCCTCACGAGGGAGTAGACCATTTCCGCCTCAATCGCGAGATTCGTCTTTACGGGACTGATGAGACCCGTCGGCCCGAAAATGAGGCTCCCTCCGCATCCGGAACCGATCGTGGCGTCGAGGTTTCTGGGCGGACTCCGCTTGGTCCTGACATACACCGCCCTTTCCTTGGCCTCGATGCCAGCCGAGACGACTTCATCCCTGTCCCGCAAAACCCCGGCGGCGAAGAGGAATCCCGCCGCCAAAGCTTTCGTGTCGTCCGGCGTGCAAAACAGGGAAACGACGGGGACCTCGTTCACGTAAAGGACCAACGGCTCTTCGACGGCGACGACATCGTCCCTCACAGCCGGTCCCCCGGGGGAGAGGCCGGTCAGGCGGATCTGTTTTCGGGCCATCGATTAGAAAAACACCTGCACCTGGAGAATCACCTCGTCGTCCTTCGGATCCTTGAGCCCGGCTCCCGTTTCATTGATCTTCTTGATATAGTTGAGGTACAGCATGACGTTCTGCCCCTGGAGATAGTAATTCACGCCGGTCGTGATCCAACTGATCCCGTTTTCGCCGGTTTTCGTATCGGGATCGAACCTATCGTAGCGGACGAGGCATTCGACGGAAGGGTTGATTTTCCAGCCGATGTTAGCATACGCCCCGAAGCTTTTAGCTTTCTCCCCCGAAGCCGCGCCTTCGCTTCCCCAAAGGCATTCCCCTCGGAAACTCAACGCCGATCGGTTTCCGGAAATAGCCCTGTCAAAGACCACGCCGCCCCCGAAGAGGTTCTTTTTCAAGTCCGTCGATTCCGCAAAAACGGCGTTCCCCAGCCACGCATTCCCGAAGAGGACGAGACCCTTGGAGGGCTTGACCCCGAATCTCACGAGAAAGTCCTTGCCGTCATTGTTGTCGGTCCAGTTGTTCGAAGGATAGCCGTTGAACAGGCCGAGGCTGAAGTCCACGGACGAGGTCGTCGTCGTCGTCTGAATCCCGACTTGGCGCCACATGCCGTACCTCGTTACCATTAGGGGGTAGTTGATCAAGTCCAGCTTGGCCGTGGACATGGGCATATAGGTGGTGAAGCTCGGCAGGAACCGTCCGACGGCGATTTCCGTCTTCGGGAGATAGTAAAACTGAAGCTTCATGTCCAAGAGGGTCGGGGATCCGACGGCTTCGGTCTGGACGAAGTACTTGATTTTGCCGGGGAGAATTTCTCCCGAGAGAAGGAAACGGGCCCGCTTCATGGTCATCGACGTCGCCGGAGCAAGCTCGTTTTGCGTCCAAGAAATCGTCGGCTGGAGAATGAGGCCCAGCTTAAGAGACCCCTTGCCCGCTTCGATCGTCTCCGAATAGGCCGGGACGGAAACAACCAGGGAAAAAACCAATCCTGAGAGGAGTAAAACCCGCCTGATAGCCATCTTAGGTTCCTTGGGGAAATTCCTTTTTAAAGGCAAAATAATACACCAGGCCGATGAAGACTAAACCGCCGACGATGTTGCCCAGGGTGACCGGAATCAGGTTCCAGATGAAGAATTGACCCCAAGTGACCTTCGCTCCGCAGAAGATTCCGGTGGGAATAAAGTACATATTGGCAACGCTGTGTTCGAGCCCGGAGGAGACGAAAGCCATGATCGGGAACCAGATTGCGAAGAACTTCCCGATCATGTTTTTTGAAGTGAACGAAAGAATAATCGCCAGGTTAACGAGAAGATTGCATCCGATCCCCTTCATGAAAGCCGACCAAAGCCCCACGGCGCCGGCGGCCGCGTAGGGAAGGGTTTTGCTTTCGGCAATGGCGACGGCGTTCTGGCCGAAGGCCGTCAATTCCGCCGTCCCTCCCTTGCTCAGAGGGCCGACGGACATCAGATAGGCCCAAAAAAGGGAGCCGACGAAATTGGCGACGTAAACCCAAAACCAGACGGTCATAACGCGGTTCCAGGTGGTCTTCTTATCCAGGGCCGCCACGGGGAGCAGCATCGCGTCGCCCGTGAAGAGCTCCATACCCGTCAGGACGATCGCAATCAGTCCGACCGGGAAGACCACGCCGGCGATCAGGCTTTTAAAGCCGGGGGCGACGCCCTCGAGCCCCGTCGAACAGACCGTCGCCAAAGCCCCACCGACGGCGATGTACAGGCCGGCCATGAATCCCCGGATCAAATAATTGCCCGTGGAGAGTCCGGCCTTGTACTTCCCCGCCGCGCAAGCCATCTGCACGCACTCAACCGGTTTGTTTGCCATCATTCCTCCTTTTTAAATTTTTTAGGAGCTATCCCTTTTCCACCCTGCAGGCGCAGGCCTTGAACTCGGGAATCTTGGCCACCGGATCCAAGGCAGGATTGGTGAGGACGTTGGCCGCGCATTCGGCAAAATGGAAGGGGATGAATACGACCCCTTTATGGACTCGTGGAGTGATCTTGGCCTTGATCTTGATGCTCCCCCGCCGGGTGGCGACGGAAACCATCTCTTCGTCTCCGACCCCGATGGTCCGGGCATCGTCGGCGTTGATCTCGACGTATCCCGTCGGGACCTCCCGATTGAGGGTCGAAACGCGCCGGGACATGGTCCCGGTGTGAAAGTGAAAAATCGTTCGGCCCGTCGTCAGGATGAAAGGATAAGCCGCGTCGGGAAGCTCCGCCGGCTCCTTGAATTCGACGGGGACGAACTGCCCCTTCCCCCGGGTGAATTTCTCCTTATGGAGAATCGGCGTTCCGGGGTGGTCCTTGGCCGGGCAGGGCCACTGAAGATCCCCCAGGCGAAGGCGTTCAAAGGAGACGCCTCCGTAGATGGGCGTCAAACGCGCCATTTCGTCCATGACGTCCGACGGGCTCGAAAATTCGAACACCCGGGATCCCATTCTCTTGGCCAGCTCGCAGATGATCAGCCAGTCCGGCTTGCTCTCGCCGACCGGATCGAGGGCCTTATTGACCAATTGGACCCGCCGATCCGTCGAGGTGAATGTCCCGTCCTTTTCGGCGTACGAGGCCGCCGGCAGAACGATATCGGCCAGCTCCGCGGTTTCGGTCATGAAAATGTCCTGGACGACGAAAAAGTCCAGCGTTTCCAATCCCTTCCGGACATGCCCGATGTCCGGGTCCGATACCATGGGGTTTTCCCCCATGATATACAGGGCCTTCAAGTTGCCTTTTTCGGCTTCGTTCGTCATCTCGACGACGGTCAGGCCCGCTTTGGGCGGAAGCGGCGTCTTCCAGGCTTCTTCGAATTTTTTCCGGATCTTCTCGTCGGCAACGCTCTGATATCCGGAGTAGACGTTGGGCAAAGCCCCCAGATCGCAGGCCCCCTGGACGTTGACCTGGCCTCTCAGGGGATTGACGCCGGTCCCAGGCTTTCCGATATTCCCCGTCAGCATGGCCAGATTGGCGCAGGAGACGACGTTGTCCACGCCGGTCGTATGCTGGGTGATGCCCATGGAATAGACGATTGCCGAACCGGACGACCGCGCATAAGCCCGGGCCGCGCCGATGAGCGAATCCTTGGAGACGCCCGTGACTCCGGCAACGTAGTCCGGCGTGAATTTCCGAATGACGTCCTTGAACGCCTCGAAGTTTTCGGTCCGCTCGGCGATGAAGGACTTGTCCTCAAGGCCTTCGGAAAGGATGACGTTCATCATTCCGTTCAGCAAGGCGACGTCGGTCCCCGGTCTTTGGGGCAAATGGAAGTCGGCATTACGGGTCAAGGTGATTCTTCTCGGATCCGCGACGATAAGAACGGCTCCTTTTTCCTTGGCCCGAACGATAAAGCGAGCTACGAGGGGATGCTGTTCGGCCGTGTTCGAACCGATGATAAAAATGCACTTCGCCTGTTCAAGTTCGGGGATGGAGTTCGTCATGGCCCCGCTGCCGAAAGATTTCACCAGTCCGACGACCGTAGAGGCATGACACAATCTGGCGCAATGATCGACGTTGTTCGTCCCGAGCACGACCCTGGCGAATTTTTGCATGAGATAGTTTTCTTCGTTGGTGCACTTCGCCGAGGCCAGGACGCCGACGGCGTCCGGAGGATATTCCTTGAGTCTTCGGGCGATGACCTCGAGAGCCTCGTCCCAGGAGGTTTCCCGAAATCCGCCGCCCTTCCGGATCAGGGGTTTCGTCAGCCGGTCCTTGCTTGTCACGAACTCGTGGGCGTTCCAGCCCTTGATGCAAAGCTTACCCTGGCTGACGGGGTGCGACCGGTCGGGCAAGAGGCCGATGATGTCCCCGTCGAGGACCTGAAGGAAAAACCGGCATCCCGCGCCGCAGTACGGACATGTGGTGTGAACGTTATCATAATTCATGGGGCAACTCCTTCACGGGGTCTTCATCGACGGTCGTTAGGATCGGCGACTTGCGCTTCACGTCTAAACCCGGATGATAGTCGAAGAGCTCCTCCATCCGCGAGCGGAGGTACTTAGTGATCTTCCGGAGAGGAATATCCATCGGGCAAGCTTTTTCACACTCGCCGCATTCGATGCAATGATCCGACATGTGGTAGAAACGGACGAATTGGAAAAGGGGGAATTCCGGGGGGAGCCAGCCGATCTCGGTGTAAGCGGACTGCTCCATCCGGCACTCCTTGCAGAAGCACATTGGGCAGGCGTTCCGGCACCCGTAACATTTGATACACTTGCTCAGCTGGGCCTCCCAGAATTTCAAACGATCTTTGAGTTCCAAGGCCAGCAGCTTCTGAAAAGCCTTTTCCTCCGGAATCCCCGCGACCTTGTTCCCTCCGATCGGGTTCTGGGGGAAGGGCCTGGAACAGGCGCATTCCTCGGCTTGGGCCTGATCGCAGGGGAAGCCGATGACCTCGACGAAGTCCAGGTCGACGCGTTCACTTTTGGCGAGTTCGATCAGCGCCCGCTCATCACACCCTCTGGCCACGACGCCGATTCTCTTTCCCGGCATTTTCTTTTGCAAGATGGAGAGAATGGTTTCGGGGGAAGGCCGGCAGGTGAAGGACAAGGGGAACTTGGGGGAAAGAGTCAAGGCGTCGATTTCCTCGGGATTCTGGAAGAGAAATGGAACGGCGCATTCGTCTTTTTCCCTCAAACCCCAGATGGCGGCGACCTTTTTCTCCGACAGAAGCTCTTTGCAGCGGAGACGGACTTGTGCTTCCATCGTTACGCCTCCCGGAGAGGACAAGGCCCCAACTCTTTGAGCTGGTCCACGAACTCGCTGATGACCTTGGCATACTTAACGCCCTCGGAGGCGGAAATCCATTCCAAACGAACCCGGCGGGAGTCGATTCCGAGCGCCTCGAGGAGAGGCTTGACGATCATGATTCGTTTCAGGGTCGAATGGTTTCCGCGTTGGTAATGGCAATCCCCGATGTGACACCCTCCGATGAAGACCCCGTCCGCCCCCTTCTTCAACGCAGAAATGACATAGAGGGGACTGACCGCTCCCGAGCACATCATCCTGATGGCCGTCATGTTGGGAGGCTGTTTGAGACGGGCGACACCGGCCATGTCCGCGGCTACATACGTGCACCAATTGCACATGAAACCGACGATGCGAGGTTCGAAATTATCGTTCACTAGGTCCCTCCTTCGGTCTTCGTTGATTTATCAGCCACATCGATTCGGGTCCATAAGTCGTATCCGCGGGCCTAAATAGAGAGAATGACTCCGATTTCGGCAAAGATCTGCTCGCTGCGGGATATGTCAACGGGATCTTGACCCCAGCCTTTTTCGCACGGCTTTGGAAACTGACCGGATTTCGTCTTGAAATTCCATCCTGGACTCGCCGTCGATATTATTTAAGCCTTGGGGCGATGTCAAGTGCGTCCGCTTCGGTTGCGTCCGCTTCGGTGCGCCCGCTTCGGCTTCGCTGCGGTCTGGACTCAGATCAAACCCCGGAAGCGCTGGCCCGCGTCGTCTTCTTGATCGGCTTGACCGTCCTTCTCCTCACCGCCATCGGCCATACCCTCGCCGAGCGAGATCCCTCGCTCCGCCTGTCCTGCAAATAAAAAGCCCACGACTGTCCCTTCTCTCCGTGGCCACGCTCCTTTGGCCTCTCTTCGCTCCGCTCCCTCCCGGCACAATCCGATTCCTCGAGAAGCATCTCCCCCCGCCCACTTTGCGCTCCTTCCCCTGGCTCAAGCGCCATGGTAAACCATATTGAAACAGTTCGACGGTCGGTCTGAAGCCGCATTGACAGGCCGTTGCGAATCGTCTAAAGTCTTGTTCTGGTGAGAGGCATGCTCCGACTGCTCTACTGGCTGATGCTGGCGTATCTTGCCTGGGCCGTCTACAAATTCATCGTCGGCCTGGGCCGGAAGCGCCGGACCCCCAAGCCGCCCCCGAGGCTCTCGGGGACGATGGTCAAGGACGAGGCCTGCAATACCTACATTCCCAAGGAAGAGGCCATCCGCGAGATCATCGAGGGCAAGGAATATTTCTTCTGTTCGAAGGATTGCCGCCGGAAGTTTTTGGACCGGGTCAAGAAATAGGGCCGGCGCCGAGCTTAGAAATCCGTCCAGCCGACGCGGAAATCCGTGAATTCTCCCGTGGCGGCGCCCCACCGCACGTTGACCTGATCGACCCGGGCGAAGGGCGGACCGGCCTTCAAGCGTTCGACGAACTGATCGAGTTCGGCCCGGTCCCCCTCGGCCAAGAGCTCGACGCGGCCGTCATACAGGTTGCGCACCCACCCTTTGAGGCCCAGCTCCAGGGCCGTGCGCCTTGCAAAGCCGCGGAAATTGACGCCCTGGACCCGGCCTTCTACGAAGACGTGCGCGCGCTCGTTCATGGACGGGAAATTTTAGCACACCGAAAACGCGCCCGTAAAGGGGGCTCGCTCGAAGCGGGCGGACGCTGTATTGGTGAAGAAGCTTTCGGTCGATGCAGCGACAGGGTGGCCCACGGCTCGCTGGGGCACCAGTCCCGTCGGTGCCCCCCCTCCGCTATGCTCGCCTTAGGGCCAACCCTGCCATCGCATCATCTTATTGTTCCCGTTATTGTTCCCGGACAGGTGTTCGCCCGCTTCTTCGCTCACATCCGATTGAAAACTCTTTCCGGCAATCTTCGCGTGGAATTGAAGATTGAGCACACAATTACTAACTCGACCTATCCATCGAGAATAGATCAGACCGAATTGACATTGATAATGATAAGCGTTTATAAAACTATTTATGAAGAAAGTCCTGATGAGCGTAGCCGGGTACGATCCGTCGGCCGGGGCCGGAGTGCTGCTCGACGTCCGCGTTTTCGCCAGAATGGGTTTCCACGGAACGGCCGTCCTGACGGCCGTAACGACGCAAAACACCCGTTTCGTCAAGGATGTCCATGTCCTG
>Ga0172371_10009905_pt1 | contig 13016 bp, 19 predicted proteins | sample Lak12m_FD_114543 | JGI IMG/M metagenome (GOLD analysis project Ga0172371, IMG submission 114543) | Freshwater microbial communities from Kabuno Bay, South-Kivu, Congo - kab_022012_12m | ecosystem: Environmental > Aquatic > Freshwater > Lake | place: Democratic Republic of the Congo: South-Kivu... | reverse complement strand
TTACTTTAAAAATACTACAAAATAGGACAATTTTCCTTAATTAGTGAACAGAAATAGATGTTTAGAAGATATTAACGGTCTAAATGGAGTATTTCATCAACCTTTTACGTTACCAGCGCCAAAAATGGAATTTGGCAGTAGATCCTGCTTTGCGTTTAAGAGTCGATAGAAGACCGTGGAATTTAATCTATCTTCCTACAGAAGCAGAAGCAAAGATAGACGGAATGGAATATAAAGATTATGTAGAGATGTTTTTTCGTGCCTGTGATCGGCCATGGGATCAGATTGAAGCGGCTCAAGAAATTCTTATTAATGAAGTGCTGAATCCAGGAACAAAATTGGAACTGTTCGGAGGAGAGAGGAACGATTAACGGTAGACTGGCTCTGTCTTATCCTGTGATGTTCGGTGGAAGGAGGCTGCCAAATCTTACCCTTGAATTTAAAGATGGAAAAGTGGTAAATTTTGAAGTTGAAAGTAAGAATTCTGAAGATTCAAAATGGGTAGAGTCAGTTTTAAATAGAGACGAAGGAGCTAGGGAGGTTGGCGAAGTGGCATTCGGGACAAATAGAGCTTTTGACAGGCCGATGCTAAATGGATTATTTGTTGAAAAAGTCGGCGGTAGTTTCCATGTTGCCATTGGCTCCTCTTATCTTTTTACAGAATATAATGGTAAACCAGTTCAACTTGACAACGGTGTCCGAAGCGTTAATCATGAAGATCTCACCTGCATGATGCTGCCTCAATACGGCGGTGGTCGGGTTTTAGTTGATGGAAAATTAATCCAAGAAAACGGAGAATTTCTTGATCCTCGTCTCGCAGTACTGAATTCTGCATCATAAATTTGAAAATTAATTTTTCCACTTTAATTAAAGTTTTTTTACGCTTATAAGGAATAGTAAAGTTGATATAAAAAAAACTATTACCATTGATGAACTAAAGAAAATGTCTTCGAGGATATTTGGAGGTTTGGTAAAAGCTGTTTCTAGACAGGACGATCTTTGGGGGATCAATCTTTATCCTGATAAAAAAGGTGAAGAATTTATCGAATTTGATTCGATAATCAATATCAGGCCAAGGTTAAATAATTTTTCTCGGAGCATTGACAATCAGTCTATAAAGAAAAAAATAGTTCGTATAGTCAATAAATTAGTAAAGAAATGAACATTTATCATACTGATTTGGTTAATCGGTGGAAAAAATTTTCTCTGATTAATCAGATGGCTAATATTGGTGCGGAAGTCGGTCGAGCGATTAACTGGAGAAAAAAAGGCGATAAACAAATGTCAAAAAATGCTTTATATCGAGCTTTAGAATTAATTGATTTTACCGTTGATGACCCAAAAAATAAAAAGTCTCTTAAAGAAATTTTACGCGTGAGAGAAATTCTGGTTGATTATTTTTTAGGAGACAATATCTATCACTCTTCAGATAACGGTTGGGAAAAATACTTTTACCCTTTTGCTTTAGCTGCTCGAAATCATAGATAAGGACACCTGGTAGGTGTACTTGAAGGCAGGGAGAGCCTCTAAAGTGCTCGTTTTTGGAAAAATTCGAACGTATTTCAAAGAAAGCGGCGCCCCCACCCGCCGCGCTTCCGTTATTTTTTTCGCGCACAATTTTTACTTTTCGCAGCGCGAAAAGCATTTATTTTTCACACCCTCAACTCAACAAGTAGCGGTATTAAAATAACCTAACATCTAAGGTCGTCCAGGTGTTTCAGGTTTTCCTGTTTCCGGTTTGCCTGCGCCACCAGGAGTTTCTGATTCTATTCCAGGAACCTCCGGTTTCTCAACTTCGCGCTCTTGCTCTTGTATTTGAGGTCGACCAGGAATTTCTTCTTTGGTTGGAATTGTAGGAACCGGCACTCCCTTGTTCCTCAATTCCTCAAGCTTTTGTTCAACCTCCTGTCTTTTTTCCTCTAAATCCTGCATGACCTTTCCCCGCTTTTCTCCTGAAACCGCTTTCAGGGCTTCTTCATGGCCGCGCATACCCACCTGCATGGCTCGCTCTATGGCAGATTTTGCTTGTTCAGGGACTTTCTCATAAACTTCAGCTAAAACTGCCTGATGTTTAAGGGTTGCTTCGGAAACCTTGGCTAAAATCTCATCGACATCAAGACCTTTTGTTTTTGCTTCTTCTGCTTTGGCTAACGCTCGGCTAAGCTGTTCTTGGTATCGCCCTATCGCTTTTTCCGCTTCTTCTGGTTTACCCTTGGTTACTAAGGCGTTTGTTTCCGCTAATCGTTTTTCTGATAAATTTAAGAAACGTTCGGCCTTAGCCACATCCCCAAAAGTAAAGAATGTTCCAATGCCCTCTGACCAGTTTTTCAAAAAATAGAAAGGGCTGTCGGGAAGCAAACCCGACTCTGGCAGGTCGTTTGTTTGCGCCTGTGCTACTCCAGCAAATAAAAATATTGATAAAAGCGGTATAAGTAATAATTTCTTTATCATATTTTTCACCCCCTCTCTAAATTGGCTATTCTTTAAATTATTTAACTTCCTTAGAGCATAATATAACATTTTTGATTTGCATGTCAAAATCTCTTGTTTTTCTTCTATCATTTTGGTATATTTTTATTGGACTCAGTTTTTCCGATCGCTTTTTTAATGACCCATTCGGACAATTTGAGAGATCAGATTGAGTCCGCCGGATGGGTCATTTGAATTTTTGTTCTTTAAAATTTTGCGTTTTTCTTTTCTCTCTTTTTATATCCGGCGGCTTTTTTGCGAATATAAACGGGGCTTTGGGGCGCTCGCCGCGGGAGCGGGCGCAGCGAGCGCCCTTCCCGACGATCCTTTTTCTTCAAAACTGTGCTCCTTAGTGGACAAAGTTCGAAACTTTTATCTTAATTCCACTAAGCAATATTATATACCAAACTTTGATTGTTAAGACCATATTTATAAATTCATTTAGCTAAGGAAGTTGATACACCTTATATCAAACAAAATTCAAATCCGTAGATGGAAACAGATACCAAAAATTAATCTGGATATCAGGCGGTAATATTTTCGGAATTAAGGGTGTTAAACGTTTTTAGGGCACTTAAATATTTGGTAGTATCTTTTAATTTTTCCAGAACCGTGCCTAAAACTCTCAAATTAGCCGGTGTCGGATCAACGTTTACTTCCGCTATTAAGCTTAGAATATCCTCTCTCAATTCGTCAGTTAGATTTTGATCGTTTTCAACTATATTCGAAATATTTTTTAAAGTATCGTTTAAGTTCATATATTTATGATTAAATTTTTAATTTATACTGTTCCTGTCTTTGCTACTCCTTGTAATGTTTCTCTTAGAACTTGTTCTTGCTTTTTTACGTCGGTAACATCTTGCTGTTTTATTTGTTCTGCTCCCCCCTTACCTATATCCGCTCCTTTGGTAAGCACATCTCTAAATTGATCGGCTAATTTTTGTTTAACAGCCGTTGTTTCATCTGCTTCTCCTTGGATTGTAGATTTCGTTTCCTTAAGTTGACCTAATCTATCTTTATTACCGACGATTGCCTCGAATCTGTCAGCAAATTCATGGACTGCCTTAGCACCTTCACCGTACTTAACGGCTGTATTTAGATCGCGTTCTGCTACTCTATTATCTCTTTCTGCCCAAAATCCGTGCCATTTTTCACTGCCAGTATCTATTACTTTTTGAGCTAATTCACGTGCTTGTTCAATTCTTGATAGGGCTGCAGGACCGACTTGACCAGGTAGATCTAGCATTTGTAAAGTCGTATTGGCAATATCATATTCTGCTGCTTTTTTAGCTGCCTCAACCGGTTTCTCTCTTAATGCTTGTAACTTCGTTTCATGCTCGGTTGCCCTGGCAGATCTATCATAAGCACTTTTTTCCAAGTAAGTACCTCTTTTTTCTACTAAATCTCCTATTCCTTTTACTACTTTAACTCCTAATTCCCCAATTTTTGGGTCCGCTTGTTCGTTACCTTTAATTTTCGCTTCGGCTTTAGTGAGTCCAATTCTTTTAGCGACTTCGGACTTTGCAGTATTAAACCATTCTCCTAACTTGAATTTTGCTAATTCTGGAACTCCTCCTATTGCTCCTCCGGCTCTAGTTGCTCTTGCCTCGGGAGTTACCGAAACTGGTGCTGCTGATATTTCTGACATAAATTTATTAATAAAAACTCCTAATAATTTCATCTTAGTATTTCTTAGAGTCAATTTCAATAGCATTTTTGAGGCTAATTGAAAAGAAATATTTTGTAGTGATTTTGTGTGTTTCGTAAGAAAATTTCTCGTATGACAAAAAGTAATATAAAAACGTTAAAGACGATGGGTTGGAAAGTCCAAAAATTAAGAAAACTAAGAAAAATGTCTCAAGAAGAATTTGCTCACAGATTAGGAATTAGTAGAACCTATATGGGTTATATTGAGCAAGGAAGAGAAAGTCCCTCATTAAAATTATTGATGAAGATTGCCCGTCGATTTGCGGTAAAGATTGAGGAACTTTTTCATCGTTAGAATATGAACCATAAAAAAAGCCGCCGGCATAAAGATTGCTCCCTACACCAGCGGCTCAGTATTAACTTTTAATTTCTGTCTTTCACGTTCCAGACATACAGATTAAAGAGTTTTACGTATTCGCTGTTTTCCTGGGAAGTTGGTCTTATCTCTGTTTTCCCGAGATAATATCCCATGATTTTTCTTCTCAACTGGTAATACCGAGATAATTGGTTAGTACTCATAAAATTAAAATTAAATTTTTAATAATCAGATCAAGGATTTTTCCTTGAGACTAATGTATGAACTGTTGGTGACTATAATATGGTCAATCAGTTCGATACCCAGTAAATCACCGGCTTTCATAAGCCTTTTGGTTAGGGACAGGTCGTCATCTGACGGCTCGGCTATACCTGACGGGTGATTGTGGGCAATAATGATTTGAGCTGATCTTTCACCAACTGCACGGGTAAATACTTCTCTTGGATGAACAAGACTTGAATTCAAGATCCCAAGAGAAACAAGTTCTAATAACTTGATCTTGTTCCTGATATCCAGGTGAAATACCCAGAAATGCTCTTTATCCCGATCAACTTTATCCTCATTTTTCAAACAGTCTGATAAGATCTGATAAATATCAGCTGGTTTCAGGATCTCTTTTTTATTCTCCGAAATCTTGATAATCATGAATATAAAATTCTTGCTAAAATAGTAATGTGCAAAAGCCCGCAAGGTCTTAGCACTGGGAAAAACTAGCAATAGTTTTGTCCCGCGGGTGAGGATCTAATCCATCCTCACCTTTTTTTATCACTCCACTCTGTTTCAATTCCGTTCCGGTTTGTTTGTCACCGGTTGATCACCTCCTCAAACATCTCAACTTCTAACGCTTTTTGTTTTCTGATAAATTCCGTTGATCGCATATACGCTCTTATCCGATTAAGTTGTAGCCATTCCGGCTCTTCCTGCCGATGGCCAAACTTGGCAACGAATAAAATAACAAGAGGAAGAATAATTAAGTCAGCCAGGATAACTTGGAACATAGTCTGATTGAAGGATAGAAAATTTGTAAAGTCTGGATAATTCGTTCTGTCCCTCTCTTTTTTTATTTCTGCTCGTGCAAGTGGATAACGATGGAGATTGAAACAGCGGTTACAAAGGGTAAAGGGCTAAAAAAAGGTAGGAAAATCGAGTACAAAATTACAAAGTAATTTTTATAAGTATTCCTTACTCGATTTTCTGGTTGTCAAGAAATCCTGATCAATTAGCTTTATAAAAAATCGGGATAGCCATAAGCCTATCAGAAAAATCGTGTCAGCCTTAAAATTAAAACGGCGAAGCCGTTAATTATAATACGATTTTTCTATAGGCGTTTGGCGGTTCTTGACAAACCTTTTTTGCCCTTATAATTAGGAAAGAGGACAGAACGAATAAAGCATAAAATCAAAAGAAGACTATAATGTCAGCAAATATGGGAAATAAGCATTGGACAATTCATGAAATTCATATTGTCCAGAAATCCTTTCATGTTATGCCTGATTTTGCCACAGTTAAGTTACTTGCTGGCCGAACCATTTGTGCTATTGCCTGTAAACGAAGAAAACTTAATCTCAAATATACCCAAGAATGGATGAATGAGCAAATGAAACTTGATCGTATGTCTCCTTATGACTTTTGCTAGTGCGGTGTGCCGTTTCAGATCCGCTCCCGCCCCGTACCAAAGACGTATAAAATCCGCTGTCAAACTAGCCATCAGTTTCATTAATTATTTACCTTATGGGCAGCTGGCGACGTAGGAGCCAGCTGCCTATTGTCTTCGGGCAAGTCTGCTCCAAAGAATGAGGAGCAGAAATGGGAGTTTGTTTCGAGGAAAAGGGCGTCGTAAAATTAGCTATTTTACGATGACCAGAGAACGATAACCTTTTAAGAGACGTCGTAAAAAGATTTTTTACGACTGTCTCGATAATAAGTTTTATTATGATTATCGTTCTCGTTTTTCCTAAAAAGTCATCGAAGCGGAACAATTAGGGGGTGCCTAATTGTGGAGCGGAGATGACCTTACTTGCCCGAAACAATCCGCCGAAGGCGGAAATATATTACGACCGAGCGAAGCGAGGGAGCAAACAATCAGCAAGCACACAGACGAAAACCTTTTAGAAGGCAAAGACAATGTAGTGTGGTTTTTCTTTTTATTGACCAAGTTTAAGAAGGCACGGCAGTGATGGGCTTGCAACATTGAAAAGTGGGACGGAAGGATTATATTTTTACCTTGAATGTAATTGTTGCTCGGGTTCATTTGATTGCACCGCTAAGGATTGAATTTGTAGCTATTTTGTTCCCACTAGCCATCAATAAAACACTTGGTATTTTCCGTTAGCCATTAAAAAATTACTTTTCCGATAGCCTTTATCGAAGTTAACCAAAGCTCGTGGGATTGGCCAGTTGGCGATTGGATTTTGACGGTGGTTGGTTTTTACCGGTTAGTTTATAAAACAGTTACGATTTCACTGGTTTTCTTCTTTTCTATTAGAATGTGGTAATAATCGAGGCAGGTTTGGGCAAAATTTAAAGAGATTATTGTTTTTCCGATGGTAGATACTGTTCAACTTGTTTTCTAAAATATCCTTCATTTTGCGTGCGTATAAAACGATGGTTATTTTCATTTCTCATATAAGAAATGACAACCTGCTGGTTGTTCTATAACTTTTAGCCATTTCTCCATTTTTATACTCTCTTTTACTCCTTATTGGTTTTCCAGTCAGTTGGCATTTGTTTTCAGTCTTGGCCGATTGTTGGCCGTTACCGAATTTGGATTGTTTATGGTCTGTAGCTGGTTGATTGCGTTTTTATCCTTCTTTTTCTACCCTTTGCTCCTATATGAAATATAAATACATCTTTGGCAGGCTGGAAAAGGAAATAACAAAAATAAGAAAGGAGAAAAGATTATCACAGGAAGAATTGGCATTTGAGTCTAATGTTGACAGATCCTCGTTATCATTGATTGAAAAAGGGAAATTAAATCCAACACTTAAAACTCTGTTTAAAATATGCTTTTCTTTAAGAATAAAACCGAGCGATCTTTTTATAAAAATCAATCGTTAAGTAAAATAGAGTGTTCTGTCAGCCTAATAAAAATCTTGACAAATTATACAACAGTTGTTGTATAATAGAAATTACGTGGGGACTAGGGCTTTCCTGGGCCCCTTTTTTTATGGGAAAATCTTGAGTCCGTAGTTTAAGAAGGTGTTATTTTTCTTGTGAAGTTTCTTCTTTATAATCTCAAACGGCTTATTTTCTTTCTCCGGGTCTAACACCCATTTGCCGATTGGATAGGCAACTAAATCAGCAATCTGATGGCCAACGACATTTTGGGTTTTCTGATTAAAAGAAAGGTCAATAAATTTCCCTTGAACTTCGTCGGGTTGAATAAAATTATTTCCCTTACTTCGCAGCCCTTCATAAACTAATGCCAGCTGTCTGTCATTGTGGGTTTCACGGGACTCTGCCCGAAACATAATTCCGTCACTGCTTCTTCCTAAATACATAACTGTCCGCTCGAGAATAAAGCGAAAACAGATATAGTAGGGATTATTGGGCTGAGAATAGGCTTTAATAAGTTTAAGTTTGTTGATGGCCGCGGCAATGACGGTAAATTGCAAAGAGAAAATAACGCCGTCCAGATCGTTTAGGAACGCTTCTCTTTTCTTGCGATCAACCAAACTGGAAAATTCGTTTTTCTGTTTTCGGATATCGTAAGAACGAAGAATTACTGCTTGATTTTTGAAATATTTTACTTTTAATTTGTTTATCTCCGGCTCCACTACTTTTGCGTAATAGTCAAAATCAAAAATACAGCCCACCAAAACAAACATTGGATAGGACTTATCAATCTTATCCTCCACTAAACTGTGATCACCGGATTCATCCAAAAACATTAGTTTCATAAGATATTATCCAGTTTACCATATTTCCTATCCATCTAAAATTTATATATATTTTTACTTTTTGATTGTGATATTTTCTTAGGCTTATTAAAATTAAGAAATGGAGGGAAGGATATGAAAAAAAAATTATCTCAAAGAATCATCTTTAACCAATTTTTGAATAAAAAATTAAGTAAGGGTTTTCAGCAGCGACTTCATTTAATAATGCTTCGCGAAAAAACTAAAATCCAGGCACTAAGAAAAGATTGGCATATTCCGATAGAAAAAGGTTTTCTGACTAAAAATAAATGGCAACACTGGTGGAAAAATTTAAGGTCAATTGTCCCGGAAAAAGCAAGAGATATAAAATATACGGAACTTGAAATATTCCATATTTTTCATAAGTTCAAAACGCTGAAAACAGTAAAATCCACTGACTCTGAACTTTATAAACGCGTTATTATCATTAAAAATAACCACCAGGCAGTTTTTGATTTTGAAATAAAAAAATTCATCAATTATTTGAAATTAGATCAAGAATTACACAACATTATCCGAGACTACATTTGGTTTAATCACGGCTTTAAAGAGTCAATAGAAAATACCGGTATTATTGTTTCTGAAAGAATAACTTATGACAACAACGATAAAGAATTAGAGCGAAAATTATCTTTAATTTTCGGTCCCAATACTGACGATATAGATTTATCCGCTATGTATTATTTTCAAATCGATAAACGTCAAAAAAACATCCCTGGATATTTTAAGAAAAAATTATTACCCCTTAGGCGTTTTAGTAGATGCTGCAAAATAGCCGAAATGCTATCTGAAGGAAAGACAGATTGGCAGATACAAGATTATTATTCCGGTCTTGATATTGATTTATCCATGGACCTTATAAGAAAAATAATTAAACGAATTAAGTCATACTGACAATATAAAGATACTATTACCTCCATAATTCTGATTTTGTCTTTACAACTTCCCCTTTTATTATTGGTTTAGTAAATAGCCAGTTTATTGGCTTTTCAAATTGAGTTTATCAAAATGGCAAATTACCGATCGCAATCAAAAAATACATTGATTGCTGAAATAAAAAAAAGAGATAAGGCAATTCGTCTTAAATGTTTTGATTGTATGGGAGGGGCAAAACGTAAGGATTGTGATGATACCGATTGTTTTTTATTTCCTTTTCGTCCTTGGTCAAAAAAAGAATTAAAACCAAATAATTTACTAAAAAAATAGTTTATGAAAAATACAACTCTACCGATTGAATTGCCGGACAACGCGATAAAAGAATTTCAGGATTTGATGGAGAAACACTATGGACTAAAACCTTCCTTTGAAAAAGCAAAACAACAGGCAAAAAAATTTATAAAAATGTTCTCAATTATTTCCCAGCCGATACCAAAAGGCTTTATTTATTAGATATTTTTGATTGAAAGATATGGACGGAAACAAGGATATAAACCAGAAAACAATAATTAAGGAAGTCACTCCTCAGTTTCATTCGGAGCGTTGTCCGGTCTGTAATGGTTTTGGCACTCTCAAATACGGCACAAAAACTTGTCAGGGCTGCCACGGCAAAGGTTATGTAATTGTTCCTAATTTTGAATTTGAAAGAGGGAAAGAATATGGATACAACAGCAATATCAGAAAATAAGGGATGGATTAAAATTCATCGAAAACTACTGGATAATCCATTAACGAGAAAACCAAATTATTTTTCTGTTTTTATATTCCTTCTTCTTAAAGCAAATCATAAGGACAACGATATTATTTTGGAAGGTATCAAAACAACCATTAAACGGGGACAAACAGTAACTTCAATTTTATCAATCTCCGACTTTTTCAATTTATCGACATCAACTGTATCGCGGATACTAAAATATCTTGAAACGGAAAGGACAATTGAAAGAAAATCAACCAATAAATATAGCATTGTAACAATCTTAAACTATGATCTTTATCAAAACCCAGAAACCTTTTTTGAAAACAAACCGAAAGCAGAGCGAAAACAAAAAGAAACAAACAATAATGATAAGAATGAAGAAGAATTTACAAACACTGGTAAAAACCCAGAATTAGTAAACCTTATAAGAACAAAAGCAGATAAACTCTCAATCTCCCTACAAGATCCCAATCGCTCTCCTATAAAGTTTCCGTGGCAGGATAAAGCCCGGCGGTATGCGGAAAGTCTCGAACTCGAATTTACCGGCGGCCTGGATAAGCGGTGGTATAAGATGTTTAAGGACGCTCATAATGGTAAAAATCTAAAAAACATTGAAATCGCCTACTCATATATTATCGATCACCCAAAACTCATAACTACTGAGGATAAAGTCAAAATGTTTTTCTATATTTTCAATCATGGATTAAATTACCAGTTGAAAAACAGCAAATAAGTTTTATAGAATAATCTTGAGATCAGAAAAAGGTTAGGTTTTTTAATGCCCTCGTTGGACAGGACCTAACCGTTCTGATCTCACCAGCGGGGGCATTATTTTTATTATGGACAACTATTTTGTTTACTTGAGAAAATCAACCGAAGAAGAGGATAAACAGATACAAAGTATAGAGTCACAAAAAGAAGAACTTTTGGAAAAGGTTATTAAACCTCGTAATATTTCTGTCCTTCATTGGTATTTGGAGTCAAAATCAGCCAAAGTCCCAGGAAGACCTGTATTTAATGAAATGATGGAGAGAATAAAACAAGGTGAGGCTAATAATGTTATCGTTTGGCATATTAACCGCTTGGCTAGAAATTTAAAAGACGGCGGTGATATCATGTGGCTGGTTGAACAGGGAAAAATGAAGATCGTTACACCTACAAGAGTTTATGATTCCGAAGAAATCGTCAATTTTACCCACGAGTTTGGCCAATCAGCCAAGTTTAGCCATGACTTAAGCCGTGATGTCACAAGAGGTTTATATAACAAAGTCAAAAAAGGTATTCCACCTATTCGGGCAGTCATTGGTTATTATAACGACAGATATTTACCCAAGGGACTAAAAGATATAAAGGTTGATAAAGAACGTTTTCCTCTGGTAAAACGGATGTGGGATATGTTTTTGACAGGAAGTTATACTCCGATGTCAATTGTTCGAATTGCCACTGATGAATGGGGCTTGCGGCAACGTGACGGAAAAATGATAGTGAAAAACAAAATTTATGAGATTTTCAGAAACCCTTTTTACTGCGGCCAGTTCATTTATCACGGCCAAATATACGAAGGCATCCATATACCGATGGTGACAAAGTCAGAATTTCAAAAAGCCCAGGAGATTTTGGATGCCCGGGGAAGAAAACGAATAACCAAAAGGGATTTGGCATATACGGGTGTTTTAAATTGTCCCTGTGGTTGTGCCGTCACCGGTGAAACGCACTACCGCCTAATCTGTCCAAAATGTCATACGAAATTTAATCCTGAACGCCATAATCAATGCCCTACCTGTCAATTAAATAAAGAAGAGATGAATATTCCCCTTCATGTTTATACTTACTACCACTGTACTAGGAAAAAGGATCCTGATTGTAATCAGCCGGCAACGACGGAAAAAGATTTAGAGGACCAGATTAAAACTTTGCTTTTAAGTCTATATGTTCCCAAAGATTTTGTTGACTGGGCAAAAAAATACATGGAGTTTGTCACAAAATCAGAAATTAAAAGCAAGGTTGAAACTGAAGAGTCGCTAAACCAGGCAATCATTAACACCAAAAAGAAACAAATCAACCTTAAAAATAAATTCATGTCATTGACCAATATGAATAATGAGCTGATGACTAACGAAGAATATATTTTGGATAAAAAGAAAATTGAAGTTGAAATATCCCAGCTGGAGAAAAGATTAAGCACCGTTGATAATAAAATTGAAGAAGCCAATGGTCAGGCAAATAAAACCTTTAATTTTGCTCACCGGTGCCGATATTGGCTGGAAAATGGTACTCATGAAGAAAGACGAACTATAGTTTCAACACTTGGATCGAACCTGCAAATTGACCAGAAATTATTGCGTCTTGACCTGCTAAAGCCGTTTGAGTATACAAGAAGAATTAGCGGAGAGCTATTACTTGCCGATTACCAGTTCGAACCTATAAACGAGAGTGATACATCAACCCTTTCTGCTTCCTCGTTTCTTCAATTTCCCTTATTGTGCTCGTTTTTGGAAAAATTCGAACGTATTTCAAAGAAAGCGGCGCCCCCACCCGCCGCGCTTCCGTTATTTTTTGCGCGCGCGATTTTACTCGCCCATCGGGCGAGTAAGTAATTCATTTTTTAACCGCAATCATGCTTATCTCTATTTCAGCCCCCATTGGTAATGATTTGACAACAACAGTTTCTCTGGCTGGGTATGGTTCGTTCATATATTCCGAATAGACAGTATTAATTCGACGGAACATTGATTCGTCTGTAATATACGCCGTTGTTTTTACAACGTCAGAGAAATTTACCCCTGACGCTTGCAAAACTGCCTCAAGATTTTTCATTACTTGATGCATTTTCTCCTCTACTGTTCCTGCCAGTAATTCACCATTGGGCTTAAGATGGATTTGACCAGCGGTAAAAACAAAATTTCCAACCACTATTGCTTGCGAATATGGTCCTATTGCCGCAGGTGCTTTTTTTGTGACTATTTTTTGTTTG
>Ga0172371_10009903_pt1 | contig 13020 bp, 11 predicted proteins | sample Lak12m_FD_114543 | JGI IMG/M metagenome (GOLD analysis project Ga0172371, IMG submission 114543) | Freshwater microbial communities from Kabuno Bay, South-Kivu, Congo - kab_022012_12m | ecosystem: Environmental > Aquatic > Freshwater > Lake | place: Democratic Republic of the Congo: South-Kivu... | reverse complement strand
TATATCGGCATCGTCGACGGGCACGACATCAAGGCGCTGCGCAAGAGCATCCGCGCCGCCATGGAGATCGAGCGGCCTGTCCTGATCCATATCAAGACCACCAAGGGGAAGGGTTACGAGCCGGCTGAGAGCCGCCCGGACGCCTTCCACGGCATCGCCCCGTTCCAGATCAGCACCGGCGAGGCGATCAAGAAACCCGGCCCGATCTCTTATACCGAGGCTTTCGGTCAGGGCCTGACCAGGATGGCCGCGAAAGACGACAGGATCGTGGCGATCACGGCGGCGATGTCGAGCGGCACCGGCCTCTATCATTTTGAGCAGGAATTCCCGGACCGCTTTTTCGATGTCGGCATCGCCGAGGAGCACGCGGTGGCGTTTGCCGCCGGCCTGTCCCTGGAGGGATACAAGCCGGTAGTGGCTATCTACTCAACCTTTTTGCAGCGGGCTTTCGATCTACTGATCCAGGACGTGGCGCTGCAGGAACTGCCGGTCGTCTTTGCCCTCGATCGCGGCGGCCTCGTGGGCGATGACGGCCCTACTCACCATGGTGTCTTCGATCTGGGCTATCTGAATCTGGTGCCAGGCATGACTGTGATGGCTCCCAAGGATGAGGCGGAGCTGCAACATATGATCTATACGGCGCTGCAGTCTGGTAAGCTGGCGGCGGTGCGTTATCCGCGATCGGCGGGGCGCGGCGTGGCCATGCCGGAGCAGTTCGAACTGTTGCCCTGGGGGAAAGCGGAGGTGCTCGACCGCGGTGAAGGCGCCTTACTGCTGGGAATCGGCACCGGTGTCAGTATCTGCCGCCGGGCGGCGCGCCTGCTGGTGGAGCAGCATGGCCTCAGACCTACCGTCGTCAATGCTCGTTTTCTGAAGCCGCTTGATGAAGAGCTGATCCGTGAACTGGCGGCCGAGCATGAGCTGATCGTGACCGTGGAGGAAGGCACCGCGATGGGCGGCCTCGGCACTTCTGTGCGCGCCCTGCTGGCCGAAGAGGCGAAGGTGCCGGTCAAGAGTTTTGCGATCCCCGATAATTTTGTGCCCCACGGTAATCGCAGCCAGTTGCTGAGGGAGATCGGCCTGACGCCCGAGGCGGTCGCCGAGTACGTGGGCGCCAGGGTGATGGGGGAGAAGATAGTGCCCGCCGAGCGGTTCAAGGCCTCGGGCGAGGAATAAGGATGAGCCGGTTATAGATTCCCGGTGTAATACAGAGTGAAGCAACGACTCGACAATATCCTCGTCCAGCGGGGATTTTTTTCATCCCGCTCCCAGGCAGCGGCGGCGGTGATGGCAGGGGAGGTCAAGGTTAATGGCGACGCGGTCACCAAGGCCGGGGCGCAGGTTGCGGAGGAAGCGGAGATACAGCTGCGTGAGGAACCGCGCTTCGTTTCTCGGGGCGGCCTCAAGCTGGAGAAGGCCTTCAAGGAATTCCCGCTGGAAGTCAAAGGTCTGGTGGTGATTGACGCCGGCGCATCTTCCGGCGGCTTCACCGATTGTCTGCTCCAGCATGGGGCGCGCAAGGTGATCGCGGTGGATGTCGGCTATGGGCAGCTGGACTGGAAGTTGCGCAATAATCCGCGGGTCGAGGTGATGGAACGGGTCAATATCAGAGCTCTGACGCCGGAGCATTTGTCAGAGCGGCCCGATTTTGCAACATTTGACCTGTCGTTCATATCATTGAAAAAGGTGATACCCGTGGTGGTCACATGCCTGCAGCCCGATTTCGAAGCGGTAGCGCTGATCAAGCCGCAGTTCGAAGCCGGGCGCGAAAAGGTGGGGAAGGGCGGGGTGGTGCGCGATGAGGCTATCCGGCAGGAAGTTGTTGATGACCTAACCGCGTTTATTGAAGACCGGGGCTGGCAGGTGCGGGGCGTTACCGAGTCGCCAGTGAAGGGGCCGAAGGGGAACGTCGAGTATTTGATCTGGTTTGAAGGCCGCTCCTGAAGATTCCGGCAGATGATGTCCGCCCCCTGTGATAAAATGCCTCCAGCCTCGTCTCGTTAGGGTTTTATTCCAGAAAGGTCAAGGGGCTGGCACTGGTTAAAAGAATCGCCATAATCACGCACCGGCGCTCGGATGTCACCAACGAGGCGCTACAGGAAGTGCTGGCGCTCTGCCGGCAATTGTCCGTCGAGGTGGTGCTGCCGCAGCGCGAGGTGGAGAAATTTCCCGCGGCAGGTGAGGGAGGGCTGGCCACCATTGTGCCTTCTCTCCATGACCAGCAGGTAGACATGGCCGTGGCGCTGGGCGGTGACGGCACCATCCTCAGGGCTTTCAGCCGCTTCGACGGCATGAGCACCCCGATCCTGGGCATCAATTTTGGTCGTGTCGGCTTTCTTTCCGCGATCTCACCGGATCAGATCCCAACCGGTTTTAAATCCATCCTCGAGGGCGGCTACGAGCTAATCGAGCTGTCGCTGCTGGAGCTGAACCAGGCGGGTGCCTCACATCTGGCTATCAACGACGTCGTGGTACACAAGCCTGACGGCGGCGCTGTCATCAACCTGGGCTACCGGGTAAACGGTATCGACATGGACTCGCTCAGGTGCGACGGTCTGGTGGCCTCGACCCCGGCGGGCTCCACTGCATATAACCTTTCCGCTGGCGGACCGCTGGTTTCTCTGGAAGTAGAGGCCTTCGTGCTTTCCGCCGTGGCTCCCCACACGCTGCGCTCGCGGGCGCTGGTGCTGGGGGCAAACGAGGAAGTCGAGATCACCAACGATTCGCTGGGTGCGATCGCCGCCATCTATGTGGACGGGCGCCAGGAAGCCGGGCTCGAACCTGGTGACAGCCTCAGCGTGCGGCTGGCGGGCAAGAAGGCGAAACTGGTGCAGCCGCCGGGCGCGGAATTTCATCGCAAACTCAGAGACAAATTCATCGTGCCGCCCCGGCAGCCAAGCTGAGACGGCGGTGTCCACGCAGACATGCTCGCTGAACTGAGAATCAAAAACCTGGCCGTCATCCCGGAGGCAGAGCTGATTTTCTCGCCGGGCCTCAACGTCATCACCGGGGAGACCGGCGCCGGTAAGACCATCCTCGCCCATGCCATCTCGCTGCTGATGGGCGCGCGCGCCGACAGCAAGATGATCCGGCCTGGCACGGACGAGGCTTCCGTTGAAGCTGTCTTCAATGTGACTCCGGGGCTGTTCGGAGATCTGGCTGCTGATTTTGACATCCCTGAAGGCGACGAGGTAATCATCAGGCGCCGCATCACCCGTGACGGAAAAAGCCGCGCGTTCCTTGACGGCCGCGCCACGACGCTGAGTGTTCTGGCTCAGGTCGTCGGCCGCCTGCTGGCATTTTCCGCGCAGCACGAACAGCGGCAGCTGATGATGGCCTCGCGCCAGCTGGATATCCTCGATCAGTTCGCCGGCCGGGAACTAATTGATATGCGGGAAGAATTTTCGCTCCTTTATGACCGCCGCGCGGAGCTGAGCGCTCAGCTGGCCGGGCTCAACCAGGATTCTGAGGCGCAGGCCCGCGAGGCCCAGCTGCTGGAATTTCAGGCTGGAGAGATCGAGGCCGCCAGCCTGGCGCCGGCAGAAGACGAGGCGCTGGCCACCGAACACGGCCGCCTGCTAGGCGCCGGGGAACTGAGTGAGGCTGCGGGAGAACTGGGCGAGTTGCTTTCCTCCGGGGAAGGCCAGGAGCCGCTCATCGACCGCCTGGCAACGGCGCTCTCCCGCCTGGAGCGCACCGGCGGTGTTGACAGCGAACTGGACGCGATAACCGAACGCCTGCAGGCCGGTTTCTACGAACTGGAAGAGATCGGCCGTGCCGCCCGTGAGTACAGCGCCTCGGTTGAGAAAGACCCGGAGCGGCTCGTCGAGGTCGAGGAACGTCTGGAACTAATCAACGAGCTCAAGCGAAAATATGGCGCCACCACCGGGGAGATCAATGCCTATGCGGCCGACTGCCGCCAGCGTCTGGAACTTTACGTCGATGCGAATGAGGCCAGGCCGCGTCTGGAAAAGGAACTGGCGTTACTGGATAAAGAGATGACCGAGCTTTCCGGTCGCATGAGCAGTGAGCGGACAAGGGCAGCCGAGGGTCTGGCCGAAGCCGCCATGGCGCACCTGGGCGACCTGGCAATGCCAGGCGGCGGCTTCGAAGCCCGCCTGACATCGGATGCGGCCGCGGGATTCGGGCGTGAATCCGGCGCCGACCGCGTGGAGTTTTTCATCAGTCCGAACCCGGGCATGCCGGCAACGCCGCTGAGCAAGACCGCCTCCGGCGGTGAGCTATCGAGGATCATGCTGGCTATCAAGTGCGCGGTTGCCGCCGAGTCGCGGCCTCTGGAGATTCCCGCTGACGGTGATCGCAACGCCGCCGCCCTGGTCTTCGATGAGATCGACGCCGGCATTGGCGGGGAGACCGGCTTGGCCGTCGGCGCCAAGCTCCGGAGCCTGGCGGCAGAAGCGCAGGTGCTATGCATCACTCACCTGGCCCAGATCGCCTGCTACGGTGAAGCGCATTTCCTGGTGGTCAAGGAGAGCGGTCCGGAAGGAACCGTGACCGAGGTCGAGCGCCTGTCCGAGCGTGGCATCACACACGAGTTGTGCCGCATGATGGGCTCGCAGCCGGACGATCCCGCCGCCCTGTCGCACGCCGAGAGCCTGCTGGAAAGGGCGCGCGATGGCAAAGACTAAGCAGGTCGGCGCCACGGCCAAAGGGAAAATGGGGACGGTTGTCGCCGTGATGCGCACTTCTCCCGAGACCGTGCAAAGCGATTATGCCGCGGTGATGAGGCTGGCGGGATTCCCCGGAACCCTTGGCAACACTAACCGCAACATTATCAAGATCAATCTTTCCTGGCGGGAATGGTATCCGGCGGTTTCAACGGCCCCGTGGCAACTGGAGGGCGTCCTGAAGGAGATGACCGCAGAAGGTTACGATGTGGCCGATGCTGCGATCTTCTCAGGATCTCAAAACGCTGACTGGCAGCGGCAGGCCATGCTGCTCAACGGGATCCAGTCAGCCGCGGAGAGATCAGGAGCCACAGTGGGAATTAACGAACCATATCCGCTGGAGGGCTCCAACATTATTCATCTTCCGGTAATGAGGGCGGATGCCCTGGCCGGCCTGGCCGGCGCCGGGCTGAGCACCCTGGAAGCGTATGAACCGGTTTCCGCCGACCCTAGTGCGGAGCGCAGCCTGCCCGACCGCATCGCGGCGGCGCTCGCGCAGCAGAAGGAAGAAGCCGCCGGCGTCTTCACGATAATGGACTGCACCATCGCCGGAGACGGCGCGGGGCCGCGGATGATCATTCCCTATGAAAAGAATTATCTGTTGGCCGGTAGCGATCCGGTGGCCGTTGACGCGGTGGCGGCTCGCATGATGGGCTTCGACCCCATGGGCATCGAATACATCCGCATCGCCACGGAGAGGGGAATCGGGGAAGGAGACATCTCACGGATCCAGATCGCCGGCGATGACATTTCGGACGTCAACTTCCACTTCCAGGGTGGAAAAGAACAGCACTTACCGCTAGCTGAGCACTATCTGGAATATTACTGGTTTCCGTTCAAGGGGCGGGCTCACATAGGCCGCATCGCCGAGTCGGAATGGGGACAGATGCTGCAGAATTATTTGCCCGAGGGAGCCGAGCTTGATCGCCAGGGCAAGAGCAAGGGACCGGTGTTGGCCGCCGCGGGTGGAGGCGCGATGTTGGCAGTGTTCGGCTTATCGCGCCTTTTGAGCAAGCATCCGGGGCGGAAGGGCAAAAGCGGCGGCCGCAACGCCTAGCGGCTCAGGCCATCCTTGTAGAGCACTCGCTGGCTGACCAGCAACTGCTGGCCGGTCGTCGAGATCACCCGGATCGGTCCGCCCATGAAATTAGCGAACTGAGGCGTGATGATGCCGCCCTCAGGCACGGTGAAGTAATCGTTGCCGGGGTTGGAGGGATCATGCATCCTGCTGCCGCCCACCCAGATCTCCACCCGGGCTTCGCCGGAGCCCCGGTTGGCCACCAGGATCCAGTCGCCGCGCATGTAATCGATCAGCGTCGAATCGTACCAGGTCAGCGCCAGGTCGTCACCGATATCAGCGGGGCTGAAGCCCTGGATTTCCTCAAAACTATCCTTGAATACTACTCGCTGCGAAACCATGAGTTTGCTGGCGTTGGTGGACACTACCCGGACCGGGCCGCCCATCCGGCCTTCGAATGACGGCGTCACGATGCCCCCTGGAGGGATCGGATTGCTGCCGGCGGCGCTGTAGCGCGCCAGCAGGGTGGAGCCAAGGTAAATCTCCACGTCAGCCGGCTGAACGTCACGATTGGCGATCAGGATCCAGTCGCCGTTCATTCCCCCAGCGCGGACCAGATCGTACCAGCTGAACAGATACTCGCTGCCCAGGCTCGCGGACGGCACGCCGGTGACTTCGTTGAAGGAATCCTTGTAGAGCACGCGCTGGCTGGCGATCAGCGGCTGGCCGTTAGTCGAGACCACCAGCACCGGGCCGGTGATCGAGCGCGTGAACTGAGGCGTGACGATGCCTCCCGGAACCAGCGCGTTGCCGCCGGCCGCGCTGTACTGCGCCGCCAGGTTGCCGCCCAGGTAGACATTGACGTCAGCCGCCTGGCTTCCGGCATTGGCGATCAGGATCCAGTTGCCGGCCATGCCGTTTTCCGGCAGTGAATCGTACCAGGTGAATTCCTGCGAATCGGAAAGTTCCTCGCCGGTGATACCGGTGACCTCGTTGAAGGAATCGCGGAATAGCACCCGCTGGCTGGCGATCAGCGGCTGACCGTCCAGGGAAACGATCTTCACGGGGCCGCCCATGAAACCTGAGAACGAGGGAGTGATCAATCCACCCTCGGGGATGGTCCAGTAATCATTTCCGCCGGGAGCGATGGTCTGGGCGCCCCCGATAAACAACTGCACCCGGGCTGTGCCGGTGCCCTGGTTGCCGATGACGATCCAGTTGCCCTGCATGCCGTTCTCCGGTTTGGCGTCGTACCAGGGGAAGTACCAGGTCAAGGACAGGTGGCTGACCGGCACCCCCGCGACCTCATTGAAGCTGCCGAGCAGGCGGCCGCCGGCGCCGTACCGCCAGATTTCAGTAGCGTAGCGAGCCAGGGCCTCAGCATAGCCGGTGCCGGGCACCGCCCATTGGCCGGCCAGATCCCTGATGATGTGCACGGTATTGCGGTGAGTGGTGCCGAAGTGCCGCGGGTCGAATGAGGAATTGCAGTAACCATTCACATGATTGGGGAAGACATACCAGGCTAGATGCGCGTAGTGCGCCACTACACCAAGTTCGGGAGTGGCAAAAGAGTTACCCGGGTTGCCCCCGCCGGTAGCCCCGATGCCCGCAAAGTTATTCTGCGAGGGCGAGACGTCGCCGCCGTACCTGAGGAAATTCGTCTCATGCAGCATCTGCGCGAAGGCCACATCGGCACGGATGCCGAAGCGGTAGCCCCAGTCCACATATAGCTGGGCGATGTTGGGGTGGATATGCCCCGGGTTGCGGGAGGAAAGCTCCGCTTCCAGTTGCGCCGCCGTCACCGGCGAATAGCCGGCGACCGGTTCGTCCGGCGATACTGCCATAGCCGTCCCGCAAAAGACGGTCACAGCCAGCATGGCAGCTATGAAGATAATGGCTGGAAATTTAATCGAAATGAACATGATCCTTCTATTATTTGGTTCGGCAAAGACCGGAACAATCCCGCTGGCTGTTCGTTCGGGGACCGGTATTACGATAAAGCATGAAGCCACTAAATAGAAGCCCGGGTGCGTCCGCCCGACGTGCTAGAATCGCCCCATGGCGGCGAGCGATCTTCTTCACGGCACCCTGGCGGATGTTTTCGGCTACGACACCTTCCTGCCGCATCAGCGGCAGATCATCGAGCATGTCATCGCTGGCGGCGACGCGTTTGTCCTGATGCCGACGGGCGGCGGCAAGTCGCTCTGCTACCAGGTTCCAGCGCTGCACCGTGCAGGTACGGCCATCGTTGTTTCGCCACTCATATCGCTGATGAAAGACCAGGTCGATGCGCTGAAGGCCAATGGAGTCAGGGCTGCGGGCCTCAATTCCTCGCTGTTTCCGGGAGAAGCGGCCCAGGTGGAGCGGAATCTTAGGGATGGCGAGCTGGACCTGCTCTATGTGGCCCCGGAACGCCTGATGCAGGACGGTTTCTTAAGAATGCTCGAAAGCGTGGAGATCGCGCTGTTTGCCATTGATGAGGCCCATTGCGTCAGCCAGTGGGGCCATGATTTTCGTCCGGAATATGTCGAACTGGGCAGGCTGAAGGAACTTTTCCCGGAAATACCCGTCGTGGCTCTCACAGCCACGGCTGACGACCAGACCAGTGCCGATGTGCGCCGCCGCCTGGGAATCGACCGGGCGCCGGTGTTCGCCGCCGGCTTCGACCGCCCTAATATACGTTACACGGTGGTCGAAAAGCGTCAGGCCCCGACGCAGCTGGAAAGATATGTCACCTCACATCCGGGCGACTCGGGCATCGTCTATTGCCTCAGCCGCAAGCGCGTGGAGGAGGTCGCCGCTAAGCTGCGCAAGTCCGGCATCGCCGCCGCGGCATATCACGCCGGCATGACCTCGAACCAGCGCACCCAGGTGCAGGATGATTTCCTCCGGGATGAAGTGCGCGTAGTCGTGGCGACCGTCGCCTTCGGCATGGGCATCGACAAACCCGATGTGCGCTTTGTCGTGCATTACGACATTCCCAAGAATATTGAAGGCTATTATCAGGAAACGGGCCGCGCCGGCCGTGACGGCCTTCCGGCGGAAGCGCTGCTGCTGTTCGGCCTGCAGGATGCCGTCGTCGCCCGCGCCCTCATCGAGAACAACAAGCAACCCGATCAGGCCCGCATCGAGTCACATAAACTCAACGCCATGATCGCTTTCGCGGAAGCGACGACCTGCCGCCGCCGGGTCCTGCTGGGTTACTTCGGCGAGCCTCTGGATGAGGATTGCGGCAACTGCGACGTCTGCCTCGATCCCCCGGAACTATACGACGCCACCATCGACGCGCAGAAGGCCCTCTCGGCCGTCTACCGGACGGAGCAGCGCTTCGGCATCGGCCAGGTCATCGACGTGCTGCGCGGGCAAGAGACTGACAAGGTCAGGCAGTGGCGCCATGACCGCCTGTCGGTATTCGGCGTGGGGGAGGAGCTGTCACACTTCGAATGGGCGAGCATCATCCGGCAGCTGATCCACCGCGGGCTGCTGAAGCAGGATATCGCGGCATATTCGGCGTTGAAGTTGCAGCCGGCAGCAGCGGAAGTGCTGCGCGGTGAGAGCGAGATCTGGCTGGCCCGGCCCCGCGCTCAAGCGCCAAAAAGGAAGAAGGCGCCGCCGCGCTCGCTGGCGCTCGACGGAAACGATACCTATGGCCTGGAGATCGACGAAGACCTGTTCGAGCGCCTGCGCGAGCTGCGCCGATCTCTAGCCGCCGATCAGAATGTTCCCGCCTACGTAGTCTTCAGTGACCGGTCCTTGGCGGACATGGCTGCCCGCAAGCCCCAAACACCAGAGGAAATGCTCGCAGTACACGGTGTCGGAGAGGCCAAGCTGGCCAAATATGGAGCGATATTCCTGGAGGAAATCGGTCAGTCAGGGGACGACTGACTCCATTGACTGCGATTATCTATACGTATACTATACGTATATAAAGGAGGATGCGCATGCAAAAAAAACTGACTATATCGATCGACGAGGAAGTATATTACGGCCTCCACAAGACAATCGGGCCGCGCAAGATCAGCAAATTTGTGGAAGAGCTGGTTCGGCCTCACGTAGTGCGCCCGAACCTGGAGCTGGAATACGCGCAGATGGCAAAAGATGAAGAGCGGGAAACTGAAGCCCTGGAATGGGCGGAAATGACCATAGCGGACGCGCCAAATGAAAAGGGGTGAGGTCTGGTGGATCAATTTTGACCTGGCCATTGGCGGTGAAGTAAAGAAAAAAAGGCCCGCTGTGATCGTCAGCAACGATGCGGCCAACAAATTCCTGAACCGGGTTCAAGTGGTTCCATTGACAAGTAAAACGGATAGAGTATATCCGAGCGAAGCGCTCGTCCAGTTCAATAGAAAGAAGAGCAAGGCCATGGCGGATCAGATGGCGACGGTCAGCAAGCAGCGGCTGTTCGAGCAGGCTGGCAAATTATCGGAAAAAGACATGCTCAAGATCGGCGAAGTCATAAAGGTACAGCTGGATATTTTCTAAAGAGGGAGGCCAATGAAAAAAGTAGTCAAAGTCGATCCCCTGCTTTGCCAGGGATGCGGCACCTGTGAATCGATCTGTCCCGAAGTCTTCTTTATTGAGGATGACGGTATCTCGCACGTGATAACGGACGACCTCAGGGGGCTGGAAGGATGCATCGAAGCCGCGGTTGAGAATTGCCCTGAGGAAGCGATCACATTTGAAGAGGTTGAGGAATGAAAAGCGGCTCTCGCCCTTGCCGCTTAGAAAGTCGACGCCGGCGGGGGCAACTTCCTGCTTGACAGGAGCTATGCCTACAACAAGGCAGGCCAGCTGACCGCCGATACGACCGGCGACGGTACGATTGCCTACACCTACGACGACGTCTATAACATCACCGGCATCACTGACCGGCAGAGCGCAACGTATTCATTCACCTATGACGCCCGTCAAAATCAGCTAACAGCGACAGACACCGGCGCGGCCAAAACAGTCTCGTTCTCATATAACGCCCGCAATCTGGTCTCCAGCGCCACCGATACCCACGGCGCCCAGGAGGACTTCACCTACGACGACGCCGGCAACCTCATCCAAAGGGACGACGCCGTAGCCGGCCAGAGTTTCACCACGACTTTCGACCACACCCCCAGAAACCAGATAAAAAGCGTCACCCGGGGAGCCGATACTTCCACATTCACCTTTGACGCTACGGGCAACCTAAGCTCCAAGTCGTACCCCAACGGTGTGAACACCAGCTACGAGTACGACAATAACGGCCGCCTCACCGCCCTGGAAGCTATCAAAAGCGGCCAGACCTTAAAATCCTACGCCCAGACCTTTGACGCCGCCGGCAACATCACCCAGCTTACCGAGAACGCTTCGCTGGATACCTACTTCGCCTATGACGAGATAAACAGGCTCACCTCAGAAGACATCGAAGGCTTCGGCGAGATTTCTTACGCCTACGACCATGCCGGCAACCGCACCGATCTGGATAACCCGGTTACCGGCCACACCGACTACACCTACAATGAGGCCAATCAGCTGACGCAGACGGTAAATGGCTCAGGTACCACAGACTTCACCTATAACGCGGGCGGAGCGCTCAGCGGGAAGACCATTGGTCAGGATACCACCAGCTACACCTATAATGGCCTGGATAAGCTGAGCGAAGTCGTGACTCCGCTCACAACCGTAAATTACGCATACGACGCCCTGGGGCGGCGGATTTCAAGAGGGGAAGGCGAGGATACGAGGAATATCCACCATAGCGCCAAAAGCGATCTGGAAGATTATGAGACGAGCGGCGCCGGCAACCTCACCTCCGCGTCGCTCAGAGGCCCTGACGGGCTGATCTCACAAACTGACTATTCCGGCTCGCCGGCAACCAGTTATGAGCTTTACAGCCCGCATGGAGATCTAACGGCCGCTACTGATGAGACGGGCACGGTTAACTATGGTGCCCGCTTAGATGCGTTTGGCAACACCATATCCGGTGGTGGCTCTGATTTGGGACATACTGGAAAATGGCAGCGCGACGGGGATCCAGCCACAGGAACTATTCGGATGGGAGTGAGGGAGTATGACCCCGAGCTAGGCAGATTCGTTTCTCAAGATCCGCTCAAGGGCAGCGTAACCGACCCACAGCAACGAAACCGGTATCCATATGTGGGGAATAGTCCGCTGAATAGGTATGACCTGAAAGGTCTTTCATATCAGCAAGATGTAAGTTATGGCGACGATAGCACAACGTATACTACGACCACATTGGATGGCGAGGATTCAGTCTCTACCACTTTAAATCCAGGGGCTCATGCCAGCGGGAATGTTGCGAACTATGTAATGCCAGGCGTTGCAGGCATCTCGGCCTCTGCGGCTTCGTCCGCCGCATCGATTAGCGGTAGCATTTCGCTCGGATCCCTAGCTTCTGGATTAGCTATTGCAGCCTCAGGCGGCTTAACTGCAAGTGTAATTTTAAATGCCTTAATATCAGATCTCTGGCCTACTCCTAATTATGATCCTCATGTTTGTACGGCCGGTGAGCCTTGGGGTGGGGTGCATTACAGGGAAGATATTTTTTATAGCGAGGGAGAATTTGACTCAGGTGCCGCATTGCGGGATGCTTCATTGGGTCATGGTAACTTTGGAGTGGGTTCAGCAACTCGCGAAGAAGCTGATCGAGCAGGCGATGCTTGGGTGGGACCGGGAAGTCGAGAATTGAGCAATGGTTCAGGGCGAATCAGTGCAGATGGTAGAAGGGTTTATAGGCGACCAGCACTTAAGAAGAATTCTGGAAAGACTGAGGCAAATTTTGAAAGAAAAAATGAAAATGGTGACGTTGAGTCGAATGCTCACGTTGACATAACTGATTAGGAGCGTCATGAAAGCCAAATTTATCAATATGTTTGCATCGTCGATTGGTCCCAATTTGGAGGATCTAGAGAATTACGTACCAGAAGACCCGGAAATATTTAGATTTGGGGTACAAGTTACGGTAGGTGCAGAGGGTGAAGAAGGAGTAGATTCCTTTGATATAAAAGTTGTCAGTCCAAAATGGATCTTATTTAATGGCACTGAAAAAATATTTATGGGTCGCCATTACCTGATTATGCTTAATTATGACTTTGATCGATTGAAAAACTTTATTGTTTCATACATAGAATCGTGCACTGGCAATACTTGGAAGGAGGTAGCAGACAAAGTAGGAAGATTGGGCAAGTCGGAGTACGAAGATTATGAACCATTCGATCCGTCAGGTCCATAAGATGATTTGACGACGTACCCCACCTAAAAAATTGTCATAATCTTTGATATGTCATATAAATCTCACCGCACCCCCACCTTAATAAACGTCCC
>Ga0172371_10009901_pt1 | contig 13020 bp, 6 predicted proteins | sample Lak12m_FD_114543 | JGI IMG/M metagenome (GOLD analysis project Ga0172371, IMG submission 114543) | Freshwater microbial communities from Kabuno Bay, South-Kivu, Congo - kab_022012_12m | ecosystem: Environmental > Aquatic > Freshwater > Lake | place: Democratic Republic of the Congo: South-Kivu... | reverse complement strand
GATGGTCTGATAATGAATTGACTCTAGATTTCGGCATTTTTAATGATTTTCAGGATTTGATTTTAGACAAACTTAGGAAGGGAGAAAAAACATCAATACAGATTAAATCAGGTCAATATTGCGTTAAGCTAGAAGGAGTTTTGTTGAAAAAACATATTGAAACTAAATTAAAGAATGAATATGGTCTGGAATTTTTGGAAAGTTGTGTGGAAGAAGAGAACAAAAAAAATCATAACAAGGGAATAATATATGAAGGAACTGAAAATGGGCTCAAGGAGACAAAAAAGAGAACCAACGACAGTGATAAAAAGGAAGAAGAAAAATTTATTTTCATTGAAGGAGCTAGGAAATACAATCTTGCGCTCAGAGATCAGATAGAAAAAATCATTGCTACTCTACAGGATCAAGAAATAATAAAGATTAAAGAAAATTTAGGGCTAGATTCTGTCCCCGGGAGCACTTTCAACTCTGTTAATTACGTTAAAAGACATTTTGATGAACTGCAGCTTTTAGCAAGAGAATGCGACTCAATGAAGGGTTATTTAGATAGGGTGCAAACCTATTTCAGTAAAAACATCGAAGATATAATACTGTTTGACCTGTTTTTGAATCTCCAGGGTCACGGGGGAAGACACACAGCAGGAACCTTTTACTTGTTTTTTCATGAACTTAGAAGAAAAACAGAAAAAGATACTATTGAAGCATACCCTCTATATTTCGTGGAAATAGATATGACATTAAATGCGGACAGTGTAATCATATCTTTCCCTCGAGATTTGGTCTTGATAAATACTCCAGCAATTAATTATTTTAAGTTTGATTCAGTATTAACCACGCCCAGATCTTCGACTCTAGAAAAACTAAAAGCCCATCTGGGTAGATTAGAAGTGTTTGTGCAATCGCAGTACGGAATAACATCGCCGTTTGTTTTAGAATCCAGATTTAAAACAATCTCTGCAAAAGAAGAAAGATATCCAGATGTAAACTGCAGAATTGGGTTACAAGTAATCCTAAACGAAGACAAAAAATTACTAGACTATTCTGAGTTATTAACGCATTTAGAAGCAGGGAAAGAGAGTAAATTCGTTGATTTTATAGGAGATTATATCGGTGGTAAGGTAGAAAATACTCAAGATGAAATAGACAAAGAATATAGAGACAAATACCCAATAAAAAGTAGTGCTAGGTATATTTCTGATAATCCATTAAATCTAAATAATTCACAAAAAAAAGTATTACTTGCGCTAGGGAGTACTAAAAACAAAATAATTGTTGTTGATGGCCCTCCGGGAACAGGAAAATCACATGCAATTGCAGCTATAAGTTACTGGGCAAACCAAAGAAAAAAATCTCTAGTAATAACATCACATAAAAAAGAAGCTTTAGATGTTATTGATAGGATGCTAACTGATAAATTTAAGGATCTTCATCCTCAAGCAAAACCATCAATTGTTCGTATAGCTAAGGATATACAGTCCTTAAACAAACTTGAAAACACGCTACAAAGTTCCGTTGTGAACGCAGCTGGAAATAGATCAAACGAATATAACGAGGAAGCAACCGTTAAAGACGAAGAAAAACAAAATAAGCAACTGATAGAAAAAGTAGAAAAACAACTTGAGAGATCAGATTCTTACGAGGAAACCATAAAAAATTTATTCAATTTAGAAAGTTTAGAAAAGAAAATTATAGATATCGATGGAATAGAAGAAAATGACTTGAATGTGACAAAAATGCCAGAAGAGAAATTTATAGATTTTGAAAGAATAAAAGAAATATTCTCGCGGAAAGAATCAAAAGACTTAAAAGGTCTAAATTTAAAAGGTTTGGACTTTATTATAAAAAATAAAAATGAAATCCCAGAATTTTTAGATGCATGTGAAAAAATAAATGCAAACGGAGATGATGAGTGGCTAGACTCCATAAAAATAGAAGAGATTCCTCCTGAATTTATTGAAATTGAAAAAGAGGCCTTTGAAACATTCGATACCAAAAAGCTTATTAATACATTAAAAGCAAGTGATGCAAAAAGCAGCTTATTCAAGAAATTAATAGGAAAAGGCCGGAAAGAAAAAGATATAGAGGAGATGATAAAAAAGATAAAAGGGTTAAAGTTTGCTCATATAATAGACGAAATAGCAAACATCAAATCTGTAGATAAAGACCAAATAACTGTCAAAGATCTACATGAAGGGGTTATCAAGCTAAAAAGCTTAATCCCTCTTAAAAAATACAAAAATACGATAGAAGAATATAAAACTGCGACAGATAACAAAGAAGCAACAATCACAGATATATATCAAAAATTCACAAACATTGGAGGAATAATAGATGGCATAACGCCAGACCTCTTAGACTCCATTTCAGTATTGTTTGAATATTACGAATCACTTTTGAATAAATTAGGTGTAAACAATGAAGATCTAAGTTCGATTTCAAGATTATATAATCTCACAGAAAAAGAAGAGACAGTATCAGAATGGATTCAGGCACATTATAAACTCTCAAAATTATCAAAAATAGAAAACGTGACCAACGAAGATTTGGCAGCATATTATGCAATAAAACAGAAAGAAGTCGAAAACACAAATGATAATCGTCTAAAAAACTTAAATAACCATCTTGGTGAAATCGCTAAAATAAAAGTCTCTTTTGACGGAGGAAAAAGATTAAACAAGGAACAAGCTGAGGTTTTATTAGAAAATATTTCCTGCACAATTGCAGAACCGAGCATGATATCCAAGTATTTCCCAATGAACGAAGACTTGATTGATTTACTTGTCATTGATGAAGCTTCACAAGTATCAATAGCAGACTCAATCTCTCTTATTTTACGAGCAAAACAAGTCGTCATTTTTGGAGATGAATATCAGTACGGAGCAGTAAGCGCAACAAATGTTAGCTCAAAATACTCGAAAAGTTATTTTAGAGAGATAGTTGACTCCTATAAGAACGATTATAATGTTTCTATATCCGAAGGAATGGCAGATGAAGTAATTGAGGAGGTAGGAAGAGAAATGGAGGAAGAGGATGCGGAAGTAAGCCAAGTTATTAAACCACAGGATAATCAGGGAGAAATACTATGGCTAAAAACATTTAATATCCGAACTTCAACATTGAGTTTTGCTAAAGCAATTGCAAACTATACAACATCTTTAATAGAGCATTATAGATCTTTTCCAGAAATTATCAGTTATTCAAACGAATTTTTCTACAAGCCGGCACAGATGGAATTAACGGTAAATCGAATAAGAACAAAACCAATAGCGGAAACTTTAAGATTTATAAAAGTTGATACACAAGGAAATTCTGGAACGAATGTGAATTTTGATGAGATAGATGCAATCATTGATGATATTAAAAAGATTTTAGAAAATGGGTTTTCCGGGACAATTGGAATTATTGTTTCATTCAGAGAACAACAGGCAAAAATGGAGGAAGCATTCCAAAAAAAGATGAATATGCCAGAGTTGAAAAAAAAGCATAAATTAGCAATATGGTTTGTAGGAGATGTTCAGGGAGAGGAGCGTGATATTGTTTATTATTCCTTAGTTGAAGATAAAAAATATAAAAATGCTGACTTGGGGACAATTTACCCCGTATTAGGAGGAACAGCAGATTCCATAAGGAGCCTTAAAATGCAGAGGCTAAATGTTGGTTTTAGTAGAGCAAAGGACACGATTGTCATCGTTCACAGCATGCCAATACAGGAATACAGCAAAACTCGTCTTGGAGACGCTTTAAAGCACTACGACAAAGTTCTCCAAGAGAACATTGATAATGATTTTTTTATAGAAGATACGGCAATATTCGATTCTCCAGCAGAAAAAGATTTATATGCAATGCTACTCGAGACCAAGTTTGTCGAAAAAAACAGGAAATATATTAAAATAGTTCCACAATTTAAAATTGGGGAATATATAAAAGCAGAATATGCAAAACAACTGCCAAAATACAGAGTCGATTTCTTAATGACTTATTCAAAGGGAGGCAAAGAACAAAGCTTAATTTTAGAGTATGACGGAGTTGAATATCACACAAAAAATCCGGATATTGTTAATGCTCATAATTTTAGTCAGGAATATCTAGATTATGACGTTAGTAGACAAATTGAGTTAGAAAGCTACGGATATAGATTTCTCAGAATTAACAAATTTACATTAAGGCCAGAGGAAAAAGGCCAGACAAAGATCGATATGCTAAATAAATTCCTCGAGAAATCCTTTACACTCTAAAATATATAAATATGACTAAGGTCCATTTAACAGATCAGGAGAAAGCTCAAATTATCGAAGCAATAAATAACGATGTTGAACCAGAACCGGATTTAGTTGAAAAACTCTTTCCTCGGCTTGTAGATAAAGTTGATTTTAAAAAGCTAGATAGAGCGAAAATCCCTACACTAGAATATGCAGGGAAAAGAAGCGAAGCCTCAATCCTAAATGAGACACTGCTTTACGAAGGAGGCTCCCCATTACAAGTCGAAAGATGTTTTGAAAGAGGGAAAACTTCGGACGAAACTCAACTAGATATTTTTGAAAAAGCACAAGACGATAATCCGGACAATGATTGGAGAAACTTAATAGTGCAAGGAGACAATTTGCAATTTCTAAAAACTTGTTATCAAAACACAGATCCATTGATAAAAGATAAAGTTAAAGGAAAAGTTCAACTAATATATATTGACCCTCCCTTCGGTACAGGTGATGAATATGGGGGTAAGGATGGTGAATTAAGCTATTCTGCAAAAGTAATGGGAGCTGATTTTATTGAAAATATTAGAGAAAGATTAATTTATGCAAAAAATATTTTAGCAAGCGATGGGGTGATTTTTGTTAGGCAAGGGTACAATTTTGCTGATTACATAAAAATAATTATGGATGAGATTTTTGATAAAACTCATTTTATTAACGAAATAATAGTGAATAGGGGGAAACAAAGACTTGGCGGTAAAAAGAAATATAGTACTGCCACTGATTATGTATTTTTTTATTCTAAATCTGATGATTACTTGTTTAAAGGATTTAAAAGAGAAAGATATAAAGGAGAAGCGAAAGGAACGAATATGTTAATGAAAGGAGATCGAAATCCGCCTGAACGAATATTTTATGATACAGACGGGCAAAAAGTTACATTGTTGCCTCCGCCAAACACTCATTGGAAGTTTGTACAGCCGAAAATCGATGAAATGTACAAAAAAGGTGTTATATATTTAGCGAAAAGTCAAAAAGGGCTAGAATCAGGAATAAGAAAAATTGAGAAAGATAAATATATTCCAGTAGATTATGTGCCAAGCTTCACTTTTGATGAAGATAAAACAATTGATTCGAATTGGACAGATATATCCGGATATGATCAAACAACAGGATACCCTACCGAAAATTCAGAAAATTTATTAGACAGAATTATTAATACTTCCTCAGAAAAAGGTGATCTTATTATGGATTTTTTCGGTGGTTCAGGAACTACCGCCGCAGTAGCTGAAAAACTTGGTCGACGGTGGATAACTTGTGATTTTGGGAAGCACTCTATTTACACAATGCAAAAACGTATATTACGAATTGCAGAATCCAAAGCCCTTAATGAAAAGGCTAAGAATAATGAAAAATATGGTAAACCGCCAAAGCCTTTTTGCGTCGTTTCTTGCGGAGCATATGACTTCAGTAGAATCATGAACTTGAAGGAAAACAAGGAAGCATACATAAACTTCGTTCTTGGACTATTTCAATTACCCAGAGAAGAAAAAAGATTAAATGAAAAATTCAAATTAGCAAATATCTATGGGGAAAAAGATGGTAATCCAGTAGAAGTCTTTCCGGTCTGGGATAACGAATATCTAAGAAACATAAAAATAGATGAAGAATATTTACAGGAAATTATAAGACAATCAGGCGGTCGCCTAAAAGGCGTTTACTACATCATTACTCCAGAAACATGCACTGTGGTTGGTGATACAGTTCTACAAAGTGGATCAGGAGACGAAGTGCATTTCAAACTCCTAAAATTTCCATATAAGATACTCGAGGATGCGGCAAGAAAATTTAGTATAGAAGAGCAACCAAGCTCTCAGGAGAATGTGAATAATTTAATAAATTCAACAGGTTTTTACTTTAACAATGATGTTGAATTTGAAGCAGAAAGAACTGCTGATGGATTGAAAGTCACAAAGTTTAATACCAGCATCCTAGATAAAAATGGGAACAAATACGAGGGGTTGAATGCTTTAGCAATGTTATTGGTAGATATAAACTACAATGATGAAATATTTGACATGGAAACCACAGTATTTGCAAAAGAGATCGATGATGAAGGAAAATGTAAGGTCATAGGATTAACAGATAGTGTAGCCATTATCGCAATTGATAAGCATGGCAATGAAAGTAAACCATTTATTTTAAAAGCTTAAAAAATGCCTAGACCAAAAGCAATTAAGAAATTTAATCTTTCAGATCACACTTTGGAGGTAAATATACGTAAGTGTAATTATGAAAAATTTAATTTTTCAGAAATAGAAGATTATGTAAGAGCACTTGTAGGATCTAGGGATTATCAGTATGAAGCCATAAAAGAGGTGATGATTTATCTCTGGGGCGGTGGTTACGAAAATATAGAGGAGTTAGCTAAAGAAAATTGGAAAACAAAATATCAAATCCAACACCGATTTGGTACAGAGGAAAATTTTTTGAGACACTTACCGCTTGCAGATAGATTAAGTGGAGTTGTTCACATGGCTACTGGAACAGGCAAATCCTTTGTGATTTTCGCAATAGCATATTTGTCTTTGATAATGGGTTTAACAAAAAGAGTTCTTGTATTAGGGCCTTCTTCTACGATTATTGAACAAGGATTAAGGGATAAATTCAAGGATTTAATGGTAAATCCGGAGTTAACCGATAAATTGCCACAAAAATATCAAGGAAAAGCCATTAGCTTGCTTACTGACAACGATCCAATTGAGGATTATTCGATAGTTATAGAAAATATAAACGCTACTTGGACATTTGGTTCGATACAAGACACACTATTCTCAAATTCTGACGATGTTTTGGTATTGGGAGATGAGATTCACCATGCTTATTCTCACTTAAAATACACGAATGATACTGTAGACCTCGATTTTGAGGAGGGCAAAGAAGGAACAGGAGAAACACGAAACGAAAGATTATGGATGCAATTCCTAAAAAAACACAAAGAAATAAAACGGCATATTGGATTTACAGGAACTCCTTACAATCAAGATGAGTATTTTGCAGATATTATAGTTAATTATTCAATCAAAGATGCAATTGAAGAAAGATATATAAAAGAAATAAACCCTATTTTACACACAGATATAGAGGAAGGATTTGCAAAACTAACGCTAGACCAAAGATTTGAAATGATATTAGAAAATCATGAGAAAAATAAAAAAGATTATTCATATGGAGGACTAGTAAAACCAATTACTGTATTCATTTGTCCCGATACTAAAAATGCAGAAAAGAGATATAACGAATTCATAGATTTTCTGGCCAAACATGAAAAATCAAAACATCCGGGAGGGGCAGATTCTGCTATTCGCGAAACAATGAGTAGGAAAGCCATATGCGTAACAAGCAAAATCGCAAAATCAGAATACAAGGAGCAATTGGACAACATAGAAGAAAGAAATCCAGAGAAGGTTGGAGGGAATGTGGAGTTTATATTTGCTGTAAATAAATTATCAGAGGGTTGGGATGTTGAAAATGTATTCCAAATCGTTCCAATGGAAGAAAGGGTCTTTAATTCAAAACTTCTTATCTCTCAAGTCTTAGGAAGAGGGCTCAGAATACCAAGGAAAGTCCCAATTGCAAAAATTCAAAGCAACTACCCAGTAGTTACTGTTACAAACCATGACAAATTTGCAGACCACATCAAGGAATTAGTAGATGCAGTTACTCAAAGTGATATGTATCTTAATTCTTCAATAATACCTACTAGCGACGGAGGAAGAGGAAAACACAACTTTACCTTATTCAATCTAAATTATTTGCCAAGCGTCAGGTTTGAAGAAGTTAAAAAAAGTTCACAAGGAGCGCCGAAACAATTGATATTAACTCCTTTCGAGGAAAAGTTAGGCGTGTCCGTGATTAGAAGACTAGATAATCAGAAATACAAATTGGAGCGTAATTTTTCTACAATCGATGAAATAGTTTATGAAATTCATAATAGGTTCAAATATAAAACATTTGAAGAGATGCATTTTGACTTTGGCGAAGTTGTTGTAGAAGATCGTTATCCGAGCGAAGAAGAAATAAAAACAGTGATAGTTAAAGCTATGGAAGAAGCTGGCATTGAAGGGAATAAATTATCGGATGAAAACAAAAAACAAATAAATATATTTTTCAATCAATTTTTCACAAAAGGAACCAAAAAAAGAATTTTTGAAAATGTGGAAGGCGATTTAGTCCCAATCTCAACAGAATTGATGGAAAAAAGAAGTATCAGGATAAGTGCCCTTGAGAATGATGGAACAGCCTTTTTAAGCGAAGATAATGATGAAGAGCTAAATCAGGACAATAAATTTGCGTTTGAATACATTGAACAAATGCGTAAGAAGAATAAAGATGAAGATCAAATGGCTCTTTTTAAAGCAGATGAGTTTGTGACTCTACATGATGAATTTATAAGAACATATGTAAAAAGTGATACTAGGTCTCCATATGTTGTAAACACATCATTATTCAAAGCCCCACAAGATATTGTTTTAGTAAGCCATTCGCCAGAAAAGGAATTTGTTTATACTTTAATAAAAAATGCAAATTTTATTGATGCATGGATAAAATCTCCAGATAAAAATTTTTATGGTATTGATTATGAATATTGGAGAAAAGGTAAAGACAGGGTTCGCAGGAGCTTCAATCCTGATTTTTTTATTAAAATTGATTTAGATAGATATATCCAAAATGTAGAAGCTGAAGGTTACGATACGAATTTAACAACACTACGAGATCTTCAAGATGAAGGAGTAAAAACAATTATCAAAGTCGTTGAAATAAAATCAGATGATGACGATGACGAGGCAACTCCCAAGAAGGAAGAATGGGCTATGGATCATTTTAAAAGACTGAATGAGAGACTTAAGAAGCAAAATGCAGGAGATATAGAAGAGAAATATCGTAGTGAATTAAGACAGCACTATGTCTTTAGTTTATTAACTCCAAAATCGTACGATACTTGGATATTTGATTTAAAAAGAGGAAAGCTTAAATAATAAATACATGACGACTATTACCGAACTTAGAAAGAGGAAAAAACAATGGCTTGAAGATACATTTAGCGAGAGTCAACTGAAAAAAGAGCTAAAATTATCACCTGCTGAGATACAAATGATGAAAGCGGAAACCGTATACGGAAAGACAAGATATCAAAAGAAGGAAGTATCATGTTTTTTGAAACTTAAAGACAATAACTATGTCTGATTACTACAAAATCCCGCGACAACCAGATTGGAATTTCGGAGGAAAACGATGGAAGCTATCACGTTCCAAAATTGATCTATTCTTGAGGTGTCCAAAGTGCTTTTATATTGATAACAAGCTTGGTATTAAACAGCCACCCGGATTTCCTTTTAATCTGAATTCTGCTGTAGACGCACTTTTAAAAAAAGAATTTGACATACATAGGGCGGCCAATACTCAGCATCCACTTATTGAGAAATATGGAATTGATGCTCGACCAGTTGCTCACGATGATTTAAATGAATGGCGAAAGAATTTTGAGGGGATCCAATATCTGCACGAGCCGACAGGGATGACTGTTACAGGCGCTATTGATGATCTTTGGATAAATTCTAAGAATGAATATATTGTGGTGGACTACAAATCGACGAGTAAGAATGAAGAGATTAATGAGCTTGATAAAGAATGGCAGGAGGGTTACAAAAGACAAATGGAGGTCTACCAGTGGCTTTTAAGGCAAAAAGGTTACAAAGTTTCTAACACTGGATACTTTGTTTACTGTAACGGCAATACCGATAAAGAATCTTTTGACGGAAAACTTGAATTTGATATTACACTAATTGCGCACGAAGGAAACGACGATTGGGTAGAACAGGCTATTTTAGATGCGCATAAGTGTTTAACGTCTGACAAGATTCCTGAATCTGGGGAGGATTGTGATTATTGCACTTATAGGGAAGCAGTTAACAATATAAAATGAAGAAAAGTGTTTTAAAAATTACTGGATATTTCAAGAAAGGTTTAGTGAAATTAAAATCCCATATTTACACAGCTTTTTACTATGATTTTTCAATTAAAGGAGTAATTGAAGTTTTATTCCCATCGATCATCATTGGACTTTTTGTAATTAATAGATACTACTTCACCTTCGAAGTTAAAAATTGGATTATTTTTGTTTTCTTATTATGGGCTGGACTAGCACTAATAGGATTTTTTATTCCTACAGCAAGAGAATATGTAACATTCGGACAAGGAACAAAAGAAACAAAACATAATGAGCCTGGAATCCCAGTTCGATTAAATATTAAATCTAAAGGTGGTTTCATTGCAGGGAGGAAAATTAAGATTTCTGCAAAGATTGTAAATTTAGATAAAAATACAGATTCTAAGAAGGAATTTTTAGAAAAATTTGATGAATTTTCCATAGTTTACTTCAATTCGTTTAAATTACCATTAGATAAGGGTGGGTATTTGGAGGGATCACCCGATGCTGGAGGGATTTTTATAAATATGAAGAAATTAAGAGGAAGAGCTACAATAATATTCAATTCTCCAGGTGCTTTCTTTTTTCGAACTATTTATAAGTTCAAAGGAGAGGAGGGGCTTAATTCTCAATTATTCAATAATAACGAATTAGCAAAACCATTATTTATTTCGCCCCATGAGAGTTATATGTCTTTAAGAAACTATGCGATAGGATATAGTCTTACACTTATCATTTTACTTTTGACAGCTCTACAGCTAAAGATAATTTAGGAAATTCCGCCCCGAAAAAGGCGGATTTTTCCCCGCCACTGGCGGGGGCTCTTTTAGGCGGGAAGGCAAAAAGGAGGGGGTCTGGGGGAGGAATTTTTGCCTTCTCGCCCTTCTTTCCTTTGTTCTGGCACAAACATCTCACACGCGCCGCCCGAAAGGGGGCGGGCGGCGCGGCCGCGAGCTTCCTAGGAAGCTCTTTCATTTAGTTGTACTTTTCCTTAAAATAAGTCCGAACCTCTGCATAAAGGCCGCTCCATTCGAGAAATTGCGATTTTTGCGCCGTGGCAGACCACGGTTTTGTAAGTATGCAAGCCACCTTTTGCCCCGTGAGCAGGAAGTTCGTTTGCGCGGAGCGCAAAGTACAACGAATGTTGTACAGCCGATTTTTTGCATTTCGCCAAAGGCGAAACCTCTAAATTTTCGGAAAGAAAGCGACAATTTTTCGCGCGAAGCGCGGCTTTGCCCAAAAGCGATAACCACTTAATGCTTATGAAATATTTTCTTTATGCTCGTAAATCAACGGATGAAGATGATAGACAAGTCCTTTCCATAGAAGCACAGATTACTGAATTGCGAGAATTTGCTGTCAAAGAAAAACTTAAAATAGCAAAAGAGTTTATTGAGAGTAAAACAGCAAAGTGTCCTGGAAGACCTATCTTTAATGAAATGATTTCTGGCATAGAAAATGATAATGAAGCAATTGGAATTTTAGCGTGGCATCCTGACAGATTGGCAAGAAACAGCGTGGATGGTGGAAAAATCATTTATCTCATAGACGAAGCAAAAATAGGAACGCTAAAATTCCCCACCTTTTGGTTTGATAGTACTCCGCAGGGCAAATTCATGCTCAATATCGCTTTTGGGCAAAGTAAATACTACATTGATAATCTTTCAGAAAATATTAAACGTGGCATACGCCAAAAGTTAAGACGCGGCGAACTGCCAAGCCTTGCTCCAGTCGGTTATTTGAATGAATTAAGACATCACACAATCGTAAAAGACCCTGATAGATGGAAAGCAGTTCGCGCGCTTTTTGAGGCGTATGCCACTGGTGAAAAAACACTTGAAGATTTACAAAAATTGTCGCTTTCTTTGGGCTTGGTGAGCCGAAGAACTGGTAAAGCTCTCCACATTTCTAAGATTGATTGCATGCTCAGAAATCCCTTTTATTATGGAGTTTTTAAACACAAAGGAGAGCTTTACCAGGGAAGCCATGTGCCAATTATCTCTAAAAAGCTCTTTGATAAGGTGCAGCGGATAGTTGAGAGTAGAGGTAAGCCACGAAAAGCAAAAGAAATTGAAGCTTTTGTTTTTCGTGGAATCTTTAGATGCGGAGAGTGCGGCCGGGCGGTTACCGCTGAAAAGAAAATAAAACCGTCCGGCCGCACTTATATCTACTACCGCTGCACCAAAAAGAATCGAGTGTGCCATCAAAAGTATCTGGAAGAAAGAAAATTGATAGCTCAATTAAAAGAGCTTTTTAGAGAGGTTTCCATTCGCGAAAGTTGGAAAGATGAAATGCTTAAAAAATGGGAACAAGAATACAAAGAAGCTCAAACTTCCTCGTCCTCTTCCGCCGTGCCACTAAAACAAGACCTCAAAACTTTAGAAGAAAAGCAGATGAGATTATTAGACGCTTACCTTGAGCAAACAATTACCAACGAAGAATATACAAAAGCCAAAGAAAAAATCCTCAATAGAAAAATAGAAATAAAAGAGGATTTAAAAGGAAACGGCGGAAGAGGACTTCATTGGCTCGAACTCTTTCGCGAATGGATTATTTCGGCTCACCAAGCCGTCCGCGTAGCGGACACTGAAAATTTAGAAGAGAAACGAAAGTTTCTGCAAAAAATCGGCTCGAACTTCCTGCTCACGGGGCAAAAGGTGGCTTGCATACTTACAAAACCGTGGTCTGCCACGGCGCAAAAATCGCGATTTCTCGAATGGAGCGGGTAACGAGAGTCGAACTCGTCTCTCAGCCCTGGGAAGGCTACATAATACCGATATACTATACCCGCAAGATTTTTTAGATTCCTGCTTCCGCAGAAATGACACAGGTGTGTCG
>Ga0172371_10009899_pt1 | contig 13025 bp, 5 predicted proteins | sample Lak12m_FD_114543 | JGI IMG/M metagenome (GOLD analysis project Ga0172371, IMG submission 114543) | Freshwater microbial communities from Kabuno Bay, South-Kivu, Congo - kab_022012_12m | ecosystem: Environmental > Aquatic > Freshwater > Lake | place: Democratic Republic of the Congo: South-Kivu... | reverse complement strand
GGGTGTCCCGTAGGGACACCTGAACCACGCGGCGTCTGGTTGAGTCGTCCCTCCGGGAATATCTTACAATTCCACGAGTCATCAGGCAATTGGGGGGTACACCGCGATGAGAAGAGCACTGTTAGGTTGTCTCGCCGGATGTGCCGCGCTGGCCGGCCTTTCGTTCGCAGTCGCCGCGGATGCGCCGGGCGGCTCGTCCGATCCGCTGCTCGATTGGTCGCCGTGGGAGATCCATCGCACCACCGTCAGGCACCCATGTGTCACGTTCAAACCGGCCGACATTGCGCGGGCCAAGACGAACATCGGCCGCTATGCATGGGCAAAGAACTACGCCGCGGCCGTTGAGAAAACCGCCGATCGCTACCTTGCGCGGCTCACGCCCGACTTCCTCGTGGCGATGATTCCCGAGACCACACCGGGTGATTCTTTGTGGACGCCCTGTCCGTCGTGTCGCGCGCAAGGGAAGCCGGTCCATCCGCACGGCCTTTGGACGTGGAACATCGACGACGTCGACCATCTCAAGTGCACCGTCTGCGGCGAGCTTTTCCCCAACGACAAGTATCCCGAGGACGTCGTGCTGCAAACGAAGTGGCGCAAACCGCAGACGATCCGTTTCTGCGGCGGCGAGACCTTCGTGATCTTCGGCTACAAGACGGGCCGGCCCAGCTTCACGGCCAATGTCCGCGCGCGCAAGGTGAACTGGATCGCCGGCTACTGTCGCGCGTTGGCCGAGGCGCACTTGCTCACCGGCAAGCCCGAATACGCGCAAGCGTGCCGCCTTGTGCTCCTGCGGTTCGCCGAATGTTATCCGGCGTGGCTGGTGCACGTGGGGTATGGGGAATACGCCGACATGGACCCGCGGGTCGCGGCGCTGCATATCCAGCGTCTGCCCGAGCCCGAACTGTGCCCCCCGCCCAACAAACCCGACCGCCGCCTGCACACCGGCTACTGGAGCGCGGGGCGCGCCGGCGGGGTGGGCATGGAATCGGGGTTCGTGCGGCAGGTGGTCGAAGCGTACGATCTCACGTGCGAGGCCGTCGACGCCCGCGGCGCGCCGATCTACAGCGACGCCGAGCGGCGTCGGATCGAGCGTGACTTGCTTCTGGAAAGCACGGTCCTTCTGGTGTGCGACAAGCAGATCAACAACAAGTCCGTCAGCAACCGCACGGCCGCTGCGCTGGTCGGGATGTGTGTCGGCCATCCGGGGCTCGTGCGTTTCGGCCTCGACGGGTTCTATCGGACCGTAGACGGTTGGTTCCTGCCCGACGGCGCGACGTCGGAGTCGCCCGGCTACGGCGCCATGACGCTTGGGGGCATCTGGGACCTGGCGCAGGCGTTTCGCGGCTACAGCGATCCGCCCGGCTACCGCGATGCGGCCGGCAAGCGCATCGACGCGCTCGATCTCTACCACGGCACGGCCTACGAACGCGTGTGGGAGTGCTTCTTCCGCGGACTACAGGGCGACCTGGATTATCCGCCCTACGCCGACTCGTCGCGCGGATCGCGTCTCGGCACGAACTTCATCGAGCTGATGGTGAGCAACTATCCCGACCGGGGGCAGTACCTGGCGCTGTTGAAGGAGACGGTAGGCATTCGTCGGGCGAAGCCCGGGCGACCGGCCGGGGATTTTGCGCGGCGGGAACTCCTCAAGGAGATGGCAGGATCAGGCCTGGCGCTCTACCTTCGCGAACCGGGCTTGGAGCAAAAGGTCGCCCCCGCGCTGTCGCTCCCCGACTGGTGTCCGCCGGACCTGCGGATCGGCCACCTGCGCACCGGCACGGACGGCCGCGAAAGCCTGGTGACCCTCAACGCCAGCCACTGGGGCAACCATCATCATTTCGACAGCCTCAATCTCTACTACTGGAAGAACGGTCACGAGTTGCTCTCCGATCTGGGGTACCTGTGGGACCATCCGCTGAAGCACATGACCATGCGCACCGTGGCGCACAACACGGTGGTTGTCGACGAGAAGGACCAGCGCACCAAGGAGCGCGGCGGCGAGGTGCTGTTCTTCCAAACGTCCGCGCAGGTGAAAGCGATGGAAGCGGAGTCGCGCGCGTACCCGCAGGCGAAACTCTACCGCCGCGCGTCGGCGGTCATCGATCATGGCGGCGGCCGGAACTACGTGGTGGATTTCTTCCGCGTCGAGGGGGGCCAGCGGCAGGACTATGTTTATCACGGCGCCGCGAAGACCTGGGACGTGCTCGACCTGGACCTTCAGCCGGCCTTGGCCGAGAAGCCGTACGATTTCGGCAACGTCCGCGCCGCCGACGGGGCCGGCGTGTGGCGCGCGGTGTGGAAATGCGGCGCCAACATGGCGTGCGTGGCCTGGAATGTCGGCCAACCGGACGAGCGAGTGTTCGTGGCCGACGGTTGGGGCCAACGCGACTGGAAGAACTCCGACATCGGCGCGACGATTCCCTACGTCGTCCGCCGCGGTGAAGGCGGCAACCTCAAAACGTTCATCTCGGTCTTCGAGGGCCGCGAGGGAGGCGCTCCGTTCGTGCGGAGCGTGAAGCTGCTCGAACCGTCCGCCGTGCTGCTCATCGAGACGGCGCTGGGGCGCGACTACGTGATGTCCCGCCTTGAAACAGGCGCCCTCGAGGTTCCTCTACCTACCGGCAAGAACCGGATCACCGCCCATTTCGCGGTCGTCGCGGTGCAGGACAACAAGGTCGTGTGGACCTTGGCGGAGGCAAGGAAGCCCTCCTCGGCAGCGGCCGGTCCGGGCAATTGACTTTCCGCGCACAGCAGCCTAATCTCAAGTCTCTCACACGGCAGTCCGTCTCAGCCGGTGAAGCCGCCGGGCGCAGACGTGATCCACCTTTGCGGAGGTGCTCGATGAACGGCCACGCAACACGGCGGAGGTTTCTCCAGACCGCGATCACCGCAGGCGGTTGCCTCGCTTTGCAGGGATTCAGCAAGACGGCACGCCCAGCGCCGCCGCCGGCCCCACAACCGACCTCGGCGGCTCCCCAAGGTGCGGTTCTGACTCAAGACTCTCGGGAAAAGGCCGTGAATGCCCCGCTGGTCGTCGTTACTCAGTCGGTCTCCAGAGACGTTCAGGCGCGGTCCGGCTCCTGGTGCTACATCACCGAAATCCTGCGCCGCGCAGGGGTGTTCTTCGAGCAACTGGCGCCCGCGCGCCTGCCGGCGCTGTTTCACCGCACGAACTGCGTCGTGCTGCTCGCCGGGAATCTGTCGCTCGCGTCTGCGGAGCGCCAAGCCCTCGCTGCCTGGGTCAAGAGCGGCGGCGCGCTGGTAGGCATCGGCGGGACCTCCGGACTCGACGAGGTGTTCGGCGTCACCGGCGAAAGCCCGTTGGCGGAAGGCTGGATCAAGGTAACCGCTCCCGATCACGCCGTGACCGCCGGGCTGCGCAGCTCCTTGCACGTGTTCGGCGGCTATGCCATGAAGCGAGGCTCCGCAACGGCGCTGGCGGAAGTGGAAACCGGCAATCGACCGGCGAAAGGCAGCGCCATTCTGGAGAACCGGTTTGGCAAAGGCCGCGCCATACTGCTGGCGCCCGATCTCCTGTTCTCGATCGTCCATATCCAACAGGGCCTGCCCGTATTTCAGGACGGCAAGCCGTCGCCCGACAATTCGGCGCCCCTCAACGAGGGCATTCTGAAGGCCGAGGACGGTTTGGTGCTCGACTGGCGGCGCGACCGCACGCCGCTGCCGCCCGACAACGTCCCCGTGTTCCTCGAGCCCATCACCGACGAACTGCGGGAGATCATCTTACGCAGCATCTTTCACGTTGCTCGGCAGCAAGGAGTCACGTTGCCCCTGCTCTGGTATTGGCCGCGCGGTCTGAAGGCCGTGGGCCACGTGTCCCACGACACCGACGGCAACGATCCGCAAAAGGCGGCGGCCATGTTGGGTGTCGTGAACCGCTGCCGCGTGAAGTCAACCTGGTGTACGCTCTTCCCGGGCGGTTACCCCAAGGAGTTCTACCGCACTCTGCGGGAGCAGGGCTTCGAGATCGCCTTGCACTACGACGCCATGAGCGGCGCCGCACAAACGTCGTGGTCGAAAGACAACCTCATCCTCCAGCACCGCTGGCTGATGGAGACAGCGGGGCTCAAGCACATCACTTCCAACAAGAACCATTACACGCGCTGGGAAGGCCGCCTGGCCTTTTATCGCTGGTGCGAGGAACTGGGCATCAACTCGGACCAGACCCGGGGGCCGAGCAAGAAGGGCACGATCGGGTTTCCGCTGGGCGGCTCGCAGCCGTATTTCCCGCTCGATGACGAAGCCGTTGCGCCGCGTTTTCTGAACGTGCTCGAAGTCAATATGCTCACGCAGGATCTGGTGGTGGTCTGCCCGGCGGAATACGGCAAGCCGCTCCTGGACTCCGCATTGCGGCATCATGGAGTCGCGCATTTTCTTTTCCACCCGGCCCATATCCGGAAACCGCCGGTGGCCGACGCGCTGTGCGGCCTGGTCGATTATGGCCGGACGCAGGGGCTGGAATGGTGGACGAACGAACAAATCTACCGATGGGAAATGCTCCGTCGCGGCGTGAAAGCGGAGTTTGACGCCGGCAACGCCCTCATCCTGCGCACCGCACGGCCGCTCCAGAAGGCCACGCTGCTCTTCCTGCGATCGGGAAAAGGACCCGGCGCCATCCGAGTGAACGGCCAAGCGGCACGCGGCACGCCCTGGAATCTGCACGGCTTTGAGTTCGACGCTCTGACGGCGGATATCGAAGGCGAGTTCCACGTGCTGTCGTAGTCTGCCGTGCCGGGCCATCCCCCGGGAGCTCGGCCGCTACCGTGTCTTGGACTCCGACCAACGGGCCACGCGCGATCCACCCTACCGATCCCACAAGGCCGGCAGGGCGTCGAACCCCAGGGCACGTTCACACCAGGCGGCCACACGGAGCAATCCCGCCTCATCGTCCATGCGCCCGACAAGTTGAATAGCGGCCGGCATGCCGTCGGCGGCAAGGCCGCAGGGGATACTGACCACCGGCAGTCGGGCCAGGCTCCACGGCGCCTGGAACTGCGGCGTGCCCGTGGTGGCGAGCGTGGCCGGGGCCGTAGTCTGTGTCGAGGGCATGACCAGCGCGTCGACGCCCTCCAACAGCCGGGCCGTCCGGCGTCGGAACTCCCGGTGCCAGGCCTTCGCCGCCACATAGTCCACGGCCGTGACGGCAAGCCCTTCGTCCAGCAGCGAGGCGATCATCGGACCGTACTGGTTGCGACAGGCTGCAAACCGCTCGCGGTGATAGGCCGCTGCCTCGACCGCCATGATCCGCCGGTGCATCTTCATCACGTCCCGAAACATCTGCGGCGCCGCGAGCGATTGAATCTCCGCTCCGGCGTGCAGCAGTTTCTCCAACGCCGATTGCGTCGCCTGTCGCACCGCCTCGTCGGCTTCTTCGAGCACGGTCTTCCCGAGCACCCCAAACCGGGGCGGACCCCACGGCCTCAGCGGTCGCGGCGCAGCCACACCCAGAAGGCAATGCAGCAGCAAGGCGAGATCGCTGACCTTGCGGGCCATTGGGCCGGCATGATCCAGGCTCGCGCTCACCGGCACGATGCCCTTGGTGCTCAGCTTGCCGAAGGTCGGTTTGCAGGCGGCTACTCCGCAATAAGTCGACGGCCGGACGAGCGACCCGCCGGTCTGTGTGCCCAAGGCCCCCAGGCACATGCCCATGGCCAAGGCCGCGGCCGACCCGCTGCTGGAGCCGCCCGGCGTGTGGGCCAGGTTCCAGGGATTGCGTGTCGGCGACGGATCGAAACAGGCGAACTCGACCGTGACCGTCTTGCCCAGGATGATCGCGCCGGCCCGGCGCAGGGCGGCGACCAGCGGCGCGTCGGCCGGGGCTGCCTGATGCCCGCACAGCGGCGAGCCCGCCCCCGTGGGAAGCCCCTGGACGTCGATAATGTCCTTGATCCCGACGGGGATGCCGTGCAAAGGCCCACGCCACTGGGCGAGGGCCGCCTCGCGGGTCCGCTCTGCTGCGGTCCGACGGGCCCCGGCCTCCTCGACCAGCACCCAGGCGTGTACCGCGTCCTCATGCTTATGAATCTGCCCTAGGCACCCGTCGAGCAGCTCCAGCGGCGTCAGCTTGCCGGCGCGAATCTGTCGGGCGGCATCCACGATGGAAATCGGCGCAGGCATCGCGCTGTGCTGGTCCGGTTCTCTTGGCTTCACGTGGGGGATTATACTGCGTCCTGCGGACCGGGGAGAAGAGAGGGAATCGGGCTGAAAGGCCCCTAAATGGGTTTTCACAATTCCGGGAGGGCGAGGCTCCTGCCGGGCCTGCGACGAGCGTAGATGTTCCGACGTCCACGATGGCTCGGCAGGAGCCTCGCCCTCCCAGAATCGGAACTGAATCGGAACTAGGACGCAGCTAGTCTCTCCGGGGTGCCGCCGTAACGGGCAACGCCATGGGCATTACCTGCGGTGAGGCAATCGGTTCGGTCACCGGCGCAAAAGGGGTCTTCGTCTGGGCCTACGGCTCCATTGGCGGCCAGGTGCAATCCGCCAACGGGTATGCGGGCGCGGTGGCCTTGGGCGATGTCGCCGTGAGCATCACTGCCGGCACCGACGCTTTCGCGTTGGCCGGAGGCCGTCTCGATGTGCTCCTGGTTGCCGGCGGTAATGTCCGCCTTTCGGCAGGCGAAGACATCGGCGGTCCATCAAAAGCTCATGCGTACTACGTCGATTCAGACAACGATGGGTTTCTATCTTGACCTGGACGTTGACGAAATGACGGAAGACCTATGGGCCGACCATCCGGCAACGGGGGGCAACACTCCGGCCCTTGGCAACAGTCCTGGCAAGCATTGCCAGGATCAGGCCGAAAATGAACAAAGCCCGACAACCGTAACCGATTGTCAGGCTTGAACTTGCGTTAGCGAGGGCGACGGGACTCGAACCCGCAACCACTGGATCGACAGTCCAGTACTCTAACCAATTGAGCTACGCCCCCAGGGCATCTCGCGAAACGTCGAATTATAGCTCGTTCCGACTGGCCCGCAAGGAGGAACGCCGCCGAAAGCACGACGCACCTAGGTTTCGCGGTTCGACGTTGGGACCGTCGGCAACTCCTGGAGTCGATCTGAAGGTTTGCCACTTCTTATTGGTATGATATGCCCCTACTGGCGTATCAGTTCCAAGGTGGCCCAGAGGCTCGGGTCCTCTTGGTAGGGCATCGGGCTGCCGACCCCGAGGGTCTGTTCGCCCAATTCGCGATCAACGAGCCGGTAGTTGAATCCAAGCTGAGGGTGTTCTTGCGGATCGAAGCCGGTCAGTGCGGCGGCGGCAATGAAGGCCTCCAGCACGTACCCGTCGGCAGTCCGTCGGCTGAGCACGCCCAACTGGCTCGCTTCCACGGGACGCGGTTGCTCCCGCGCCCGATGGATCGGCACCCATTGGGCCACCGGATCGGCTAAGCGGCTCCCCCCGCCGGTCGGCAGGAACAAGAACGCGTGGCAGAAGCGGCTTGCGCGGTGGACATTGTGCACGTCGCGGGTATCGATCCAGAACAAGACGCCATCGCTATCTTCGAGCCGGTTTCCGCGGCACCAGGGGGGCTGTCCCTTTCCTTGGACGATGACGGTAAAGGCCAACCCCGCTTCGCTCCACGCGGCCCGGACGTCGGCCGGCACCGGCCGCTCCTCCAATTCCGCGAAGCTCACCAGCCGATACCGGGCGTCGAGTCCCGCCCCCGCGCTCGTCCACAGCGGATCCCGGTACAAACACGGGATCGAGAATCGATAGAGGAACCGTTTCGGCAAGAGGGATTCGGACATGGGAGTTGGGAGTTGGGGGGTGGGGGTTAGTCCGTTTAGCGGCCGGACTTGTCCGGCGGGCAGGGGCTTATTTCCCCCGATTCAGCGACTCCAAGTGTTCTTTGAGAAACGCAGGCAACTGGCCGCGGGCCAGGTCTTCCAGGGAGCGGAACTTAAGACGGATGTAGTCGACTTCCGGCCGCTGGGCATCGAGTTCCGGCTCGAAGCCGAGTCCGGTAACGCGGCCCAAGGCGAAACGTCCCTTGGGGCCGATCAGCGTGAGATACACTCCGTCGAGCTTCTTAGTCTGGATGGCAGCCCAGGGCTCCTTCCGCCCTGGCACGTAGACCGGCACGACCTGCTTGTTGCTCCAGACGAACTGGCCGTGCGGCGCCGCCTGCTGGAGGAGTTCCAGCAGCCGCTCGAGCACCTTCACGTCCCAGCGAACGGTCCTGCCCACGGGGAAGCCGCGCCGGGCCAGGTGCCACTTGGGGCCGAGGACTTTCCACGGCGTCAGGTCGTCGGGCCGAAGCCGCGCACGGTCGGCGAACGAACCGAAGCCGGCGACGGCCCGATCCACGAAGTCCCAAAACTCCGGCCGGTCGATCTCCTGATACGTGTGTACGCGGACCTCGATCTCCTGCCAAGGACCGCGCATGTTCCTCACCTTGACGCGTGGCTCGGTTCCGTAGAGCGGCAGATCGGGCATGTCGTTGAGCGGCTTGAGGTCCAGCTTGGCCACGAGTTCCTCGCGGCGGAAGGTATTCCGGGCGGTGCGGAACTTCATCTTCAGGAGCCACTCCTCGGCCGTGATGGCGTGGAAGAACCAGCCGTCGGATTTCTTGGCCGCGCGGATTTCGACCACGCTCCGCTCGCCCCAATCGGTCTCGCTGAACAAGTCGGACTGCTCGATGCGATCGATGACGTCGCCGAGGATGCGGCCGTCCCAGCGGCACGGGTTTCCGTTGCGGCTGAGGCGATCCTTGGTGTGCCAGCGGCGGCCGTCGACTTGCCAGGGCATACGGGCCTCGCGGCCCACCTCGTGGATCTCCAGGTCTCCGTCCCCTTTCTGCTGGGCGGCGGCGAAATCGTGCATTTTCCGCTCGACGAAGGGGCCGGCGGCCAGGACCGGTTCGAGCATCTCGCCGGTGTAGGAGCGGAACGCTCCGTTCGGGGCGGGCGGGGCGAGGTGCGGCGCGGGCGGGGCGAGCCCCGCCGCTAAACGACCCTTCGCCCTCTGAGCACTGCGGGCGTGGGCGACGATGTCTTCCGGCGTTCCGGCGGCGACGACGTAGCCCCCGTCGTGGCCCGCCTCGGGTCCGAGGTCGATGACCCAGTCGGCCGTTTTGACCACGTCCAGGTTGTGCTCGATGACCACGACCGTGTTGCCGAGGTCGACCAGGCGGTTCAGCACGTCCAGGAGTCGCGCGAGGTCGTCGAAGTGCAGGCCGGTGGTGGGCTCGTCCAGGAGATACAGGGTGCGGCCGGTATCGGGCCGGGAGAGTTCGGCGGCCAGTTTGACCCGCTGGGCCTCGCCGCCGGAGAGCGTCGGCGCCGATTGCCCGAGCGTGAGATAGTCGAGTCCCACGTCGCAAAGCGTCTGGAGAATGTGGCGGATCTTGGGGATGTTCTCAAAGAGCTTCGCGGCGGCCCCGATGGGCATGTCGAGCACGTCGGCGATCGACTGGCCGTGGTACCTCACGGAGAGGGTCTCGGGCTCGTAGCGCCGGCCGCGGCAGGCGTCGCACTCGACCCAGACGTCGGGGAGGAAGTGCATCTCGATTTTGAGCTGCCCGTTGCCCTCGCACTTCTCGCACCGCCCGCCCGGCACGTTGAAACTGAATCGGCGCGGCGAGTAGCCGTGGAGCTTGGCGTCGGGCAGTTGCGCGTAGAGCTGTCGGATGAGGTCGAACACGCCGGTGAACGTGGCCGGATTCGAGGTGGGCGTTTGCCCCAGGGGCTGCTGGTCGACGCGGATCACCTTGTTGACCAGGTCCAGGCCGCGGATCGCGTCGTGCGCCCCCGGGAAGACCTTGGCGCGGTGGAGGTGCCGCGCGAGCGCGGCGTAGAGAACGTCCTCCACCAGCGAACTCTTCCCGCTGCCGCTCACGCCGGTGATCACGGTGAGAGTGCCGAGCGGGATCCGCACGATGACGTTCTTGAGGTTGTTGTGCCGGGCCCCGAGGATCTCCAGCCAACCGCCGCCGGGCGGCTGTATGGTCCCCTCTCCCTTTGGGAGAGGGTTAGGGTGAAAGCGCCTTCCAGCGGCTTTTTTGGAGGGTCCCCTCACCCCCTGCCCCTCTCCCGCTTGCGGGAGAGGGGAGACACCGGGCATCCGCCGGTTCGTCGGAACGGCGATCGCCTTGGCGCCCGACAGATACGGCCCGGTGACGGACCCACGGAGCTTGCCCACCTGCTGCGGAGTGCCCCGGCTGACGATCTCGCCGCCGTCGCGTCCGGCGCGGGGGCCAAAGTCGAGCAACTGGTCGGCATTCCGGATCACCTCGCGGTCGTGTTCGACCAGCAGGAGCGTGTTGCCCAAGTCGCGGAGCTTGTGGAGGGCATCGAGCAGGCGGCGGTTGTCGCGGGGATGGAGCCCGATGGTCGGCTCGTCGAGCACGTAGAGCACGCCGCACAGCCCGCTGCCGACCTGGGCCGCCAGGCGAATCCGTTGCGACTCGCCGCCGGAGAGGCTCGGGGCGGGCCGGGCCAAGGTGAGGTAGTCGAGGCCCACGTCGACCAGGAACTGCAACCGGCTGGTGACCTCGCGAACCACTTCGCCGGCAATCTTGCGCTCGGTTGGGCTGGGCTCCCACGCCTTGAAGTCCTCCAGCAGCTTGCCCAGCGGGCGGCGGCAGATCTCGTCGATCGTGCGGCCGTTCAGTTGCACGGCCGCGGCATCGTCGCGCAGCCGGCTACCGTTGCACGCGGAGCACTCCACCTCGTCGACGAGGTGTTCGAGTCTGCCGCGGAAACTCGGCGACACGCGGCTGGCCTCCTCCAGGGCGGGGTAGAGCCCCTTGTATTGGAAGCGGAAGATGGGGCGGCCCATTCTCCCCTCTCCCATTTTGGGAGAGGGGCCGGGGGTGAGGGGACGGCCCTTCGTCGATCCGCCCTCACCCCGACTCTCTCCCGGAGGGAGAGGGAGGTAAACGTCGAACCACTGCTCGCCCGTGCCGTGCATCACCAGGCGTCGATGCCGGGCCCCGAGCTGCTCGAAGGGGAGGTCGCTCGGCACGCCGGTCGCCTGCGACCAGGACTGGAGCATCAGCGGGAAGATGTGGCTTGAGGGACTGGGCCAGAGCGCCACGGCCCCCGCGGCCAGCGAGAGCTTCGGGTCGCGCAAGAGGGCCAAGGGGTTCGCGCCGGTCTGCACGCCGAGCCCTTCGCAGGCCGGGCACCAGGCCAGGGAACTGTTGAACGAGAAATGATGCGGCGAGAGGGGCTCGAAGCTCCGGCCGCACCGCTCGCACGCCATGTGCTGGCTATGGACGTCGACCTGCCAGCTCGGCTCCGGCACGTCGTCGCGAACGTGGGCCGCGCGGAGCACCCCGCGGCCGAGTGCCAACGCGTTTTCCACGCTCCCGGCGATGCGACTGCGGGAATCGGGGCGGACCGTCACCCGATCGATCACCACGTCGACCACGTGCTTGCGGCGGCGGTCGATCTTGGGCGGGTTGTCCACCGCAAAGGTCTGGCCGTCGACGCGAACCCGGGCGTACCCCGTCTTCCGCATCTCCTCCCAGAGTGTGTCGTAGTTCTCGCCGACCTGGATTTCCAGCGGAGCCATGAGATAGACGCGGGGGCCGTCTCCCCTCTCCCGCTGAAGGGGAGAGGGGTCGGGGGTGAGGGCGGCTGGAACCACCTTCCGGACGCCAAGTCCCCTCACCCCTGACCCCTCTCCCGTCGAACGGGAGAGGGGAAGTGCCATGATTTTCTCAATGATCTCGTCGGCCGACTGGGTGCCGATCGGCACGTTACAGTCGGGGCACCGCGCCTGGCCGAGCCGGGCCATGAGAATTCGCAGATAATCGTAGATCTCGGTCACGGTGCCCACGGTCGATCGCGGCGTGTTGCCCGAGTGCTTCTGCTCGATGGCGATGGCCGGCGAGAGCCCTTCGATGTGGTCGAGCTTCGGCTTCTGCACCTGGCCGACGAACTGCCGGGCATACGCGCTGAGGCTCTCGACGTAGCGGCGCTGCCCTTCGGCATAAACCGTGTCCATGGCCAGGGAACTCTTGCCGGAGCCGCTCGGGCCGCAACAGACGGTCATCTGGTCGCGGGGGATGTCGACGTCGATCCCTTTGAGATTGTGCTGCCGCGCGCCGCGGACCTGGATTGCTTTGGCGAGCGGGGCCCGGCGGGCACTCTTGGTGCCGAACCTCCCCTCTCCCGTTTCGGGAGAGGGGCCGGGGGTGAGGGGACGCTCGTTTACGGCCACGGGTTCGGCGCGACCAGCGGTCGCGGCTTGATGATTCCGACGCTCGGCGCGGGTCTCCCAGCGCTCGACGCGGGTCTCTGACCACGCCGAGGCGGCGACCGAAGGTCTCCCGGCGTGCGCAATGCCTGCGATCCCCTCACCCCCGGCCCCTCTCCCAAAACGGGAGAGGGGAGGAAGGACAGCGCGCAGAGCTTGCCCGGTGTACGATTGCGGCATCCGGACGAGGTCCTCCGGCGTCCCGGCCGCCACGACCCAGCCTCCGGCCTCGCCCCCCTCGGGTCCGAGGTCGATGATCCAGTCGGCCGTCTTCACGACCTCCAGGTTGTGCTCGACCACGAGCACGGTGTTGCCGGCATCGGCGAAGGCGTGGAGCACCTTCAGGAGCAACTCGATGTCGGCGAAGTGGAGCCCGGTGGTCGGCTCGTCGAGGATATAGAGGGTTTGCCCCGTGCTCTTCTTGACCAGCTCGCGGGCGAGCTTGACGCGCTGGGCTTCGCCGCCGGAGAGGGTCGGCGAGGGCTGCCCGAGCTTCATGTAGTCGAGTCCCACGTCGTGGAGCGTCTGGAGCATGTGACGCACGTGGGGGACGTTCTCGAAATGGGCCAGGGCCTCCTGGATGTCCATTTCCAGCACCTCGGCGATCGACTTGCCCTTGAAACGGATCTGGAGGGTCTCGCGGTTGAAGCGGTGCCCTTCGCACACCGGGCAGGTGACCCAGATGTCGGCCAGGAAATCCATTTCCAGCCGGGTGGAGCCGTTGCCTTCGCAGGCCTCGCAACGTCCGCCGGCGACGTTGAAGCTGAATCGGCCCGGCTTGTAGCCCCGCGCCTTGG
>Ga0172371_10009898_pt1 | contig 13026 bp, 18 predicted proteins | sample Lak12m_FD_114543 | JGI IMG/M metagenome (GOLD analysis project Ga0172371, IMG submission 114543) | Freshwater microbial communities from Kabuno Bay, South-Kivu, Congo - kab_022012_12m | ecosystem: Environmental > Aquatic > Freshwater > Lake | place: Democratic Republic of the Congo: South-Kivu... | reverse complement strand
TTGAAGATAATTCCTCTTTTTCCGATTTTGGTTTAGTTATTAAATTATTTTCACAAATATATTTTCCGACGCTTTCCAATGTCCATTTAAAGTCTGCATTGTCAATCAGATATTTCATTGTCTCAACTATCTTATTAAAATCATACCCAACTAAATCTTGCGCTGATCTTAAATTTCTTTTGATGAAAGAAGATTGTTGTTCTTTATTTTCAAATTTTATTTTTTTAGCCTTAGAAAACAAACCAATTATTTGAATGTGTTTTTTATTATCTTTTAAAAGGTCTGGTAAAATCATCGCGGAGCTTGCCTCCGCAATATATTTATTTACATTATTTACATTATTTACATTATTGGTTGTGGTTAGTTGTTGGTTAGTTGTTGGTTGATTGAAAGTTGATTTGCTGGTTGATTTGCTGGTTGATTTTTTCCCAACATCTTGATATTCATCATATTTTACAATGGTTATAATGCTAAATTTGTTGGTTGATTTGATGGTTATTTCGCTGGTTGATTTTAGCCTAGTAAGACAAGTTTTTATAGATTGTGGTGAAATTCCTAGTGTTTTTGATAGTTTTTCTCTGCCGGTAATTAGTTGACCACGTTCAATTTTGTGTCCTTTCCATTGTTTTTCAGTATGATTTGCTTCCAACAAAAGATGAAGGAACAGATGAACCATTTGAGAATCGCTATACCATTCCCATCTTTGCATTTTACGATGGATTTGTATAAACCCAGCTTCTTTTTCCATATTTTTTAGAATCTAACAAAAAATCTGTTTACTCCCGACATCGCCTTAGAGGGTTACTACGCCCTTGGCTTTCGCCACGATGTCAGGATTAAACAGATTGCTAGATGTAGTAAATTCTAAGAATTAAATTGTTATTAACATCATAGCAAATTATTTATAAAAATTACAGCGCACATTGTTAGCTAACAAAATGACTTTTCCACAGATAACATCTTGACAAAAATTATATTATTAATAGATTATGCGGTATAATATACACAGCGTTAATATAATGGACTGGGAGCTTAGTTCTGAAATAGATTATAGTCACCGTTTGGTTGTTATTTCTGTGGCGAACTAGCAACTGGTCCATTGTATTAATTTTAAACAATATGCCTTTAGGTAAAAACGTAGGTAAAAATATCAAAGAATTAATGGCCGATAACAAGAAAAAGGGTAAAGAGCGTGGAGCTGGCGGCAAAAAGAGATCTAAGAAACAAATTATTGCCATTGCATTAAATGCAGCCGGTAAATCTAAAAAGAAATAATATGGCGGAAGCTGGTAGACCAACTGAATTAACAGAAGAACTGTTTGATAAAATTAAACAATCTATTATTGATGGAAACGATCTAAGAAAAACAGCTAGCGTTTGCGGAATTAACGAAGGGACTCTTTATCAGTGGCATTCAAAGAATTATTCAAATATTAGCGATAAAATAGAAGGTTGGAAAAGAGATAGGCTATTAATGCTCGCCAATAGGAATATAGAAGGAATTTTAGCTCTTGGCATATCTGATAAAGAAACTACTAAGGTAGTAGCTGATATGAGTAAGTTTGTAGCAGAAACACTAGGTAAAAAGGACTATGCTAAAAGAACGGAAAATACTGGAGCTGATGGAAAAGACTTAATACCAATAGTAAGCATTAATTATGTACAACCAGGTTCGGACAATAACACTAAAACCAACGAAGAAACAACACCAAGCGTATAGTGCCTTAAATAACTCTAATATTGATGTCGTATTTTTAGGAGGAGGAGCTGGTGGCGGTAAAAGTTGGTTTATATGTGAGAGCAGATTGGTTAATGCCATTAGATATCCTGGTTATAAATCATATATTGGCAGAGAGGAGCTTAAACGGTTGATGCAATCTACCTTTATTACTTGGCAGAAAGTTTGTAAGTTTCATGGGTTGATTCAGGATAAAGATTGGAAAGTTAATGGTCAATATAATTATATTGAACTATATAACGGAAGCAGAATTGATTTATTGGACCTTAAGCATTTGCCCACTGATCCTTTATTCGAACGATTTGGGTCTTTAGAATATACAGACGGAGCAATAGAGGAAGCCGGAGAAATACATTTTCTAGCCTATGATGTATTAAAATCTAGGGTCGGTAGGCACATGAACAAAGAATACAGGGTAAGACCAACGACATTAATAACTGGGAACCCAAAAAAGAATTGGACATATACTGAGTTTTACAAACCATGGAGAGACGGTAAATTGCCACAAAACATTTCCTTCATCCAGTCTCTTTATCAAGACAATGAACACACAGCTGATGAATATGGGAAACAATTATCTCAGTTAAGAGATCCTATACTAAGGGAGCGCTTAATGAATGGTAATTGGGAATATGAGAATGAGGATACAATGTTGGTAAAATATGACCACATAGTAGACCTTTTTACAAATACAGCGTCTAGCGGTCTTAAATATATAACGGCGGATGTTGCAAGGTATGGAAGCGATAAAACCGTAATAATGGTTTGGGACGGTTACAATGTTATAGAAATAAAAACATTTGAACAGTCTTCAATACAAACAACATCAGAGGCGATTAGGAATCTTGCTAAACAGCATTTGGTTCCATACAGTCAAATAATCGTCGACGAAGATGGCATAGGGGGTGGTGTTGTAGATATATTATCAGGCGTTAAAGGGTTTATTGCCAACACCTCCCCTATGGAGAGAATAATTGGGCAGGTTAAGGAGAATTATAAAAACTTAAAGACGCAGTGTTCATACATCCTGGCTCAATATATCAATATCCATAAAATAGCGATACAAAATTCAGGCAGATACAGAGAGGACATAATACAGGAAATAGAGCAATTGAAGAGAAGGGATATCGACCAAGAGGGTAAGCTCAAGATAATGCCAAAGGATGAAATAAAGGAAATCATTGGAAGAAGCCCAGATTTTCTAGACTGTTTAACCATGAGAATGTATTTTGAACTCGCGCCATCTTATAAACAATCATTTAGCAATAATAATATAAAAATATTTAAGTAATATGGAAAAAATAGGCACTCTTGTCGAGAATGAAATTCAAAAATTCAAGACAAAAAGCGTAAACCTTTCGGACGGGATTACTTTCAATCAATATCAAAACATCAGACGTATTAATAAATATGTTGCTAATAAATTTGTAGAATGTGACGATCCAAGCGCCATGTTTTGGCCGTTATCTAATCAACGTATCCCTTTGTATGCTAAATCAATAGACTTAGACACGAAGGATTTTTATGTTACTGGAATTGGCAAGACTAACTGGTTCCAGCAATGGATATTAAACGTACGTTTTAGAAAGTGGGCAAAAGACAACTACCTATCATTGACCCTAAATGATATTTCAACGGGAATAGCAACGTATGGTTCAATGGTGTGGAAGAAAATATACAACGAGGATGGAGATATCAAAATAGAGGCATGTGACCTAAGAAATCTTTATTTCAACCCTACTGTTAAGAATATTAAAAATGCAGACGTAGTAGAACTGCACTACATGTCTAGTCTTGAGGTCAAGAAAAGATGGCCAGAAAAATATAAGAAAATTGAAAAGAGAGAAGAGAACAATAAATCTACCGAAGATGAAGAACTTAATAAATATGTCATCTGGGAGAGATGGGGAGAATTTGAATATGATGATGAGGTTTGCAAATACATGCATTTTATCGGATGTGGATTTGGAGAGGATTCTATTATTTTAGTAGAAGACGAAGTTAAAATTGAAGACTTCCCTTATTATGATTTCCATGGAGAAAGGCTGCAAGGAAGATGGCAAGGTGTTGGTATCGTAGAGAGACTTTATACCTTGCAAGAACAGGCGAATACTCTTGTTAATCAGAATAATGAAGCAAACCAGATTGCCTCTCTTTTACTATTTAGAACTGCTGATCCGAATACAACCGGAAACATTTTACAGTCTGCTGTTAGCGGCCAGATCATTAATTCTGCAGACATGTCTCAGATGGGTGTTGATAACAGATTTATCTCTACATTTTTGAATCAAATGCAGTTGATAGAAAACAAGGCAGACATGCTTTGTTATATTAATGATTCTGTGAGCGGCGAAACTCCTCCTTCTGGAATCCCATTTAGGAGTTTAGCTGTTGCTACTAGGGCGGCAACGTCCACCTTCAAATATTTGAAAACATCCATTGGAGAAAAGATGGGCTTGGTATTGCAAGAGTTCTTTATGCCGGAGCTTATTGATAAATTCAACAAAGAAGACATGATAGAAATTTCAGAGGAAGAAACAGATATCCAGAAGTATGATCGAATGGTTATCGACAGGTCTGTCGAGAAGTATTTAAAAGACAGATTCAAGAAAGGACTAGTTGGATTTGAAGAAGACATCACAGAAATCAAAGAGAAAATAAAGAATAAGGTACTTAGAGAGGGAAGAAGAGAAAAGACAGGTAAAGATTTTTTTGACTTTGAATATGGAATAATTGTTAATCCTACTGGAGAATCAATGGACAAGAACATCATGAACCAGAATATAGACGCAGCGCTTGAGTATATGATTTCGGCACCAGCTATTGTAAATACTCCTCTCTTCCAACAAAAATTAGCTAATAATAATATCCCCCCTTTTAGACTTACCCCAGAAGAGCAACAAGCGCTTGTAACTTCTGCGACTGGGCAACCAATTCCAGAAGCACCAAAGGATAAACTCGCGGCTATGGCAGAAGGTGGTCTAACGGAATAAAAACATAAAGGTTCGGTATGAATGGATACATTAAACAATTTTTAACAACTAGAGCGTGGCAAGACATCGAAGAGATGTTCAAACAAGAGATTTTGTCTTGTAAAAACCCAGACGATATAAACCCTAGTCTATCAGACAAGATATTAGCTCGAGAGTTTAGAGCTAAGGTAATTGCCTCCCAAAGAATACAAAGACTATTAAATAATATCAAACTTTCTGCTGGCCCTACTCCAGAGCAGAAAATTAGCTACAAATAAATGTCGTTGACAAATGAAATTTTTAACAAAGCCAAAGATCATCTTCGAGCGATTGCTGGGGATGTCGTTGAAATCCTCACAAAAGACAACCAGAAAATAGTTAATAAACTTGAAGAAATTGACGTCAAAAAAACAAAAAGGCACAAAGAGTCAGAAGAAGCAGAAAAAACCCAACAAGAAGCTGTTTTGAGACAAATTAAGGGGGTAGAGAGCGCTATTAAGGAGAGAGAAACTGTTAAGTCGGTGGCTATATCTAATCCAGAAGCAATATCGTCTGACATAAAGGAAGTTTTGCTTAATATTCTTCAGTATGTGAAGGCGGAATATGAGAAAGAAGAAAAGGATATAGAATTATCTAATGACTTTAGTTCTCTCGAGAAATGTATAATGGACTCTAGCAGCAAGGGGGAAACGGCGGAGGTAATGAGCGCAATGATGAGCAAATTAGAGGATCTAAGAGCGCAAGACACCACGGAAATGTTCGCTTCTGTTGTAGAGGCTATTAATAACAAGCAGAGCCCCGAACTTTATGGGGTTCTTTGCGATATTAGGGACAAACAAGAGCAGGCTAATATCCCTTCGATAATGAACGTTGATTTAGATCCTAATCTTATAGAAGACAATAGGATCAGGGTAGTTTTGAGAGATGACCAGGTGTCCAGAATAGTTGGTGGTGGGGGAGAGAAATCTGTATATGTTATGACAGCTGATGGAGGTAGGGTTAGCGCTACTGCTGCTGGCAATCTTAAAGTTTCCGTTGAAGAGTTCAATAGCGACCTTACCACCATCAATGCTGATAGGACTACTAATCTTGATGGGAAAATAGCGATTAATACTAACGCCATGATGTTCGGTCGTGTTTCAGACACCGTTGTTAAAAATGCCAGAATTGACTCGAGCACCGAAACAATAATGATGGTTGAATATGCCCATCACGAAATTCATGACGGAACTTCGTATACAACTAACCATACAGCTGATATTAGCAACGGATTTAATATGGATATTTTGCTAGTAACTCCAGACACGACAACTTATGGCCATATGACTTATGAAATTGAATCAGAACTTGAAATGGATTTTAGCTTATACGAAGATACAACAACGTCAAACAATGGTACAACTTTAAATATTTATAATAGAAACAGAAATTCTGCTTCGACAGCTACCCTCACAGCTTCACACACTCCGACTGTCACTTCCGTAGGCACTAAGATAAGAACTTGGCACACTGGTAGTAAAAAGGATTTCGGCGGAGGAGACAGGGCAACACACGAAATAATTCTAAAAAGAAATACTAAATATCTTTTTAGATTAACTAACTCTTCTGGTGCTAACAATTATATGTCTGCTAAGATTGATTTTTACGAGCACGCAGATAGAAACTAGCCTTGACAAATTCTTAAATAATTATCAATAAAGTGTTAAAATTAAAGTATGAAAAACTCATTAATGAAAATTTTTAGATCTAATCAGTTCAAAACTTTTTGTTGGCAAGTAGCAGTAGGTGTTTTAGCATTATCTGCTTCTTTTTTTGCTGATTTAAATGTAGCTAATTCGGCTATGTTAGTCGCCTTTTGTAATTTTTTGAGCAAGGAGATCAACAAGCGTTATTTATAGTATGCCAGAAATGACTATTGAACAATGCAAATATAATAAAGAGCAATGTAGGATTTATAATATTGAGCCTCTCAAAATTATGATAGAAAAATTAGAAACAAAAATAGATAAAATATTCGATATATTAAATGAAATGCCAGAGAAAATGGATGAAAGAAATGCAAAATTATATGCGGTAAAATCAGTAGAGGAAGATGTGGAAAAGTTAAAATTACAGAAAGATAAAAGTTTTTCTTATTGGTTTGACGCTATTTTTAAAATTGTTTCTTCAATCCTAGTGGCATACATTGCCTATGAAATAACAAGATGAAAAAGTTTCTTGAAATAACAATATTAGCCGGAGTAATATATTCTTCAATGGTTATTTATAATATTGAGAAAAAACTAAATCAACGCTCGGTCAGTATAGACCAAATAAATAAAAATGTTGATAAAATAATGACACATTGTCTGCAATAATATGAAAATTCGTACAGCAGCTGCTAGGGCGGCTAAAAAGCCAATGCCTAAGCAAAACAAGATTAAAAAAGCAACATCTAACTATAAGCCAAAAACCAATAAGAATGTTTGCTAAGTAGTTCATTCAACAAAAAAGGAGGGTACAAAAATGAGTGAGGATATGTTCAGGGTTTGTGCTGATTGTGGACGTCTAATTGGTTGTTACCGCACTTTTTATCGTGGTACAATTAAGATTAACTGTATAAACTGTGAGGACGGAGAATGTCCAGACACAAAAAAGGAGAGTCATGGGATATGCGAAGAGTGTCTCGACAAGAAGTTTATATCAAAGAGCATCAGGGGACTGTCCTGAAATCAGAAATACTATGTGGCACCTGTTGCTTCAACTGTCCTGACCAGTATCGCAATCGTAAAGAATGTAAGCTCTATTATTCGCACGATAAACTAAAAAAAGACCTCCAAAAAAAGGGCTGAACCGGAACCCCAGCCCTTCCTTTTACAAACACCCTCTCTCTCTAACCGCTAGCGATGGAAGGAGAGGTATATATATGGAGGAAACATCCAACGATATGTAAATTGGAGTAGATTCCTCCTATTACTTACTCATAAGTTTATATATGAAAATTGAATTAGCCGTCCCCATCGAAGATGTTTGTGTAACTCAGTCTTTTGGTGTTAATTATCTTTCTTTTTATAAAGAGATGGGTTTACTTGGTCATAATGGAATAGACTTTAAGTCGCAAAATGCTTATTGCTATGCAGCAATTAACGGGACTGTTCTTTTTAGCGGACAAGGTCAAGATGGTGGAGAATGTATCATGATTGTCAACGACATGGCTGGGGAAAGTTACGGTGTATTATATTATCACCTAGAGGCAAGGTTAGTTAAAACTGGAGATAAAGTGAAAATGTTCGATAAGATTGGTGTTTGTGATAATACTGGGAAATATACCACTGGGGGGCATCTTCATTTTGAGCTATATTTAACTAAAAAAAATGGGATAATAAAAGATAGAGGCAATGGATATAACGGAAGGATAAACCCCGCTCAATATTTTGTTTATGCTAGTAGCAGAAAACAAATAAAAAATAAAGATTGGGATAAAAGTAGGTCTTATCATAGATATTTTCGGGAAAAAAGAGATTTTAAAAAAGAGGTTAGCAATTTAATGTTTTTGATAAAAACTCTCAAGAGGACGCCAACTACTGAACAATTAAATGCGTATACTTATGGATCTTGGACGATAGATGACATAAAAAATCCAGCGCTGTTTGAGCTGTACTCGCAGAAAACAAAATCACAGATACTAAGCCATGAATATCCGTTCAGAAAAAACGACTAATATTGACAAAATAAAAAACATTGTTTGAGAAAACGTGCTATAATATATTCGCGAGGACTAAACCTCGTTAAAAAATGAAATCGGTCAACCTTTACCGTTATAAAGGGTAACATGACAAAACCATGGAAGAAAATGAGACACAGGAATTCGCCCCTGTTGATGGCGAGGATGTTGTTGAAAGTACAACTGGAGATGAAGACTCCACCGATTGGAAAGCAGAAGCCTTAAAATATAAGGCTATTGCTGAAAGAAAGGACAAAAAACTTCAACAAATTGGAGATAGTCCAAAACTTAATAAAATTAACACAGATTCTAGCGGACTAACTCGTGAGGAGGCAATCTTCTTTGCTAAGGGCGGAGATGAGGAGGGACTAAAAATTGCTAAAAAAATAGCAGATTTGGAGGGAATTTCTCTCTTGGCCGCCATGGAGGACGATTATTACAAGTCTAGCATGGAAAAAAAGCAACAAGAAAAACAAAAAAAGCTCAATTCTTTATCAGCGTCTAATGGTTCCCCATCTTCTTCCGGAGAAAGGGTTAAGCCAGTAAGTCAAATGACTAGAGACGAGCATATGGCCTTTTTCAATAAAAGAGTTGGACGATAGAATAGTCAAATAAAATGGCTACAGGTGCATTTCCTACAGCATCAGAGTCTTCAACTACTCTTGATGTATTAATCCCGGAGATTTGGTCAGATAAAATGAACAACTTCTACCGAGATAACTTGAAAGCTGCTGCTTTCTTTACAGATTTGTCTTCAGAATTGGCTGGAGGCGGTGACGTAGTACACATCCCTAATTTGACAGAGATGACTGCTCACACAAAGACCAATGCTACCGTTGTTACTGTCAACAATCCTACCGAAACAAAGATTGACTTAACCGTTAATACTTGGAAGGAATGTTCATTTGCAATCGAAGATCGTGAAGCAAAATTGGTAATGGGTTCTTATATGATCCAGGAAACTTATGCAAAGAATGCTGCTTATACAGTAGCTGCTGCATACGAAGATGCTATTTTGGCGTTATTCGCTGGTTTCTCACAAACCGTTGGTACTTCTGCTGCTGCTTTGGCTGATAGCAATATCCGCAGAGCTATCCAGTACTTGGATGAAGCAAAGGCACCTCAAGAGGGTAGAGCTTTCTTCTTGACTCCAAAACAAGTTTGGTCAGACGTAATGGCTTTGGACAAGTTTACCTTGACACAGAATACAGTTGGCGCTGACCCTGTAATGAAAGGGATGGTCGGTTACCTCTATGGTTACCCAGTAATCATGAGCGAAAGAATTGGTGCTACCGATGGTTCTGCAAATTCATGTTTTGCTCATAAGGACGCTATTGTTCATGCTTCTACAATTATGAGAGTGCAGTCGAACTATGTCCCGCAATATTTGTCAACAATCACCACTGCTGATGTATTGTATGGCGCTATTGAAAACCGAGACACTTCTGGTGTATGGATTAAGACGGCTGACGTATAATAGATATTAACAATTTATAAATATATTGTTCCTTCAGGGGTTATCCCCCTGTAAGGTTCGGAAATAATATGTTTAATTCGCTAGAGTTAATCAAGAAAACAGTAGAAAAAGCTAAAAACTTTCCCAATCCAGCAATAGAATATAATTTAGAAATTCCTAAAGCTCCCGGTATTAATGCTGGTAGCTTTTTTGGTGTTAAGGCCGTAGAAAATAAAAAACTAGCCAAGAACACTACAAATATTATATATAAATTAATCTAAATATATGGCAGTAAAAATAGCTAGTGGTTCTGAACTAAGACGGGAAAGAACCTTTATAAACTCAAATGGACAAGAAGTCTCAGCAGAACAATTCTTCGGAGGTGATGTTAAATTTAACATGGGAACACATCCAGGAGTTAAGGGCTTACCAACAAGCGAAAAAAAATCCTCCTAAAAGAAGAATTAAAAAATATGTCTAATGTTTTCATGATTAGCTCTGGGTATGAGGGATGTAGTTATGTCAGGATACTCTTGCCCGCTTTTAATAATGGTTTTTCAACTGATAAGCTATCTGTTCGAGGAGAAAGAATACCGATTGATGAGATAAAAAAAGAATTAGATAGAGCAGATATAGTTGTTTTACATAGGCCAGAAGATCCAACATACCATGAGTTCGCAAAACACCTTAAGATGCGTGGCAAGAAAATAGTTGTAGATAATGATGACACCTTTAGAATAGATGACCATCATCCTCTGGCTGTGTTGGATCCCAAGGGGAACGAAGTTGGTTTAAGAATGAGAGCTTATTGGATAGACGAATTTGTAAAAATAGCCGATATGGTGACAGTCTCCACTCCGTATTTAGCTGAAGAGTTTAAAAAAATAAATAATAACGTGGTTGTTTTGCCAAATTACATAGAAACATTAGACTGGGATGAACCGCTAAGGAACGAAACAAACAAAGTTAGGATAGGAATAGTCGGTTCTACCGCCATAGAATATGATTATCTCCACGTTAGAGGCGTTTTGAGGCACCTTAGCGAGAGAGATGACGTAGAGTTGGTGATGTTCGGTCTTGGAGATAAAAAACACCGTATAGAAAATCCTACGGTCACAAAAGTATTCAAAGAAGAATATAATTTTTGGGATTCTTTGAACATAGAACAAATTCCTTGGTGTAAGGTCTATGAATATCCGCGGAGGCTCAACGAAGCAAGGCTAGATATAATGATAATTCCTAGAAAAAACAACTACTTCAACAGATGCAAATCTAATATTAAATTTCTTGAAGCTGCAATGTGCGAAATACCGGTAATAGCTCAATCTTTTGAAGATGGACCATACGAAGAAATAAAGAGCGGAGAAAATGGGGTACTAATAAGAGACAATTCGAAGTGGATGGATGAAATAAATAATCTTATTAATAATAAAGAATTAAGAAGGCAAATCGGCAAAAATGCCCGTGAGTACGTAATGGAAAATTATGACATTGCAAAAAACGCCTATAAATGGGAAGAAGCCTACAAAACACTATGATTTATAAAATCGAATCTCAAAAATTAGTAAAAATTCTTGAAGACAGGAAAGCTATTCTTGACCAATCTAGGGATTTACTCGATCAAAAAGAAAAACTGGAAAAAGAGTTAGCAAAACTTGGTTATAAAATGAACAAACTAAAAGATAAGACTGCTCCGTTTATTGAGAAGTTCCAAAAGGAAACCTCTTTAGAGGAGTTCGACTATATTGCTAGAATATTTATTGAAAGAAACCAAGCATTTGTTGAAACAAAGAACCAAGTACAAGATTACATGGACGAATTAAGGGGGAAAAAAAATGAGGAAAGACAATAAGGTCTTGACATAATTAAACGGTTTGTTTCACGACGTGTTATAATTAATACATAAATTAACTTCTTTCCAATATGCAATTTAGCGATACAACCAACAAAAACGGAATAATCCAAAGATTAGAGTTTACCACCCATCTAGGAGATGCCGGTATATCCGGAAATTCACTGTTGTTGCCACAATTTACTTCTTTTATCAATGATTATTACCTAAGAGCGACTAGAGTAATTATAATGGCAGACGGAAGATGGAGGTGGGATGACTCATCACAAACTAATTTGCCAGAGGCAACAACATCTCTTGTCAGTGGTACTGGCAACTATACGATTACTAAAAACATTCCATTATCAGGCCAAGACTGGTTAGAGATCAACAGAGTAGAGTGCAAAGACCCTAGCGGCACATGGATGGTTCTTAGACACAGAGATATCAGAAACTTGTCACAATCGATAGAACAGGAAAGAACAGTGCAGGGGACACCACAATACTATGATTTTGATGGAAACCAGATATATTTAGATGCTATCCCAAATTATGCTAGCTCAGCCGGTTTAAAGGTTTGGTTTAGCCGTGGGCCGTTAGTATTTGCGACAACAGACACAACGAAACAACCCGGTTTTGTTTCTTTATTCCATGAATATCTAGTCCTCGGACCTACATACGAATGGGAAAAATATAACATGGTTGGTAACCCGGAACAGACGAAAAGGGATCTAAATGAAATGGAGACAAATATGGGAAAATTTTATGGGAATAGAGGGCAATATGAGATAAATAAGATAGCAAGGGGACCCAAGTCGTATAAATAATTATATATTAATATAATCCTGGGTTGGATGGGCTGTCCGAACCGCTTAATCTAACCCCAGGTTCGGAGATTATGCCAATGTTGTCGGTTTTAATGCCAGCAAGGAACGAAAAGTTCTTGCAAAAAACAATAGAAAACGTATTAGAAAACGCTACTGGAGAAATTGAGATTATCGCAATTTGCGATGGCTATTGGCCAGAGCCTCCAATTAAAGATGACCCAAGAGTGGTGATAATACATCACACAAATCCAAGGGGGCAAAGAGCGTCTATGAATGAGGCAGCAAGGATAGCTAAAGGAGACTACGTGATGAAACTAGACGCCCATTGCGCAGTTGCTAAAGGATTTGACACACAATTAATAGCAGACGCCAAAGAACTTGGAGATGATGTTACACAAATCCCAAGAATGTGGAACTTAAACACCGAGACATGGAGACCTAGATGCAACGGAAATTTTGATGAAGGAATAAAAAGAGCTAAGGTTTGCGATTACATGCA
>Ga0172371_10009897_pt1 | contig 13026 bp, 12 predicted proteins | sample Lak12m_FD_114543 | JGI IMG/M metagenome (GOLD analysis project Ga0172371, IMG submission 114543) | Freshwater microbial communities from Kabuno Bay, South-Kivu, Congo - kab_022012_12m | ecosystem: Environmental > Aquatic > Freshwater > Lake | place: Democratic Republic of the Congo: South-Kivu... | reverse complement strand
GAAATACAAAACTTAATTAATGGTTAGAAACAATCAAGAAAATGTTAAAAAACACTTAACATAACATAAAAACTGCTGATTTTAAATTGCGAAAAATTGCTGATTTTAAATTTGCTATTTACATGATTTGAGGGGATGGCGTCCTTCAATGGCAGAGGGCGGCAAACAGCGGGCAATTTTCCAGTATCCAACTTTCCAATTTTCCAACTTTCCAATACTAAACATCTCATAATCCTTTAGGTGTCTTCAACTCCGCAAATAATACCCTGAATACATCAACATCGAAAAAAAATCTACCTTTGCCAAAAATACATTTTCATGCAGATTAACATATTAAAAACAGAATCGAAACTCATGGGCCGCAACATGTTGCGCATTAAAGACTGGGAAACGGCAGATGAGCTTCTGGACATAGAAAATGGCATTCTGGAAAAATACGATCCGGCATACATCTATCTGGAGGTTGATGCTACAGATCTGGTATCCATTCATAGGTTTGAATCGGGAGGTTACAACTTCAGTGAATTCCGGGTACGTTGTCAGTTGACGACATCTGATCTGGATGCCACCACACGTTCGTTTTTTCCTTTTGTTTCAAGGCCAATAGGAGAAGAAGAAGATTTCAAAAAAGCAGAGGCGATTCTGATGGATTCACGACATGACGACCGTTTTTCCAACGACCCTTTAATTGGTATTCAATTTTCAAACGACAGGCTCAAAAAAAATCTGAAGAAGTCTTTTACCGTCTGGCCAAAAGAGTTTCTGTTAGGGATTTTCAATTCAAATACCGGGGATTTGGTAGCATTCCGTTCCGGAGCATTCGTTTCAGATATAGAAGCTCTTTATTACCAGTATGGCATTGGATCGGGATACGACCGCTCCCACATGGCCTCCATGCTCGAGGTATTCGCCATCGATTTCCTCAAGCAACGCGGCATCCGCATCATCAATGCAGTTTCAACAGGCTACAATACCATCGAGCTTAATCGTTTGCTGATGAATGGATTCAAAATCACCCAGAGCACCTTGTTGATGAGGAAGGTTTTTTGATTAAGACTTGTGTGGCAATCCTGGATAAGCGTGTAACTGCAAACCCCTGAACAAAATGATTCCGTTGTAAGGATGGTGAATCGGCAAAATCAATTTGTCTGCTTTCAAGGTGATTTGTTGAAAAATCAGATCAAATGCAATTATTTACCAGTAAAAGCCAAATTAGTGCCGTGTTAAAAAAACTCAGTGATCGATGTTAAAAGTAATCAGGAATCTCTGGCATTTGGTGTTTACAAACCCAATGATGTTTTTAGCCTACATTGTTTTAATTCTTCTTATGGTTTTTCTGCCACTCAACACTTCTGGTGAATTGAACAATATGAACATTATCACATTCAGAGGGGATTATTTTTTCCACTCACTGATGTTTATACCCTGGGCTTTTTTTTACAATATTTTCAGGTATCCTTCAGTCTGGTGGCTTTTAATAGGTCTGGTGTTTGCATCTCTCTGCGAGATGGTACAGTACCCGTTACCTTACAGGTCGTGGAATATTAACGACTTATTGTCCAATGTATTGGGAATAGTTCTGGGTTTTATTATTTTTTATTTCTTTCTTAAAAAATCAATTTCCAAAGGTCAATAATGGCTATTGAAAAACATCGATAAATAAAATGAACTTTTGGGTTTTAAAAGTAATTCTAAATTTGTGACCTAAATAATAAACACTTTATGATAAAAACGTTGATCAAAAAGTACAAAATAATCGAGGATGGTAAGTTCGGATTTGTTATTGATGTTTCGCTTTTTATTTTCATAACCATCCTGTTTCATTATTTATGGAGAAATTATCTCGGATTCTTTTTTGAAACCGGATTCTACAATTCAATTGCATCATGGCTTGCAGATCAGGTTTATCACATTTCTTTATGGATAAACACAAATATTTTAGGTATGGTTATCGATCCGCCCAATGGAAACAATACTATGGTTTTTACCGGTAATAATGGCTACATCGCGGTAAACAGGAGCTGTTCAGGGTTCAAACAATTCTATCAGATTTTCTTTTTATTCGTGCTTTTCCCAGGCCCTTGGAAACATAAACTATGGTACGTTCCATCATCCATGATTTTAATATTTCTGGTTAATATTTTCAGGATTGTTGCACTATCTGTTGTGATCATTCATTGGCCTTTACAATGGGATTTCGTTCATACCTGGATTTTAAGGCCATTTTTTTATGTAATTATTTTTATGGAATGGGTGGTCTGGGTCGAGATTTTCAAAAATGGCAAGTTCCGGAAACTTGTTGTTAAAGAGGATCATTGATATGTTTTCATTTTTTTGTCTGAATTAAACTGATGGTGCTATCATTAATTGTTATGGCTATCTATTGATTTTGAGCGTATTTAAGCATAAGTCAATTTGAGTTTAAAGGTATCATCACATATTACAAAGGATTTACCCGGGCAATGGGATGCTTTTTTAATATCGCACCCTGAAGGTTCTGTGCTTCAATCATGGTTTATGTACAAAATCTTCTCTGATACCCGGAATTTTAAACCTGTCTTGGTTTATTGCAAGGATAATGAAGTGCTTTCGGGTATTCTTTTAGGTGTCATTGTCAGGGAGGGCTATGGATTAAAAGGTGTTTTTTCATCACGACTTGTGGTTTATGGTGGCCCTATTGTCTCTGTCAGCTACCCTGAACCTTATGTGGTTTGTGAATTATTGCTTGATGAACTTGTTAAGATCACTGGAAAAAAAGTAATTTTTACCCAATTTCGGGCAAGTTATGATTTATCAAAGTTTAGAAAATGTTTTGAAAAACATAATTTTTCCTGGTATCCACGATTGAATCTCTTAATAAATACTGCAAATTATAGTGATGTTTTTTTGGGAATGACCGGTTCAAGGCGGCGACAAATTAAAAAATCGCTTCATAATGGAGCGTCAATTATCGAACCTTATTCTATAGGACAAATACAGGAATTTTATTTTATCCTCAAAAATTTGTACAAGTCAAAAGTAAAAAAACCTCTTCCGGATTACAGTTTTTTCGAGTCATTTTATCACAATATTTCGAATGAAAAATATGGAAAAATATTTCTTGTTCAGTTCGAAAATAAAATAGTCGGAGGTATTCTTTGTCCATTTATGAATGACAAAAGTATGTTTGAGTGGTATGTTTGTGGGCTCGATAAGGATTACCTTGATAAAGGAATTTTTCCAAGTGTTTTGGCAACCTGGGCAGCAATTGAGTATGCAGCAAGAAACAATATTAATAAATTTGATTTTATGGGTTTGGGAAAACCTGAAGTGAAATATGGCGTCCGGGACTTTAAGTTGAAATTTGGCGGCGAAGTTGTTAATTATGGCCGCTTAATTTGTATTAACAGGCCGATACTGTATTGGATTTCAGAGATAGGATTTAATGTTTTATCACTGTTAAAAAAAATCTAGTATGCATAAAACGGTTAAATATTGTTATACATTTGCCCTTTCATAAAAATCCTTTTAATGAAAAGAAAGTCTTTACTAATTTTTCTTGATATAATTTTCGTAACAGTATCCTTTTTATTGGTTGCAAGGATTTTACCAGGTAAATGGTCAAGGATCATCCCTGATTATCATTATGGTTTTTTAATTTTTGTAGTGATATGGGTTTCAATTTCATTGATCATAAAGAAGTACAACTTTTCACGAATCGTTACTCCTTCATCAATAATAAATCGTGTATTGATTTCTAATTTTGCTGTTGCAGCAGTTGTATCTATTTTGTTTTACGGATTGAATATTTACTCGTACTCCCGGTCATTGGTATTTGGAGTGATCATTTTATCAACAGGTTTTGAGTTTGTGTTGTTTTATTTTATAAATGCAATTTTTACGTCACTGCCTGTTGAAATCGAAAATGGGGATTTTATGCCGGATGCTGCTACCATTAACCGCCCGAAACAGGTTAGTTTAAAAACGAAGGAATCGACCACCGAAGCTTCACCCCTTACCAAAGGAAATCTTTATGGTGTGTTTAAGCTCATCCTAGAAGAAAATGGTAGAGAAGTTCATGATTTGATTTACAGTTACGTTAAAGTTACTAAACATAATGTAAGGATAGTATCCACTACAACCAGATTTAACATTTATTCACTGGAAAAAGATAAATATGGATGCATTGTTAATTTACAGCGTATTAACGACATACAACGAATCAATAAGTTTTTTGAGGCAGTGAATGCAAAGTTGTTCGAGGGTGCTTTTTTTATTGGCAAAGCCGAAACCTATGTTTTAAGAAAAGCGCGCATTTTAAGGAGATTTCCCTGGCCTTTAAATTACTTCTACTATACACTCGATTTTGTTATTAAACGGATTTGGCCTAAGGTGCCCCTATTAAATAAGATTTATTTTTTCCTTACACATGGATACAACAGGGTGATTTCACGTGCGGAAACACTTGGCCGGCTATATTCATGTGGTTTTGAAGTTGTTGAGGAAAAATTCCTTAATGATGAATTGTATTTTGTAGTACGAAAAGTAAAAGTCCCACTTTTTCCGGAAGATCCAACTTATGGCCCTTTGATTAAATTGCAAAGAATTGGTAAAAACGGAAAAGCTTTCACTGTTTTCAAAATGAGAACAATGCACGCCTATGCAGAATATTTGCAAGAATATGTTTATGAATTAAATAAGCTACAACCGGGCGGAAAGATAAAAGATGATTTCAGAGTGACTACCATTGGTAAGTTCATGCGAAAAGTCTGGCTGGATGAATTGCCAATGTTGCTTAATGTTTTGCGTGGGGAAATGAAAATTGTCGGGATAAGGCCGTTGAGTAATCACTATTTCAATCTTTATTCTGATGAACTTAAACAAAGAAGAATCAAGCATAAACCCGGAATGATTCCCCCTTTCTATGTGGATATGCCGGTGACATTGGAAGAAATTATGGATTCGGAGATGAGATATCTGGATCAATATGAAAAAAGTCCATTCCTTACCGATTGCCGGTATTTTTTCAAGGCTATGAAAAATATTTTAGTCAAGCACGCGCGAAGTAATTAATTTTATCACTCTTTGTAATGATAATTCTGATAATTGTCTTCAGATTAAACCGGATTGTAAAAAATTATGTGAGAAAGTTGATTATTAAAGGAAGAAATTGCATGTTCAAAAATTCAGGATTGTTAGTATTATTACTTCTGCTGGTAAATAATCATGCCAATAGCCAGGCACTCACCGGCACAACCGGAAATTTCAACATTCCGACTGCAGAGATTTATCAGGATAAAACCATATTTTTCGGCTCAAATCTTTTAAACAAGGAATACAAAAAGTGGGGAGATCCAGACTACCATGCTATGAATTTCTTTGTTACAACCACTTATTTTCCATTCTTTGAAATCTCTATCCGTTTTACCAGGATGATAGATATGCCTTCCGATGCATACGAAAGCACAAATGGCGATCGAATGGCTTCTGCCAGGATAAGGATTTGTAAAGAAAATAAATACATCCCAGCCATAACATTAGGACTACAAAATTTTTTCACTACATTGGAAAGTGGTGACGCCTCTCATTTTAATTCAACATACCTTGTTGCTACCAAAAATTTCAGTATAGGGAAAGTCATTGAAAATATTAGTCTTACTGCAGGCTATGGCTCTGATCTGTTAAAGGCTGCTGATTATCAGTTTATTGGTCTTTTCGGAGGTATCAACATCAGACCAGAGAATATTGATTTTATAGAACTTATGTTTGAATACGACGCCGACAAATGGAATGCCGGTGTGCGTGTTACCATTCTGAAACATCTCGTTCTACTTGCCGGTCATGAGGGTCTCGATGCCTTTTCAGGCGGTGTGAGCTATCGCTTCATGCTCCCTTGATAAACCCGTTATTCGTTCCTTCCCTGCAGCCATATCAATTCGTTGAACATTGAGCATTCAAAATTGGGCATTCAATCCAAAAAACCTTTCAAATAACACCAGTTTCCCACCTTTCCATTTTTCCGTTTTCCCATCTTTCCAATTTTCCAACTTTCCATCTTCCTGCTCAAAAATTACATTTTCAAACAAACGCCCACTCCGGTTCATTTTTCTTATTCGTAACATACACAATATAAGTGGATTACATGTCAGTCACAAACACTATTGTTATTTTTGTAACACTGTTATATTTTTCACAAAAAAATTTGTTTTTGAAATGAATTGGTCTAATTTTGCGCCTGTTAATTGATTCACAATTATTAATTACAAATTATTACAAATCAATTAATTAATATTTTGAACAATGGAAAAAATCAAATCGTTGGCTGACCTGAGAAAAAAAAGAGAAGAGTTGCAGAAAAATCCCAATCTCATGGAAAAAAGTAACAATCCCGATCAATATGTTCAGATTAAGGTGGGAATGGCCACCAGCGGCATTGCTTCAGGGGCAAAACAGGTGATGGATTATCTGATGGAAGAACTTGATAAACGCGGAGTTGATGCCGTTGTAACGCAAACCGGCGATATGGGTTATTGCTATGCCGAACCTACCATCGAAGTTAAACGACCGGGCGAAGACCCCATCGTTTTTGGCTTTGTGAACGTAAAGAGAGCCGATGAAATCATCGAAAAGTACATCAAAAACGGTGAACTGGTCGAAGGTATCATCCCGGTTAACTATGAATCAATTGATGAATAATTATTGAAAATTCTATGGCACAACAAATAAAAATGCACTTGCTGGTTTGTGGTGGCACAGGCTGCCGGGCATCCGAAAGTGAGGCTGTCCAGCTTAATTTGGAACGGGAACTGAAGGAACATGGCCTTGAAAATGAAGTTAAGGTAGTAACTACCGGTTGCTTTGGCTTTTGCGAAAAAGGACCCATTGTTAAGGTTCATCCCGACAACACTTTTTATGCTCAGGTTAAACCTGCTGACGCCAAAGAAATTGTGGAAGAACACGTTCTGAAAGGAAGAAAAGCAGAACGCCTTCTTTACTTCGATCCTACCAGAAAGGAACACATTTCCGATAACAAGCACATTGGATTTTATCGTAAACAGATAAGAATCGCGTTAAGAAACTGCGGTTTTATCGATCCCGAAAATATTAATGAATACTTAGCCCGCGATGGTTACCAGGCATTGGGAAAAGTTCTTACAGATCTTTCTCCATCTGAAACCATCGATATTATTAAGAAATCAGGCCTGCGCGGACGTGGTGGCGGAGGTTTCCCAACTGGACTGAAGTGGGAAATCACCAGCAAGAGCATGGCTGATCAGAAATATGTTGTTTGTAATGCTGATGAGGGAGACCCCGGTGCTTTCATGGATAGGTCTATCCTGGAAGGTGACCCACATGCCGTGCTGGAAGCCATGGCCATTTGTGGTTATGCCATCGGTGGAACCAAAGGGTTGATTTACATCCGCGCCGAATATCCCCTGGCCATCAAGCGGTTGAAGATCGCCATCGAACAGGCAAGGAATTATGGACTGTTAGGAGAAAACTTATTTGATTCGGGCTTCGATTTTGATATTGAATTAAGGTATGGTGCCGGTGCTTTTGTGTGCGGTGAGGAAACAGCCCTGATCCACTCGATGGAGGGAAGCCGCGGAGAACCTACCTTTAAACCTCCGTTCCCATCTGTTGAAGGTTATCTTGGAAAACCTACCAATGTAAACAATGTAGAAACATTTGCCAACATTCCACCTATTATCAACAAAGGGGCTGAATGGTTTGCCAGCATTGGTACAGAGCGTGCAAAAGGGACGAAAGTGTTTGCCCTTGCCGGGAAAATCAACAACGTAGGATTAATTGAAGTGCCGATGGGAACGACCCTTCGTGAAGTGATTTTTGAAATTGGCGGTGGAATTAAAGACGGAAAGAAATTCAAAGCAGTACAAACCGGCGGGCCTTCAGGGGGCTGTCTGACTGAAAAACACCTTGATACACCTATTGAATACGATACTTTGATTGCTGCCGGTTCCATGATGGGTTCCGGGGGTATGATTGTGATGGATGAAGACGACTGCATGGTTTCAGTAGCCAAATTCTACCTCGATTTTACAGTAGAAGAGTCGTGCGGCAAATGCAGCCCATGCAGGATTGGAAACAAACGCCTGTACGAAATGCTTGAAACAATTACCAAAGGTGAGGGTACTTTGGAAACCCTCCACAAATTGAAGTTGCTTGGCAATGTCATTAAAGATACTTCCCTTTGTGGCCTCGGTCAGTCTTCCCCAAATCCTGTTCTTTCGACCATGGATAACTTCTGGGATGAATACATGGCACATGTTGAAGATAAAAAATGCCCGGCAGGTGTTTGTAAATCGCTTCTGCGTTATGTGGTAATCCCCGAAAACTGCGTAGGTTGTACGGCCTGTGCCCGCAACTGCCCTGTAAATTGTATTACGGGTGAACGCAAACAAGTTCATTACATCGACCAATCAGCTTGTGTCAAATGTGGTACGTGTTTGGAAAAATGTAAGTTCAATGCAATCGAGATAATCTGAGATGAACAGGGTAATTCATTTTTCTAAAATACAAAATTCAAATCTCAATAAAACAAATAATTTTCAATTTCGACAATGACGAAAAATCCAAATGTTGAAATAATTCAATTGAAATTTGTTATTTGCGATTTAAGATTTCAATCAAACATTTTGAAATATAAAGAGATATTAAAATTATGGAAATGATTCATTTAACCATAGATAAAAAGCCTGTTGAGGTTGAAAAAGGAACAACCATCCTACAGGCAGCCAAAAAGATAGGTATCAATATTCCAACTTTGTGCTACCTGAATCTTGGAGGATTCAACATCGAAAACAAACCTGGCGGATGCCGTGTTTGTGTGGTGGAAGTAGAAGGACGACGCACCCTTGCTCCTGCCTGTGCTACCGATTGTACCGAAAGAATGGTTGTACAGACCCACTCCATCAGGGTGCTGAATGCACGCAAAGCAGTGGTTCAGCTCATCCTCTCAGATCATCCGTTTGATTGCCTGGTTTGCGCTAAATCGGGGAACTGTGAATTGCAGGATTTGGCTCACAAACTCGGGATACGTGAAATCCCTTTTAAAGGTGAACAATCGACTTATCGCAAGGACACATCACCATCCATCATCCGCGATGTGGACAAATGCATCATGTGCCGCCGCTGCGAGGTAATGTGCAATGAAGTTCAAACTGTTGGCGTTCTTTCTGCCATTAACCGTGGTTTCCAGGCAGTGGTTGCCCCTGCTTTCGAAATGAACCTCGACCATTCGGTGTGCACCTATTGCGGACAATGTGTAAATGTTTGTCCAACCGGCGCTTTAACCGAAGTTGACCACACCAACCAGCTCATCAACGACCTGGCAGATCCCGAAAAAATTGTGGTGGTACAAACAGCCCCGGCAGTACGTGCCGCACTGGGTGAAGAATTTGGCATGAAACCCGGAACACTGGTGACGGGTAAAATGGCCAGCGCCCTTCGCGAATTGGGTTTCGATTACGTGTTTGACACCGATTTTGCTGCCGACCTCACCATTATGGAAGAGGGGACTGAATTGTTAGACAGGCTCACAAAACATTTGAATGGTGATAAAACAGTTAAATTGCCAATTCTTACATCCTGTTGCCCCGCATGGGTGAAATTCTTTGAACATCAGTTTCCGGAAATGAAGGAAATTCCTTCCACAGCACGCTCCCCACAACAAATGTTTGGCGCCATTGCAAAAACTTATTTTGCCCAAAAGATAAATGTGGATCGGAAAAAGCTGGTTGTTGTTTCGATTATGCCTTGTGTAGCCAAGAAATATGAATGTTCACGCGATGAATTTAAAGTAAACGGAAATCCGGATGTGGATTATTCCATATCAACCCGTGAATTGGCCAGCCTGATAAAACGGGCAAACATTGATTTTAATGCGCTTCCCGATTCCGATTTCGACCACCCGATGGGTGAATCCACCGGTGCATCCGTGATTTTTGGAACAACAGGTGGTGTAATTGAAGCTGCCGTTAGAACAGCTTACGAGCTTCACACAGGTAAAAGCCTTGAAAAGGTTGATTTTGAAGAACTGAGAGGATTGGAAGGAATGCGTTCGGCAACCATCGATTTCAATGGCTTGCCTATTAACATAGGAATTGCTCACGGCTTGGGCAATGCCCGGAAACTTCTCAACGAAATCAAGGAAGGGAAAAGTTATTTCCATGCTATCGAAATTATGGCTTGTCCTGGTGGGTGCATTGGTGGTGGTGGTCAGCCTTACATACATGGCGATACATCTATTTTGAAGGAGCGCCAGATGGCCATTTATGAGGAAGATGCAGGTAAAGCCATCAGGAAGTCGCATGAAAATCCTGATATTATAAGGCTTTACGAAGAATTCCTGGGCAAACCGCTCAGCCACAGGTCGCATGAATTGTTGCACACACATTATTTCGACAGAAAGAAAGAAGTATTTATTGATTAAACAAGTAAACATTTAAAAATCAAAGATCAAAACACAAAACACAAATAATGACCAATTTCGAAATATTCAAAAACCAAACATTAAAATACCTAATTGGTAATTGTTTGAAATTTAAATATTTGGATTTTGTGATTTTTTTGAGATTTGCAAATTGACTTTTGTGATTTTGAACAATAAAGTATCAACTTAAAGCAGAGTTAAAGTTATGTCATCAATAAAGATTAAACTCAAGGACAAGGATGTTGAACAGATCAGTGAAATCTGCCGTTCATTCAATAACCAGCCGGGCGAACTGATAAATGTGCTGCACAAGGTTCAGGGTGTCTTTGGATATCTGCCTGCTGAAGTTCAGGAAATCGTAGCTGCAGAGTTGAACACCTCAGTGGCAAAGGTTTACGGAGTTGTCACTTTTTATTCGTTTTTTACAATGATTCCCAAAGGGCGCAACCCCATTTCTGTTTGCACCGGTACTGCATGCTATGTGCGTGGGGCCGAAAAAGTGTTGGAGGAATTTAAAAAACAATTGGGTATCGCAGTGGGACAATCTACCTCTGATGGCAAGTTTTCGCTCACCTGCCTGCGGTGTGTGGGAGCATGCGGTCTTGCCCCGGTGGTTCAGGTGGGTGAAAAGACTTACGGCAGGGTTTCACCGGATGGCGTAAAAGATATCTTGAAGGAGTACGAAAATTAAACAGAGAGATTTTGATTTAGGTTAATAGTGATAACAGCAGTTGTGAAATACTTCTGTTTTATCAGATCACCAAATTTTGGAATTTGATTTCCTCATAATTGATTGATTAATAGGAAAACCCTTTCACTTTGATGTGCTGGGGTTTTTTGTTTGTAACGGGTTTTATAATCCGAGCCCATCAGGATAAATTTTGATTGTTATTTTTGTCCTGAAAATCTTATCAAATGGAAAAGAACGTAGAGATCATCGCCGATCATCGTGAAAAGATTTCAGGATTACCGGAACTTTTAATCCGGCATCAGGCTGTTGTTACATTTTCGAGCTTGAAAGCCGGCGATTATCTCCTTAATAATACCCTCCTGGTCGAACGAAAAACAGCCGGGGATTTTGTCCAGTCGTTGCTGGATGGTCGGCTTTTCAATCAGTGCCGGAAAATCAGGGAATCTGGCTTATCCGGTCTTTTTATTATCGAGGGAAATCTGGATTTGATTGATCGAAAGATAAGTGTGGAGGCAATACAGGGAGCGCTTTTGTCCATCATGGTAAGTTGGCAATTGCCGGTTTATTTTTCATCGGGAAAAGAGGAAACAGCAAATGTTTTAATGAGAATTTGCAATTTTCAAAAAACATCAGGAAATTCCGCCAGATTGCATTATGGTTCCGGGAAAAAATGTCATGGGAGCCAGATATTTTTTCTGCAAAGCCTCCCAAATGTCGGACCTCAATTGGCACTTAGGTTACTTGGCCATTTTGGAACCATAGAACACATTGTAACTGCAGATGTTATTGAGTTAAAATCCGTAGAAGGTGTAGGGAAAAAGAAAGCTGAATTTATCTACAACTTTTTCAGGAAATCTTATTCCTGTTTGTAAAAAAAATGGCTGCTTTGTTGCAAAGCAGCCATTTATTACCAAAAAACTAAAACCTGTTACTTTATGAATTTACTGTTAACAATTTTTCCGTCAACATTTACGGAGGCGAAATAAACTCCCTTAGGCAAGTCTGAAACATCTACAGTTCTTTGGGTAGAAATTCTCAACACTTGTCCTGAGAGATTCATAATCTGAATTGTAATTTCAGAATTTCCGGTTGTATTAATAAACAGAACATCCTCCACCGGATTTGGGTACAGTGTTACAGTGATATCGTTGGTTTCGATGATACCTGTTGTTGGACCATGGCTAACCGCAACCTGCCCGGTGATAAGGTTAATTTCATAATAGAAAGAACTGGTGCAGATATCACCAACTTCTATTGTAAGACTTGCATTGTACACAGCTTGCTCAGGGTAAATGTGCGTAGGATTCTGTTCGATGCTTGCTGCGCCATCGCCGAACTCCCATAACCAACTTGAAATTTGCCCGATGGATAAATCCTCAAAATAAACCTGTAAGGGATTGATTGAATCAATGAAAGGTACAAACATAGCCAGACAATTTGATGAAGGGTCGTTTACCCAAACATCAAGTGTTTTGCTGCTAGTGCAGCCACTTTCGGTAATAATTCCCAAAGTAACACTGTATAGTCCGAAGTCGGAATAAACGTGAAGCGGGTCTCCCTGATTGGAGGTTGCACCGTCACCAAAGTCCCATGCAAATTCAACGATTGGGCTATAAGAGTATGAGTTATTTACGAATTGTATTTCGAGTGGATTGGTATTTTGGCAGTTGTAATGCCACCAGAAATTAGCCTGGCAGGAAAATGTTGAATCCAGAATTACAACTAATTCGCTGTAAGTATCAAAGCAGGTTGAATCAGCTCCGTTGATGGTAAGGGTTACAGTGTATTCACCACCTGTTGCATAGATGTGAAATGGGTTTTTCTCAACGGAGGATTCGCCATCACCAAATTCCCAGTACCAGGTTCCTGGCAGGAAATCTGATTTATCTTCAAAATAAACTTT
>Ga0172371_10009896_pt1 | contig 13026 bp, 12 predicted proteins | sample Lak12m_FD_114543 | JGI IMG/M metagenome (GOLD analysis project Ga0172371, IMG submission 114543) | Freshwater microbial communities from Kabuno Bay, South-Kivu, Congo - kab_022012_12m | ecosystem: Environmental > Aquatic > Freshwater > Lake | place: Democratic Republic of the Congo: South-Kivu... | reverse complement strand
GGAAATGCAATTTCCGCTATGTTCCGAGCGGCAAAACATTTGCCGCTCAGCGATGACGCCTATTAACTTAATGCCTAAAAAGGAACATTTCGCTCAGGGGGGGGTTCTATTTCTTTTTGAGTTCGTCAATTTGTCCTTGTGCATATTTTTTCGTCTGCTCGTCTCCGTGTTTCATTGTCAGGTCGTAATACTTTATTGCATTTTTTGTGTCGCCTTTTAGTTTGTATGCATGTGCAATATTGCTTAAAACAATATAGTCTTTCGGATTTAGTTTTTCCGCTTTCAATAATGACTCTAATGCTTTGTCATATTGTTTTTGAAGCATAAAAACTATTGAAAGGTTTGACAAACTTTCAATATGGTCGGGATAGTATTTGAGAACTGTATCGGCTATTCTTTTCATATTGTCAAGTAAGTCGTCATTTTCAGTATTATAAAGTTGGATTTGATAACTCTGTATAGAACTTAACATAAATACTTTGGGGTCGTCAAGTGGTTTATTGTCTGCCCAAGTCCACTTGTTTTTATTTATTGCTGAATAGTCAATGGTTTTGATTATTTCTTTTGTGAAGTTCTCGTAATCTTCAATTTGTCCGAACATATAAATTTTGCCAAACCGCATATCAAGTCTGTTCGGGTGTTTTTCAATTCCTTTGTTTACCCAGTCAAAACCTTTACTTAAAAGGTCAGGATTATAGTATGTGTCGCCATAGATAAAACCAACAGGTTCCTTTTTGGTCGTATCTTGATCCATAATCTGCAAAAAGTCTTCTCCTTTTGGATTTTGTCCAAGGGTAATTATTTCGCTCCTACTTTTATTTACATAATAGTTGAAGTAAGCAACAAAAAGTTCAGGGTCATTGCTGTCGTTCTTTTCCCATTTTTCTAAAAGTTGTTGTTGTTCGACTGTGTCTTTTTTTGAAACCAAGTCATTGAATTGTTGCTTAAATGTCTGTCCGCTTACTTGATTAAAAAGTAGTGTCAAAACGAAAAGTAAAAATGTTATTTGTTTGTTCATTGTCGTCTTTTTAGCATAGGTGTTAACATTCATAATCCCCAACAAAACTATAAAAACTTTCCCTTTCCCCGCCTAAATATAATGGCATTACGAAGTTTGAGTTTCGCATAATTTTTTCATTTCATATCAGTTCCGGGTTTCCGCTGTAAAAGAAAGTTTTTATTTTTTGTCATGTTGTCCCCAGCCACACCTAACTCTAATGAAGTAAGTGTCTTCCGGTGGTTTATTGTCAAATATGTAGTCGAGCAATTTGTCCTCTCTTGGCACTTCTATTTTCTCGTTAAAGTTACAGCGTCTGTGGTGGTATATTATCATGTTGTCATAGAGCGTGTAAGTCGAACCTGCTTTTGAGAATATTTTCCAGTACAGAGCTTGATTCGGGTCAGAATAGTCAAGTCGTTTGTGTGAGCCTGTTTCTGCAATTCTGTCAAACTGTTTTTTTGCAGATGCATTGTCCTTAAAAAGCAGGAAGTGAAATGAAACATAGCTATAATACTTGTCAAGGTCAGTCAAGTCAAGACCCTTCGGACCTAACTCATATTTCTGGTCTTCAGGAATTTTCCAGTCGGTAATTGTGTCAATTGTCTGAGATTCTTTAAGTCCGTAAAGACTGTCAATAAAGGCAATAATTGTCCGAACAGTCTTGGTGTTGCTAGTTATTTGAATTCCTGATTCCTTTTGAGTTTTGTTGTTGTCAACAGTGTCATGAGTGTCAACCGGGTTTTTGGTTTCGTTTGGTTGGGGAGATTGACTGCAAGCAGAAAGCAGCGTTAAAGTTGTCAGTAATATGATTGACGTCCGTGTCATTTTATTTAATTTATTCTTGGTCTGGTTTAGTTCCCCAACCGTCAAACTCGCAGTCAAATTTATAGCCGAGTTCACACATTTGTTTTGTCCACTGTTTTACAACTTCGTCCGCCATTTTCATTTTTGTCGTCCAACCTGTAACAATGAAAAGATTTTTGTCGCCTGCTGATACTCCGTGTTCAACTGAATAATTTAGTTTCCCAATTTCGGTCGCAAATTGTTCTGCTTTATCAGCGGTGTTGGTGTAAAAGAAGTATTCAAGTTTAAGTACTTTGTCTGCCGTAACATTTAGTTTTCTCAACTGGTCAAGTGTCTGCGGTGTCATTTGCATTTGCTTGTTACGGTTACTGTTAAACTCAGTTTCAGTCACAAATTGTCTGTTGTTAGATTTAGGCTTTAAGAAGTCAAATAGTCCCATTGTTATTATTGTTAGCGTTGTTAAAGTCAGTCCTGCGATAAATATTTTTTTCTTTGTTGTCATATTGTGATACGGTCGTCCTTCGGTTGCATATAACATTCATAATCCTCAACAATACTATAAAAACTTTCCCTTTCCCCACCTAAATATAATGGCATTACGAAGTTTGAGTTTCGCATATATTTTATTTTTTTCCATCCTCTAAATTCAGAAATTTCAATTTTCCCCCCATTTTCTCAACACCCGTTGAGAAAACCACCCTTCCCAGCCCTAAAAATCAACACCCGTTGATTGACATCGTCTTTTTCATACCCCCATCTTTGTATCACAAAAAAAAGGGGGAAATAAAAGGTATGCTGTTCATATTTATAATCAGTAAGTTTAAAATGAGAATTTCTAATACAGAAATTGGAGTTTCCCATACAGAAATTGGAATTTCTAAGTGCTCAATTGCAATTTCTAATACAGAAATTGGAATTTCTAACCTTGCAATTGCAATTTCAAATGTAGAAATTGGAATTTCTAACCGTTCAATTGGAATTTCTAATACAAAAATTGGAATTTCTAATTGTGCAATTGGAATTTCTAATGCAGAAATTGGAATTTCTAACCGCTCAATTGCAATTTCTAATGCAGAAATTGGAATTTCTAACCGTGCAATTACAATATCCAGCTATTTATATAGAGTAAGCGGACTTTCGCCTCCTGTAAAAACATTCAATATTCTTTTTTCAAATTCTTAATTAATAACAGGTGAGCAGGCTCACCACAAAACAAAAAAACAAAATGATCAAATATTTTAAAAACTTAGCCATCCTTGCCTTCTTCAACTTTGCCGAATATCTGAAAACGCAGGTAAGCACAAATGCTGTAACCTGGAATATCCCGGCAATAGCAGCCACAGACTTAGACTTAGCTTTCAATACTTACAAACCGTATTACGATGCTATTAAAGTGAAAAAGAACCGCACCCAGCAGCAGGTGGATGACCATGGGGTGCAACGGGTGATTTTTGAGGATTTTATTGAGAAATTTGCCAACCAGCATATTATTCCCAATCCGCTGATCACGGAGGCGCAGGTAACAGCAATGGGTTTTAACCGCAAGAGCGATCCGGGAACCCGCACTGCTATTGACACGCAGCCGCATCTGACCTTGAAAGCAAAAAGCGGAAGCCGCATGGAGGTTGAAAACCGTGTAGAAAGCGACCAGTCACGCGCCAGCCTCCACCAGGACAGTGACGGTGTGGAAGTAAAATACATCATCAGCCTTCCGGCATCAGGCGGAACACCCACCACACCGGGAACACCTGCAGGAGGAACGGCAGCGGCTGTTTATATCAATAAATTCAGCAAGAAAGCAAAATTCCTTATCCAGCTTTCAGAAACTGATGCAGGTAAAATAATCACCATGCAATCGCGTTGGGTAAACCTCACGGATGTTGCTAAGAACGGTCCGTGGAGCAATCCGGCAAGTACGATGATTACCTGGTAAACCACCCCCCAACCCCCTCCTTGAAAAAAGGAGGGGGAGCAGAGGGCAGGTAAACAAAATGGCAACTTGAACCATTTTATTGGCATCCTGCACAGTTTTGTTTTGAAATATAAAAAATTAAATTTTGCGCAGCTTTTTACTGCTCGCATTTTGTCACTGTGACAACAACCTTTGCGCACTTTGCGTGAAATTTTTTTCTCCCCCTGAATACTATTTTCCTTTTTTTTTAGTTATTATTTAAAAAGGCTTAATAAATTTACGTCATTAAAAAAAATCATACACCATGCGTTTCAAAAGACCCAACCAAACTGAAAAAGAATTTCACGAAATAACAGGCGATGTAAAAAAAGTGATGCAAACCACCTACAAAGCCCATAACAGGGCAGGTGAAATTATTACCGGCAAAATTATTACCGATTCTGAATACGAATGGCTGAATTTCATCATTACCCTTAATGACAATGGAATAAAAATTCATGAACATAATTTCTGTCCGGATAAAAAAAATGAAATCACCTTTAATGAAAAAGGAAAAGAAACCGGAAAACTTGAGTTTAATAACCGGAATGAGCTGATTCAAAAAAGTATTCACACGTATAGTGCAAAAGATGAACTGACCGGGTACTCTATGTATCTTGCCAATGGTGACCTACAGTTCAGAGGAGATTATAGGTACAACGATAACAAGCAAATGATTGAAAATTTATTTTATCGCGGCAAAGAAGGCGCGCTTTATCAAAGAACTGTCTTTACCTATAATGAACAGGGAAAACCGGTTGATATAATCAGGTATGATAAGGATGGCAACATCGAATACAAATATCATAGAATATATGATAAGCTTGGGAACGAAGTTGAAAATTACAGTGAAAGCAGTGATGAGAAAATGAAAAAATATGACCAGCATGTTTACCAAAAGCACAATGAAAAGGGCGATATTATTTTTCAGCAGGTTATAAAAGGTGACGGCACGGAAAAGATATATACCTATAACCTCCAATATGACATTGATGGAAAAAGAATAATAGAAAGAGACGATGATAAGGTGGAAGGCAGAACAGAAGAAAAAGAAAATGACAGCCGCGGAAACTGGATTAAAAAAATCACTTTTCATAATAAAGTACCGTTAACCATCGCTACGCGTGAGTATCTTTATGCTGATGAGCCGGAACGTGAACTTATCCATCCACTGGCAAAAGCAATAACAGAACCGGAGGCAAAACAGAAGATAGAAAAGGAAACTGATAAAACAGAGCCTTTATCAGAAACAGACGCAAAATGGCTGGCGGAATGGAACAATATCAGCCCCGATAATTTCCCCTTATTGCGTTATTACCTGCTTCATTTTAAAGAAGTGCCCTCAGTGATAAATTATACAGGTCCCTATATTGAGGCTTTTGCTTTGCTGAAAAATCTGGAAGAAAATCTCAACGCACGTAAGATTCATACTTTTAGCACTAACTGGAACGGGTATGAACGCCTGCAGAAATATACACTTGAATTTATTACACACCCCGGCTACCTGTTGCAAGCTCTTAGTATCAGTCAATATAGTGATGATGAATTTCAGATACCGGATGAATTAGATGGTTTGGATTACGAATACGTTAACATCAGTCAGTTTCAGCTATTACTTCCTAACGAAAATTCAGGATACCATGATGTATTATTTGAAGAATGGCTGAGAGATGCAATTGAAACCTGTTCAATTCGTAAGAAACCTGAGAAACCTAAAATAAATATGATTGAAGTGAGGGGAACAAATTTTGCGGTAGTGGAATACCCTGTTCACGATAATTTTATCATTAAAGATTTAGACGTGAATTATGGTCATGGTTTTGAGAAATTCCATAACGAACTGATGCAGCGCTTTAGTTCAAGTAAAGGGTTGGTGCTTTTCCATGGCATTCCGGGCACAGGTAAAACCTATTACATCCGCCACATGCTCAGGCAAATGGCGGCAAAAAGAAAATCGGTTATTTATATGCCGCCCAATATGGTTGACCATTTGGTTGAACCTGCCTTTATGACCTTTCTCTCTGACCAGATAAAGCGCTGGTCGCATGATGGAAATTTCTGTGTGCTGCTGATTGAAGATGCTGAACCTTTGTTAGCCAAACGCCAGGAAGGGGTAAGGATACAGGGTGTTACCAACCTGCTGAACATGACCGATGGTTTGCTCAATGATATGCTCAACCTCCAGATCATCTGCACCTTCAATGTGGACCTGCGCAAATTAGACAGCGCCCTGCTGCGCCCCGGCAGATTGATTGCACGCAAAGAATTTAAAGCGCTCAGTGAATTAGATGCTAACCTGCTGGCACAGCGCCTGGGAATTAAACATCATTTTAAAAAGCCTGCAACACTGGGAGAAATTTATGCCATGCAGAAAAACCACAATACGCTGATACATGATGTGGAGCAGGATAAAGGCGCTTCCAGCAATATTGATGATTTAATTTAGTAACCTCACCCTTATTCCCTCTACCTCATTGTTATTCTTCTTCTTGAGGATACTAAAAAAATTACTGACAATCAAACCAAGTAAATTTGTTCCTGCTGACATTGAAAAATGCTTTGCATTAACCGAAGCCTTTTTCTTTTTGCACTTTCAAATCCCTGATCATTTCACCGTAATGAAATCCTTTTGCCAGTCCGTTCAATGATTGTGCAATTCGTTTAGCTTTTGTTTCGGGAGTTTTCGCGCTTTCAATCCAGTTGGAATAATAATGCTGATGCGAGGGCGAAAGTTTTTTAAAAGTAGTCATCGCATCTTTATCATCAGCAAGACATTCCATTAAATCAGGAGAAATAATTTTTTCGCTTTTGTCTTCTTCAATTTGCACCAGCAGAGTTTCGCCTCTGCGTTTGCCTAATTTTTTCCGCAACTCAGCTTTCAGCGGAATAATAAAATCGCCTTCACCCACGGGTATTAAAGCAAGTTGCTTTACCGCAACTTTATCTAATTTACCTTTTACCCGAAAAGATTTTTTGTTTCCGGGCTTTAGCTGTTGCGCCTTTTCAGCAGAAATAAGTATATAAGTCCAGCCGGTTTTTTCTCCCTGCTCTCCAAATTTTTCTATCAGGCAATTGAACTGAATCATAATAATGCAAACGTAATTTATTTTTTGACAATTCTTTAACATTAAACATCAAACATCAAACATCAAACATCTGCTTATCTTCGCGCTCATTATGGACGCTCTTCAGATTGTCTTTATGATTGCCTTCCCTGCCGCAGTGGCGGAGTTGGTGAAGCGTAACAAAATTGCGGGAATGGTTGGACCGGTTGTGATCTGCTATGTTGTAGGTTTTCTGCTGGGCAACAATCATATTTTTGAAATCAATAAAGAGATTTCAAAAACCACTTACGAAATCTCTATTCTTTTTGCAATTGCACTGCTACTGCTTTCAACTGATTTAAAGAAGTGGTTTAAGTATGCAGGAAAAGCGATTTTATCTTTTGGGCTTGCTATAATTGGTGTTATATGCAGTGTTACCATTTGGACTATAGTATTTAACGGAAAAATTCCGGACATCTGGAAAATTGCTGGAATGTTATGTGGGGTTTACATAGGCGGGACACCTAACATGGCTGCTGTGGGTTTTTCGCTTGGCGTAAAACAGGAGACTTTTATTTTATTAAATGCCAGCGATGTGGTGATGAGCGGAATTTATTTCCTTTTACTGATGTCTGTTGCGCAACGTTTGCTTCTCAACTTTCTTCCTTCATTCAGGCGGGAAGAAGAAACCGACCGTGAAAGCACATTCCATTATACCCGAAAAGGTAATTTCAGCAAAAAACAGTTGCTTGGTTATTTCGGAATTGCATTTTTAATTGCAGCAATTATTATAGGCGTTTCGTTAGGTTTTTCTGAGATTGGGAAAAAGATACTGCTTGCAACCGGCACACCTGAACAGGCTGTTAAAGAATTTGCAGGACCATTGATTTTATTTGGAATTACCACACTCGGTATTGCTTGTTCTTTTTCCGATAAAATCCGCAACATGCCTAATACTTATGAATTCGGTGAATATTTCCTGCTCATCTTTTGTCTTGGTATAGGTTCGCTTTCCAACTTCAATGAATTGATTAACTCCAGTCCTGAAGTTTTTGCTTTTGTGGCATGTGTAATGAGTTGTTCTGTACTTTTTCACTACCTGCTCGCTTTTATTTTTCGTATTGATGCAGATACAGTATTAATCACCTCCACTGCCGGAATTTTTGGTCCGGCTTTTATTGGTCCGGTGGCAAGCGCATTGAAGAATAAGAATATTGTGGTGTCAGGATTAACAACCGGTCTGGCAGGCTATGCTGTGGCAAATTTTATTGGCGTTATGCTTGCTTATTTTTTAAAATCATTTGTTGTATAAAACCGCTAAGACGCAAAGAGCGCAAAGATTTATTTATAACTTTCATTTTTCCAAATGCTTTGCGAACTTTGCGCCTCTGCGGTAAATAATTATGGAAAACACATTTGATATAACCATTGTAGGTGGCGGAATTGTTGGCGCTGCCACTACGTATAAAATTCAATCTTACTTCCCCGGTCTTAAGATTTTGCTTATTGAAAAAGAGAAGCAATTAGCAGCACACCAGACAGGTCATAACTCTGGTGTTGTTCATTCAGGACTTTATTACAAACCCGGTTCCAAGAAAGCAAAGAATTGTGTGGAAGGCAGGAAAGAATTGATTGCTTTTGCTAAAGAACATAAAATTGCACATGATGTTTGCGGAAAAATTGTAGTTGCCACTGAAGAGAAAGAATTGCCGCACATGGAAAAAATATTTAATAACGGCATAGCCAACAATACCGAAGGAATTGAAAAGATTGATGCAGAAACAATCCGTGAAATAGAACCACATGTGACAGGTATTGCAGGTATCCGCGTTCCCTGCACAGGTATTATTGATTTTGTAGGCGCTACCAATAAAATGGCTGAGTTGGTAATTGCACGGCAACCGTTAAGCAAAATTGTATTAGGAGAAGAAGTGAAAGGAATTGTACAAGATGGAGAAATCACAACAGTTGTTACCGATAAAATTCAATATAAAACCAGAAAGATGATTTTCTGCGGTGGCTTACAGGCAGACAGGCTGGCAAAGAAAGACGGATTAATTCCCGACATGAAAGTTGTTGGATTCCGTGGCGATTATTATGACCTTACTGAAGAGGCAGAACATAAAGTAAAAAACTTGGTTTATCCGGTTCCCAATCCTGAATTCCCTTTTCTCGGTGTGCATTTTACCCGTATGGTGCTGGGCGGTGTTGAATGTGGTCCCAATGCTGTGTTCACTTTCAAGCGGGAAGGTTATGGTAAAACAGATTTTAATTTTACAGACACCATTGATGCGCTTACTTATGCCGGCACAATAAAATTTTTCTCCCGAAACTGGCGTTTCGGTTTGGACGAATACCGGAGAGCATTTTCTAAAAAATTGTTTCATAAAACACTTCAGCGGCTGATACCTTCATTAACTATGGAAGACCTGAAACCCGGCAGGGCAGGAGTGAGGGCGATGGCGCTGGGTGATGAAGGAACAATGATTGATGATTTTAAAATAGAATATAACAGGAACAGTATTCATGTATTGAATGCCCCTTCACCGGCAGCCACAGCGGGGCTGGCAATCGGAAATGATATTCGCATCATGGCAGAAAAACATTTCGGGCTGAAGTAGATTTACCTTTGCGGTGAAGAACTTACTCGGTAATTTTATACTTATCAGCAAATAATTCCCAGTCAATGATGAACTGGTAAACTACTTCATCAAGATGCTTGAGGAAAATAGGATTGGGAGTTTTCAGGTTTCGGAAATATTCCTTCTGGTGTTCGTTTAAATCGTATTTATAAAACACTGCTTTACTCATGGCGTAATGTGTGTTTTTGGAAGGATAATTCACTTTGCCGAAAAAACTCTGGTAGTCTTCAATAATGGTTTTTAGTTTGCTAACCTCCATCTCAAATATCCGACTTAATTTTTCGTAGATCATTTCGGTGATGCGCTCGTCACGGTTCTCTTCGGCAAAATATTTTTCCAGGAAACGCAGGTTGCCTGCAATAATGATGAACAGGAATTTATCTGAATCATCTTCTGAAATGTCAGGACGGGTAACAAATTCAGTATCGTTATTGATGATGGCGGCAACTTCAGGGAAACCCTGCTCCACCGATTTCATGATCGTGTTAACAAATATATTGGCAACTTTAGTTTCTGAAATCTTTTTCTTGAATAAGGCTGTCAGCAATTCCATCTGGTTTTTAGGTTTGTGCAAAATTGCCCTTTCTGAATAACACTATGAAGAGGCTTGAACATTAATTGTCAACAGACTTGTGTTGATGAAGGAATTTGATTGCCGCTTAGTGTTACTCACTCTGGCGCTCATCTGTGGCGAGTGACTTGCAGGTTATCTTCCAGTTATTGTGTGTCAGCCTCAATGTAGAACAATGAACTTTTGCGTATGCAGGTGATCTTCTGTTAATATCCTGCAGCAATAAATTCCGGCAGGGAGGTTTGCGCAGTTAACCGGGAAGCGGTGCAAACCTGCATTAATCATTACTTCTGCAATAACTGAAAGTTCTCTTCCTTCCATATCGGTTAGGATTATTTTCAAGGCTGAAGCTTTGTTTATGGAAACAGCGAGCAAACCTGAATTATTAGCAGGGTTGGGGAAAAATGCAACAGATGTGTTATTGAGGTTCTCCGTATTCAGCCCAACCATTGAAGGCAACAGGGTGATAGGCATAAAATCTTCAACGCTGTCAGTAAGGTCATTTTTAACAACCAGCTTTAATAAATAATCACCGGCTGCCAGTCCGATTGTGTTCCAGATACCGAGCATGTTGTGTCTTATTTCAGCTGCAGAATCCGTAACAATTGCTGTCCATCCTGTTGTCCCCTGCAACTGGTAATAAAGGCTGTAACTACTGAAATTCATCCAGCTTCCGAGCGGTCCCTGGTCTATCCATGCTGAACCATTAATGGGAATAAGTGAATCAACGTGTGCAACTGAATCGTTCTCCAGCGCTTCCACCCACATAATGCTACCGTCAAAAGGCACCGGATCTGCTGGCAGGGTGTTTTGCACCGAAACAAATAAAGATGAACCTACAGAGGTAGCTGTTGAAAAAGGAAGGTTGCTGTAGGCTAAAACAAAAATGCCATTGCGTTCACTGCGTGCAGTGGAATACACAGTAACATTTGATGCAAAAACAGCGCTGGTATCGGTTGCCCAGAAATATCCGCCTGAGCCATCAAGCAGGAACTGGTCTGAAATCACCTGCGCTTTTTGCTGGGTGCCAACTTCGCCCAGGCTACAATTAATAATGTTTAAATGAGAGGTGTCGAATACATACAGGCTCCATGTCTGCACAAAACAATTCAGCAAATGAAGGTTCCTGTCGGGCATGGGGATAACCGTGTTGGGATAATATGTATTGTTGAAAATACCATTCGCAGTAGTGGAATCTCCATGCTCAAACCAGGCACCTATCAGCCTGATGTTTGAATTGGAAATGGTAACATCAGAACCATTTACAGGCATCATGCCCCACCATACCGTGTAGCAACTGTCAGCAAAAACGGTGTAATCTGTTCCGCTCACTCCCGGAAGTGAATTGTTAAACTGGTAATTGTAAACGGTATCTCCCTGCGGAAAAGCGTAATCAATAACTGCTGTATTTGGCATCTTGTGCCATAATAATAAGGTGTCAACATTGCTGAACGCTGCTGTGCAGCTATCTGACAAAATATATTCACCTCCGAGATTAAGCCCGTGAATTTGTAAGGTAGCTGCCCCGAATAACCCTGCTGTTGTCCAGTCGCGTTGGTGTACATTCTCCATTCCCACCGTGCCTGAGTCTCCAATCACCAGGCTGTGCTGTACCCCGCTGTAATCGAATGAGCAGTTATTGAAGTAAGCAAGCCCGTGTTGAACCACAAGTAGTGAACGCTGGTAAAAATAATCCTGCGGAAATGTCAAAGATGAGTTAAGCCCTAAAACCTGACCATGCCCGAAAACAAAGACATCACCATAATTAGTTGCATCTGCATTATTGAAAATAAGCACACCATCATTAAAAACAAAAACAGGTCCCGTATGTTCATAAACGCCTGTGATCACAAGGGTATCATTTGGAACCTCGCCCACATAAACAGTATCAAGTTGTTTCTCATGGCTGCCGCTTTGTCTGTATTTTTCCCAGTTGGTGTTCTTCGCTTCATTCATTTTTTTTAAAAGCGGTTGCAAAGAACTGTTATTCGCGGTTTGCAGTTGATCTGAAGCTTGCCCTGCAAATGTTTTATTCAGTGAACTGCTGAACGACCTTGCAACTACAGCATTTATTTCCTGCTGCGGGAAAGACTGTTTTTGTGCCTGCACTGATTGGAAACAAGCAGAAAGTGTAAGCAGGACAATGAAAATCTTATTCATGTTATACAACCAAAATTGAAATTATCTCAGCAATGTCACTGTTCCGGTTTTCTTTTCAGTGGTCCCGCTTAAGGTAGTCTGAACTACATAAAAGTAAGTGCCACCTTTTACTTCCTGCCCGCCTTTTGTTTTTCCGTTCCAGGCAAAATTAGGATCAGTTGATTGGAAAACAATGCGTCCCCAGCGGTTAAATATTTCTATGGAGAAATCATCATAAGCACCGGGTGTGAAGGAAGTGAACGTATCATTATTGCCGTCACCGTTTGGTGTAAAAACATTAGGAAGGTCAATACTGCATGTTTTTCCCACAATATGAAAATGCTTGTAGCTTTCGCAGATGGCAGTATCAATAAAAATAGTAACGTCAAACCAACCTGTATCTCCAGTGATAATGATCTGAGTGGTTTCGCCATTGCTCCATAGGTAAGTTGCACCGCTTATACCGGCATCAAGCGTATCAACATCGCCAAGACAAATAGTATCGCTGTAATCATCTTCTCCGGAATATTCAACAAACACGGTAACAGAATCTGATGAAGCACATCCTCCGCCACCTGTTACCGTTGATGTGATAATGTAAGTGGTGGTAGTGTCAGGATTTACAGTTATAGTGGAAGTGTTTCCCACTGAGTTGTTATAATTATCTTTCCATTGGTAGCTATATGTTCCGGTAATTGTGCTTAATGTTACAGGTTCGCTTTTACAAATAGTTGTATCATTCCCCGCTTCCACCAACGGATAATCTTTTACGGTTACATTTTTATGCCCGTCACTTGATCCGCACATATTCAGTACGTGCAGGTCAAGCCCGTAGGTTCCCGCGCTGTCCCATACCATTTGCAAAATATTGTTCG
>Ga0172371_10009894_pt1 | contig 13028 bp, 9 predicted proteins | sample Lak12m_FD_114543 | JGI IMG/M metagenome (GOLD analysis project Ga0172371, IMG submission 114543) | Freshwater microbial communities from Kabuno Bay, South-Kivu, Congo - kab_022012_12m | ecosystem: Environmental > Aquatic > Freshwater > Lake | place: Democratic Republic of the Congo: South-Kivu... | reverse complement strand
GTTCATTGAATATTTCATGTCTGTTCTCCTTTTTCCTTATTTCCGATCACATGCAGCCCTGTATGCCCGCATGTTCTCGAGAGTTGTGCCCGGTGTAATTTCACAGCCTGCAGAAACAATGCACCGCCCGCGAGCCTGTTCATTGCATTCACGCACGCTTTCAGTAATGACTGATCCGGTGCCATCCTGGATGATACTGACAGGATCCGACTTGCCGGAAAAAACCTGGCATTTCCCCAGCAGTCCCGCAAACCCGCTCATCGAAGGAACAAGGTGGTCAATATCAATTATGTCCGCACCGGTCTTTATCATGTCAGGCAGAATTGCGCAGACATTCCCGCAGATGTGCAGCTTGGCCAGCGCACCAAGATTGTGGATGTGGTCCACCATCAGCTTCTCCCTGTCAAAAGCCAGCAGGCGGTAAAGATCCGGGCCAATCTGGGAACAGAACGCATCCCCTATTCCAACACAATGCGCACCGGCTTTGACCTGGCAGGTGATGAACTCCATCGCTGCTTCGGTTATCACATCCATCGCGGCGCCAGCCGAATCCGGATCATCCATGAAATCAAGCGCGGCATTCGTTACACCACGCAGATCAGCATACTCCGCAACGGGGCCTTCGACCCAGCCCACGATAAAAAGGCGGTTGCCAACTCTCCGCTTGAACTCCTGTATTTCCCGAAGCCTGTTCACGGGGCGCTCATGGTCACCCGGCTTAAAGGGTTTCAAAGTCCTGACGGCTTCAATACCCTGGAGATGCCCGCTAACATCTTTCGGCAGGTCGTCTTCAGGATACTCACACTTGATACCATACGCCGTGGCTTCCACATAGGGATCGGACAACACGGTAACCCAGTCCATATCAAAATCATCGGCACATTTTATCATGGACTCGCATTTTGCCCGGTAATCCAGGCAGAAATCCCTGTACTTGAAGCCGGCATATTTCGCCGCCCATCTCATGATGATCGGATGGAAAGGCGCCCTGTCAACAGGCCTGCCAGCTAAAAAATCAAGGGTTCTCTCAAGTCCAGTCATATAACACATCTTTCACTTTACCTGTTCATGCGCTCCGCGAGAAGAAGGAAAACGCTTGAAGTCCAGGTATAGGCCGGGTCGCAGAGCGGCTCCCCGGTTAGGGCATCAAAGTTCTCGGCAAAACCGCTTTTGCCGCATAGCTTGCAGAAACGGTCGGCGATGGTATCGGCCAGCTCGCTGTAGCCGGACCTGTCAAGGCCGGTTACCGCAATCCAGGTAGATGGCGCCCAGATTGGCCCGCGCCAGTAGCCGTCCGGATTGTACTTCGGGCTTCCAACTTTCTCCGTGGCAAGACCCCACTCAGTGAGGTGCGCCTCCATACCTTTCTTTAAAGCGGCTCGTATTTCCTCCGGCAGCCGTTTCCCGAGAATAAGCGGCAGCCAGGGGATCAGGCTCTCGCTCTCCACATCTGAGCCATCAACCCCAAGGCGCGCCACAAAGTGGTCCTTCCTCCAGAGTCCTTCAATCATGTCCTTCTGCAGTTGATCCGCCCTGCTCTTCCAGCGGGCCGACTCCTCATTCTTTCCCATGTCCATCGCCAGTTCGGACAAAACATCCATCTGCAGGATCAGCAGCGCAGAAAGATCAGGCGCCACCAGTGGAACGCCCTTCGAGAACATGGTGCTGTTGTCCCACCCACTGTCATTTCCGTGCAGGTAATACGGCAGGGCCTTGTAGACGTCCTTGCCGGATGAAGGATTCCCGCTACCGGTTCCATCCCGCTTTTCAAGCTCATCAATACGCCTGTATTTCATCCACCAGTCGGCCTGCTTGCCAAGGGAAATATACATCCGCTCCATAACTTCCTTTGAAGGCTTATGCGGCATACGCTTCAGCATCTCCTGGAAAACCATTCCGTGCACCGGCGGCTTGGAGAAGTTGTAATGAATCTTCACATCGTTAACACTGTCAGGATAAGCGCCGAATTCATCCTGGTGATCGACAAGGACGAGCATCTGGTCCATGGCCAGCTCGGGCTGGCCCCTTGCAAGTGCCATGGCATTGAAACTCTGGTCCCAGCTCCAAACATTGCACATCCAGTTCTTTGACATAAACAACACCGGCCTTTTGATCAGACCGCGCGGCCCAACGGCGCAGGACCAGTCCACGTAGGCCGCCAACTCCCTGGTTGCGCGGTCCTGTGGACGGGCTGACGGCATACTCTCAAGAAATGCGGTGAAAGCTTTTTTCGAAGACGCCAGGCAGTCATCGAAACCTGCGCGCTCAGGCCGATTCCAGGTGCTCCAGAATTCATCAATCGCAAGTTCCCAGCGGCCGTCTTCTGCCGGGGAAACGATGACGGTCAGGGGGAAAACAGGCTGAGTGGGGACCAGCCTGTTCAGCGCAATAGAACCATGCAGCATTTCGATCTGGTAACGGCCGGTGTGCGGCTTGTTGAGAGTAACCAGTTTTGGCCCCTCGCTGTACGCCAGATTCCTGCCGCCAAACTGCAAACCCAGCCCCTGCCCCCTCATGCGGACGGTTCCAGCCCTCTCAAAGCAGACCTCAATCCTGCCTTTCCCATGTGTCAGGACAAGCACCCATGGCTGTGCCGTTATATCAGGTTTAACTATCTGTCCATCGGCAAGTACCTGAAGGGGGCACAAATTGTTGGTCCCATTGTGATGATTGCGGAATTGGAGTTCAACGTTTTTCCTGGGAATGGAAATCGACATCCATGAGCCGAAGAAGCTGAAAGGAACCTGCGCTACATTGAACGATATACCTGACGGAACATTCTTCTCTGTATCAGTTTTCCCGTCTGCCAACGCATCACCCACACCGATCGCCAGTGCCGCAAACACGAACCAAATGCCAAGCACTTTCTTCATTCTCATCAGACAGCCTCCTTGTTCCTGTTATGCCTGAAGATTCTGGCAGGAATGGTGACTGATCGCAACTCTTCTGATAGGTGACAAACAGGTGACAAAAGGAAGTGATCAGCCCGCCCTGCATAGCTTCTTTAAGCGAAGCACGGGTCATCCGTGATCAGAGATGAAAGACCCCGCTTGGGATCACTTCTTTAGCTAATTATTCTCAATCCTGGTCCCTGTGCCCGACGGCATCAGCGTTTCCGCCTGGATTCCTGGAGAAACAATCACCCGGTCCCCAGGCGCCAGGATGATGGAATTCTATTTCCCGTAGGTCTTCCAGGGCTTGCCGGCAGGATTGGCGTCATCCCCCTTCACTGGATCAACCAGGTAAGTCGTATTGCCATTCGCTTCCTCTGCTGCCGATGCTACAGCAGCACCAAGGACCACAACCGTCAGGAGATACACAAGAGCGGATAATAATTTCTTGTTCATAATATTGTTTCCTATGACCGGCCTGCCGCCTCTACTCTTTCCGCTTCTCCCTTTAACTCCCAGCAGAATACAAGAGAACCACCAGATTAAGAAAGAAGTATGTCCATCGTTTCCCGGTGGCTTCGTGGTTGATCTTTTCTTTGCTGCCTCTTATCCGCTTTCACCCCACACTACTTACCTTCATACTTCCACACCAAGTCCCACGCCTTCAAATCACGTTCGGCTGTAGATAATTTCTCTTTCTCTTCACTGCTCGGCTCAGGCTTTGCTCCATCATCCTTCATATTCCCCCCGATACTGTACAGAACAAAGCCATTGCCTTCCTGCCTGTATAAGAGCGACTTGCCGCTGAACGGATCAACCGGCTGGGCAGGCAGGAATTTCGCATCACACTCCGGCAGCGTTGCCGGAAAACCGCCATGCGCCACTTTATGCCGCATCAGGCTCATTGCCGTCCCTGTCAGCTCCGCCTGTGCCATTAAATGCGCAATTCTAATTTGGACATTACTTAAAGTCGGAACCAACATCCTCGCAATGATATTCCACTGCGGAATATTATCCACGATTCTGCGGCCCTCCGACATAGGAACAATGTAATAAGGGGCCTCCATAAATTTCGTCATATCTGACATTACATCCAGGTAAGAGGCATGCATGAATTGCCTGAACGGCTTGCAGAATAGAACTCGCGCTGCGAGACGGTTAACAGCAGATTCAGAATTATCCATGGAGATCAGCGCCAAAGTCTTCCCTGGATCACTTTCCATTAGAGCAAATGCCCATTCAGCAAATAAAAGACGCTCCCCATCCATTGAGCGGACAAATGGACTGACATCGGCAAAAGGCTTAACCGCATCCGCAACCGCATCACATTGCGCATCGTTTGGCAAAGAAACTTTACATAGATCAACCACAGATTGGTCAATTACTGCAAACACTGCCATCCTGACCAGTTGGCTTATCAATATCGGCTCAGAACGCAGTGCATCAGCCAGCTTGTATCCAATTATGAGATTCTTCCAGGCTCCTTCGTTATCACCTTTCTCCGCCATCAACTTTGTCTGCACAGCCAGTATTCGCGCAGTTGCCCTGAGATCAGAGACATGCGGAAGGAGCATTTCCGGCCCCTTTGCATAATCCAGATCATACCGGCACTCGGCCCTCTCTGTCCCCTTTCTTATAATGTCAAGTGCTTCCAGCACTTCCCCTGATTGCATGAACTTTACAATTTCATCACGATTTGTCCCGGAAAGATTATTGATGTCAATACTCTTCCACATTTCTCCCCCGGACTTAAATAGAAGCGCTGCACTCTGAAAAAGAAGAGCCGCATTATCTTTGTCGGCTATCTTCCTTGGGATTATCTGTTCGACTGACATCGGACGGCCACTCGCAGCCAGCCTTTCTCGGGCACTTCTCAACTTGACTCCTGAAACAAGCAGGAGAACCGTGTAAATGACTATCAAACCGGCAATAAAATATCCGCACCACTTCACAACCTTCATAAGTTTTGAGTTCATATCAACCCCCTTTTTCCAATTCTTCATCAACCATCTTTTGCATCTTTACAAAATTCTTTAAATCAAGAGGATGCCACGCACCTGCACGAAAGTTCAACCGTGCCAGGCCGTAAACATCAATTTCCGGATCAGTACAGCCGCTTGATTCCGTGCTCACCAATGCACCCTGGTATATGCCAGGTGAGGTAAGCCCCGAATTGACGGCGATCCCTGTCAGTGAAACCAGAAGCGAAGCAGCAAGGCCTGCCGCCATCTGCCACAAGCTGCGGCGAAATTCAACAGTTAGGCCCGGACTTGTCCACTCATCCTTAGTCACCAGTGCGATTCTATCCTTCAGTCCCGCCGAAGGTTCACGAACCTTGTATTTACCCAGCATCTCTTCAATATTCATTGGCCTCTCCATATCTCCAAAGTTCTTGTAGGGCCTGCGCTAGCGCATGGCCTCTTTCCAGGCACGCTGCACCTGCCAGCCAACGGGGCTTGGGGCAGGCTGGAGCAGCGGCCCTACATTTTCATGCATTTGCCTGCAAGCAATTCTTTCAACTTCTCTACCCCGTAACGATACCGGCTCGCTGCCGTGTTCAGCGATAACCCCAGCGCTTCGGCAATTTCCTGGAACGTCATGTCCCTGTAAACCTTCATCACGATTACTGTCCTCTGTTCTTCTGGCAGCTTGCCCAGCGCATCGGCTATCTGAACTGCCTCATCACTGAAATTCTCCTCGGCTTTTGCAGGCACCAGCCAGAAGTCAGCGGGATCAACCGGCACAGGTACCCGCCTGTTCTTCTTCCTGAAACTCAGCGCTTCATTCCTGGCTATCATATAAATGTAGCCCGCCATGTTCCCTGAACTGGCCACGCGGTCTTTATCCCTCGCGATTCTCATGAACACCTCCTGCATGGCTTCTTCGGCGTCATGGTGAGAACCGAGGATTGAAAGCATCAATCCAAACAGCATCCGGCCATACTCATCCCAAATAAGCTCAAAAGCCCCGGCATCACCCGAAACCAGCGCCGCCCTTATCAGAGTTTCCTTGTCCGATTTATCAGTCAATAACGTCCCCTTAAGACGGCCACTCTACACTTCTACAGACTCCTCCGGCAGTCTTTTTTGTCTACGAAAAGGTAAGATAAATCATCACGGACATTCTCTGCATGGCAAATGTTCAGGCTCTTTGAGCCAGTTGCTGGACAACTGGCTCTACCCAGATATGTACATCCAGTTATGTCAACTGGATGACCGAGATTTCAATAGAATCCAAATTGCAGTTGGGCAGCGCTAAGGCATCATTTGCCTCGCAGGTTCAGCTTATGCTTCTTAGATAATCCGTCCAGCATCATGGTGACCAGCGTGCTGCTCATGCAATAGTCCCGGATTCCCAGCGGTGCGCCTGAGACGGAATCGTAGTGCTCGCTGATCCCGTTCTTTATGGCATTGGCGATTGTTTTGTCGGCTATGTCCGCGGCAAGCTCCTTGTGGCCATAGGCCGCCAGGCCACTGGCAATCTGGTAGTTAGTGGACGGCCACACATCCCCGCGCCAGAAAGCGCTTGATTTCCAGCGCTTGTCGGTCCGGTCCACCGTGGGCACCGGCAGCGGCGTCATCCATGCCGACGACGCCAGCACACCTGCCATGCGCTTTGCCATCTCTTCTGCTGGAACACCGGCAGTCAGAGGAATCCAGCTCCCGATTGTTGCAACCGGAATCTTCTCGAGCGTGTCCCTCTTGACCGCCAGGAACGTGCCCGCTTTCTCATCCCACATGTGGTCGCGCATGGCTTTGACGGCTTTCCCGATCCGCTGTTCGCGCCGCGCCGCCATGGCTTTGTCCCCCATGATGGTCGCCAGCCGCGCCAGGCTCCTCTCGCCTATAATCAGGTAGGCTGTATTGCCCGTTACGCAGATATCGCCATACCACGCGCCTTCCTTCGGCCCTTTGCGTGTTGGGTGAGTCGTAAGATTCAGGGTGTCCATGGAGCAGTCGTAGTCGTATGTCTCCCACTTCGCGTGCTGACGGACTCCGCTGTAGGAACCGATCGCGACCAGCCCGATGTTGGTGACATCGCGCTCGCGCCAGAACCAGTCGTGGAACCGTTCTAGCCGGCCGAGACACTGTTTAAGAAGTTCCTTGTCGCCGTTGCGGCGATAGACCCGCTCGAGCCCCCAGGCAAGAAGCGCACTCTGCGAGAACTGCCTGACCTCCTGCGGTGCGGTCTTGATCGCCACAGTCACCATGTCCCGGGCATATTCCGGCATCTGCTTGTTCCATCGGTCCTGGAAATCCCAGTAGTTCTGGAAAATGTCGCGTATCATCTGCTTCCGGTCCGGCAGGATACTCAACAGGTCAACCACGAACATCGTGTCCCATATCCATTGCCCCATGTAATACGGCCCGCCCGGCTGGACCCAGGTATGCAGCAGCGGTTCCACCGGAGCCCGCAGTTTATCCAGGATGCACATGTCAAAGACGCGCTGCGTCAGCGCAAGAACCTCGGCGCTGTCAGACTCGAAGAAGTCCCGGATGTCGGGCGTTTTCCCTTCCGAGGCCATGGCCAAATCATCAGATGGGCCGGAAAACCCTGCCGCGCCTGCGATCCCGACTCCTGTGATTTTGAGAAAATCACGTCGATTCATTCTTCTCTTCGGAAAGTCCATTATCATTATGCTCAACACCTGCAGGTTTGCCGGGTTTATCCTTACCCTCAGGCATGATATATTTAACTGTTTTCATCTGCGCGTCAAGTTCTGCGCTAAGCCTCGCGCTCAACCCGGGATCAGCCGCAAGATTCTTCAGCTCGTAGGGATCAGCAACGAGGTCGTAGACTTCTGTCCATTCCGGGTGGCCTGGGTATTTCACAAGCTTTGCATTGACTGTACGGACTCCGACTGCCGTGGGCGCGTCACCCAGCTCTTTATAGTATTCGATGAGGAAAGACTGGCGCCAGTTCGCAGGCTTCTGTCCGGCGGCAAGCGTTTTCCAGCTTACGCCCTGCATTTCGCCAGGCACGGGCACACCTGCAAGATCAAGAAACGTCGGTGCAAGATCAATATTGAGTACCATCTCGTCGATGACCTTGCCTTTTGGAAAAAGACGCGGATAGCGCGCGAGCAGCGGGATGCGGATCGACTCCTCGTACAGGGAGCGTTTGTCTCCGAGACAGTGTTCGCCGAGATAGTAGCCGTTGTCGCCGGCATATACCACGACTGTGTCGTCAGCGAGGCCAAGTTCGTCAAGGGCATTCAGCAGTTTTCCCAGATTCTCGTCAGCGCCCGTGACATGGCGCAGGTAGTCGAGGTGGCTCGCGTTGTCGGCAAGCCCCTGCGACTTCGTGCCTCCCTCCGGAACAGGACCGTGGTAGACGGCCTGCACGCCTGAGTTCGGCACAGGACGGCTCGTTTCGCCGGCGTAGAGGTTGCGCAGGCGCTCGGGCAGCCTGTCGCCTCCGCGCGGACTGTGCGGACTCTTGAAACCGACTACTATCGAGAACGGCTTTTCGCGGTTCTGCTTCATCCACTCGATGGCAAAGGCAGTGCTGACGTCGTCAAGCCAGCCACTTGTTGGCGTGGACACACCGTTGATTTCCACGGGACAATCCATGTATTTGCCGTGGCCTATGAAACTCGCGGAATAGTCGAAACCCGGCCGCTTGCCGCGCTGGTTTCGCATGTGCCACTTGCCGATGTAGGCAGTCCGGTACCCGGCGGCACGAAGCAGCGTGGCATGCGTTACGGTATCCGCAGGTAACTCTGTACCATTGTCTCTGATACCATTGAGGTGGTTGTAGCGGCCCGTGAGGAAAGCGGCCCGGCTCGGGGCACACAGTGAGAGCGTAACAAATGCGTTTCGAAAACGCACTCCTTCCGAAGCAAGACGATCCATATTCGGCGTTTTGAACCACGGGAATCGCGCACGCTCACCCTGTTCCCTCTGGACAAGGCCCATGGCATCCCAACGCTGGTCATCTGTCAAAATAAACAGGAAATTGGGCTTGCGTCTCCCGGCGTGTAACTGCCAGGCATATGCGAGCGCTACCCCGCCCGCAACTCCGCCGGCGGCGATCTTAAGGAAATTACGCCGATTCATGGTCAGCTCCGTTGAATGGCTTGCCCGAAACTATTTGGTACGGCGGTCAACCCTAAAGCATATAGATTCAGTTGACCGAAGAAATCCCCTCACCTCAATCCTCTCCCCCAAGGGTAGAGGAAGAAGGATTCTTTGTGCTTTATCCAAAGCTCTTTTCCCTCGCCCCTTGGGGGAGAGGGTTAGGGTGAGGGGTACGCCTGCTGAATCATTCCGTCTTAGGCTGACGAACCCGCTCACCTCAAAACTCACCTTACTTCTTCAGCATATCAGCCATAGCCTGGCCCATTGCTTCGCCGACGTCCATATAGACTTCTGCATTGCCGCCGTAGTGGCCGTTGCCGCCGCCACCCTGGGCCATCGGGTGAGTATAGACGGTGGCCACGTTACCTTTAAACTCAGGGTGCTTGCCGCTGGTGCCGTCCACCGCGAGCTGTCCCTCCATCACCTTGTTGCCGCTGCCTTTCACATGCTCGCCAATGGTTCCGAGAACAAACTTCGCGTCAGGAGAATTGAAATCCTTGCGCAAAGCCTTGATGAACGCAACGAGGTTCTTCTCGTAGTTCGCCGCGTGCACCGGATTCCCTCCGTCCTTCTCGCCCTGCCAGAGGAAGAATCCAGCAACCTCTGCACTCTTCGCCCCTGGATAATGTTTCTCAAGATCCGCAAGCGCCTTCTTCGCATCCGCTACGTCGGAGTCATACTGCAGTCCTGCCCACCACTGGATGGGTTTCCCGTCCTTGCCCAGCCACGGCGGCGGCTCTGTCGCCACGCCCTTAGCCGGGTCCGCGGGCCATGAATCCGGGCGATCCTTGTATCCGGCATACACTTTGCCGCCTTCTACGTAGCGCTCACTGCCCGGAGGCAGGAGATCCCAGGCCAGACTGCGGTTGCCGATGCACACCTTGAGGATCATGACCGGCGCATCTATGAGATTCCCTAAAATATGCCCGATCCCAAACTCGACGCCAACCTTACCACCCTTGATTCCCAGCCAGTCGTTGTTGAGAGGGCCCTTGCCGGACATGTACTGCACATAGCGGACATCCTTACGCTCCAGCCATTTACCAGTATCATCAACAAGGTACTGATATTTCTTCTTATCTTTTACCGCGGCTTCCAGGCCGGCAAGCTTACCCATACCAACCATGTTGGACTGTCCAAGCAGGATAAACACCTTGACCGGCTTGGTCATGTCCGCCGGTTTTCCATCCGGCTTCGGTATATTCGGTGCCGCAGCTGCCTTTTCCTCCGCAGTTGCACAGGCAACCCCCATGAACAATACCGCCAGCAAACCTGCCGCACTAACCATCATCCTCCTACTCATCGTACTGCCTCCTTTTGTTGTTTTGTCTCCTGACTTCTGCCCTCTGCTTGCCCTGTGTAGCTATGGGTAACAGGGGCGAAGCATGGGCTTGCCCTGCATAGTCAGTCGGCTGACTGACGACGCAGGGTGCCTTATTAATCAACTGATTCTCCCACCCACCCAAAAAAAACGCAACTTTCCTGATAGGTGACAAATAGGTGACAAGAAGAAGTGATCAGTTATCAGTTGTCAGTAAGCAGGATTCCAAGAGGCTACGCCGGGCAGGCTGATAACTGATCACTTCCCCGATACCTCACCTTACCGTAATCACTGTCCCGGCAACAGGCGGAATCATCATAATGCCGGTCCCTCCAAGCAGACCGCTCTGGTTGAGCACACCTGAACCCACAGGCCCCCAGATTCCATAGACCGGAACACCGTTAAGATAGAGCTGGAATACCTTATTCGTACCCTGGAAATTCAGCATAAGCTTGCCTCCGGGCCCAACCTTGACCCTGGAAGTGCCGCCGAACGAACCCTGCATGCTGAATGTTCCGGCGTTTATCGTCGTGGTTCCAGTGCCGCTGATTGCACCTGTAACCACCTGGTTAGCTGAACTGTTGTAAAGAAGGGTCCCGTTGTTCGTAATACTCGCGGCGTATATTCCCGAACCCAGGAGACCCGCACCCCCGATCTCAAGAGTACCGCCAGTGATCGTTGTGCTTCCGGTATACGTGTTCGTGGCGGAAAGCGTCAGCTTGCCGCTGCCGTTCACGGCAAGAGAACCGCTGCCGCTTACCACTCCACTCACGGCCTGGGTAGCGCTGCTGTTGTAGTTGAACAAGGCACCGGCTGCGATGGCAATGGCCCCAGCGTAGCTTCCGCTGTTCAGGCTTCCTGACCCGGCAATCTCGAACGTTCCGCCGTTGATAGAACTTGCCCCGCTATAGGTATTTATTCCAGAAAGAGTAAGAGCACCAGCTCCGGATTTTGTAAGAGCGAAAGCGCCGGTAACCGGTGTGCTGATGGCCAGCAGGTCAGCTGCCGTATCGGTTCGAATGACCAGCTCTGCCCCTCCTGTAACCGCAGTCCCGCCGCTGATGGTGCTTGTCCCGCCGCCGCCCTTGAGGATACCCGGCACTGTCAGCGTGCCTGAAATCATCGTATATCCAACGCCGCTGCCATACAGATTCAATGACAGCAACGAGTCCCCCGCCCTGGCTCCCGGCGTCGCCGTCAGCTTGACGTGCGTCCCGCCGCCGATCGAATCAATACCAGAAGTGTTCGGGTCCCCGCCATAGGTCAGCGCCCGCACATACGTGTTAGCGGCATTCATGGCCGCATAATTGGTGCCGTTGAGGAAAACACCCTTGTCAATGAACCCGCCTCCCTGCACGAGATTGATCAGGTTTTCCGTTCCAATGCTTCCACCAGTATAGACGATGTTGGCGGTATTCCCCGCAACACGGGTGGTCAGTGTACCGAAGGTCGTGCTCAGTGTGCCACCGACCCTGTCGGAATGAAGTGTCACATCAGGACCGGCCAGTACCAGATTGCTCACCGTCTGCGACAGTCCGCTTCCAGGGTCCCGCAGTTTAAGTGTTCCAGCGTTGACTGTGGTCACGCCGGTGTACGTGTTTACCGCGTTAAGAACCAGTGTTCCCGCGCCAGCCTTGGTCAAGCCGCCCCCATGGTTGAGAACTGTGCTAACCGTAAATACGTTCGCAGGATCGGCAATATCCAGGCTAACAGCCGACGCCGTGAGCGTGACCGGATGCGTGCCGATCAACCCGGCCGCATAGGAATTCAGCGTTGTCCCCGTGATCCGCAGGATCCCGCCGTTGAACACCAGCGCATTAGTTAGACCAAGGTTGGCATCCTCGCTGATGATGAGCGTGCCGGCAGTCAGGGTGTTAGTGCCGGTATACGTGTTCGTGCCTGAAAGCGTCCATTCACTTGTACTGCTCTTGGTGACACCCAACGCTCTGGCATTTGGGTTGCTCAAATCAGTATAATCGAGCGCATCTTTGATTGTGCCACTGATCACATTACCTCGGGCAGTGCCATCCAGCGACAGATAGGGCGACGGCTGCGCATCAGTGCCTCCGCTTAAAGATGCCAGAGTCTTACCGTTCGCTTGCACGACGGTACCCGTGATCTGAATCGAGGCGGTGGTGGGATTGAACTTTCCCGCGTAAGGACCGCCCCAGCAACTCAAATTCGCGCCGGCCAATCTGCCCGAGTAGCCATTAGCCCCGGTAATGTTCATTTGGCGGCTATACCACCCGCTGGCACTGGTCAGATTTAAAACGCCAAGGCTGATAACACTGCCGACCGTCGTACCGCTGCTCCTGCCGCCATTTGCGGTGTTGTTGTTGCCGACAAATACCGTGAAGGGTCTGTTATTCTCCTGCAAATTAACCCCGCTCCGCTCGATGACGCCGCGCGCGTCGTCGAGGATGGCCGCTGACCCACTATTGAAGTTAATCCCCCCGCTGGCCGGCAATGCCTGGATTCCCTGGAACGTCAGTAGTCCGCCCCTGAGTTCCGTCCCTCCGGTGTAGGTGTTGGTGCCGGAAAAATACCAGTTGCCTCCGCCGATTTTCAAAATCCTGAGCACCGATCCAGCCCCGTCAGTGATGCGCCCGTTGAAACTGTTCGTGCCCGTGTTCGAACCGCCGAAGCCGAACCATGGGTTCCCGGAGGTGGGGATGACTACCATGTCGGTATTGATGGTGAGCGTACCGGTGCCTTCGGACCAGATTGCATTACTAG
>Ga0172371_10009893_pt1 | contig 13028 bp, 11 predicted proteins | sample Lak12m_FD_114543 | JGI IMG/M metagenome (GOLD analysis project Ga0172371, IMG submission 114543) | Freshwater microbial communities from Kabuno Bay, South-Kivu, Congo - kab_022012_12m | ecosystem: Environmental > Aquatic > Freshwater > Lake | place: Democratic Republic of the Congo: South-Kivu... | reverse complement strand
TCCTCTACAGTTAAGGTGTCCTTGAGTTTTAAGAGTGCAGTTCTTGCACGAAGCAGTGTTACCCCACCTCCTGCAACGATTCCTTCTTCTAGTGCTGCTTTTGTGGCAGCAACTGCATCAAGCACTCGCTCTTTCTTGTCTTTCATCTCAACTTCTGTTGCAGCACCGACATTGATAACAGCAACGCCACCAGTTAACTTTGCTAACCGCTCTTGGAGTTTCTCCTTATCAAAGTCACTGGTTGTGTTATCAATCTCCCGCCTCACTTGTGCCACTCGTGCTTTCAGTGCTGCTATTGGTCCTTTTCCACCGATAATGCGGCAGTTGTCTTTGTCTGCCCATACTTTATCTGCTCGTCCACAGTCCTCAACAGTAACACTGTCTAGTTTTCTTCCTGTGTCTTCTGAAATAACAGTGCCCCCTGTAAGGATTGCAATATCTTCAAGCATTGCTTTCCTTCTGTCTCCAAATCCTGGTGCTTTCACTGCTAAGACATTAAATGTTCCTCGCATCTTGTTGACCACAAGGGTAGCAAGTGCTTCAGCATCAATTTCATCAGCGATGATGACAAGGTTTTTAGACACTTTGATGAACTTCTCCAAGAAAGGAAGAAGATCAGCAATGGCAGAAATTTTCTTGTCTGTGATCAAGACATATGCGTCTGTGATTTCTGATTCCATTTTGTCTGCATTGGTAACAAAGTATGGACTAGCATATCCTTTATCAAATTCCATTCCTTCTTTGTATTCAATCTCCATCGTGAGGCCTTTTCCTTCTTCAACAGTAACAACGCCGTCTTTCCCAACTTTGGAAAGTGCTTCTGCAATCAAAGCACCGATTTTTTCATCCTGTGCAGAAATAGTTGCTACTTTGGCAACATCTGCTTCTTTGACAGTCTTTGCCATTTTCTTGATTTCCCCAACAACTGTTTCAACGCCTTTTTCCATTCCAACCTTCAAAATCATTGGATTGGCTCCGGCTGTGACGTTTTTAAAACCTGCATTGACAATAGATTGTGCAAGTAATGTTGCGGTTGTTGTTCCATCTCCTGCAACATCGTTCGTTTTGCTTGCAGCTTCTTTGACAAGCTGTGCTCCCATGTTTTCAAATGGATCAGCAAGTTCAATTTCTTTTGCAACAGTTACTCCATCATGAATTACATTTGGTGCACCCCATTTTCTGTCAATTGCGACATTTCTGCCTTTTGGTCCCAAGGTGGTTACCACTGCTTTTGCAAGTATATTGACACCACCAACAAGTTTTGTACGTGCTTCATCTGAAAATGATATTTGTTTTGCCATAAATCCTCCTTATTTAACGATAGCTAATATATCTTTTTGTTCTACGATCATCCATTCTTGTCCGTTTACTTTCACTTCATTTCCCCCCCATTTTTTATACATCACCTTGTCTCCAACTTTGACTACCATTACTACTGTGTTTCCTTTCTCATCTTTTGATCCTGGACCAACTGCCATGATTTCACCCATTTGTGGTTTTTCTTTTGCGCTATCTGGAAGGACGATTCCTGAAGGAAGCTTTTCTTCAGCCTCAAGTGGCTTCACGAGTACATTATCAAACAATGGTGTTATTTTGGTCATATCTAGTTCCTCCTGTTTAAAAAAACTGTTTTATACGACTTGCGCCTTATATATATTGGAAGATACTCTTCCTTTGGCACTCTTTTTAAGTGACTGCTATTTTAGATTCACTTCGTGGTCTTGTCAAGAGGAATCTTATATGATTTACACGCCAATTGATAGGTAGCAATTACTCTTTGTCTGACATCCTTCGGATGGAAGCGAATTTGACGTTCAGTCACCTCTTCTGTTGTGTGTCGTTGTTTCATATATTGTATCTGGAGCCATCGTGCAGGTTGTTCAAAGAGTCTATATATACCGGCTGCGTATTTGTTTTGTCTTGTACGGGATACCACAGACTTCATCTTCTCTTCATAGGCATGGATATATGTTGATTTCACCCATGGATTTTTCAAAAGCCACTTTTTCATTATCCCCTTCCGCTCCCAGAGCGGAACCATCTGGAGAAGCTCATGTGCAATATAGATATCGTGTCTATTTTTTTCTATGGTAAGTGCATCTTCTGCAACAAACATATTTAAACAGATGGTGTCCTTTATATTCTTTGTTCCTGGATGCCGCCGATGAGAAAATAGCTCAACTGCAAGCGTGGTTATGAGCCTGGTCATCCACACTGTGCCTTTAGTTGTAACAATGCAAAGATCAATATCATCGTTCTCATCTGTGTTGTTTACAGCAAGACTCCCTGTAACACCCACAAACAAGATCGTTGGAACACCTTTTAATATTCTTCCTACCTTACAGGCTAATTTCCATTTCTTTTGACTAGTCATGAGTCTTTGCGCATGAATACCAAGATATTTTTTATGCTGTGGTAGAAGAAGAAAAGGTGAAAGGGAGAGTATCTTCTTTTTTTTCACCAATGTAAGGAGCTCTTTATGAAATACCTTCTTGGAAATATGCACACTCGTTGGCATCCATCGCCACACTTCTCTTTCCGTCATCGGATGATTGAATATATCAGCATACAGGATGGACTGAAGAATACGTTGTGATACCGTCATTATTCCGTTGTTGAGGCAGTATTGGTTATTAATCCGTACGTTGACAACACCTGACGAAATCCAGACGACATTGTTTTTAGCCGTTCTTCTTCTGACGATCCATTACTTCTTCCATTAATTGCATCCTGCAAATATACAATCATTTTGTCATTGAGGCCATTGTCAAATGTTCTTGATGCAAGAGGAAATGATTTTGCGGTTAAGGCACCAGAGATGTATGCACCGACATACGGATCATTTGCAAGCGTTTTCCCAAGGCTCACGCGTGCATATGGTTCACCAAACAATTTCCTTGCTTTCTGTGCTTCGCTATACAAAATCGTTGCTCCCTCTTCACTTGTGAGGTAGTTAACAAACTCCCATGCTTGCGGCTGGTATTTACTTTTACTTGAGACTCCCTCTACCCAGTAAGAAGCCCAGGTAATAGTGTTTCCGGGTAATTGGGGAATAGGGGCAATCTTAAAACGAAGACTTGGATTAATCTCAGCAATTTCAAATGCTCGCCAGGAGGGCGCCATAATCATGGCAACTTTGCCACTGGCAAATGCATAAATGGAGTTGTCCATGGTTTCATTCCAGGTATAGACAGGATCTTGGGGTGTTGCAAACTTTTCATAGAACAACAGCGCTTCTTGTGCTTCTGTTGATGTTGGCTCTGTTAAGTTAGCGCCATTTTGCATCATCATGGTTGCCATGATGTCACTATAGTGTTCTACGTTATTGGTTGTTCCAAGTGCAATAGCAGCTATGGTAAATGTGTTGTTTTCTAGTTTTGCAATTTTTGGAACCATGGTGAGGACTTCTTCCCAGGTGGACGGTGGATTAGTAATGCCAGCTTTCGCGAACAAGTCTTCGTTGTAATAGAGTCCTAATCCATCAACCATCAATGGAATACCATAAATTGTTTCCCCTGCAACTAAATCGCCTTTGGCAACAGGATAAAAGGTGCTATCAAATTCAGATGCAGTCATAACTGTGTCTGGAACAGGTGCAAGTTGGGTATATAACATTGGTACCCATGTGTTATGAAAACGGAATATATCAGGCCCCTCTCCTCTATCAATTGCTGCCTGTAAACGTTCTCTATATTGTTTATGTGACTGCTTGACGTATTGAATTTTAATTTTTGGATTTTTTGCTTCAAATGCAGTAATAACTGGCTTTATGATTGCTTCATTTTCCCATAGCCCCCAATACGTAAGCGTAACTTCTTTTGATGCACTCAACAAAGAAAGAAGATACTTTCCACCAAACAGCGCACCAATTGCCAAAAGGAGAACAAAAGCAATAACAATTAACCTTTTCGGCCATGGATTTGATGGCGGTGCGACAACAGGTGTCGTTGGCGCTGGTGGTATGACATCTGGAGAAGGTGGCGGCGTTTCCACTGGTGGAGTTGGAGGTGGAGGTGGAGCACTAGCTGGCGCATTTGGTGGTGTTTCAATACTCCCAAATGTTATCGTCCCTTCAGGTGGCGTTGAACTTGATGGTGGCGTAATCATAAATCCTGTACAATAATCATATCATGGTGCATAAAAACAACAAGACAGTACTCTCCATTATTTCCCTTACACTTCTCTCTTTAATTATCATTACTGCTGGGGCAATTGCAGGCATTTGGACATATTTTGAAACCATATATACAGGAAAAGCGTATCCAAATGTTTCAATCAACAATATTCCATTTGGAGGGAAAACCCAACAAGAAATTGAAACCTATTGGACGGAACAAAATAAAACTGTTTCGAATATTCAATTCACCTTTACCTTTGAAAATACGATAGCTACTGTATCTGCATCTGATCTTCGTGTTGGGTATGACGCGACAATGTCAGCAACACAAGCACTTCTTGTTGGAAGGTCTCCGTATTTTATCAGTAATGTTCGTGAACGATATGGCAAACAACACATTAATCTTCCTCCAGCATTTACCTGGGATACTGAAGCATTAAATGCTGTCATTGCCTCATTATCCGCACAAATAAACGTGCCTGTAGAAAACGGTCTTTTCCAATTTTCAAAAGGAAAAGTAACAGCATTTAAACCCTCAAAAGCTGGAAGAAACGTCAATGAAGAAATACTACGAACAGTATTTGCTGAAAAACTTGTTCAGGCCATAACAACCTATACACAACGTGTTATCATTTCTATTCCTGTTGAAGTTGTTGAACCTATTGTCTCAACAAAACAAACCAATTCATTTGGTATTAAAGAGCGCATCAGTATTGGATATTCAGAATTTCCAGGCTCCATACCAGGAAGAATACATAATGTTGCCCTTGCTGCATCCAAACTCCACGGCGTACTCATTGCTCCTGGGGAAACGTTTTCATTTAACAAAACAGTTGGAGATATCTCTGCTGCCACTGGATATCAGTCAGCATACATTATTAAAGATGGAAGAACTGTTATGGGAGACGGTGGTGGAGTATGCCAAGTATCAACAACACTCTTCCGTGCTGTCCTTCATGCAGGGCTTCCTGTTTTAGAACGGCATGAACACTCCTACCGGGTCCACTACTACGAAGATGATGGGTCAAAAGCAGGACTTGATGCGACCGTGTTTAATCCAACAGAAGATTTCAAATTTACAAACGACACGCCAAGCTACATACTCATACAATCAAAAACAGATACGACAAACTTAACACTCACTATTGAGTTTTATGGCGCAACTGATGGTAGAAAAGCTGAAATCCTAAACCATGTGGTAAGCGGTGCTATCCCCCCACCTGCACCACTCTATCAAGATGATCCAACCCTTCCCCTTGGCGTTGTCAAACAAGTTGATTTTGCGGCATGGGGAGCAAAAGCATCATTTCAATACAAAGTGACAAAGAATGGAACCACGCTTATTGACCAAATCTTTACTTCTAACTACCGGCCGTGGCAGGCAGTATTTCTGAAAGGAACAAAACAATGAAAACTGTACTCGTGGGAGGGTGTTTTGATTTTATTCATGTTGGACATATTGATTTCTTGAAAAAGGCAAAACAGCATGGAGACAAACTGATTGTCATGCTTGAATCAGACGAAACCATCAAACGCTTAAAAGGTGAAGATAGGCCATTCCATACACAAGAACAACGAAAGGAAATGCTTGAGGAATTACGAACTGTTGATGAAGTTATCATGCTTCCCCCATTAAAAACGGATGAGGAATATTTTGAAGCAGTAAAAAAAATACATCCTGACGTTATTGCGCTTACTGAAGGCGATCCAATCCTTGAAAAGAAAATGAAACAAACAGAGCTTGTTGGTGCAACAGTAGCTGTTATTCCGAAAACAGTAACACATTCAACAACTACACTCGCGAAACTTCTCAAACTCGAGTAAAATACTATCATATGGAGCGCAATATCAAGCTTTTAGCGGCATTTAATTTTTTTACGGATTTCAACTTCTACAGTGCCGTTCTCATCCTCTACTTTGCAAAAGTGACTGGTTCGTATGCACTCGGCATGAGTCTGTTTAGCATTGCCATGATTTCAAGTGCCCTCTTTGAGGTTCCAACAGGGGTTCTTTCTGACAAAATAGGACGAAGAAAAACTGTTATCGCCGGTGCTGCAGCAGCAACACTCAGCGTTGTTTGCTATGCCATTGGTGGCGGATATACGTTTCTTGCAATAGGGGCACTCTTTGAAGGAATAAGCCGAGCATTTTATAGTGGCAACAATGATGCATTACTTCATGATTCACTTCGCGACTTAAATAAAACGGAATTTTACGATCACTATCTTGGGAAAATAAGCGCAATGTTTCAAGCAGCACTTACCATCGGCACCGTGATTGGAAGTGTGATTGCCTATTTTTCCTACGCGTGGGTTATGTGGCTTTCCGTTATCCCGCAAATTATTTGTTTTATTATTTCATTCTCCATTACGGAACCCAAAAGACAAACAAAAGAAACAACGAATATTTATGCGCATCTTTCCACATCCATCCGCCATATAGTCAAAAACAAGAAATTGCGTTTGTTAAGCATATATCAAATTGTTGGTTTTGGAGTTGGAGAATCATCTTTTCAATTTAAATCAGCTTTTATTGCCACCATTTGGCCGACATGGGCAATTGGTATTTCTAAAATGATATCGTTTGCCGGTGGAGGTATCAGTTTTTGGTTTGCAGGGAAATTGATAAAAAAATTTGGTGGGTTAAATCTTATGCTTTTTGATACATGCATTAATAGGGTTATTAATGTTCTTTCCCTTGTGTTTCCAACCGTTGCATCGCCAGTTCTTATGGCTTCAACATCATTTCTTTTTGGCGTTACAGAAGTTGCTACCAATTCCATGATGCAAAAAGAATTCACAGAACATGAACGAGCAACGCTTGCATCCATCATCTCATTTGGTAGCAACATTCTCTTTGGAATATTTTCCATTATGTTAGGTACACTTGCTGACATCTTGTCACCTGGATATGCAATGCTCATTGCACAAATTTTTTACATTCCAACAATTCTATCGTTACTTGTGTTAAAGAAACAAAAAGACATATGAACATTCTCGCAATTGAATCAAGTTGTGATGAAACAAGCGCTGCAGTTATTAAAGATGGAACAACAATTGTAAGTAATTGTGTTGCAACATCATCTTCCATGCATGAAAAATATGGCGGTATTGTTCCTGAGGTTGTGTCCCGCGAACAACTCAAATGCATTCTTCCTGTTATAACGGAAGCGTTACAAGAAGCAAAACAAACCTATGACACTATTGATGCAATTGCCGTTGCAGTTGGTCCTGGACTCATAGGATCTCTTCTTATCGGTGTTGAAACAGCAAAGACTATTGCGTTTGCGAAAGGAAAACCAATTATTCCCGTCAATCACGTCCTTGCGCATATCTATGCAAATTTCCTTTCATCACCTGAGAAGAAGACCATTCAGTTTCCTGCAATTGCTCTTGTTGTTTCTGGTGGACATACAGAACTTTTTTTAATGAAAAACCATAAAGATCTTAGGTGGCTTGGAGGAACAATTGATGATGCAGCAGGTGAAGCCTTTGACAAAGCAGCTCGTATTTTAGGATTCGGTTCAAAGGGTGGACTGGCCATTCAAACACATGCTACAAAAAAATCATCACTCTCACTTCCTCGGCCACTTATGCATGATGGAACGCTTAATTTTTCTTTCTCAGGACTCAAAACAGCAATACTTCGAGAGGTGACAAAACAAAAATCCATCCCAGGATTTAGTGAGAAAATAATTGGAGAACTTGCCTATGAAGTCCAAGAAGCTATTACTGATGTACTCGTTAAAAAAACACTCCAAGCTGTAGACACGCATGCTGCTCACTCTATTCTTATTGGCGGTGGCGTTGCATCAAACTTGAGACTTCGAGAAAAATTTACTGCCTCAGGTATTCCTTTTTACTGTCCACCTATTGCGCTTTGCACAGACAACGCAGCATATATTGGAAGTTATGCATTTTACCGAGGAGAACATGTTGATTGGCACACTATCGAAGCAGTTCCAGATCTTTCTGTTGAAGTATAACAGTTTCTTCTTCACTCCAAGGAGAATATGAACCAGGATGTTTTTGTATTGTCTCGACAAATGTATTCCAGTCAATCCACTTGAAGTCTTCAACTTCCCTTACATCTACCGTCGGTTGTTTGTCTGTATGAGCAACAAAAATGGGACAGATCTCGTTCTCAACAATCCCATGTTTGTCAGCAAATCGATATCTATAAGAAGCCACCTCGAAAACATCGGATGTATGTATGTGTAATTCTTCCTGAACCCTTCGTTTGACTGCATCAAGAGGCGTTTCGCCAGGAGACACATGACCACACACACTATTTGTCCACATGCCTGGAAATGTTTTTTTTGTTGATGCACGCTTTGTTAGTAGTAGTTGTTTCTTGTCATTAAATAAAAACAAGGAAAATGCTCTATGAAGCGGTGTGTTTGTTGAATGCACTGACTCTTTATCAGCAACACCGATTTGATTATTTTGCTCATCGACAAGGATTACTTGTTCCATATATATACATATAGTAAGTACTACCTAAAAAGTGCGCCCACTTGGTGTCGAGCCAAGCACCTCGAATTTATAAGATTCGCGCTCTACCGCTGAGCTATGGGCGCTGATATTGCCAATTATAACAAAATTAGGGATGAATTACTTTGATGTTACTTAAGAAGTTCTTTCATCTTCGCTTCTATTTCAAGCGCTCGTTTTTCATTTGACCCACAGATAACGTATGCTAATCGATGTTGTCTAATAAGGTTAGATGACGCAATCACAACACCCTCTTTTGTCTGTTTATCAAACAACACAGGGGACAGCTGTTTATACACAAGTGAAAAATTTGAAAGCGCATCTGGTAACGTCAATGCGTTATCTGAAAGAATATATGTTTCTTTCATAAATTCTTTCCCAACTAACAGTCTTCCTGCTTTATATGCGTGTGTTCCACCAGTTCTTCTTGTATTTGATTCGGTGACATATATTTCCCCATTTTTTGCAGCAATGAAATCAACATCAAAATACCCTCTATATCCAGCTGCACTATATTGTTCAGCGACAAAAAACCCTGTATCTATCATGCGTGCTGCAACTCTGTCATTGACAACATCTTGGTTAATTTCAATTCCTTGAAACACACCTTCTTTTGTTACCCGCATACCGCAGTAATACAAAAATTCAATTTTTCCATTTTTTTGAATTTTGAATTCCACATTAGGAAATCCCCCAGCTACTGCAGAATTAACATTAATGAGGCTTTCGACAATAATTGGAAATTGTTCCCAATATGCGTCCTTTGCGAGGATCGCATGAATTGCTTTCTCACATTCTGTATATTCATTTGGTAAATCATGCTCCCTAAAAATTAACACTCCGGAACCTGAGTGTCCTTTATTTGTTTTTATAACTACTCCGTTTTCTTTTACATATTTATTTGCAGCAATTTTTGCTGCATCAATAATTCCAGTAACAATAACTCCTTCTGGCATTTTCAAGTCCGGTTCTTTAGCGCCGCTCATTTGCACAAGCTGCCTGATTCCGGATTTACTCCCAAAAAAGTTAACCGTCCATGCGCAGTTTATTTCTGGTGATTCCGGTGTGTATACCGTTATTCCTTTTGTTTTTAGTGTCTCAACAAGCGTTAAAAACTGCGGGGATGTAGAATAGCTGGTTAATGTTAGTTTTTTTACAGAATTTGCTGCTTCGATAAGACGGTTCATGATTTTTTCATCATGTCGTATATCATCACAAATCACACCAGTGTGTATTTCAGGAACGAGAATCTCTAAGGTTTTTATATTAAATAGCTCTTTTACGTAAGAAACGTAAGCTTCATCAAGTTTTTTCGGTGAAATGTATATTAACCCTTCTTCATCTGCATTAGAGAATAATTCTCCACGATCTGAAAGATCTGCATTGTCATCTATTTCCCACTGATGAAACTTTCTATTAGAAATAGCGTTGATAAATGACCACACGTCCTCAGACATGTTAAAGATGTATACAACTTTTTCTGCGTGTTTACTGACGGCAGCGTTTGAAGACTCTTCAATTTGATCCATAAAATATTTTTAAAGATACTAAAAAGTGTACCGCACTTACTTAGAATGTAAAGAGGGTATTTTTATAAATGAGAACGTTCTGATATTTCTGCCTCCACTAATTCCTTTGATCGCCCATATTTTAATCTAGATAATTGAATAATTGCATTTGCAACTTGTGGATTTCTTGCAGCCATGACCTGACTCATATCCTTTGTTAAATCAATGGAAAATGGTTTCATTGGTTCATTTTTCACAATGGTCTTCACATACGAATTATATTTATCAATATTAATTAAATCTGATTCTGAAAATGTTGGTTGGAATTCATGTTGTAAATAGTTTGCGTCTGTTACACCAACACGGAATGATACAAGCGTTCCGACGTTACCAAACACAGCATTCTTCACCTCTTCTTCCATTTGTCCAATAAATTGGTTAGCAACAATAAGATTTAATCTGTATTTCCGAGCTTCTGATAATATCTGTGCAAAATCTGGCGTAGCAAAATTTTGGAACTCATCAACATACAAGTAAAAATCTCTCCGCTCGTTTTCTGGAATTTCTTGTCTACTCATTGCAGAAACCAAAATACGTGGAACAAGAATAAGACCTAAGAAATTGCTGTTTTCTTCTCCTAATTTCCCTTTTGCAAGGTTAACAAGAAGAATCTTTCCTTCATCCATTACTTTCCTAAAATCAAACGAAGACTGTGACTGGCCAATGATGTTACGCATGAGTTTGTTGGTAACAAACCTTCCGAATTTAGAAACGATATAGTCAAGAACTTCTGACTTGTGAAAGTCTGCAGTTTGTGCGATTTGATCTGTCCAATATCTTCTAATCATCGGATCATTCACTTTTGGAAGTAACTCTTGAACATAGGAAGGATCGGTAAGAATACGCACAACTTCAACAAACGTGTTGCCTGGTTCTGCCATAACGGTGAGCATTGCGTTTCTAATAGCGTGTTCAAACCGAGGACCAATGATTCCTGTTTTCATTGGATCATACAATTTGTACATAAGTCCAACGATAGATGTTACGACAAAGTGTTTTTGCTCTTCAGTCTTTGCTTCAAGCATATTAAGTCCCATTGGTCGTTCTGTATCTGATGGATCAAAATAAATGACATCTTCAGCACGGGACACTGGCATACGAGCAAGAATCCCTGAAATAAGATCGCCGTGTGGGTCAATGACGGCAACACCCCTGCCTGCATTAATATCCTGCATCACCATTTCTTCAAGAAGTTGTGATTTTCCAGTACCAGTTTTTCCAATAACATACATGTGTCTTCGACGATCGTCTTCATCTATATATATTGGTCGTTCCACACCGCGATATTTAGAAACACCTAAAAACATTCCTGACTCTGGAATAGACATTGGTGCTGGTGCACGTTTTGCGTTTAACCAGAAAATATACGGCGTTTCCACTGTTTTGTTAGGCAAGTGGTAGATGCTTGCAAGTTCATCACTGTTTAATATGCTATATTGCCGGAATAACGGCACGTTAAATACAGGAAAATACCGGTAAATAAAATCTGTGAGAAACAAGTGTTTAATAGGGAATTTAATTTCCCAAAATGAATTGTTGTCAGATGAGAATTGCTCAAACGACGCAAGAATATTTTTTAAATGGAGATGTGCTCGTTCTTTTGTCTCTGATGACACCACAATGCGGATAACGCTGTTAAATCCTGGCTTTTGAATTTTACTTTCTATTGCTTCTAATGATTTAGGATTAATCTTAAAGTTTGCTTTTTCTGGATTAGCTTCATCTTTTTTCACTTTTGAGATATACGATCGTCCAATCCGCTTCCATCTGTCCCCTGTCGGTTGAATTAATACTTGAATAACAGCGCCTTCTCCCTCGCTCATCTTTGCCAAAACTGATGTGATAGATGACAACGCATCAGTTGGCAAATCACGGAATGTGCGAAGAGGATAATGATTCCCGTACCTCAGTCGTAATGCTGCAAATGCCACTTTTCCTTTTTCTGAAAATATCGAATACTCTTCAACTTCCTTAATATCTGCTCCTGGGTATGCCCCATGAATCTGTTTTTCTACAAGATCCTTAATATTTTTTGGAACGGAGACATAGAAACGAATGTCTTCCCGACGGGCAACTATCTCAAATGATATATGGTCTTGTGGCTTTACAAATGCCCACCATTTATTGTTGTAAATACCATAAAGGCTAGAAAACATCTGTTCTGCTGCATCAATTTTGATTTCGTTCTCCCGAGGGACTGCTATTTGCAGTAGTACGTATGATAAAGACCGTGCTTCCCGATCACGGTATTTCCAAAGTAAAAACGCTATGTAGATAATGCCAATGAATACGACACTAAAAAACACCAGCAACAAAAAACTTGCTCCAAAAACTTCTGCTTGTCCGATAATATCTGCAAATTGATCCTGCATAGTCTTATTGTATCAATCCTAGCTTTTTTAGGTTGTACTTGCACCATTCAGCAAGCCATCTGATTGAGTTAGTAATATTTGCATGTAATCCTTCAGCAATTTGTACATCTGACAGAGGGAGCGTCGTTGCGTGTGCTGTAAACGGTGTTTGTGATCCGGCAACCTTTACACCAAGGTTTTTTACTGGAGGCGGAATAGACACCATTGTGGGTCTTACTTTTACACCAGCAGCAGTCACCTCTTTTGGAAGTTCCATTTCCTTCCCAATATCTCCCAGTGGTGATTCGGTGATCCTGACGGGTCCTTCTTGTTCCTTTGCAAACGAACCAACCTGTGGAGATACTGACGTTGGCTGAGTAGAACTATCCCTGGTACTAGGCAGGTTATTCATACGTTTTATCATATCACAATAACCGATGATCTACGCGTTGCCAGTTAGTTCACGTACGCAAACATCCGCGCTCGCGGCGTATGCACT
>Ga0172371_10009891_pt1 | contig 13029 bp, 8 predicted proteins | sample Lak12m_FD_114543 | JGI IMG/M metagenome (GOLD analysis project Ga0172371, IMG submission 114543) | Freshwater microbial communities from Kabuno Bay, South-Kivu, Congo - kab_022012_12m | ecosystem: Environmental > Aquatic > Freshwater > Lake | place: Democratic Republic of the Congo: South-Kivu... | reverse complement strand
GTTCGGCAATGGGAAAGCCTTTTATCATCCCGTATATATAGACAATCTCAACGACGGTTTCTATTCAGCCTGGGAAAGCGACAAAACTAATGCCGAAGCCTATATTATTGCAGATGAGGAATACTTTACCATCAGAGATCTGGTTAAAAAAATAGGTCAGTCTATGCAGTCAGAGATAAAATTTGTCAGGCTGCCTTTTATGCCCTTGTACATAGCTGCCTGTATTTTTGAAATTATATACAAACCTTTTAAAAAATCTCCGCCGCTGTTCCGAAGACGTGTTGACTGGTTCAGGCAGAACCGTGCTTTTAAAATCGACAAAGCCAGACAGGAACTGAGATATAAGCCTTTGATAGGAATTGAGGAAGGTTTAAAAAGAACTGCCCAGTGGTACAAGGAGAACAATTATCTTTAAAAACAATTTAATAACATACGATAGGAAAACGGATTATGTGCGGAATCTGCGGCTTTAACTGGAATGACGAAAAACTGATTAAAAAAATGACTTTTAAAATTAATCACCGGGGGCCCGATGCAAACGGAGTTAAAACTTTTTCGGATTTTTCGATGGGAAATGCCCGATTAAGTATCTTAGATCTTTCAGACAGGGGGAACCAGCCTATGTCAAGCAGGGGTGGAAAACTCTGGATCGTCTACAACGGGGAGGTCTATAATTTTCCGGAAATAAAAGAGGAGCTTCTCCTGAAAGGATATAAATTTGAGAGCCACACAGATACCGAGGTAGTTTTAAAAAGCTATGAGGAATTTGGGGTAAAATGTCTTGAGAAATTTAATGGTATGTTTGCAATAGCGATATGGGACGATGAAAAAAAAGAGCTCTTTCTTGCAAGGGACAGAATTGGAATCAAACCTCTATATTACTACTATAAAGATGGGAAACTTATCTTTGGTTCTGAAATTAAAAGTATTCTTGAAGCGGAATGCGTTAAGAAAGAAGTCAACCTGCAGTCCCTGTATTATTATCTGGGATACGAATTTGTGCCTGCCCCTGATACCATGTTCAGAAATATATATAAACTGAGACAGGGTCATTATGCTGTCTTTAAAAATGGCAATTTAAATATTGAAAAATACTGGGACCTAAAATTCACAAATGAAATTTCGGATGAGGAAGAAGCTGCTGACAGGATTTTTGCTGCTTTGGAAAAATCCGTAAAAAGGCGGCTTATAAGCGATGTACCTCTGGGGGTGTTTCTTTCAGGAGGACTCGATTCAAGCACCGTAACCGGTTTTGTTTCCAGATTATACAACAAAAAAGTACAAACATTTACAATAGGTTATAAGGACAAGACTTTTTCCGAGCTTCCATATGCCAAGATAGTTTCCGATTACTTTAATACTGAACCAAATATTCTTATGATAGATCCGGTCTCTCCTGAAGATATTGAGAAAAGCCTTTATTACCTTGATGAACCGATGACCGACCTGTCTACCATTCCTTTTTATCTTATAAGTTGCAAAGCAAGGGAAAAAGTTAAAGTCTGTCTCAGCGGTGAAGGCGGGGATGAGATGTTTATGGGTTACGACAGATTTAAGGCAGCAAGAATGAACCGCTATTATAATATTATCCCCTCTTTTATCAGAAGAAAGGTCCTGTCGCCCCTTATTTTAAAATTGCCTGACCAGCCGCAGAAAAAAGGCGCCATCAATATTCTTAAGCGTTTTATTGAAGGTACGCTCTACCCTGAAGATGCAGGTGCAATGAGGTGGCAATATTTTTTAAATCCTTCGATAGAGCAGAATATTTTCAAACAGTCAGTCAGGGATAATATTTCTTTTACTCCTTTTGATCCGATATATTTCTTCTCAAAGAATTGTAATTCCGCAAGCTCTGTTGATAAGGATATTTTTATAGACATAAAACTGACCATGGTTGACAGCGTCCTTATGAAAATCGATAAGATGAGTATGGCAACCTCTCTTGAGGTCCGGGTTCCGTTCCTGGATTATGAAATTGCAGAGCTTTGTGCCTCTATCCCGGCCAGCCTCAAACTCAAAGGAATGACAACCAAATATATTTTGAGGAAAACTTTAAAAAAATACAATTTCCTGCCGGATAGTATTATTTACAGAGGTAAGCAGGGTTACAGCCTTCCTGTCAAGAACTGGCTCAGGGAAGATTTAAAGCAATACATGGAAGATCTTTTCAAGAGCTCGCCTATTATTAAAGAAAATTTTGATAGTTCTTATATATTTAATCTTATAGAGGAGCATTCCCGGCTAAAACATAACCATAATCATATTCTATGGGCACTGGTAAACCTGGGTTTGTGGTATAAGAAGTTTTTTATGTAATAACAGCCGAAAGCTGGGACCAAATATTCAGACTTTAAGATAACCGGCATATAAATCTATGGCAGAAAAATTATAGCAGAAAAATTTATAAGAACTTGATTTTGGCAAAGGGTATAGTAATAAAAAATGTTAAAGAATACTGAAAAAATAAAAAAAATTTATCTAAATTACCGGCTATTGATATTCTCGATTCTTTCTTTTTCGATACCCTTTATCATTTATATTCTCACACTTCAAAAAAAACTTGTAGGTGGTGATACGACCTGGTATGCACTTCAACTGCCCGCAATGGAAGTGATGGTCCCAACCGGTTATCCTGCATTTTCAATTATAGGGAAACTTTTCTCAATGATACCTGTTGGCGAACTTGCCTACAGATTAAACTTTATATCAGCTATTTTTGGGGGCCTTACCATTCTTTTTCTTTTTCTTGCCATAAATAAATTTACAAAAAATTCGGTCATCAGCTTTGCGGGCTCACTGACCTTTGCGTTTCTGCTTGATTACTGGACAGTTGCAAACAGGCTTGAATTTGATACTATGAACAGCTTTTTTATAGCTATTATAATTTATTCAATGGTTTTATATACTGAAAATCCCGGAAGAAAAAACCTGTACTTTTTTGCTGCCGCTCTTGGGCTGAGTCTTACAAATCATCCAATAGCTTTTTTTATTATGCCTGCCTTTATTTTATATGTGGTACTTGTAAAACCAGGTATGTTTAAAAGTGCAAAATCAGTGCTGACCGGAATTTTATTCTTCTTAATGCCCCTGACATTATATGTATGGCTGCCCATAAGATCGCTGCAGGGTTACGGTCCGGTAACCTCCTTAAAAAATTTTATTTATTATATTACCGGTAAAGATGAAACCGGAAGGGTCCACGGGGGCAGCTTTGATCACTGGAGCATTAAAAGTTTTTCAGATGCAGGCAGCCAATTTATTAAAATAATTTACGCTAACCTTGGGCCAGTACTTCTAATAATTGCATTACTGGGACTTATTTATCTTTTCAGGAAAAACTGGAAATTAGCTATCTCATCAATATTCTTAATAATTCTCAATTTTACAATAACGGCACTCTATCTGGGCTGGACCCCGAATAATTACACGATAAATGTTATGATGATTCTGTCAATTTATTTATCACTGGGGTTTCTGCTTATATACGATAAAATTACCACTCTATTTGAGATAATTAAGCATAAAAGGATTTCAGGTCACGACAACGATCTTGAAAATAAAAACCGGCTCAAAAAAATAAACTTATTTAATTATATTATAGTTATTATAATATTTATTTCTTTCCTGGCTTCCCCGATTTTGCTTGCAGTTAAAAATTATGAGAGGGCCGATTTTTCAAAACCACTTGAGATCTATGCATTCTGGAATGAAATATTTGACAGGGTTGAAAATAATTCAATAATCTATGTATTTTCAGCATCTGCAAATATCGGGCTGTTTATAAATATTTATGAAAGACCTGAAAAAAACATAACATTTATTCAAAATAAGGATGAAAAATATAATGCAGAAAATGTTAAAAAAGACCTGGCGGAAGGCAGAAAAATATACTTTGTGGGAATAGAGGATAAACTGGTTACTCTCTTTAATGTGAAAAAAATAACCAGTTATTATTGGGAGCGGATGGGCGAGCAAATTATTCTGTATGATTATGAGGGCGAAAAAAAAGATATAAAAATAGTGCCTAACCTTGAAAAAAAAGATTTCAGTTTTGGTAAAAAACTGGAAATAGAATACAGGATAATCAATGATAATGATGCTGACCTTGAGATTACATCAATTGAAATGGCCCTTTCCGGCAATCTGAATTTTATAGGGGTAAATCAGGAAGGAACAATAGGCATCGATCCTTCCATGGTCGGGGGTAAATATATGTGGGTAAAATCATTTCCAATTAAGGCAAAAAGTGAAATCAATATAATTCTGATACTTCGGGCCATATCCCCGGGTAAAGCAGAAATTGATTTTAAGGTCACTTCGCAGGACTATTATTTTGGAGCAGAATTAGTAGAAATAAATATATCAGATTAAATATGTTTTAGGTTATTGTATGCTTCCAATGCAAAGGCTATACTTTCCGCCGTCAGTACCCAGGTTGTTTATCATGTCATTAGTATCACTACCCGGTGATATTTCTTTTAGTGGAACTCTTTACCGAAATTTTTAACTGGATGAGGATAAACCAAGAGAACATCCTTTACCATCCGAAGAAAAACACACATAGTAATAATAGGATTTAATACTTCTGATACCAGATGCATAAGAAATATCAGGAAGGTATATTACAGAAAAATTTTAAGTGATAAAATTACTATTTAAAAAAAAATCAGTAGCAGTATAATTCATTAAGATAGCGTTCTGTAAGATATCCTTTGGGGATAATTAACAGGCTGCATTCATTAGCATAGTATATCATAAAGGAACATTACAATATGAAAATAGGCATTATGCTCAGGCACATAAACGAATTGGGAGGAGTAGTAGTCTATACCAGAAATATTATTGAAAATCTTTTAAAGATCGACAGTGAAAATGATTATATCTTTATATACAGCGATCATTCTTTGATCGGTACCTATTCCAAAAATAAAAATGTCAAAGAGGTGATCGTAAATATAAAAAATAAACTGCTGTGGGATCAGGTCGGTGTTCCGAGATTAGTGAAAAAGGAAAAGATCGATATAATCTTTAATCCAAAGTTATCTATTCCTCTGTTTGCTTCCTGCAAAAAGATATTTGTCCTGCATGGATTGGAACAGTTTGCGCTTCCCAATGTATTTAAATGGTATGATCAATTATATTTCCGCATAATGACACCCCTGTATTGCCGCCGGGCAAATGCCATCATTGTTCCGACGGACAAAGGCAAAGAAGAATTGATAAAATACATTACCGTTGACAATAGAAAAATTGAAGTAATATATGACTCATGCCATAAAAGATTTAAGACCAAGAAAGATAAAGAGCGTATATTGCAGATAAAAAAGAAATATAACCTGCCTTCCGATTATATTTTCTTTATAGGTGGAATAACACCATTGAAAAATTTTTCAAATATCATCAAATCATTCAAAATGATAAAAAATAAAGTTTCAGTAAAATTAGTCATAGCCGGATTTAACAGATGGAAGTTTGCCAATGATATAAACCTTATAAAAAAGCTTAAATTACAAAATGATGTCATCAATCTGGGGTTTATACATAATGATGACCTTCCTTATATATACTATTCTGCAAAATGTCTTGTCTTCCCTTCCCTATATGAAGGTTTTGGCATTCCAATACTTGAGGCCCAGGCTTCCGAATGTCCCGTTATCTGTTCAAAAACCGGATGTTCCACAGAAGTCTCCGGCGGGGCATCAGTATCAGTCGATCCCTATAATTGCAGAGAAATAGCACAGTCAATATATGATATTTTAAATGATGAACATCTTAGAAGAAAACTCATAAAGGACGGGCTGGAAAATGTAAAAAAATTCGATTGGCAAAAAACCGCTGAAAAGACCCTACAATTGTTTAATAATTTATCCTGATATCATAGTTTTCTTAAATACATGAAAAATAAACTCAATAACATCATTCATAGTTTTCTTGGATTTCTAAAAGGCCGAAACCGCAGATTTGATTTTATCGTGCAAATATTGATCAGTATAGTCATTATAATCTTATTACTGCACTGGATAAACATTGGTGATATGTTATCCCTTCTTAAAAATGTAAATCTTTTATATCTGGCCCTTCTTCTGATCCTAATAAGCTTTGACAGGATATTTATGGCCTATAAATGGCATATGCTGCTTAAGGTCAAAGATGCGAGCATCCCTGTCTCAAGTGCCATAAAGTCCTATTATATCGGTACATTTATAGGTTTTTTCCTGCCTACTACAATCGGCGGAGATATAGTAAGGGTTTTAAAACTCCGCAGTGAAAGAAAGAAAGGAACCGATGTACTCTCTTCTGTAATACTGGAAAGGATGCTGGGATTTATAGCTTCTGCCATTCTGGCCCCAATCGCGGTTTTATTTTTGATATCTTACTTTGAACTGGATATATGGATTTTTTTAGTGATAGCAGGAATACTGCTATTTCTTTTTATTATATTAATGCTGATACCGTTTAATGAGTTTATTTTCCAGAAAATAAATAAGAATCAGAGACTGGCAAAAAGTTTTTTATTTAATAAATTTAAAAAGCTTTATCAGTCTTATGCAGAATATAAAAATCACAGGAGCCTTCTTGTATTATTTTTGATCTTATCCATTTTAGAACAGCTGATACCGGTAGTCGCAAATTACCTGGCCTGCCGTGCATTAAATCTTTCAATACCGTTTATATATTTTCTGCTTATAATCCCCCTGGTCCAGCTTATCTCAAGAATTCCTATTTCCTTTGAAGGATTAGGAGTCAACGAGGGACTTCTGGTATACTTTTTTGCTTTACTGGGTCTTTCGGGAACAGCCGCCTTTACCATAGGTCTTTTGGGCCATATTTCAATTATAATCACTGTACTGCCGGGTCTATACTTCTATATTAAAGATATCAGAACTTCATTCCGCCAGGGCAGGAACGAGAGCCGATAGATATTGAATATTTAGATATAAATATGTATAAAAATAGATGATAAATTAATATTTTAACTATTAAAAAATTTCAAAAGAAAATAAATGGCAACCTCGATCACGGCCAACCCCGCATAGGAGAGCATCATCAGGAAGAGTTTTCTTTTTCTCCGGGAAAAAATTGTCACTCTCAAGATCTCTATAATGATTATTCCCAAAACGAATATATGCAAAAACGTAAAGTATTTATTGGAAAATAATTTATGAAAAAATTCGGAAAAGGGATGCTTCTGGTACCAGGGTCTCATTTTAAGCTGATCGAAATAGCTTTTCCCAATCCTGAATATAGTATTCTCAGGATTTTCCAGAAAACTACCCAGGTTTATTCTGGACAGGTCATATCCATCGTTTATCTTCAGATCAAATTCCAGATAAGTGTAATCCTGCACCGAAAAACTGAAGCCATCTGAATAATCCCTGCTGGCGAGTGTAGCTGAAAAATCTATACTGTTTTCTCCGATACTGATAATATCATTTGCTTCTTCCCATTCTTTTAGTTTGTATGAAGTTATTGCACCATCTGTCGATAGGCGCCCGTCAAATTTTGCATCCTTCCGATCCACACTCCACTCTACAAATATATCGTTGTTTTCTTCCCATATATAATAACCATAGCTGGCACCGGGAACATAAAAAATACCACTGCATCCTGTAAGCAAAAGTATGCTCAACAGCAGCAGGGCGGTTATGATTATTATGATTTTAGAGATCCCCTTTTTCATATTTTCCTTAAAGCTTGTCACCGCCAGATCCGGTTTCCCTTAACTTCTTATTATCCTTATATATCAAATATACCATCCACATTGATACCCCTGTAAAAATGCTCCTGAAGATATTTACGAATTTGGCAGAATCATAGAAGCGTTCAATAATGGGGATGGGGCCGGTTAAGTTTATAAAGAATTTGTGGTCGATAGGAGCAAAGACGAAAGTTGTGATCAGGTTCCCCCAGTATATCAATATTACCATGAGCAAGGCAAATTGGATCCATTGATAGTATAGGAGTGATTTCCTTCTTACGGATGCGATCACAAGGAAAGGAACGGTCCAGAGCACATACTGAGGATGAAAATAACAGAGACTTATATAAGTAAGATATACTATTGCCCCGTAATTTATTAGCAGGTCAAAGCTCTTCTTCTTTATATGTAAAAAGCTCAAAATTATGACAATATATACCGCTGCAAAAATGAATATCCGGTCATGAGATATTAGCTCCAGTTTCGATGAAAAGAAATAATCGAAATGCTCGCTATTGAGCAGCGGCAGTATTATGCTTTTATCAAAATAAAAATGCATAAAAAGCTCTAACCCTGTAAGACCGAAAACCCCTATCAGCGATAATATAATATAGTCCCTTTTATTGCGCACAAGATAAAATATAAATAAGGGAAGGATAAGTATGGGGAAAAACCTCAGGGCTATGCCGAAAATCAGTACTACTATCGCCCAGTATTTTCTGTCTTTTTTTGCCAGCAGCAATGCTGCTAATGTTACCGCTATTGCAATAATATCATGCCTTGCAAATATATATAATACAAATATCACCAGTGGATTAAATATCCAGTATTTAAAGACTCGCAGTTTTTTCTCCGGTTCACCATCAAAAGCAAGCCGCAGGATCAAAAACATGCAGGCCATATCGAATATAAGATAGGGTAATTTAAAAAGGGTCAGTGCGGTAAATACATTATTATTGCTGATGAAACCAATCCATGATGTCCAGGTATCTTTTTCGAGTAGAACCGGAAATAATTGATTTATTGCAGGAAATATTAATCTTATAATAACCAGGTAGGCCGAATGGATGATATTTGTAAAGATCTGTATATTGTCAAATCCAAAATTACCGGTGTTAATTGTTTCCGCGGCCCTTTGATATGTCGACAAAAGATCCCTCTGAAAAAAGAAAGGTAAAAAACCCAACCTGATAAGCAGCCCTATTAGAAAGTATCTGTAAAGGCTCCTTAATGATTTTTTATCTTCGAAGACCTCTTTTGTAACAATTGAACTTCCGATTTTTTCAAAAAATCTTTTCATCTTCTGTATGAGTTGCCTGGCCCTTTTAGAATTGTTTCTTATTTTTTTCTCTTTGGAATGGTAAAATCAATAACGGTACATTTTTATCCTATATATTATTTCAGTTTTTTTATTTATATCAACTGTTTTTTTATGACCTGTTTTTTTATGACCGGTACCGGCGGCCATATTCTTATAAAATAAAAAAAAGTAATAAAAGACTGATTTCAATTAATAGTGTATTATATGATGAACCTCAAATTTTAAAAAATATTTTTTGAAGTTATGTGATTACATGTTTATAATTGTCCCATGTAAACTTTTATGGACCAAAAAATTTAAATGAGAACAATAACTATAATAATAATAATTTTGTTTGTGGCGGCAGTAGTTTTAATTGGAATTACGGCTTCTAAATATCTTTCACCGGGGGCAGCCGATCAGACTGAAGAAACGAACCAGGCAGATACAATCGTTGAAGAAGAACAGGACACAGCTATTACAGAAATACCGGAATCATCAATCGCCCAAGAGGTTCCTGCCGAAGAGTCTGACCAGGAAGAGACCCCTAAAGTAGAGATATATCTTGACGGAGACAAAAACAGCGGTATTTTCCTGGGTGAGGCAGTTTATGGGGTGACCTCCGAAGAAGCATCATCTATTTACGGACAGGACTTTTCAGAAACCGGCTATCTCCTGACCAGGGAAAACACAGAATATTCATTTGAGCCGGGGTCGGTCCATTATATTTATGTATATTTTTTGGTACCGGAAAATGAACCCACAAGTATAAGGGAAAAAATCATGATCCCCGGAAATGCCGGCATAGACGGGAACATCGGATTATCTGTTGATAACCCTTCTTATAATGAGATCATAACGGCGGATAAAATATCAAATATCAGAGTCTCGGGATGGTCGGTGGATTTTAATAGCCGTGACACCACAGGTATTGACAGAATTGAAATGTATTTGAACGGTCCAAAGGGATTCGGCAAATTCCTTGGGGAAGCAAATTACGGGACAGAAAGGCAGGATGTGGCCAATGCATATGGTAATTCTGCTTATACTAATTCCGGTTACTCCCTTTTCTTTGACGGAAGCGCCCTGGAAAATGGCAGTGAAAATACTATTTATATCTACTCTTTCTCGACTTCCGGAACTTATAACCTTGGGTTAACGGATATTATAATCGAAGGCGAAAGGGAAGAATCCGGTTCAATAATCTCAGTGGAAGCGGCTCTTAATGACCAATCTATCCAGGTCAGCGGATGGGCCATAAATAAGGCCTTCGTTCTGGAAGGACAGGTGAGGAACACGGAAATAGAATATTCAATAAAAAAAATAATTTATACTGCCGATCAAAACGGGAACGAAGAATTGTGCAGTATAAATCTGGACGGTTCCGGATTATTGCAGCTTACTGACCATCCGGGAAAGGATAATTATCCCTCAGTTTCTCCCGATGGTAAAAAAATAGCCTATACATCAGATATCAATGGTACATGGCAGATCATGGTCATGAACTGGGATGGTACCGGAAAGGTTCAACTTACCAATAATCCCTGGAGAAGCGGATATCCGACATGGTCGTTTGACGGAAGATTTATTTACTTTGAAGGTTACCCGGATGGTGATTGGGAGATATACAGAATAGACAGCGATGGAAGCAGTTTAAAGAGATTAACATTTAATCCAGGCATCGATGACTGGCATCCTGACGCTCATCCGTTCCAGTATAAGGTCATTTATGAATCCGGGTCCGTGGGAAATGAGGACCTCTATATAATGGATTATAATGGCGAAAATAATACAAAAATCTCTGAAATAGCTATGAGAAAAAGGGTTCCGGCAATGTCAATAGACGGGAAAATAATCGTTTTTATGGGTTATGAAGGCAATAACTCCGTTATATATAAAATGGATAACAGCGGAGGAACCGTACAAAAAATCAACGGTTCCCTTAATAGCTGCAGCCATCCCGACATATCCCCTGATAACAGATACATAACCTTTGATTCGCCTGACGGACAAGGGGACATATATATTTGCGGATCGGATGGTTCGGGCCTGGTCAGACTGACCAGCGCCCCAGGGAATGATTATGATCCTGCCTTTCTGTACCAGCAGCCTTAATTCATTTCGGACCGGCATTTTCTATATTTTCTGTATTACTGACTGATATATGCTTGTACCGCTGCTTCCTGGAAAAACTAAGATGGATGGATGAACCCAGGGCAAATCCGAGCCACAGGCCCCAGACAGCTTGTCTGGAAAAAAGATAGAAAGCAAGTTCGCTTAATTTTTCACTGGAACCAAAGAATTTATTTATAATAAAACTCGTGATTGTACCCCCTGATAATATAAGACAGAGAAACGGAAAGATCCCTATTATCAATAAATTGGTAAAATTAAAAAAGCTTTTCTCTATTTTTAATTTAAGTAAAAGCATTGCAATCATACCTATGCAAAATCCAACAATTAAGAGTGTGGCCGATTTAATGACATTTACCGCTGCCGGCGACAGGTTCCGGGACCCCAGAATTTCCAGTATCTTATCGAAATAGGAATAAATTAACACATAAATAACTGAATTGATAAAAGAAAATACTATTAAAAAAATCCTCAAGTTTATCCCATCCTTTATTATAAATTTATATTCACAACCTCTGGCCGATAGTACCCAGATATCTGGAGACATAACTAAAAACAGTGTGAGCCACGACCACGGCACCTTCCTCGGTATAATGCATTCCGTCGTACAGATATCCCGGATTTTGTGCCAAAGGGGTCACCACGTCTATGACCACTGCTCCGTTTCTTGCAGCGATCACTTTGATCGCTTCATTCTTATTGACATAATCAGCTTTTTCGGATCTATAAATAGGACCAATAAGGTTAACAAAAACTCTTGCACCAAGATTTTTTGCTTTGATTATCATTCCTTCCAAATTGGCCGTAAAACCCGATGCATTAGATCCGGCATCATTGGTCCCATAAGCAATTATGACTATATCCGGACTGTGTACCGATACTGAACTGTCAAATCTTGCATAACCATCCCGGGCCATCTCTCCGCCCTTTCCGCTGGCAATAGTATTGTAATCAGCATAAGGGTAATTAGCCTCCAGAAGGTGGTCAAACATCTGCACCCAGTCAGACATCTCTATCAGGGAATCCCCTATGGCCACGATAGTCACATTGGCAAATCCATTCACATTGAGGCTATTGGAGGGTAGCTCGACTTCGCCATTGCTGCTTTCAATTTTAAAATGAGTTGTTATGACCCCGCCCTTATTGGCCAGATCATAATTTACCTTCATATTAAAAGTCAATTCTTTTTCTTCTTCTATACCGATATCTTTTAAATCCCATATGAGTCCCCTAATGTCGTCGCTCCACCTGATCCCCTCTTTGTTTCCTGTCCCGCTGATATAAGTGGCTCCGGCCGGTATGGGGCATATAACACTATAGTTTTCCTCTTTCTTTTCACCGGTGTTTCTGACCACGATTTTTACACTTATGGTCTCACCCGGCCACAACCCCCCACCGTTTGTGTCGTAAACAGAAGTCTCAGATGCAGTCAGGTCGGAAAAAAGGCTTAACTTTTCCTCTACCGTCTTTTCTATAATATTTGATCCGTATTTTAAAGTACCTTTATTGGTTATAAGTTCCTCTCCATCAAGGTCTTCTTTTAACCTGACTTTAAATGAAAAAGTCTCAGGTTTATTTATTTCAATTTTATCCAGATCCCATATTATATGGCCACCCTTAAACTCGCCTGATCCTGTTATGGAACCTCCGACCAGATCAACATATACCGATAAATCACTTCTGAGCTCTACATTAGAAGCATCCATATCTCCTGTATTTTCAACCGTTAGTGAATACTTTATTATGTCACCTAATCTTAAAATATCACCATTTTCATCAGATGCTTTCAGATTAAAATTATTCAGGTCAGGACTGCTGTCAATAATATTTACCAGGCTTGTATTTATAACGTCATTAAAAATATCCTTACCTGCCTTATATTTAAATTTTACCTGGT
>Ga0172371_10009887_pt1 | contig 13033 bp, 13 predicted proteins | sample Lak12m_FD_114543 | JGI IMG/M metagenome (GOLD analysis project Ga0172371, IMG submission 114543) | Freshwater microbial communities from Kabuno Bay, South-Kivu, Congo - kab_022012_12m | ecosystem: Environmental > Aquatic > Freshwater > Lake | place: Democratic Republic of the Congo: South-Kivu... | reverse complement strand
GTGGCGTCCGTCAGCGCCCTCATCTGGGGCGAGAACCCGTAGAGGACGACCCTGCCCGCCTTCACCCTGGCCTCAACCATGGCCGCCTTACGGGCAAGGTGCCTCTCCCCTATGAGCCAGCCGCTCTGCATGACGTCCTCCTCAGGGTAGCTCACCACGACCCTGTAGTCCTCACCGCTGTGGACTGGCTTAACCGTGTACGCCTGGCTGCCCCTCAGCAGCACCAAGCCCCTCCCAGGCATCCCGTAGCCGAGGGGATGCCCGCCGTCGATGTTCACACGCAGCGTCGAACCCGGGCAGTGGAACTCCTTGGGGCCCAGGTCCTTCACCGCGTTCACGACGGGTATGCCAAGCTTCTCCGTGGCGAACTCGCAGCTCTCATTAAGGCACAGGAGCGTGCCCCCCCTCTCAACCCACTCCCTCACCTTCTTCACACCCTCATCTCCGATCCCCGTCCTGTACTCGGGGGGGAGCACGGGCGCCGTCACGGAGCCCTTGAACCGCTTCTCGTAGTACTCCTCAACCTTCTCGCCGGTGATGAGGGCCGGGGGGTCACTGGGAAGGACCAGCACGTCGTAGCCGTCCAGCCCCTCCCTGACCTCCTTGTCCCTGACAGTGGCGTAATCGAAGCCGAACTGCTCCAGTAGCCACCTTGTCCAGCCCTCGTCCGTGTTGCCGCCCCAGTAGCGCTGGTAAACGGCGACCCTGAGAGGCCTGACCGGCTTGTGCCCGAAGCCGGGCTCCCCGCCCAGCCCAATTAGCCTGAGGCCGGCCACCCTGGCCGCCTTGCCCAGAGCCCGGTCCTTGCCCTGAGGCGGGACGTAGAAGGAACCGGCGGGCAGCCTTACGCCCCCGGCCTCGATGCCCTCCGTGACCCTGTGAACCTGGACTCCGGCCCTGTGCAGGGCGTTGAGGGCCTTGAAGCTGTCGTTGATCCTGCCGTCGAAGACGTGGCCATGCTCCGACTTCTCCACCGATCCCCTCGGCTGCTCCACGGGCGCAGCGACGCTGAACCTGCCCTCCGGCATCTCAACGGCCTCGACGACCTTCACGCCCTTGAACTCGGCCATGGTCTGGGTCGCGAAGTCGTAGTTCATCATCGGCGCCCCGTCCGGCGTCCTGACCCACAGGCTGTCCCTGTAGACGGTCCTGCCTAGGAGGCTCACTATGAAGGGCCTGGCCGTCTGGCTGCAGAAAACCACGTGGGTGCCCCTCGGGTACACGGCCCCGCCCACCCTGAAGTCTGCCTCGGCCACGTGCACCTCGACGCTCAGGTCCTGGAGAGTCCTGAGGAGCCTGCGAGCAGTGTTGGGGTCGACCTGGTCCGGCGTGAACAGGTACGCGTAGGGCGGCTCCGACCTGCCCCTCTCAGCGGCCCTCCTCACCTTCGCCGCCATGTTCCTGAGGATCATCTCCCTGTTATTGGCCGCCACCTCAAGGGTGGCCAACGCCGCGGCCATCTGGCCCCTCAATATGTCGCCCAGGTGCCACCAGCCGCCCCTCCAGGGGTCGTTAAAATTCACTGAAGCCCTGTACTCGGGTCTGCCCCTGGGGTGGGGCTGCAGCTGGTGGTAGTGGACGTAGACCGGCGTTGCGCCTTTGACGCTCGCGGACTCCGTGAACATGCCGCATATGCCGAACCAAGGGAACACGAGGCTGAATCCCGGCATGAAGTCGGCGGGGAACACGGCGGCCTGCTCGACTCCGCTGATGCCCTCCGAGGCCATCCTGATGGCCATCTGGGCGCCGTAGTGCTTCTGCTCGGTCCAGACCAGGGGGTCCGCCACCTCGTTGAGCGGGTTGCTGTTGGGCGGTATGAAGAACCTTGACCCGTAGAAGCCCATCTGGTGATGATCGACATACGCCTGGGGGAACCACTCCCCCAGCAGCACCCTGCTCATGACCTGGGTCTCCACCTGGGTCAGGGTCAGGGCGTCCCTGTTGTTGTCGTGGCCCACGTACCTGTGGTACAGCCAGGGGAGGCCGCAGCCCTCGTACTCGGTGCCCAGGTTCTTCTCGTACCAGTCCACGGTCATGACCTGGCCGTCGGGGTTGGCGCACGGGAACAGGAGCAGCACCACGTTCTCCCTGATCCTCCGCGTCAGCTCGTCCTCCGCCGAAACCAGCCTGTACGCAAGATCCGAGGAGACCTGGGTCCCCCCAACCTCGCTGGCGTGTATGCTCATGGTCATGGCCACCACGGCCCTGCACCCTGACACGATCCTCTCCACCTCGGCCTCGGAGGCGCCGGCGGGGTGGCTGAGCCTCCAGCTCTCATCCCTTATCTGGCTCAGCCTGCCCAGGTTATCCGGACTACTGACGTAGGCCAGTATCAAGGGGTACCCCTCGGTGCTCCTGCCCACCTCCTCAACCCTAATCCTGTCGGAGGCCCCTGCGAGATGCTGGAAGTACTCCACGATCCTTTCCCAGCGGACCAGTTTCCTGTCCGTCCCCGGCTTGAAACCGTAGAACTCCTCGGGGGTCCTCAGCTTGGCACTCATGTTATCACAGCATCTCCGTCGCATCGTTATTTAAGGTAGGCAGCCAGGAACGCTGGGCTGGCTCGCACATCAGCCACTTGGCGGCTGCAGACTCTGCTCACGAGCCCCGCAACACGTATACAGGTTGCTCTAATCGGAGAACACTCGCCCCGCCCCACCGCCTCTAGTTTGCGCCGGACGTGCATTCTTATTTAAATAGTTTATATACCCGAAGTCCCCTAAATATAGGGAACGTTATGAAGTTTGTCCAGCTGAAGTCCGTCAGAGACATTGTCATGCTAGTCGCGTCCTCTCCGGCGTCCAACGTGGTTCAGCACATGGGGATAGGCGGCGGGCACCTCTACTTCGTCATCGGCGGCACATTGAGCGAGGTGTTCCTCTACTTCGTGAAGACGGCGGAACCCCTCCCCGACAGCTTCATAACCTACAACAGCTACACGGGTGAAATCGGGTTCAGCGACAAGGTGATGAGTGAGCCCAACGTGAGCACGTTCCCCGTGATAGAGATACAGAGCCAGGACCTCCTACCGGCTGAGGTGCTGGCTAAGGTGGTCAAACTTTAGAGAGTCGTCTGGAGTTGGATTGATCATGAGTAGCAAGAAAATTGATGAGTTAGAAGACGAGCAGGACGAGGAGTTCGACGAGGACGAGCTGCTGGACGAGGACCTTGAGGAAGAGAAGGAACAGGGCCCTAAGGAGCCCAGAGACCTCGCCATAAGCATAGAGAACGTCGTGGCCTCGGCGAGCCTCGACCAGAAGATAGACCTCCTCGCCATCATGAAGGTGTTCAGGAACGTGGAGTACAGGCCCAAGCAGTTCCCCGGCCTAGTGTTCAGGCTGAAGCGGCCCAAGACGGCCACCCTCATCTTCGGCTCGGGCAAGATGGTCTGCACCGGGGCCAAGAGCGAGAAGATGGCGCGCAGCGCCGTGAAGAAGGTGGTCAGGGAGCTCAAGAACAACGGCATCATAATCCTGGGCAAGCCCAAGATAGTGATCCAGAACATAGTCGCCTCGGCCAACCTACATGGCAAGATTGACCTGGAGACAGCCGCCGACATAATGGAGAACGTGATGTACGAGCCTGAGCAGTTCCCCGGCCTCATATACAGGATGGGGGAGCCCAAGGTGGTCATGCTCCTGTTCGCCTCGGGCAAGCTAGTCTGCACCGGAGCTAAGCACGAGGACATGGTCAGAGAGGCCGTTGAGAAGCTTCATGAGATACTCGAGGACTACGACCTCATCTACTACGAGTAGCGGGTGATGTGTTGCCCCAGAAGAACAGCGCCCTGGAGCAGAAGGCCCTCAAGCTGGTGTACAACGCCGGCGAGGCGGGCATACTGCAGAGCGAGCTATGGAAAGAGCTGGGCGTAAGCAGCCGCGAAGGCTCCAGGATGGCAAAGAAGTTCGAGGAGAAGGACAAGGTCATCAGGACCAAGGTCCTCAACGAGGGCAGGTGGACCTACAAGCTCTTCAGCAAGAAGGAACCCGTGACCCTCGACTCGGTGAAGGGATGCCCCTGCCTCATATGCGACGATGTGGACAAGTGCTTCCGAGGCGGCGCCCGCGACCCGGTCTTCTGCATGGCCCTGACTGCGTGGATCGACCCCAGGATAGAGACAGAGATCAACAAGTGAGCGCCAGGACATGGACGACGGCACTAAGGAGCTCATCAGGTACGGGGCCACTTTCCTAGCCCTGGTGGCCATCTTCTACGGGGGCACCTACGTTCTGAGGCAGGCCCTCGGCACCGAGAACCCCATGATGGTGGTCATCAGCCAGAGCATGCAACCCACATTGGGCGTCGGCGACTTCATCTTCATAGAGTCCATAGACGACTTCGACGAGGTGGTAGCCGCCCCCAGGCCCAACGGCGACATCCTGGTGTTCCTCAGACCTGGGTTCGAGGAAGAGTACATAGTGCACAGGGCCATAGGCGCGGTGGAGACGGACGACGGATGGGTCTACACGACGAAGGGTGACAACAACATGTTCCCGGACGGCGTCCCCGTCTCTCAGAGCCGCGTCGTCGGCAGGGTCATCAACAGGCTCCCCATCGTGGGCTACTTCAGCCTCTTCATAAAGACCATGAAGGGCTTCCTGCTAGTGGCCGCGTTCATGGTGACGGCCTTCTTCTACGAATACCTCCTACCCAAGGCGGGGGCCAAGCCAAGTGGGAGGATGAACCCGCTGGCGGCAGCCCCCTACGCGGTGGCCGTGCTGACTCTCATAACCATATACTTCAGGCCGGTGAACGTGCTGGCACTGGAGTGGGTCTCACTGGCCGCCTGGTACCTTGGATGCTTCACGCTGCCTCTGGCCGCAGTGGACGACGACATGGGGCTCATGATATGGCTCTACCACCTCGTCCTGGTGATGGTCCCCATAGCCTGCGACATGGTCTACTGGACGAGGGGCATAACGCCCAGCAACTGGTGTAGCTTCCACGGCAGCATCGTGCCGGTCTCGTGGCTACTCATCGAGGAGACACCCGTCTTCAACACAGCCTTTCTGGTCGTAGCCACCATACTGCTGCCTGGCTGCCTGGTCTTCCTGTTCAACATGTACGCCAAGAGGGCGGGCTGGGAGCCCTTCAAATCGATAAGCCGAAGGCTGGGCCCCAAGATTCCGGAAAACAGAGAAGAGTAAAAGTAGGGGAGAGATGGCGCTCGGGTCCTACTCGAGTATCATGATCGTGCTGTAGACAGCCGGTACCTGACGCTCGATGGTTAGGACTGCGCCTGCGGCTGGGCGTATCTCGATCCTGAACTCCTCGTAGGGGTGTGCGTAGACATCCTCCTGGGCAGCTTGCGCGGGGTCAACAGCCGTGTTGCTTAGAGCCGTGAAGTCTATGATTACCTTCCACTTCTCACCGGTCTCCAGCAGAGCGTCGCCGTCGCTATTGATGCCCTGCACCGTCATGATGGTGCCGTTGGTGACCGCCCCCGAGTAGAGCGTGCCGTGGCACCTCTGGTTAGTGTACGTGGCCACCAATCTGTCGTCGCTGAGGTCGACTGGCTCGTGCCCCTGGCTTAGCTTGATGTAGAACGTCAGCTTGATGAGGTCGATGCCCGACTGGGCTCCGGACACGTCCTGGAACTGGCCCACCATGCCGCTGTCGACCAGGACAGCTGAACTCGCCTCGGCCATTCCTGAGCTGATCACCGACTGAGCCTTCTCGGCCGTCAGGAAGCCCATGTTCAGTACCACGAAGGCGAATGCAGCAGCCGTTATGACGAATGCGACAAGGATGATCGCAGTCTCAAGGCCTGTCATCGCGCGTCTCTTACTCACAATGTTCATGTTTTCTCTTTACCTCCTTCCCCCCTCTGGGGGTGACTGGCGAGAAGGTCACGAACCAGATATATAGCAAAATGTCTGAAGGGCTCAGGTACCTACAATGGACGCATACAGGAGCCAGAGACAGGGACGCGGAGTAAACTATAAAGGGCAAAGGGCGTGTTTTACCCTGAAACACTTTGAACGTCAGAGTAGTGTCATACGGGATCGGTGTCATCGGCCGCAAGCTCGCTGAGCACCTCCTCACCAAGGAGGGCGTCGAGATCGTGGGCGCCATCGACATCAACCCCGAGATCGTGGGCAAGGACCTCGGCGAGGTCCTGGGCAAGAAGAAGCTGGGCGTCAAGATCAGCAGCGACGCCGACAAGGTGCTCAACGAGACGAAGCCGGACATCGTCTGCCACACCACCATGAGCTACCTGAGGCAGACCTACGACCAGTTCGCCCAGATAATCAAGAGCGGCGTCGACGTAATCAGCACCTGCGAGGAGCTGGGATACCCGTACGCCACCAAGGAGGGCACGGAGTACGCGAAGAAGCTGGACGAGCTGGCCAAGAAGCACAAGGTCACCCTCCTAGGGACCGGCATCAACCCAGGCTTCCTCATGGACACGCTGCCCACCTTCCTGACGGGCCCCTGCGAGCAGGTGGAGACCATCTACGTCACCAGGCAGATGGACGCCGCGACGCGCCGTATACCCTTCCAGAAGAAGATAGGGGCAGGAATGACGGTGAAGGAGTTCAGGGACGCCATAGGCAGCGGCAAGATCACAGGCCACGTTGGGCTGGAGCAGAGCATCCAGATGATAGCGGATACCCTGGGCTGGAAGCTGGAAGCCATCAAGGTAGACGCGCCAGAGCCAGTGGTCTTGGAGAAGGACGTAGCCAGCGACGCCATCAAGGTACCCAAGGGCAGGAACGCGGGCTCCAAACAGATGGCATACGGCGTGGTCGGCCGCAAGACGAAGATAACCATGGACTTCAAGGCGTACATCGGCGCACCAGAGGAATACGACAGCGTGGACATCGAGGGGGTCCCGCCCATCCACCAGAAGATCAGCCCCTGCGTCCACGGAGACCACGGCACCATAGCCATGACCACCAACATGATACCACACGTCATCAACGCCGAGCCTGGCCTCAAGACCATGGCCGACCTGCCCATCCCCCATGCGACCCCGGCCCACTTCGGGAAGTACATAAAGTAGCTTCCCAAACTTTTTTTTTTAAAAAAATTATTGTTTCCTTAGAGTCTTCCCAGCAAGGGCTCCTGTGTACCTGCCCCCATTTATTGTCAGCTTGCCGTTTACGACCACATGCTCGATGCCAGTGGGGAACCGGTGGGGATCCTTGTAGGTGGACACCTCAGCAACGGTGGCTGGGTTGAACACGACGACGTCGGCCCACATCCCCGGCCTGAGGAGCCCCCTGTCGAGCAGGCCGAACCTCTGGGCAGGGAAGCTAGTCATCTTGCGAACGGCCTCCTCGAGGCGTAGGGTCCCCTCCTCCCTGACGTAGGTTCCCAGTATCCTAGGGTAGGTGCCGTAATGCCTAGGGTGGGGCTTACCCTTCCTAAAGGGGCCCTCCACAGCGCAGCAGCCGGCGTCGGTGCCCACCATGTGGAGCGGGCTCTGCATTATCCTCTTCACGTCGCCCTCGTCGCCGTAGAAGATGACCATGCCCGCCGCGCCCTCCTCCTCTAAGAGCAGCTGGTAAAGGGCCGTGAACTCGTCAGGGGCCCCCCGGTGTGCCTTCACCTCGACCATGTTCATGCCCTCCACGGGCCTGTTCGCGTCTGTCTTCACCGATGTGACGTACACTTTCTCCCAGCCAAGCTCGCCGGCGAAGTTCTCCCACCCTGGCAGGCCCTTGTCTATCTCGCGGCGCATTTTCTCCCTGAGCTTGGGGTCCCTGAGCCGCTCCAGTGCGGCCTCGTTGCCGCCGTCGTGGACCCAGGGAGGCAGCAGGGTCATGAGGCTCGTGGAGCCAGCCTTGTAGGGGTACTGGTCCACGGTCACGTCGACGCCCCTCGCCCTGGCCTCCTCGAACATCCTCAGGGTCTCCACGCTCTGGCCCCAGATGCTCCTGCTGGCTATCTTGTGGTGGCTTACCTGGACCGGGAGGCCCGCCTTCTCCCCTATCTCGATGGCCTCAGAAAGGGCCTTCATGAGGGTCCTCCCCTCTCCCCTGATGTGGCTGTCGTAGACGCCGCCGTACCGTGCGGCCACCTTGGCGAGCTCGATGATCTCGGGAGTCTTGGCGTAGATCCCAGGCGGGTAGATGAGGCCGGTGCTGAGCCCGTAGGCACCCGCCTCCATAGCTTCGGCCGTCAGCTCCCTCATCGTCTCCAGCTCTGCGGCGGTGGGGTCCCTGGCCTCCAGGCCCATCCCGGCGGCCCTGATGGCGCCGTGGCCCACCATGTGGCCGATGTTGGCTCCGAGGCCGTTCTTCTCCTCTTCCCTGAGATACTCGTCGAAGGTGCTCCACGTGAGCTCAAGCGTGTAGCCCTCAGGCAGCTGTGCGTCCACCTGCTTCTGTGCCTGGGCCCTACTCCTCTCGCTGAGCGGTGCTGGCGTGGAGCCGCACTGCCCGGCCATGACTGTGGTTATTCCCTGGTGGGTGACGTTCTCCATCTCCCTGTAGACGAGGGTGTTGTGGTCGGCGTGGCTGTGGGCGTCTATGAAGCCCGGGCAGACCACTAGGCCGGAGGCGTCAACTGTCGCCCTGGCGTCGTCGTCTATACGCCTTGCTATACGGGCGATCTTGCCCCTGCGGACGGCCAGGTCCCCCCAATACCATGGGTTCCCAGCGCCGTCAACTATCCTGCCGTTCCTGATTAGAATGTCGTATGCCATGAAGGAGATACGGTTTGGGTGCCGTTATAACGTTTCTCAGGAGGCCCTGTCCCAGACGTGCCGGATGTTGAGGCACTTGTTGGTGGCGGCCTGGACCGCGTTCATCAATGCTGTCCTGAGCTTCCCGTCCTCGATCTCGTATATACCCTCTATTGTGGTGCCACCCGGCGTGGTGACCATCTCCTCTATCTCCGATGGGACCTTGACGCCGTCCACGATCATCTTGGCGGTCCCGAGGACCGACTGGGCGGCCGCCAACTTGGAGAGGCTCCTGGGTAATCCGACCCTCAGCCCCGCGTATGTGAGGGCGTCTATGACTATGGCTATGTAGGCGGGTCCGCTTCCGCTGAGGCCTGTGACGGGGTCCATGTACTTCTCCTCGACCTCCATGCAGGTCCCCATGGTACCGAGGAGCTCCTCGACGACGGCCTTATCCTGCAGCGTCGTGGTGGCCCCCATGCTATAAGCCGTGAAGCTCTCGCCCACGATGGCGGCCACGTTGGGCATGGTACGGACGTACCTCCCTAGGGGCGCCGTGGACTCGTAGAACTCCAGAGGGACGATTGCGGCCGTGGAAACCACCAGCTTGTCGCTGACCTCATCCCTGATCTCCGTGAGAACCTTCTCGATGTCCCCCGGCTTGACACAGATAAACACCACCTCGGCCTCCTGGCACGCGGCGGGGTTGCTGTCGCTTATATTGACTCCCAGGTTGGCCAGAGGTATCAGTGACTCAATGTTCCTCCGGGTAGCGTAAACCTTCTCCACCTTCCCCGACTGGATGAGGCACTTGGCTATGGCGCCGCCTATGACGCCGGCCCCTATCACCGCCACGCTACTGACCATGTATGCACCGCCTTACCCCTTGATGCAGCGCCACGTAATTAAACATTTCAAGCCGACAGGACGCAGCCCCGCCGATGACACACTCCCCTAGGTGAGTTGGAAAGCTTTTATCGGCGAGGCTAGAATTCTTGGTCTGAGCTGTATGCCCGACTTCGACGTTGAATCATTCATCGACAGGCAGGTTGAGGCCGTGAGGAATGCCCTGGAAGGGGAGAGGGCCCTCGTGGCTGTCTCTGGCGGCGTGGACAGCGCCGTCTCCGCCATCATCACCCACAGGGCCATAGGCGGCAACCTGGCCTGCGTGTTCATTGACGACAACTTCATGCGCCTCGGCGAGGGGGAGCAGGTGAAGGCGATGTTGGGTGGGGAGCCCATACACCTACCTGTGCGGATTCTGAACGAGAGGAGGAGGTTCATGGACGCCCTCAGGGGCCTCGGTGACGCCGAGGAGAAGCGTAAGGCTTTCAGGGCCACCTTCTACCAGACCCTCAGCGACGCGGCGAAGAGGGAAGGCGCCAGGTACCTCGTCCAGGGCACCATAAAGGCGGACATAGACGAGACGGCCGCCGGGATAAAGACCCAGCACAACATCCTTGAGCAGATAGGAATCGACCCCGTGGAGAGGTTCGGATTCAAGGTCATAGAGCCTGTGAAGAGCCTCTACAAGTACCAGGTTAGGGAAGTAGCCAGGGCCCTTGGGGCTCCCCCGGAGCTGGCCGAGAGGCAGCCCTTTCCCGGACCGGGGCTCAGCATAAGGGTCGTGGGTGAAATCACGGTAGAGAAGCTGGACGCGCTGAAGAAAGCGACATCCATCGTGGAGGAGAGCCTTGGACCCCTCGGCCCGAGCCAGTTCCTCTGCGCGGTGTTCAGCGGCCGGTCACCAAAGCGTTTGAAAGCTGTGGAGAAGACTGCAGCCGAGGTGGCAGGACTGAGCCCCAAGCAGGTGCAGGCAGAGCTCCTCAACGAGAAGGCTACAGGCATGTTGGACGGGAAGAGGACCTATGGATCAGTGGTGACCCTGGCCCTCAGGGACAGCGGCGGAGGAGTCGCTGAGCCGAACTATGACGACCTTACAGATGTGCTCGCGCGCCTCAAGGACGTACACCCTGGGTCGACCAGGCTCCTCCTCATGGTGGCTGAGAGGCCAGGGGAAGGCTACGCTGTCTCCATGAGAGCCGTGAAGACCAGGGACTTTCTCACGGCTGAAGCCGTCAGGCTACCCTGGGCGACGCTTAGAGAGGCCGCTGAGAAGGTGATCGACTCATGCCCGAGCGTCTCAAGCGTCTACTACGACATCACCCCGAAGCCGCCTGCCACTGTGGAGTACGAGTAAAAAATGGTTAAAACCTAATCCATCTTCAAATCACCAACCCACAACCTTGCTGTCAGTGGAAGGTGAATGTATTGATTAATGCTCTGTGGAGGCTTAGGCCAGTAAAGGTGAGGGAATCACGTCCTGGTTCCAACGAGCAGGAGAACTGTCCTCCTGTCCCCTGTGTTAAAGAATCCGTGCGGGACCCCCACGGGCAGGAATATGGCGTCCCCAGCCTTCACGGGACTCCGCTCGTCCCCCACCTGCACGGTGCCCCCGCCCCTGAGGACGAAGTACACCTGCTCGGCATCCCTGTGGGTGTGCATGTTGTTCGTCTCCCCGGGCTCAAGGGTGATCCTGGCGAAGTGGCGGAAGCTCTTCATGGGCTCAGGCTTCTTCGCATTGAAAACCTTGCCGCTCTCGTCCTCCTGCCAGAATATCTGGTAGAGGGCGGCCGCTCCATGCGCGTCTACGAGGGGCTTCTTCCCGATGGATGTGATCCTTTTAACGTGCATACAGCTGAAGAAAGCCGTAGATATGTATAAGCTCTGGGTAGGGTGAGTCGAGAAAAGGGACTACTTCTTTATGCCCAACTCCTTGAAGTGGGCCTCCACGCCCCTCCTCATGTAGATCAGGTCATTGCCCAGAGTGACCATGTTGTAGCCCTTCTCGATCCTGGCCTTGATGGTGCTGCCCGAGGCCTCGTGGATGCCTGTCGCAAGGCCGGCCGCTCTGGTGGCGTCGTAGACCCTGTCTATGGCTTTCTGGACGTCGGGGTGGCTCTGGTTGCCCAGATGGCCGTAGCTGGCTGAGAGGTCGGCCGGGCCGATGTAGGGCACGTCGACGCCCTCCACGCTACAGATGTCCTCGATGTTCTTGACGGCCTCCTTGGTCTCTATCTGAACTATAACCAGTGTCTCTTTGTCCGCGGTCTTCAGGTAGTCCGGGTCGAACATGGATGCCCTCCTGGGGCCGCAGCCTCTAAGGCCCTTAGGCGCGTACCTCGTCGCCTTGACGGCCGCCTCGGCCTCCTTCTTGTTGTTGACCCATGGGACCAGGACGCCGTAGGCTCCTATGTCCAGCGCCCTCTTTATCTGTACGAGGTCGTTCCACCACACCCTGACGATGGGCGTCGTCTTGCTGCCCGGCCTCATGGACTGCATGAGGGTCTGGGCCGTGAGTATGTCCAGCGGAGCGTGCTCCGTATCGATGACGAAGTAGTCGAATCCCATGGTGCTCATCATCTCCGAGGCCATGGGGCTCTCTACGGTTATCCAGGTGCCGTACGTCTGCTCACCGGCCTTGAGCCTCCTCTTGAGCTCGTTCTTCATCTATAAACTCACCTTTACTGATTCACATATGACGGGCGAAGCCCGTATATAGGATTTCTCAGGGTGCTACCTGAGCCCCTCAACCACGTCTATGACGCCCTGAACCCAGCGGAGGTAACTGTTAAGGCAGGCTCTAAGGGCCGAGGTGTCGCTGGAGACGGCCGTGATGGATAGGCCCCCCGGGGTCCTTCTGAGCTCGGCGCTGGACCGTTCCGACGAGGGCGTCTCCGTCTCGGGGGTTAATGCGTCTAGTATGGCGTCGACTGCGTCGTCCGGAATGATAAGCCTCACATCGGCACGGCAGACGCGCACAAGCGACATAAAGATCAAAAAGGGTGGGTGAGTAGATTAGTTCTGGCTGCGGACGCGCTGTGCTGCCTCGCCCAGCTTCGTCGACGGCGTGTATGCGCCACCCGCGAACCTGTAGCCGCACTTCCTACAGGTCCAGAGGCCGACGCTGACGCGCTTCACTGAGGGGCTGGCGCAACTGGGGCACTTGTGGGTCGCATTCATGGTGTTCATGACGCGTGCGTAGCGCTTACGGAGGGTGGCCCCTCCCCTCGTCCCTAGACCTATGTCCTTTTTCTTCTTCTTCGCCATTACTAGCTCGCCATTACCTTAGCCCTTATCTCAGCCGCCTTCTCAGACGCGATATTTATGCATTTCCTTATCTCGTCCACGGTGAAGCCCACGGGTCCGATCTTCTGGATGGCGTTGACCCTGTTGTTCTCGTCCAGGGTTATCGTTAAACGGCCGTCCATAACCTCCTCCTCGTCCGCGGTGGCGTCCACTATAAACTCTCCACCTATCTTGGCTACGGTGCCGGCTACGGGGCGGGCTCTCAGCTCCCGCCTCTTCTTCTTCTCGGCGGATGTGACCTCGCCCTTCGCC
>Ga0172371_10009884_pt1 | contig 13035 bp, 14 predicted proteins | sample Lak12m_FD_114543 | JGI IMG/M metagenome (GOLD analysis project Ga0172371, IMG submission 114543) | Freshwater microbial communities from Kabuno Bay, South-Kivu, Congo - kab_022012_12m | ecosystem: Environmental > Aquatic > Freshwater > Lake | place: Democratic Republic of the Congo: South-Kivu... | reverse complement strand
TGGGGCTGCGACGGCAACGGCCTGCGGACGAGGGGCTGCGGCTGCTTGCGGACGGGGGGCAGCAACAGCGACAGCCTGCGGACGAGGGGCTGCGGCCGCGACAGCTTGCAGACGAGGGGCTGCGACGGCAACGGCCTGCGGACGAGGGGCTGCGGCTGCTTGCGGACGAGGGGCTGCGGCTGCCTGAGAACGACGAATTTCAGGGACACTGTTGTCAAGCCAGTTGTCGAATTCGTCATCCTCAAACCCGTATACTTTGCCGGCCACCATTGTGGCATTCGGCAGCGGTGTTTGCTTGAATGGCTGTATCGGCGTAGTTGAAAGAACTTGTTTCGACCCTGGGATATGTTCTTCGGCAAGCAACTGGTCAATATCGTCTTCCTTCGTATACTGCTTCCCGCCAAACGCAAAATTCCCGTTTCCGATGTCGAATCCCTGCTTCTTTACCGTAACAATGCTTCTCATTCTTTCACCTCCAACACCAGTACTCTACTGCACAGAAACGCAATCGTCAATGAAAACAGGGGATGTCGGGCATATTTCAGTACCTTGACATCCTGTACTTACCTTGCCGATGTGCTGCACAAGCGAATACGTCGTCGTGAAAATCGGAATACCTGACCGTTTGCATACTTTACGGATGCAGATATCGATTCCGGTATGCGAACCAAAGTACTTCAATCGTTCTTCCCATACCAGATCCCGTATTCGCTGCAACGACTGACCGGCATAGTAGATAAAGACGGTGCCGAAAGGAGTCGTTTCCGGTTGCACAACAGGAATGCTCAAATCTGTTTTGTATGCCGAAAACAATGTCAAGAGATAGTCAGGCACTGAAAGAACAGAAATCGCCTTCTGGAAAACATCCCACCACCCTTTGCTGAATTGTACATCGTCTTCGCAAATGCAAACAGGTTCATCGTAATTCAACATCGTCCTGTAGTAATTATATGCCATCTTATCGGCAACGTGCTTGAAAGTACCAATCAAGCGCAATTCGCTGGCATCCAACGGAACTCTCCAATATTCCGGTGCGGCAGCAATCGGCTCTGCATCCCCTGGAAACAATGTCACTCTCGAAAACCCATTTTTTGCAGAACTGCAAAGGGAAGATAGCGTGTCGGACAAATATGGAGGATTTCGTTGTACTGTCAAAATTGCGAGTTTCATTCGATGTCAGTCCTTGGAACGTGTCCATCCGGAAATCGGTAAAGCGACTGTTTCAGTACGGTCGTCTCTCTCAAATTCCCACAAACCGCTTCCGATGTATTTGGGGAATTGAGGAGGATCGGTACTATGAATAGCGTGTGTGGGCGCCAAAGAAGCTTTTGGCGTGCCGTTTTCAAGTAGAAGTCGCAGATTGGGTTCTGTTCCGAATTCTTTGTACTCAATGTGAATGTCGTTACCATAAAACCCGAAAAACAACGTCGCAATACCATTTTCCAAACGAGTTGTATACGATAGATACCGTGGATTGCCGGTACGATATGCCTCATGTGCTCTTGTAAATACATCTTGAATTGTGTACGTCATTCTACGACCTCATGACAACGACTTTCTCAATCGTTCGACCTGTCCATGTTCGCCATTCGCCAAGTGAACTCATTCGCCAACCAAACGCTTTTTTCCTTGGAATACACTTCAAAATTGCAATGTCTGACCGTTTTACATCTATCAAATCGGAAGCTTCTGTGCCGAAGAAAAGTGGGTCTACTGGTCCTCCGCTTGATTCACGAGCTGACAACCATCTCTTTACGAATTCAAATTCTTTCTCTTTGCGTTCTTTTGCCGTAGATTTACGAACATATCCAGAGTAAAGGCGTTCATCGCGCCCTTGCCAGCCTTTACCATAAGGCCACGCACCGACTGGTATTTTACTTTCGCCAACAGCAAAAGATTGAATGACCGTCTCTTCAATGTACTGCAAAATCCAGTCAATGAAGAACGTACTACGAATTGGGATGTCATTGCTGTAAAAGCGCTGTAGCTGAGATTCGTATTTTCGTTTGGCTCCTTTTCCTGTACTCGCATCAATTATTAAATCAACAACAGTTACTCTGTTTTGTAGAACATCTACTGCGATACGGAAAGCATCGGCAATATCTTGTGCAATTTTAAGGTTAGTCGTAAACGAAATTGTATTCGACTCTCCACCGCCCAAACCCATCTTTACTATTGCTAATTCATCCCTTGTCTTCAAACCTTGACGAAGAACCTTGGACTTGTTAGTTGTAACATGGTACAAAACAGAAGGAAGTTGCTCTAGTTTATTTCGTTCAAGCGTATATGCCAACCTGGGGAGAAGCGATTTTGCTGTTTGAACTCCCATTTTACCGATTGCGACACGATTTAAAATGGCTTGTACATACTTTTTCTTGCGAATGTAATCATGATCGTTCACCCCCCTTCGGATTGCGACTCTCCACAATGGTGCAGATTCCAGGTTCACTTTACAGCCTCAATCCTTTTGAATTGTGTGTGCCATACTTGATAGTACTCGTTTCATTTTTTGTTTCCATGGTGCTGGCAATGTACCCATAACGGCATGTGAATACAAATCGGCAAACATTTCATGTTGTTTACTGGACTCAGACAGGTTCTTGGGATGCAATACGTAAAACTTCTTCCAAAACATCTTTCTAAAAAGATCAAAGTAACGTGAACCACATTCGGTTTCAGTTGCTTTACGTGAAGTCTGAAGAAAATATTTATACATATCGTCCCAAAGCGGGAATGAAAATCTGTCACGAAGTATGTGGCCCAACTCGTGAAGCTCAACGTACAATCGACTAGACCAAGCATGGAACTTGCCGCAGCGTTCGTGGTGCATAGTCCCACTAACTGAAGACATCATAATCAGATATCCATTTGTTCCCGTATCTCTAAATGCCTCTGAAATCGAATACTTGCTACCATCAAACTTCCACGTTATCCCGTTATATAGACCATATTTTCTCAGTTCGGCTATCGTCGCCCTCTCTGGAGTGTAATTAGGAAGCAACAGAAGAAACAAATCGTGGTTAGTAATTTTACGCAACAGAAATCCTCTCAATTTTTGTGCCGACAATAGCACTGCAATCCCAAATTGCCATCTGGGCCTCATTACTGAAACTGCTTTTGACAAATGCTCCACTGATGCCGATATATTTCAAATAGTCTATGATGATTGTTGGAACGTAGTGCGCAGAACGCATTTCGGCGAATTTGCCGGAAATCTGCATCCGAACAGTTGTCGGAGACTTTGAACGTATGTTCAAACCTGCTTTCTTTAGATGATCTTCTTGCCAGAAGCGAATGTTGTACGGTTGATCTGAAAGCCGCAGAAGAACTGTTGGTGGCAGTTTTTGTGTAGCAACATATTTCACGTCTTGAACGGCGTATTCATATTCTGATTGAGAAATATAATGTGTGCGTCTTTCTTCGGCAAGTTGTTTTAGGATATACAAACACAACGCCAGAAGTTCACTTTTCGAGAGTGCGCCAAGAAAATCCCACTTGCCGCGGAATCTGCAAACCCAAATTTGTGGAATCGCAGAAACATATATGCCGGGACCGAAGTCGGTATCTCTGTCTATTTTAGTGCAGTTTCCAAGACGTATCTGTTCGATCACGTTTTCGGGGTTATCGGTAACATGCCATGCTATGACTTCGCAATCGTCCGTAACATGTGCTGCATTCCCGAAGGCATTTGTATTGCAAGAACTAGTATCAACGATTCTTGCAACATATTCGGTTATATTTGTCATCTTTGTTCTTGAACCAGAAAAATACGACGCCATTTGTCTTTCATGAACTCGGCAAACTTACTGCGATCCCATATCCCACGAGACCCGTAAGCAAACTCAGGGAACCAATCCGAATACGGTATCGCCAGCCCCTTTTTGTCCTTTTCGTCCACAATGCTCTTGTGGATTTTCAGACGACGGGCGACATCACGAAGAATGTGCTTGCTTTCTTCCGACGTTACCTTGAACGACTCGGGCAACTGGAATGCAAGTTCGATCAATCGGTAATCCAGAAACGGAGCTCGGTTTTCCATGCCGAACATACCGGCCATTCGGTCTGGCATTCTAAGCAAAACCTGCATCGTTGTCTTGAATTCGATACGGCAAGCGTTTTCGACTAGTGACTTTCCTTCTACCGCATACTGTTTAACAATTTCTTTCGCGTGGTCAATGTTGGGACCGCGACAAATCAGTTTGGCCAATATATCAGCATGTTTCCCTATCAAGAATTCAGTTGTAGGCTTGTACTTGCGAAGCGATGGGTCGGCAAACATCTTGTCCAGCCAATACAAAATGCGATATCTGTTATACCCGCCGAACAACTCGTCTGCACCTTCACCACTCAAAAGGATTCTGTGCCCGTGCAAGTGCATTTGCCGTATTAGGAAATAATCGCAAATCGAAGTCCATGTTGCCGGGGTATCAAGGTAGTATAGCACTTTCGGAAGCGCGTCTTGAAAATCATCCTTTGTAAAGGTAACGCTATGGAGAACAGCACCGCAAGTGCATTTTTCGGCTTGTGGTGCATTCTGTATCTGCGGAAATGTTATAACGTAGCAAGTCGGACATCGAACAATGCTTTGCACAATGGCCGAATCCAATCCCCCTGAAAGAGCCACGGCATATGACTCAGAGGGCATCCGTATTCGACAAGCATCCCGAACAAGCTCGTCCAAGTACTCAAGCACATCTTCATATTTCATATCCAAAGAGTCGGTCGGAAGATCCCACCACTGACTGACTTTGTGTTTTCTGGATTCACAATCAACGTAAATATAGTGACCAGGCAAGAGAGCAAACACATTTTTGAACGGGGTATTGGAAAGACAGTCGTACTCAAACACTGATTCTTCTGGACATTCCGTCTCTTCCAACTCAATCGGAAGTGCTTTGATTTCAGAAGCGAATGCGATTCCAGAATTCGTAATCGTATAGTAAAGCGGTTTTTCTCCTGCACGATCCCTTACGGCAAACACTTCATTCGACCATTTATCATACAACACAAATGCAAACATCCCATTCAAGTAATGCAGCGAGTTGGGACCATATCTCCTCCACATCTTTGCTATGACTTCGGCATCGCATTCCGTTTCCCATTCTGAACTTGGCAATCTTTTTCTCAGTTCATCGCAATTGTAGATTTCACCGTTGTACGCCAATGAAATGCCGATGTCGTGATAACAAAATGGAACATGAATATCTGAAGCATCTTGAATCGAAAGACGAGCCATATGCAATTGAACGCCGGGAAACGAAACAGAACCTATTGCGTCCGGTCCTCGATGCAATATCTTATTGATTCCATGTGTGTCTGCGTGTTGTCCTACGATTCCTAAAATTCCGCACATTCGGAATCCCGCCATTACTACCAAGGATACCGAATACCGTACTTTCACTAAGATTGCAAGTGGAATTCGTACACCGTTCCGCCAACATGAAAAACCGTGTAGTCATTGTCGATAAATTGCTGTACGACTTCATGCGGATCAGAACGATGAATGCCCCAAGTTCTAGCGTCCAAAATTATAGAGGGAGCAAGGACTGCGGAAGAAAGCTGGTTGGCCACAAGCCAATCTGACCACCCCGTATTCACCATGTTTTGGCAAACGATCAAGTCGTAGCGGCAGGTGCAGGCTGTTGGGTAGAAGCCGTGGACGAAAGACAACTTGCCGGCCACTACAGGCACGTGCTTTTGCAGAAACTGTGCTCCGTCAAATCTCCATTGCGCTCCTTCAACCCCTGTAACATCATAGCCGTTTTGCGCCAGAAGAATTGAGAGCTGCCCATACCCGCAACCAGGTTCACAAATCTTGGTTCCAGACCCATACTTGTTTTTCACATACTCCAGTACTGCAAAGTCTTGTAACGTGTAGACCGAGTTGTTTACGACTTTGCTTCTGTAGTAAGAGTCTGTAACCCACAGGTCGCTCCGCACATCAAACCACTTCAATAGCACTTCTCGAATTTCGCTCATCTGTCCAACTCCTTCAGTATCTCAAATGCCGACTTCAACCCAACATGCTCTATCGGTATCCCGTTCTTGACGCCGAATTCAGCCAATAGCTCAAATGCTTTAGTGACGTTCTCGTTGGCGCATGGAGTAACATGAATGTGCGGCTGTTCGCAACACCAGTACCAACGACTCATGCTGTGTGCATGTGTTTTGATGAAAAGGACATTTTTGATAGGTGTGCCGTCAAGCCACATCCGGAATGCATCTTTGGGTTTCGTGTCGCCCGTAGCAATCAGGTCCAAAGATAATGCTGTGTACGGAATATCTGAACTCCACACGAAGAAACGGCCTGGCTGCAAGGCTTGTTGTCCAATTCGTAACGGTTGCGCTTCTGCTGAGTCGTAGGACTTCACTCCGACTACAGGCAAAACAGTATGCGGAAGCTTCAACGACGGATCACAATGTGAACGTCCTGCTGGAAATGACAAATCTCCAACACACCCGAACTCCATCAGAAGCCGTATTTCGTCTTGAACATTGCAAACTCTTGAATCCGAAGCATTGAGAGCCCAACTCCCATGCACATGAAACCACTGCTCTGGAATTCGAGCATACTGCCGATAGTGTGGAATCAATGAGGAAAGCAAAGAGCGATACTGTGCAGACTGTTGCTCTTGTGGCAAAGCAACAAACAACGGATGGTCGTGATGAATATGGGGCTGAATTTCAAAACCAGATGCTGAAAGCTCTTGCAGTATTCGTTCTTCTGACTTTAGAAGTTGCGGTTGCCGAATGAAGGAGCCGTCGGGATGCATATCGGCAATGATGACTCTGGATGGGTAAAAGATTGTAGTGTTTGCAAAAAAGGGGTGTCTTTTCGCTTCTGCAATCCAATTCCCAACTGAATCAACGCTTACATCATTTCCATTGCGGCACGAATACAACGGCTCATAGTGGTCGCAATGCAGGTGGATGATTTTTGAAAAATCCTTCAATGCCGTCCCCGTTTTCACGTTTTGCCCAATGACAGTTTGAGTATAGTTCAGCCACCAGACTCGGATCATTACACAACGTTATCAATGATACCTGCCCATACGCCGAATACGTCGGATCAAAGTAGCAGTCCCTATTGTCAATTCTTGCGGTTGCAACAAAATGACCATGTATGCCGTCTGAGTGCAGTAGTTGCACTGTTTGTACTTCAATGCCCAAAATTTCTTTCGCCAACCACGTAAACACGATGCATTTGTGTGAACAACTGCCGACACCGCTATCCAAGAGTTCAACTGGATCGGTCAACAACCACTCCTCATCTGCTTGCCTCAACTCTCTTCTCACATAGTTCCCGATCTCACACATTTTCCAAAACGTAGAAGTTCTTGGACCCAATTCTTCTAGAATACTTGTCACGATATGGATGTAGTCAATCATTCTGTACAAACACCCCGAAATTTGCATGAACTTCCGAAAGCGAACCAACTTTCTTCGGCGGAAAGACATTCGGACGATCCGATCCGCTCCATATCTCATACCGTAAACCGTCGAGGAGTACAAGCAACTCATCAGGCGTGTACTCTCGAACATGGTACGGATTGCAACATCTATGCATATGCCAATTCGGCGTTGTCAAGAAAATACCGGTCCTGGCAATCCGTTGCATTTCTTTCAGAAGACCAACGTCGTCTTCTGTATGCTCGATTACGTCAATACAAGTGCAAAAATCGTATGTTTTGTCTTTGAAGTGCGGCAGTTTATCATTTTGCACAAAGTCACTCCTAGGGAGTATGTCGATACCATGAACTACTCTAACACCATTCTCCATGAGTATTTTCATGCCGTAACCGGAACCGGCTCCGACATCCAATACGCTCTTATCGACCATGTACGTTGACGCAAGTTTGTACCAGTACCCTTGCTGTTCGTCCAGGAATGCGCTTTTGTCGGTCGGTACAATTACGGTTTGAATGTTTCTAGGCATATTTGGTATTCCTGATTCTGCGGCATTCCACACAAGTCGCAAAAATCTTTGGATCGAGTTCGTTGCGAAACATCTGGTCTCTCAACATGATTGCAGTCCTGCTCTGCCACGGATTTTCATTCAACATCTGGTAGTCGATGTCGAAAGACCTACAACAAGGGTGGCAATGCCCATCTGACCCTATATACATGCTTTTGAACGGCACAAGACATTTTTCTTGAGTCGTGCACTGGTGCTGCTTGATCCAATCTCGAACCGGCAAGTAGGTCGATGCTTCTTCGACAAGTTTACCCAAATCCGAATCATCTACTAAAAATGAGTCTTTGTCGTCAGTATTGGCTAAGTTTTCTCCCTTCAGAAGCGTCAGCATTTGAACGCCTAATCCTTTGCAGAACTGTGCCATTTGCGGTATGTCTTGTTTGTTCCTTTCAGTTATAACCATATTCACGCCTACAACTCTTTCCGGATGCAGATCCATCATCACGAAATCGGAAATGTTCTTTTCAATTACGGAAAGCTTCAATCCGCGACGAATTTCGCTGTACTTGATTGGATCTGGCGAATCAATAGAAATTGAAAGCATGCCTGCGAAGTGAGCCAGTTGGCTAAGGTCCAAACTACCATTCGTTACCATGTGGACCAGCAACGGTTGAAAACCAGCGAACTCACGAAGTCTTCGGATGCGGGAAAGTTCTTGTAACACCTCAGAAATACGATAGTACAGCAACGGCTCGCCCCAACTGCACAACTCGATACTGCGTAGATTGGTGTCATACAACTTCAAAAACGAAAGCAACATTCCGGCATCCATTTCTGGACGTATATCCTGGTTTTTGCGTCTTGTCGCCTGCCAACACATCGTGCAATTCGCATTGCACTTGTCGCCCAACATTACACCGAGTTCAGTTGGTAAATATGCTTGTACTGGATACGTCATGTCCGGATTGTCTGAAATGTCGTAGTATGAAGCTCCGAAGTACAAAGTCTTGGTCGGAACATGAATGGCGGAACGGTGCGGTCCGTAAGCAACTTCACGAAAGTTGTTGGAAAAATCGTGTTTGTTTGAAAAGCAATTCTTCAACGTTTCAGACAATGAGATTGATGGAATCCGAGTACTGACAAGATAGCTTTCTTTTGAGCCTTTTTCTGTGGCAGCAAGCCGACCGACAAACATGCTTGCCAATTCGTGTTGCATGATCGGCGATGCACTGCATAAATGGTACACTCCGAAAGAATTCGGATCGCAGCCGATCTCTGCCAGTTCCTTTGCCGCATCCCATATGTACAACGGCGTTACGACCTCATTGGTGCTGTTGTCGGGAAAAGTCGTTCGTCTGGAAATCAACATCCCCATTCGTACAATTACGTCGCTTTTCAGGATGAAGTTTTCTGCACGAATCTTGCTTTGACCATACCGACTTACCGAACAGGTTTCATCATCTTCGTTGCATTTCCCGACTCTTCCATCGAAAACCATGTCTGTGGACGCGAAGACAACCTTCGCTCCGAATTCAGAACAAGCCTTTGCAATGTTCTTTGTTCCTTCTGCATTTACAGAAAAAACGTTTTGAGACGAACATTTCCTTCTTCCGACTATTGCAGCCAAGTGAAAAACTACATCCGGCCTATATTCTTCGACGAACTTTCGCACTTCGTCATATGCTTGAATTTGGACATATTTACTCGAAACAGCGTGCCCCATGCTGGCAAGAACATGAATCAATGGAACGCCGAGGTTTCCGGTTGCTCCTGTAACCCACGCCTTCATCTGTGTTTGCCTCTTTCCCTTTCCGGTCGAACACGTTTCCCGGTTTCCATTTCTTTCAAAAAAATGTTCATTGCGTTCGCAAACGGCGGGCATACGTTTACAACGCATTCTACATCGTCAATGTTCCTGAAAGAGTATTCCTGCGCGTTCAAGTCTATCAACGAAATTCCTCTTGGTATCGTGTTGTGGTCACACAGATACATGCATCCATTCGACCCCACAGTTCCGAAGAAGTATCTGAATTGACATCCCTGCTTGCAGTCCCATGCCTGGTACAACTTTCGTACAATGTCTAGTTGCGTATGCTCCACGACGACTTTGAATTTACGGTGGCGGTCATTCGCAAAATCTGCTTGCACAAGACGAAGTTGAACTCCATCTCCAAACGCATTGCGTTCCGAAATATCGCATTTGAACCGTATGCTGTGTGCACCGGCCTCTTTGACCAACTCTGTAACTTTATATATCTCGTCGCTGTTGTCCTTTGTGACGACATAGCCGACATTGATTTTGACTGGACCTCCCAAATCCGCTAACCTTTTGATATTTCCAATGACTCTATCAAATGTAGTCCAGCGACCGCCTTTCAACACTCGGTACGATTCCGGCCCCGCATCCAAGCTCACATGCACATATTCTATGTTGCGCAGAATGCCCAAAAGATTCTTAGTCGTCATCAAGATGCCGTTTGTAAATAGACCAATTTGTTTGTTGCTCTCATATAATCTCCATATCGCATATACAAGTTCATCTTTCGGATACAAAAGTGGCTCGCCCATTAGTCCTGAAAGCATTACTCGCTGAATCCCAAACCCGTTCACGCTCGTGCGAATGATTTTTTCAACTACAGCTTTCAAGTCTATTGTATTCGGCAATCTGTCATCTGAGAACTTGGTTCCGATGCACCACCAGCACTTCAGATTGCAAGTGGAACGCGGCTGGATTTCAACTTCGATTGGCGGAAACGGTTCCTTCGCTTTCCATGCTTCTACATGCTTTGGATATTTGCCCAGAAAACGTTTAACTGTACTCAGGTTCATTGCGGCAAATCTCTCCAGTACGCATGAAAAATATGGAACAACTCAACGTATTGCATGCCGACCGTGGTTCCTTGTTTTGCATAGTGCCATGATCGGAAAATATCTTCATTGAAATATGGTTTGCCGATTTGCGACTTGTGCTCCTTCAATGCTTGTATTTTCAAGTCGATTCCACATGTAATATCAGAGATAAGATTGACCGGGAATTCCGGCGTACTCGAAATTGCGTGATAGCCGATCAAGGTAATCGGCAAACGACGGGATGCAGCCAGCACAATATCGAAAACAGTACGATGATCTTGATGTGTGTCCCAGGCAGTCTGCGTAAATAGCGTAGTTGTATTTTGAGCAAGAATACGTTGCCGAACTTGCCCGACTGTCACAGGATTACAATGAAAATATCCGTCTTCCCAGCCCCATACATCGACATTCTCTGCCGAAATGCCGGCCACTGCAAAAGAACTTCTGCATTCGTTTTCCCGTTCCGTACCCTTGCCTGAAAGAACCAATACCCTTACATCCTCTTTCAACCTTGCCAACGTGCCCAGACAACCATGCTCGATATCGTCCGGATGTGCGCCTATGGCCAGTATCATTTGTGAATGCTCCGAAATGGTTCCCCGGTGAATATCTTTATCCCATACCGTCGCAAAAAGTCTCTGAAATCCTCTTCTTTTTCAGTCAGATCATTCGGCTTCACATCTTCCATTTTAAGGTTGAACTCGTATCCATTTAGTCGTATTCTGTTATCTGAATACAATATATTACAACGAAGCTTCTTCCACTTCGCGATTTCTTTGTACTTACGAACCAACTCCGGTCCAACAATATCCCAATCGGTTTGAAGACTGTATTCGTGAATGAGCCTGGCTGGAACACCGCCAACCAGAACAGCGTTCGGAACATCCTTGTTGACCAAAGACATCATTGCGACTGCCGAATCATTGCCGATTTTCACTCCAGGCAATATGTTTGAACATCCCATTATCCAGCATCGTTTTCCAATTGTTACACCATCAAACTTATACCCAAACTGAATGTGCCATGCTCCGTGTGTCCATATCTGCGTGTGCGCACCTATCCCTGTCTTGTGGCCAACATCGATATGGCTCGACGGATTCAGTAGTACCCCATTGCCGCAAAAAACGCCATCTCCCAAATATACTGTCGAATCCGGACTCCCCAGGCACCCCCCCTGCCCGACTTCTACGTTTTTTTCAAAAAAGGTGTAGTCGCCGGCATCAAACCGAACGCATCGAATTTTGCAGCCTGGACCGATTACAGAACAATCGCCGAGTACGAATCCCTCCGGTGTTTCGATCTCTACATCGTCGGCAATTTCGCAATGTTGGCCGATATCAACATTGGTATTTCCCAATATCTTCATGCAAATACTCCAAAGTGTTGAGAATTCGAGAATGCCACGACTCACCGTCCCTGAACATCAAAGCTCTGATCCGTTTCGTTTGTAAGTCCTCTGCCTCCCAACCGTTCAATACTTCTACTGCCTTTTTCCAATCTCCGTGAGGCACTGTAGCCCCCGCATCGTATTTGGCAATGAACTCATACGAGCGACCATAGCCATCGGCCAGAATGCGAGCTCCAGCCCGCATTGCGTCGATGATTTTGCACGAAATTGTTTCCGGCAAACGTGCATAGCCGAAGTCCAACGAAGCAAAAGAATGGTAGTGGAAATGGTGGAATGTGCCAAACGGAAGAGAGCCGATGTAAGTAAACTTCGGGTCTGTTACAACTCCAGCAAAAGCTGCTTTGCCGACTTCTTCATTCACCATCACTGATTCTGGACGGATGCTGGACAGAATCCGCAATGAGGATTCGCCGTTTTTCCCGATGTTCAATACCATTGTTCCGGCAAGAGTGATTTGTTGAGAGGCGCACCAAACACGATAATTGGAAGGAAGTGAAGCGCAAAGCGCTTGCAACTTACCAGGTGACGAAATTCGTCCTGCAATGAAAAGATGACGACAACCATCCTGTGGATAAGGATCAGACGGCAATGCATCAAAATCCAAATCATGGGAGCAACCGAGCATCAAGTAATGGACCGGAATGTTCGGCATTTTTTGTTGAATTGCTGAAACATGTCCTTCTCCTTCTACAAACACTCGATGGAACAAAGACGCCCATGCTTTGCAATGATTTTCGCTGTAGTAGCCGTTTGTGAACAGCCAACGGATGCCGGCTTGACGCAAATGCGCAAACCGTTCTTCTGTTGCTATCGATGTTGCAATAAAAGGATGCATTATCAGAAGAAGATCGTTGGCGGTAGG
>Ga0172371_10009883_pt1 | contig 13035 bp, 9 predicted proteins | sample Lak12m_FD_114543 | JGI IMG/M metagenome (GOLD analysis project Ga0172371, IMG submission 114543) | Freshwater microbial communities from Kabuno Bay, South-Kivu, Congo - kab_022012_12m | ecosystem: Environmental > Aquatic > Freshwater > Lake | place: Democratic Republic of the Congo: South-Kivu... | reverse complement strand
GATGAACGCGGGTGAGCGCGGATAGCGCGAAACGAGAAAGAATCCGCGTTCATCTGCGTCAATCCGCGGCAGGTTCTGATCTGAGCAGAAGGAGGAATCACATATGAAATATCGTCGTTTGGGTCGCACCGGCCTGCAGGTGTCCGAGCTGGGCCTCGGCGCGGCGCGCGGGGCGGTGGCCGATCCGCAAGGGTTCAAGGCCATCGTGCAGGCGGTGGCCGATGCGGGCATCAACCTGATTGACACGGCCGAGAGCTATGAGAACGGCGCGTCGGAAAGCGCCCTGGGTGAGGCGTTGGTGGGCCGGCCCGACGTGCTGGTCGAGACCAAATACCGGCCCTACGACAGCCATGCGCCAAATGCCAACTACACCGGCGCGCCGGAGCGGCTGGTCGCGTCGGTCGAGGCGAGCCTGCGCCGCCTGCGCCGCGACAGGATTGACATCCTGCTGGGCCATGGCATCCGCAGCCTTGCCAGCTTCGACCGCTTTATGAGCGACGGCTGCTATGATGCAATGGTCAAGCTGCGGGAGCAGGGCAAGGTGCGCTTCATCGGCATCAGCGAGCTGTCGGAGGGGGACGGGACGCACCAAGTGCTGCAGCGGGCCGTGCCCACCGGCGCGTTCGACGTGGTGATGCTGACGATCAACTTCCTGCTGCAAACCGCGGCCGAGAGCGTGCTGCCGTTGTGCAAACAGCACGATGTCGGCACGGTCGTGATGATGCCGCTCAACCAGGCGTCGAAGGCGTCGGGCCTGGTGAGCCTGCCCGCGGCGCTGGAGTGCGTCCGACGGCACATCGCGGCCGGCAACCTGCCCGCCGAGCCGCCCTACACCGATGGGGGCTTGTTCGACTTCTTGCAGCCGTACTCGATCCCGGAGGCCGGGCTGCGTTACGTCCTGGCGCACGCGGTCAGCACCTGTTGCGTGGGGATGCAGTCGCCGCAGCGCCTCCAGGAGAATCTGGCTGCCGTGGATCCGCCGTACCTGGACGCGGCCCGGTTGGCGCGGCTGCGGGAGTTGTTTGGGCGGATTCAGGTGCAGGTGCGCTAACGGGGCATTCTTGGCACACAGGTTTCGAGGCTTTAGCCGGTTGGGCGGCTCGCGCGAGTAACCGGCTAAAGCCTCGAAACCAGAAATACGCTGATCGTCTGAGAGATACCATGAAAATCCTGCAAGTCACAGCGCCGCAACAGTTCGAGATCCTAGACCGCCCCATCCCCACGCCGGGGCCGGGCGAGGTGTTGATGCAGGTGTTGGCCGTCACCACCTGCCCGCAGTGGGATTTGCACCTGCGGCACAACGAGCCGATGTTCGTCGGCCATCAGTTTCGCTATCCCTACACCCCCGGCCAGCCCGGCCATGAGGCGGCCGGCGTGATCGCGGCGCTCGGCTCCGGCGTGACTGGGCTGGCGGTCGGCGACCGCGTCAGCGCGTGGCGCGATCCCGGCCATCAGACGCCGGGGTGCTACGCCCAATATGTCGTCCATCAGGCCGAGAACGTCATCAAGACGCCCGCGCATCTGCCCATCGAAAGCCTGGCGCCGATCGAGCTGGCGATGTGCGTGGGCACGGTCTTCCGCATGTTGGCGGAGATGAACGCGCTGCGGGGCCGCGTCTTTGGCGTGACCGGCCTTGGCCCGGCCGGGCTGGTCGCGCTGCAGATGGCGCGGGCCGAGGGCGCCGCGGCCGTCTTCGGCTTCGATCCGCTGCCCGACCGCCGCGCATTGGCGCTCAAGCTCGGCGCGGATGGCTGCTTCGATCCGACCGCCGATCTGTCCGCCGAGTTTCCCATCCGGCCCAAGCCGCCCCGGCTGGAGACCGCCGTGGATTGCGTCGGCGCGAAAAGCTCGGTCGAGTTCCTGATGGATCGCACGCGCGACGCGGTGGCGCTCTTCGGCGTGCAGCGCGAGGACTACACCTTCGCCCCGCGCCACTACACGCTGCGGCTGTGCGGCTATAAGGGGCATCACCGCGAGTCGGCCGAGTACGCCGTGCGGCTGATCGAGGCGGGCAAGCTCGATCTTGCGCCGCTGGTGACGCACCGGCTGCCGCTGGAGAAATACAACGAGGGGATCAAGCTGCTGGAGGATCGGCAGGCGATCAAAGTATGCTTCTTACCGTGGGCATAGAAACGTTTTGCCGCGAATTTCACGAAAGACCCCGGAAGAAATTCGTGTCATTCGTGCAATTCGTGGCGGCTTACTCCACTTATCCAAGCCAAGAGAGAGACCATGAAGAAAACCAATACCTGGTTCGACGCCGCCCGTTTCGGGATGTTCGTGCACTGGGGCCATTCCAGCCAGCATGGCTGCGAGCTGTCGTGGCCGCTGGTGGGCGGGGTGGGGGCGCTGCCCGCCGCCAAGCAGCTTTCCGTCGCCGAATATCACAGCACCGCGGCGACCTTCGACCCGCAGGGGTTCGATCCCGTCGCGTTGGCGCGGCTGGCGAAGCGCGTGGGGATGCAGTACGCCATCCTCACGTCGAAGCACCACGACGGCTACGCCATGTACCATACGCGGCAGAACGACTTCTCGATCGCGCATTCGCCGTATGGCAAGGATATCGTGCGGATGTTCCTGGACGCGATGCGCGCGGAGGGGCTGCGCGTGGGGCTGTATTTCTCGCTGATTGACTGGCATCACCCCGATTACCCGGCGTTCACCGACGCAGACCGGCCGTACCGCTGGGGCCAGTGGCGGCGTTCGTCGCCCGAAGCCTGGGCGCGCTTCCAGCAGTTCATGTTCGGCCAGGTGCGCGAGCTGCTCACCGACTACGGCAAGATTGACATCATCTGGTTCGACGGCGGGTGGGAGCGGCTGCCGGACGAGTGGAAAGCGACCGAGCTGGCGGCGCTGATCCGTTCGCTCCAGCCGGAGATCCTTATCAATGACCGCCTGCCCGGCGCGGGCGACTATGACACACCGGAGCAGTTCGTCCCGCCGCAGGCGCCCGCCCGCGCCTGGGAATGCTGCATGACGATCAACGAGAGCTGGGGCTACAACCCGGACGACAAGCAGTTCAAGTCGGGCCGCCAGCTCATCCACACCCTCTGCGAGATCGCGGGCCGGGGCGGCAACCTGCTGCTGAATGTCGGCCCGATGGCGGATGGCAAGCTGCCGCCGGAACTGATCGAACGGCTGAATGTGATCGAAGGCTGGATGGCGCGCCACGCCGAGAGCATCATCGGGACCGAGCCGGGGCTGGAACCGTGGCAGTTTTATGGCCCCTCCACGCGTCGTGGGGAGCGCATCTACCTGCACCTGCTGCTGAAGCCGTATGACACCGTTTCAGTGCGTGGGCTGCCGATCCGCCGGGTGCGCGCGGTGCGCGCCCTCGGCGCCGACCGCGAGCTGGCCTTCACCGCCCGTGCGCCGATCATCGAGACGCTGTTCGGGAGCGATCCGGTCGGCGAGATCACGATCAGCGTGCCGCAGGAGGTCGTGGATCCGTACGCGACGGTGTTGGCGGTGGATCTCGGTTGATCGGGGTGTGTGCTGATGACTGCGGAAACTGAACGGCGGGCGCGCCCGCGCGCCCGCGATCTCGGCCTCGCGCCCGGCGTCCTGCCGGCCGGCCCGCGCAACGCCATCACCGACGTGGCCGGCGTGCGCGTGGGGCACGTGACGCTATGGGAAGGGGACGACATCCGCACGGGCGTCACTGCGATCCTGCCGCACGGCGGCAACCTCTTCCAGGAGAAGGTCGCGGCCGGGCTGGCGGTGGGCAACGGCTTCGGCAAGCTGACGGGCGCGACGCAGATCGCCGAGCTGGGCGAGATCGAGACGCCGATCGTGCTGACCAACACCCTGGCCGTGCCGCGCGCCGCGGATGCGCTCCTGGATTGGACGCTGGCGCAGGGGGGCAACGCGGCGGTCGTCTCGGTCAACCCGGTCGTCGGCGAGACCAACGATAGCTGGCTGAACGACATCCGTCGCCGGGTCGTGATGCCCGATCACGTGCTGGCGGCCATCCGTGGGGCGCAGGCCGGGCCAGTCGCCGAGGGATGCGTCGGCGCGGGGACGGGCACGGTTGCGTTCGGCTGGAAAGGCGGCATCGGGAGCAGCTCGCGGCGGCTGCCTGCCGGACTGGGCGGCTACACCGTCGGCGTCCTCGTGCAATCCAACTTCGGCGGCGTCCTGCAGATCATGGGCATCCCCGTTGGCCAGAAGCTGGGCCAATACTACCTCAAAGGCCAGTTGGATGCCCAGCCGGCCGCCGACGCGCCCAACCCGCAACCCGTAACCCGTAACTCGCAACCCGTAACTCGCAACCCGCAATCCGCCGACGGCTCGATCATGATCCTCATTGCCGCCGACGCGCCCCTCTCTGACCGCAACCTGACCCGGCTGGCGCGGCGGGCGTTTGCGGGGCTGGCCCGCACCGGCGCGGCGCTGTCGAACGGCTCCGGCGACTACGCACTGGCCTTCTCGACCGCCGAGGCTGTGCGCCGCACACCGGCGCGCCGGAAAGCTGTGGCCGCGCTGCCCGACCTGCCCAACGATCTCGTCTCGCCCCTCTTCCTGGCGGCCATCGAGGCCACCGAAGAGGCGATCTACAACTCACTCCTTTGCGCCGTCACCGTCACCGGCTACCGCGGCCGCACCGTCGAGGCGTTGCCGCTGGCGGGGTGGAGGAAGGACGAAGGACGAACGACGAAGGACGAACGACGAATGACGAAGGACGAACGACGAACGACGAATGACGAATGACGAATGACGAACGACGAATGACGAACGACGAACGACGAACGACGAACGACGAAGAGCTGATAGCTGCTCTCTGACTCCTGATACCTGATACCTGATACCTGACACCTGATACCTGAACCCGCCATGATCCACATCCACGACTTGCACAAAGACTTCCGCGTCTATCGCCACCACCGGGGCGGGCTGGGCGCGCTGCGCAACCTGGCGACGCGCGAGTTCCAGGTCGTCCGCGCGGTGGATGGCGTCAGTTTCGACATCGCCCGCGGGGAACTGGTGGGCTACCTGGGGCCGAACGGCGCGGGCAAGTCCACGACGATCAAGATGCTGACCGGTATCCTGGTGCCGACCGGCGGCGAGGTGCGGGTAGATGGCCGCGTGCCGTGGCAGCAGCGTCGCGCGCACGTGGCGCACATCGGGGTGGTCTTCGGCCAGCGCACCAGCCTGTGGTGGGACTTGCCGGTGATCGAGTCGTTCGATCTGCTGCGCCACATCTACCGCGTGCCGGAGGAGCGGTTTCACCGCAACATGGCGCTCTTCGAGGAATTGCTGGAGTTGGGGCCGTTCCTCAACACCCCGGTGCGCGGGCTGAGCCTGGGCCAACGGATGCGCGCCGACCTGGCGGCCGCGCTCCTCCACGATCCGCCGCTCCTCTTCCTGGACGAGCCGACGATCGGGCTGGATGTGGTCGCGAAGGAGCGCATCCGGCAGTTCATCAAGGCGATCAACCGGGAGCGCGGGGTCACGGTCATCTTGACGACGCACGACCTGGGGGACGTGGAGAAGCTGTGCGAGCGGGTCATCATGATTGACCACGGCCGGCTGATGTTCGACGGCGCGCTGGCGACCCTCCGGGCGCGCTTCGGCCGGGGCCGCATCCTGATGGTGGACTTCGAGACCGCGCCCGATGCGGTCAGCCTGCCCGGCGCGACGCTGATCCGCACCGAGGGCAACCGGGCCTGGTTCCGCATCACCCAGGCCAACGGCGCGCCGGGCGTCGCCGATCTGATGCCCGTGCTCTTTCGCGACTACCGCGTGCGCGATGTCTCGCTGGTGGAGCCGGAGATCGAGGAAGTCGTGCGCGAGATTTATGAGGGGAAGTTATTGAGCGGCGAATGAGCGAATCAGCAAATCGGCGAATCACGAATGACTTCTTGCTCTGGCCGGTCTCCGACCGAGCCAACTACCGATCTCGCCCCGGCTAGATCCGCCCCTGTCGCATCTCTTTGATGAACGGTTCATAGGCTTCCACCGGCAGGCCGGCCACTTGACGTTCGTAATAATCCTGTACCAGTTGCGCCTGTTGCTCGCGGTTGAAATTCCGGTAGCAGATGCCGTTGGCGAGACATATTTGGAGATCCTCCGGGCCGCCGTAGTTGTAGCCGGAGGTGTTTTGCGCGTAGATCGCCTCGGCGATATAGAGGCCGCCAGTGCGCTCGTATTGATAGACATGCACCAACTCGTGCAGCAGGATGCCGAAGTGGGCGCGGCGGTGCGGGCCGAAGGTCGGCAGGTTGATCGTGTGGAAGGTCGCGAAGGCGCGACCGCCGTTGCGCTTGAAGATCAGGTCGAGGAGGCCGCCCTCGGCCACGCGCACATCGGCGTAGCGCAGCGCGGTCGGGCCGAGGATGGCCGCGGCCGCGCCGATCTCCGCGCCGGTCAGCGGGCTGACGTGCGCGGTGGCGCGCAGGAGGAAGCTCCACACTTCCGGGATGCCCGCCAGGTCGAGCAGGCGGAAGAGGAGCACGATCAGCCAGATGCCGGCCGCGCGCGGCGCAGCACGCAGCCACGCGCCCAGCCCCGGCCCGACGCGTGCAGCCTGTATCGCGCCCGGCGCCGCCAGGATCAGCCCGCGCGCGCCCTGCCACAACGCCAGGCTCAGGCGTCCGGCCCGCACCGGCAGCTGGCGCACCAGGTTGACCGCCCACAGCGCGATGTCCAGCAGCCGGTCGGCCAGCCACCCGCTGAGCACGATCAGCCCGCGCGCCATGCGGCGACCCATGCGCTGCGCGGTGGTTTCGGCGCGATTCGGCGTCTCTTGGTTCATGGGCATGTCCTTTGCATCCCGAAGTCGGGCAGTCTGTTCGCGCCTCGATCCGTCAGGTTTTGTCCGCGCCGTCCGCGTGGTCTGCGTCGTCCGCGTCCCGTCTACCTCACGGCAACGGCGACTCCCGCTGGGCCAGGGACAGCGCCTCGGCGGCCGATGCCGTGTCGGCGACCACCGCGTTCACGGCCGCGGTGAAGACGCCGATCGCTTTTTCCAACCGGCTCAGATCGGTGGCGCGGATGAGCAGCGAACTGTCCACGCTCCCCTGCGCGATCTTGGCGACCTCGGCGTCCTGGCCGGTCGTCGCTTTGAGCAGCGAGCGCCGGGCCGGCGCAAAGGTCGAGATCGGCTGTTTGCTCATGAAGACGGTGAACTGCCAACACGTCAACGACTTCTTGCATTGCGTGGTGATGGCGTAGCCGGCGGCGGTCGCCATGGTGGCGGCCTGCGCATCGGCTGGCAGCGCGATCATGCCCCACTTCATCGGCCACGGCCCGCGGTCGCCCCGGCCGCCGCGCGCCGAGAGCGGCCCGACCCACATCCCCACCTTGCCGACGCGCAGCGCCGATTGCACATTGCCCGCATTTAGCTCCTGGGCGTTCTGCGGCGTGAGCACGACCCCCGGCTCGCGCAGCAGTTTGGCGTACCAATCCACCGCCTCGATCGTCTTCGGATCGGTGAAGGTGGTGCGCGTGGGCGCTTGCAGGTCGTCGAATAGCTTGCCGCCGTGCTGATAGACGAACAGGATGGGATCAAGGAAGTCCGACGTGACCGCATAGCCGAAGCTGGCCGTCGCCCCATCGCTCAGCTTGCGCGCCTTTTGCGCGAAATCGTCGCGCGTCCAGCCGTCGGCCGGGTAGGATACGCCGCGGCGGTCGAAAAGGTCTTTGTTGTAGTAGAGGACCTGGGTGTCGAGCCCGGCGGGCAGCGCCCACGTCTTGCCGCTGTCCACGAACATTTTGAGCGCGTTCGGCAGAAAATCCGCCTGGTTGAGGTCTTTGTCGCCGGCCATCAGTGGGTCGAGGCTGACCAGCGCGCCGCGGCGGCGCAGCTCTTCGAGGGCGAACTGCGAGGTGAGGAGCACATCCGCGCCGGCGGGATCAATGCCGTTGATCGCATCCCAACGCCGCGCCAGCAGCTCGAACTTGACTTCGGGATGCGACTTCGTGAATTGCTCGGTCAGCTTCTTGACTTGATCCTGGTCGGCGGCCGGGAACGCAAAGCGGATGGTCACAGGTTCGGGGGGCGGGGTCGGCGTGGCGCAGGCGGCCAGGACGAGCGCCAGGATGGCGCACAGTGCGATAAGGTGGGATGATCGGTTCACAGTGCCTCCCTTCGGTTGTTGGTACGTTGGTAGATTGGTAGATTGGTAGATTGGTAGATTGGTAGATTGGTAGATTGGTAGAGTTGACACGATGACCAGTCTACCAGTCTACCAGCCTCCCAGTCTCCCAGTCTACCAGTCTACCAGCCTCCCAGTCTCCCAGTCTCCCAATCTCCGTGCCGCGCGCCGTCAGCCCAGCAGCCGCGTGTTCAGCCGGCGCACCCACTCTAGATGATGCGACAGGTCGGCGCGCAGGCGGGCCGGCTCGTTGCCATAGCCCAGGCGGCGGGCCAGGAAGGCGAACTCCTCGCTCTCCTCCGGCGGCACGGTCAGGTCTTTGCTGTTGCCGCGCACCACGCGCAGCGCATTGATGAGATGGCGCAGGAACAGGAGCGCCTCGCTCAGCCGGGCTGCGTTCTCGGCCGAGATGACTCCGGCCTGCCCCAAGGCCGTGATGGCCGCATGGGTGTTTGTCTGGCGGATGGCCGGATGCGCCCGGCCATGCAGCATCTGCAAGCCCTGCACTGTGTACTCGACATCCACCAGCGCGCCGGGGCTGAACTTGGCGTTGATCGTGCCGGGCGTGACGAGGTGGCGCAGTTGCCGTTCGCGCATGGCGCGCATCGCGGCCACGTCGAACGTCGCCGCTTCGTAGACGAAGAGGTCGCGCAGCGCCTCGATCTCGCGGCCGAAGGCCGCGTTCCCCGCGATGGCGCGCAGCTTGATGAGCGCCTGCCGCTCGTAGCTCCACGCGGGGCCGCCGGGCGCAAAGTAGCGGCGGAACGAATCGAGCGAGACCGCCAGGCTGCCCGCGTTGCCGTAGGGCCGCAGATCCAGGTCAATCTCGAAGATCCCCTCGCGCCTGGCCCAGATCGCGCCCTTGAACTCGGTGACAAGCCGGTCGAAGAACTCGCCGGCGCTCAAGACCCGCGGCCCGGCCGTCTGCCCCGCGCCGCCGTAGATGAACATCACTTCGATGTCCGAGGCGTAGCCCAGCTCATAGCCGCCGCATTTGCCCAGGACGCACACCGCCAGCGGAACCGCCGCGCCGTCGTCGGCGCGCGGCGCGCCGTGTTGTTCGGTCAACTCGGCCAGGGTGAATCCGGCCGCGGCCGTGACGACCGTCTCGACCAGGTCGGTCAGCTCGGCCGAGAACTGGCCGAAATCGGCCACGTGCCCCATGATGTGGCGCATGTCAATGCGGAACATCTCGCGATCTTTGAAGGCGTTCAGCCGCTCACGCCGTGTCGGGCCGTCGGCCGCCGTCGCGAGGGTTTGCGCCAGCTCGGCCGTCAGTTCGGCCTTGGTCTTGGGCCGCGCCAGCGCGCCCACATTTTCGACAACCGGGAAGAGGTTGGCGTACTGCATCCGCAGGAAGTCATCCCACAGAAACTCGCTGACGCCGAGCAGACGGGCCAACGCGGCCAGAACTTCGGGGCGTTCCAGCGAGGCCAGTTCATCGGGCCACGAGGGCCGGCGGAAAAGCTCGCCCAGGTACTCGTTGAAGTGGAGCAGGGCGGCTTCGGGGTTGGGCGAGTGCGGCAGCAGGCGGGTGAAGTGCTTGACCAGCACCGTCGCGGCGCGCAACTCGCGCTGCTTGTTCGGGTCGGTGATCTTGCGGCCCTGGGTGTCCGTCACGTAGAGCACGTCGTGCACGCGGTTGCCGACCGAATCCACCGTGACCTGGGCGATGTACACGCCGTTCAGCGCCAGGGCGTTGGTGAATTCGTACAGGAAGCCGGGTGTGTCGGGCGCATCAATGCGCAGGATCGTATAGCGTTCCGAACTGTCGTTGTCAACCTCGATGGTAACGGGATGCAGCGTCGGGCCGGCCGCGGGCGTGTGGTGCAGCGCGCCCGCCACCCGCTTCACCAGCGCGCCCTGGGCCTGGCGTTGTTGGCGGCCCTGGAGCAGCCGCAGCAGCGCGCCCAGGTTGCCGGCGTAGCTCAGCCACAATTCCTTGCCGATGACGCCCTTGCCGGCGTTCGCTTCGGCCCGCGCCGAGTTCACGGTGAAGACATCCACGATCTTGCGTCGCGCGCCGGCGGTTTCCCCTTCGTAGGTGAAGACCTGTCCCGCGACGATGTTGAAGCCGTCGGCGAAGAGCAGGCCGCAGATCGCAGAAAGCTCGCCCAGATAGTCGAAGGCGACGATCGTAACGCGCCAGAGCGCCTCGCCGATGCGTTCGGCGCGCACCTCAACCGGGTTGGAATCGCTCAGCCGCGCGGCCAGGTCGGCGTGGCGGCGGATTTCCTGGTCTGAGAAGACCTCGGCATAGGAGGGGGCCATCTGGGCCAGATGTTGGCGGAGCTGCGCCTCGGCGAGCTGCGCCTCCGCGGACGCGGCGCCCGGCGCGGCGGGAGAGGGCTGTCCGACGGTCGTTGTCATGGCAGGATCTCCTGGTGCTATGGGCGCGGCCAGATAGCGCCGATAGACGGCGCGCACGGCCGCGCTGTGCTGCTGATAGCGGGTGATGAAGCGGTCGGCTGCATGGGGCCCGGTGTAGCCCAGGCGCTGCGCCAGATAGCGCAGGTCGGCGGCGTTGGCGGGCAAGATGTGCGTTTGTCGGTAGTCCAGGATTTGCAGGTAGTGCTCGACGGTGCGCAAGAAGACGTAGCCTTCCGAGAGCACGCGATGCTCGTCGGCCGTGATGAGTTGGCGCTCGGCCAGCCGCGCGAGCACCTCCAACGTGGCGCCGCCGCGCAGCTCGGGATGCTCGCCGCCTTGCGTCAACTGCAAGAACTGCACGACGAATTCCACATCGCGGATGGAGCCTGCGCCCAGTTTGACCTCGCCCCAATCCTGGCCCAATTCGCGCAGCCGCGCCTCGGTGCGCTGTTTCATCGCGTGGACATCGGCCCGCACGGCCTCGCGTTGGGTGGCGAACATCAGCTCGGCCGCTTGCGCCAGGAAGGCGCGGCCGAGCTGCGTGTCGCCGGCGACGGGCCGGGCGCGCAGCAAGGCCTGTTTCTCCCACAGCCGGGCATGTTGTTTCAGGTACTTGAGATAGCCATCCGCCGAGCTGATGAGCGGGCCGACCGCCCCCCAGGGCCGCAGCCGCATGTCCACGCGGTAGAGGAAGCCCTCGGCGGTCGCGTCGGTGAGCGCCGCAATCAGCCGCTCGCCCAGACGTTGATATTCGTAGGCGTGTTCGGCGTCGTCGGCCAGAAACAGCAGATCAATGTCCGAGCTGTAGTTCAGTTCTGCGCTGCCGAGCTTGCCCATCGCCAACACGACGAAGCCGTTTGGGTCACAGCCCATCTGCTGCGCGATCAACGCCACGGCGATGCTCAGGATGCCCTCGGCCAGGGCGGAGAGTTGTTGCGTCACTGACGGGAGATCGAGCAGCGCGCACAGGTCGCTGATCCCGATGCGCAGAAACTCGCCGCGCTGGAAACGCCGCAGCGCGTCGAAGGCGGCTGCGATGTCGGGCGCGCGGCCGTCGTCTGCGGCCGCGCGGAGCGCCTGCCGGGCTTCTGCCTCGAACTGCCGGGCGCTTTTCATGTGCGTCAGGGCAGCGCGATCGGTCAGGCGCGTCAGATGGTTGGCGTCGCGCAACAGGATTTCAGTCAAAAATTGGCTGCCGGCGAACAGCGTGACCAGCATCTCGGTGGTGCGTTGGTCGGCCGCCAGTTCCGCCAGCAGCCTGGCGGGGGCCGGCGCAGCCTGGACGAAGCGGGCGAAATTGACCAACGCGCGATCGGGGCTGGCGGCCTCGGCCAGGGTTGCCAGCAGGCCGGGCCAGACCTGGAGCAGGGGCGCGGCCGTGCCGGCCGCCAGGGCGAGATCGCGCACGCTGCGGACGGCCGCGCGCGGATCGGCGAAGCCACCCGGTTCGATCAGCCGCCGGGCGGCCTCGTCATCGAGATAGGGCGAGGGGAGGGTGGACGGGTTGGACATGCTCAGAGTCCGGCGATCGAGGCTGCGTCCGCAACTCCGCCGTAACGTAAGATGCCATCTTGCGTTACATCAGCGCCGCGCCGCAGCCGCCACAGAAACGATCGGCCGGTTCGGCCGGCCGGCCACATTTCCGGCAGAATTGCTGGCTGGCCGGCGCGGGCTGGCCCGCTGGGGCCGGCAGCGGCGCGCCACAGCCGGCGCAGAATTTGTCCTCGGCCAGGGCCGGCCGGTTACAGCGCGGGCAACGGCGGCCGTCTTCCAACAGCGCGGCCCGCCGGTTTTCGATCTCGCGATCCAGCGCCGCGTTCATGGCCTGGTCTACGCCCGCTTCCCACTGGTCTATCGCGGCCAGCGCCTCGGCCGCGGATTCCTTCAGGTTGGCTTCGAAAACAGCAAAATCGGCGTCCGTGACCTTGCCGACCTGATGATCGAAGTTCAGATCGCGCAGGGCCTGGAAGACGGCATCGCGCCGCGCCAGCAACTCGTCAATCTCCTCCAGCGCGGAGGCGACCGTGGGCTGCGCGGCGCGCGCCTTGACGATGATCGGGTAGGCCACGATCAGCAGCGCGGCGACGGAAATGGCGATGGCTAGAATGATGAGCATGTATGTTCCTGAACGTCAAACGTCAAACTTGGTAGATTCTTTGCTAGGCCGGCTGGGCCGCGCCTGGCACAGCGGCGCGCGCCTGGGCGGGCGCAGGCGACTTGCGCGGCCAGGCGGCGACCAGGACGCCCAGCACCAGGAAGATCTCGCCGATCCACATCCACGACATGAGCGGGTTGATGTAGATCTTGAAGGACGCGAGGTTGCCGTTTTCCTCGAAGCCCGCCAGCACCGCATACACGTCCTCGATCAAGCCGGGCGTCAGGCCGACCTCGGTCATCGGCTGCTCCTGATTCTTGTCGTAGATGTGCTTCTTGGGCAACACCTGCCCGGCCGGCCGGCCGGCGCGCGTGATGTCCATGCGGGCGGTGTACTCGGTGTAGTTCGGCCCCCGGCTCGCCTCCAGGCCGCGATAGGTCAGCGTATAGTTGGCAACGGTGATGCTCTGCCCCG
>Ga0172371_10009880_pt1 | contig 13036 bp, 7 predicted proteins | sample Lak12m_FD_114543 | JGI IMG/M metagenome (GOLD analysis project Ga0172371, IMG submission 114543) | Freshwater microbial communities from Kabuno Bay, South-Kivu, Congo - kab_022012_12m | ecosystem: Environmental > Aquatic > Freshwater > Lake | place: Democratic Republic of the Congo: South-Kivu... | reverse complement strand
ATCTTGGACGGGTCGACGTGGCCACCGCAATAAATCGCGCCGGGCACGTGAGCGAGGTTGTCTCTACCGAGGTAGCCGAGGATGCGTCGATGGAGGCCGGCCGCCGCGTCGGCTGTCCGGCCCACGCCGCACATCTCGGCCATGTACATGAACTCCAAGTCTCGCAGGCAGTCGGTGTCGCCGGTCGCTACCAGTTCGGAATCGCGCCGGCCGGCCTGACTTGGAGGGCAACTGTAGTCGAGTGCGAAGGCGCAGACGTAGTCGCGGCTGGGATCGACGCTATGGACGAGGAAGTGCTGCGCCCAGCGGCCCATCGCCACCAGGTCGATGTCAGGGCCCGGTGTGAGCGCGGCCACGTCGGCCGGCGGCGGCGTCCATTTCAGGTCCTCGATCTGCCCGCGAAAGCCCGCCCGTTGCGGATCGCCTACGCCGTCGGCGGCGGCAGCCGACGAGAAGGCTATCAGGAGCAGAAAACACAAAACGCGAAAGGTGGGGTAGTTCGTCATGAGGTTGGCTCGCAGCGGGTTAATTGCTGGGCGATAGCGGCTCTGATGGAGCGAATCGAATTGACATTCCAGGTGGCGATCTTCATGGCGTGTCTGCTCGACATCCTTAGGCTAACCGGAACGGCAGCCATTGCAAGGCCCTTGGATCGCCGAAACGGCAAACGAGGGACGCTGGCACCGATCAAGATTTGGGCCTGGCCGCTCACGCCGGTCCAGGTCGCGGCCGAATCGCGGAGGTTTGTTTCGCACCGGAAACGATCCGGCCGATATCGATCAACAACATCTGGCGGCCGGCCGCGCCGTGCGCCGCGTCAATGACCACCTTGCGGCCGTCGGGGCTGAACCGCGGATGGGTGTCGATGCGGAGAACGTCGGCGTACTTGGACGGGAGCAAGAAGTGCCCCAACGGCACGCGCCGCCGCGTCGGCACGTGGAACAAGTACACGTGCTGCAATCGGCGGGCATCGGGATATGTGTCGCAGAGGATCCACTCCTTGTTGGGCAGATACGAGCAGTGGCCGTCCTCGGTCATCGCCTCCCGGCCCACGACTTCGATCTTTCCCTCGCCGTCGGGGAACAGGTAAAACCGCTGGCCGCACTCCCTCTGGTCGGACCAGGCGAGAAGGTGCTGCGGGTCGCGCCAGTTGAAGTGCGAGGTGTAGCCATTGTCGTCGACCACGCGCAGCCCGCTGCCGTCCGAATTGGCCGTGAGCATGCGCGTGTACCGCGGCCATTTCCGCGGCCAGAGATGATACCATCGCTGGAGGAAGACGAACCGCGAGCCGTCCGGGTTGAACAGCAGGTGCTTCAGGTACGTCGGCGAATCGGCCATGCCGGGCAAGGGCCGGCCGAAGTTGGCCACCTGCCGCATGGAAAGGATCAGCGACGACTGGCCCGTGTCCAGGTCCACCCGCCAGATGCCGTTGTCGTCGGGGAGATTGGTTTTCGGGCTGCGGTCCGGCACGCCGAAATAGCCGTAGCCTGGCGCCAGGCGGCCCAGGCGGCCGTAGTCGACCGTTACCGCCGTTTTCCCATTGGGACTGACGGCGTAGATCGACTGCGGGACAGTCTTTAACCGGCCCGTCTTGACGTCGAGAATCCGGCACACCCAGCGGTCCGCCTGGCGGTCATTCCAGAGGATCTCGGTGGCCGAGCCGGGCCGGCATTGGAGCATGCACCCTTGCTGCCAGCACCAGGCGCGGCTGGCGCCCAGCTCGATCCAGCGGTCGCCGTCCTCCAAGTCGACCATGCCGATCCGGATGGCGTCACCTGCCGTCACGTCGCGGTCGTCGAAGGCCGACTCCATTCCCAACGCGTACCGGCCCGTCGGGTCGAACTGAAGTTTGTCGTAATAGGCGAACCAATGGAACTTCGGGCCCCGGGTGATCGCGCGCACCGTCGGCAGATCGCCTTCGGCAGCCCAGCCCCGCCCTGATCGGGCAACCGACCACAACGCAGCCGGCAGGACACTCCGCAAGAGCTCGCGTCGCCTCATCTTCATAATACGCCTCGCGATGAGAACCCGGCCGCCGAGGATCGGCCAGCGGCGACTACCAGCCCTATCTTGCGAGTAAACTCCTTTACACCGCGGGCCTGCCCGAATTGCCACGGTTCGCAAGTCGAGAGATTGGCGGTGAGGCGACTGCAGCGGGCTGGGTGCGCAAAACTCGCGCACCTGGCTGACCACGCCATAGAACGCGCGAGGTAGTCGCCCATGGGGCCTCATTGTGCATGCAGAAACACTTGACCTGAGCAGGGCTTGTCGCCTGCGACACGGGCGGTCACGCGGATCGCCGTTGGCGAATCGAGCGTCGTTTGCTCCATCCGATACAGGCTGAACGTGCTCCCAGCCGGGAGCCGCCGGACCCGGTCGGGAATCACGCGACCGGAGATCACCAATTCGGCAGTCTGGATCTCTAGAGCGCCGCCGTTGAGGCCGGACCGGAACTGGATCTCGTATTGCCCTGGTTTCGACACGCCAGCCGTCAGGTCGATGTCGTGCGTGGTCGTGTGGCTGGTGAACGCTCCGGGCGGCCACTGGCCCGCCTTGAGCCAGCCCGGTTCGGGGAGCATATCCGGATCGGTTAGCTCCGCTGCCGATAGGGCTCGGGCGTAGATACGTAACTCGTCGATCAGGCCGTCGAAGCCGTAGTCCCCGCCGTTTCCGTGGGCCGCGTACGCAGCGCCGACGAGCAGGTCGAGCCGGTTGCCGTGGGACACCGCGGTGCCGGTTTCCGCCCGTCCTGACTCCTTTCCGTTGACATACAGCCTGAACTCCTTCCCACGCCGCGTGACGGCGACGTGCGTCCACTGGCCGAACGGAACGGAACCTGGAGAAGAAACGAAAGGATAGGGCACGCCGCCGCCAAGACCGGTCATCGCGAAGCCCAGCCGGTTCCCTTCGTGCAGGTAGAGCCGGAACTGGTTGCCTGCCACCCCGATTCGTTCCTTGGAGAGGATCCGGTCCTGGCGGGAACGTGACGCGCGGGGAAACACCCACGCCGCGACGGTGAAGTCGCTTCTGTCGAGGTCGAGGTCGCCCAGACTGACCAGCGCGTCCTTGCGGCAGAAGTCGAGGGCCTTGCCCCGTTTCCCTTGGGCCCAGTGCGCTCCGAGGATTCTGCCGGTCCCCGACGGATTGGCTTGCGTCGTTTCGCCGTGGCCCTCATCGAACGGCCAGTACGCATCGACGAGCGGCTGCCTCATGTTCACGCCTTCCACGTTGAACACGGCCAAACGGCGGATCAGCGGTTTAGCCGCCGACTTGGTCACGACCAGACGCACGCGGGAGACCTCCGTGCGAGGAAAGGCGTCGATCTGCTTGTGCCCGATCGACATTCCCCCGCGTACCAGCGTTTTCCAGGTCCCGCCGGCCAGACCTTCCAGGCGGTAGGCCCGCACGCGTTGGCCCTCGCGGATGTCTTCCATGGTGATTGCGTGGTTGATCGCGGTAGGGCGCCCCAGGTCCAGCTCCACCGTATCTCCCTCGCCATGGGTCTCCGCCAGGGGCTTACCAAAGCGGCGCGCGATCTCCCGGCCGAACTCCTCGTAACGCTTCAAGTGCGACTCGGGAATGAGCCCGGTCGTGTCGGGCGTCGAGTTCAACAAGAGCACGCAGCCGCGTCCGACCGACTGGTGGTAGATGTCCATCAACTGGTCGAGGCCCTTGAGCATGGGGTCGGTATTCGGGCCCCAGAACCACTTGTGGTCCAGGAGGGTCGTGTCGCACTCCATGGGCAACCAGACCTCGCCGTCGGGGTCACTGTGCGCGGCCGTGGCGATCCCTGTCACGGCATCGGCCCGCTTCACCGTTTGCCAGGCGGGGTAAGGCGCGACGCCGGCTTCATTCCCCACCCAGCGGAGCGTGGTATACGGCCCCTGGAACACCATCGCCCGGGGAGCGTGCTTCTTCAGGATGTCACCGACCTCGATCACGCAACTCCCGTCAAACCAGACCTCCGAAATGTCGCCGTAGCGGGAAAGCACCTCGGTCATCTGCCGGCGGAAGATCCGGTTGTACGCCTCCTGCTTGGCGGGATCCGAGGTCCGCCCGCCGCTGCCGATCGCGGCCCCCCACTGATCGTCGCCGGGATAGACGTAGATCCCGAGTTTCAGCCCGCCTTTGCGGCAGGATTGCGACAGCTCGGCCAGCACGTCGCCCTTGCCGCCCTTCCACGGGGTGCTCTTGACGCTGTAGGCACTGGTGTCGGTCTGCCACCAGCAGAACCCGCCGGTGTGCTTGGCTACAAACAGAATCTGTTTGGCGCCGAAGGACTTGGCCGCGCGGCACCACTGGTCGGTATCGAGCTTCGCCGGGTTGATGGCCGACAAGGGGGTCGAGTGGTTGTCGTACTCGCGATTTTGCCACGTACACGGATCGAGGCAGACGAACATCTGGAGTTCCATGTCCAGGTATTCGACCTGTTCCGGTGTCGGTTTGGATAGTTGTCTCGGGCTTGCGGAGGCTGGGGGCCGGGTCTCACCAGCATCCAAGTTGCCCGAGAAGCCCGCCAGGGCCAACGTTAGCACGAGGATCCTATTGGTCACGGTTCTCATCGCTGGCGTCTCCGGAGGCCCCAAGGGTATGGTTTCTGGGGTAGTAGAACGGTCAAAACAGCCATGGAGAGTGTTATACCTGACAGCTAACCGGAACTCCATGCTCCATGCTGGACGACTGCGCCCCGCTGACTCGCGACCGGCTGGCCGGAAAGCCCCACTACAGGCGGCGTTCAACGGGGGCGCCAATCCCCCATGCTGCCGATGACCCGAATGCGGTCGCCGGCGACCAGCTTCTGCTAGAGCTGCCATGTCCATGGGTACGCTGCCGGCCCATTGCCGACAAACGCAATGGTGCGCGGATACGCAAGCGCCAAGTTGTGCGGCCCTACTTTGCCTTGACCGCCGCGGGCTGCGGGCGGACTTCGTGCCGGACCGGCCAACTTGCCCGGTCCTCGCTCGCGTACAGCCCGATCTTCTCGATCGGGATCCGCTGGAAGCCGAGCTTCCAGGCCGGCGAGTCCTCGCGCAACCGGAAATCCTGGCGTGCCGCATCGACGAAGTGTGGGTCCTGGTCGGTCAGGTTGTCGATGAAGACGACGCCGGGCTTGGCTTTCGCTTCCACTTCGTCCCATGTCCCACCCCAGCAGATATTGCGGGCGACGAGGTTGCCCCGGGGCTGGGCGTAGTTGCCTTCCAAGTAGGTCAGTAGTTGCGGATAGCGGCTCCGCCACGGCTCGTCCTTGTAGGGCACCTCTTCGAGGCGCTGCTTCATGATGGGCACGGAAGCCGAGGCCCAGCCCATCATCCGCGCGTCGACGTGCAGGGCCGGCTTGCAGTCTACGAAAATGTTGTTCTCGACCACGTTGTCGTGGCCGCCGCCGATGAAGGCCGCGCGCGGCACCCGGTAGAAAACATTGCCGAAGATGGTGGCCGAGCAGAACATGTCGTCCAGGTAGATCCCGTTGCAGCCACGGCCCTCGTGGCCGTAAACATGATGGAAATAATTGTAGCGGATCACGTGTCCACGCATGGCGGGATTGTAGCCGGCGTACATAATCCCGGCGTCGTTGGCGCCGTAGACCACGCTGTGAAACTCGTTGAACTCGAACGTGTGGTCGTTGCCGCCCCACATGACCGCCATGTGCGGGGCATCGTGGAACAGGTTGTGGGTCACCCGATTGCCCACGCCATCGACCTGCACCCCCGGTTTGCAGATGGGATTCCAGCGGCCGAATTTGAAGAGGTGGCAATTGTCGACGTACAGGCCGGCGGGTGTGAGGGTCTTGCGGTCTCCACCGGACATCGAGACGCCCCCGTCCGCCAGATGATACAAGTCGCAGCCGGCGACGCCGCTGTCCTTGCCGCTCAGGCTCACGGCCCATCCGCCCGTGTTGCGGATCACACAGCCCGCGACGCGGATCTTGACGCCGCCGGCGATCGTGACGGCCGTGCCGCGGCAGGTTTCCAGAGTCAGACGGCGGAGCGTCACAAACGAGACGTCTTTCATGGTCACGAGGTTCGGCAGCACCGAAATCATCGGCTTGCCGTTCCCAATCGCTCCGGGCGGCCAGAAGTAGAGGATGCCCACCTGCCGGTCCAGGTACCATTCGCCCGGCTGGTCGAGTTCGGCAAGCAGGTTGTAGGCATAGTACCATTGGCCCTTGCGGAAGCCGAAAGCGTGTTGCGGCTTGGCCTGGAGCGTGATGACCCGCTTCTCCGTGTCGATCGACTCAACCTTGAGCCGCTGGTCGGCCCAGTCCCGGGCCCAGTAGCCGTGGAGCATGATGTCCCGGGCGCCGCTCCATCGCTTGGGCCGGTCGCCATCGTAGGTGAAGATTCCCTCCAAGCGGTCGTTGGGGGCTCGCACGTGCGCCGGCGTCGTACCGAGCAAGTCGATCACTTTGACGAAGCCCTCGTTCGGCCAGCGGGCCAGGGTCATGGGTTCGTCGTGGAAGAACAGTTCGACCCCGGGTTCCGACTGGCCCCACGTTGGTCCGGGCTTCATCTCGCCCAAGTCGGTGACGCCCTGGGCCTTGAGGTCGGACTGGAGCACGTGGCCGCGCGCCGCTTCGTCCATTCGAGCCAGCACCGCCGGATCGGTGACCGGCCGCCAGCCCGTCACGACCCTGCCGCCGACGAGACGGACTTCCGCTCCCTTGCGACCCCGATACACGATCGGCGCCTCCTCGGTCCCCGAGTCCTGGTGGGCGAGTTCGAGCGGCTGCGCCAACGGGTAGATGCCGCCGGCCAATTCCACCGTGACGCCGCCTTTGGGCAGCGGGCCGCCCCGCTTGAGTTGGCGGATCGCATCGCGGGCCCGTTGGAGGGTGGCCAGCGGACCGTCGCTGTGGCTCGCGTTGGCCGCCGGCAGACGGCCCGACCAGGCGTCGTTGCCATCCGTGGCGACAAACAGCACGAGGCCCTCTTCTCCGCGAGACTTGCCCCCCTTCAGCTTCTCGATGAGGTAATCGTACACCTGCGAATGCTTCACGTCGGGCGCCCCGGGATAGACGAGTTCGCACTGGACCCCAACGCTTTTGCACTTCTCCTGGAGTTTCACGCCAAAGTTGGCGGTGTGCGTCGGGTCTTTCTGATTCTGACCGAGAGCAGGCGGCGCAGAGTAGATCAAGTAAATGGGGGGATCGTCGGCGCTGACGTGTTCGTAGGGCGAGTATTCCTTGATCCACGGCAGGACTTGATCCCGCGCTTCAAGGAATCGCCCGAACTGCGTGTCGCGCGTCTTGACGTCCTTCGGGTCGGGCATGAAACCGAAAGCGTGGCCGCCGTAGCGGCTGTTGGGCGTCCAGTCTTTCATCTGTTTCGGGTCGAGCGTGGTCTGCGCGCCCACCACCGCGGCGCACCACAGTCGCGTCGACTGGCGTGCCACCGGATCGGCGCTGTTCGGTTCTGCGAGATCGTCGTGAAAAACCAGCCACAAGCTCGAACACGCGCCCGCCGAACCGCCCGAGGCGCCAATCCGCGCCTTGTCGATATTCCACTCGCCGGCCTTGCTGCGGACGAATTGCAGCGCCCGCGCAGCGTCGTGGAGGGGCCACTCGACGGGCGGTTTCACGCCGGCGGCCTGGGCTTGCGTGCTGTAACGATAGTTGATGGAGACCACCGAGATCCCCGCGGCGAGGTATTGATCGAGCTGGGCGACATGCGCCTTGTCTCCCGCCACCCAACCGCCTCCATGGATGAAGAACAAGAGCGGCGTGGGCTGCGACGACTCGGCCTTGTAGAAGTCGAGCACCTGTCGCTCGTGCCCGCCATAGGCGACGTTCGCAAGCGTCGGCCGCGGCTGCGCGGGCGCCTTCGCCTCGGTCCTGGTTGGAGCCTTGATCGTCGCCCGGGCTTTCGATTTCACGGGCGTATCGGCGGCATGCAACACAGCCAGCGGAGCCAGGAAAAGGGCGGCAGAAAGGGCTGCGAGAGAATGTCTTGTTGTTTTGTTCATTGGGGAGGGGCCTTTCGCAGGGAGGTCTATAACGCTCGGCTGTTTGGGTCAGTCGGGGTAGCGCGCCACGCCCCCGATTGTAACGGCGCCGAACCCCATGTCGCAATCCGTTCGATTGCTCGGGCGCGGCGGCCGCCCGTTTGGTCAACGGCGTCGGAGCGTCCGCGGCCACCGTGGCTCCCGTCGAAGCCATTACGCAACGTTCCGACCCATCACGCCATGGAGGCAGACTCGCGAGCCCTGGGCGCCTTGCAGAGAATCCCCGCGAGTTCTCAGCCTGCCTTCCGGGCTTCCGCGAATTCGTAGAGTCGCGTGTTTCCCTGCTTGCCCACTTCTCGGACCGTGCCTGTCTCGCGGAAGCAATAGGCGATCCGTTGGGCGATCCACCGATCTACCCGAAGCGATTCGGCCAGGTGGCCCGAATGGAACGGTTGCGGCAGGGGACCCTGGACGAGCCGCGCCAGGTCGGCCGCCGTCTGCAAACGGTGGATGGCGCGAACGGCCACGAGTTTTTGGTCCTCGATCTGGTAGTCGTCGAGCCGCCATCGTCGTCGACGGCCGTGGCCCGGGTAACGCCATTCCTCGATATCGACCAAGGCAGCTTCCAGGGTCAGCCGGTCGTGCGGAAACACCCGCGTGAAATGGACCAGGTCGTCGAACAGGTCCAGCAGCGCGCCCTGCTTCGGGCTGATCCGCCGATCAACGATTTCGCCTTCCCTCTGCGCCCGCTTCACCAGCACCTTCCGCACGACGATCGGCTTGACGACGACCACCGCATGATCCTCGAGAAGAGTCCGCACCTTGTCGCGGATTGCGGCCAGTGACCCGTGCTGGATCTCCACCAGGCGGTCGCCGGACATCACGTCGATGCGATAACCGCCAAGCGATGCCTCGAATTGGGCGTCCTTGTCGGCGTAGAGCGTCTTCAGGTCGCGGTGCAGCGAGGTCTCCATGTTCTTTGCCGCACAGCCAAGGGGCAGCGTGTGTCAAGGAAGACGGCCACCAAGAATTATCGTACCGAAGGGGGGGCAAGTCTTAGGGTTTTTGGGTGCCTACCTGTTGTCGCCAACGTCTCCACGAAGTGGAATCTCGACGCTACGGCTGGGTTGCCGACGTGGCCGTGCCCCGGCTGGTCGAGTTGGGCTTCAAGCGGGTGATGATCGTCCTGGGCATGGCGCCCTGGAATTCCATGGAACTCTCGGTTAACATGACGGAGTTGCCGCTCGGAGCTTATCCGCGCGACGCCCAGAGGGGAAGAACGGGTTATGGGCGGGTAGTGGCCCAACATCTACCCGGCGCGCGAGAATTGTAAGCAACTACACCATGAAAGCCTACCGCATCGTTCCTGACTCCCTGCTGCGGGCAGCGACCTTGTTCGTATGGGGGACTATGGCGTTGGCCGTTGCGGTCGGAGACTGTTCTCAGGCGTTCGCCCGGGAACGGGGTCGGGATCGAGATCGGAAAAACTCATCGCAGGATCGCCCGGCGAAGATGATTCCGGCGGGGCCGCCCCAGGCGCCGATGGCTTCCGAGCCTGCCCCCCGTCCCAGGGTCGTCAACGATTCGGCGGCGGTGAGCGAAGCATTGGCAGGCGAGCCGTTGGCGCCCGGCTTGGTCGAACTCTTGCAGAAAGAGGTTGTTGTCTCGCTGCGGAGGCGGGGCATCGAGTACGATTTCGCCCGATTCCAAGCGTATGCGGCCGCCAAGCTCAATTCCACCGCCGGCGCGTACACCGGGTCGGAGGTAACGGGCAATTGCCGACTGGGCTGGTACGATCACTTGTTCCGCAACCCACTGAAGGCCACAGCCGAGGCGGAACAGTTCACCCGCAAACTGCACACGGCCGCTGGCGACGATCCGGGCAGCCTGTCCCGAATCCTGCCGATCCTCGCCGAGAAACTCGATCTGCCCAAACGGACGCCGCGGCCGTTCCTTGCGGTCAATTCGCCCGAGCAGGCCCTCGACGTGGTCAAGCAGGCCCTGGTCGGGGCCCAGGGGGCCTATGCCGCGGCTTTGGCCCCTTTGACCAAGGATGAGATCCAGGAGCTAGGTGCCAACCTCTACCCGGTCCTGGTCGGCCAGAACCATGTGGGCCATACGCTGGCGGACCGCGGGACCGGACGCCGGCTGTGCGATCTCATGGAGCGGATGGACCGCAGCGCCCTGGTAAACGCGGCCGAGGCCCTCGTTCCGCTCAGCGATCCCAAACTCCTCGAACAGCTCAAACACTACCCCGACTCGACGAATGTCGAGGCGCCGGGTGTCACCGGCCACGTGGTCGCCAAGATCGCCACGCCGGCCGGCGCCATCGTGATTGGCGGCAAGGAGGTGAACACCTATCGGCTCGACGACATGTCCGACGTAGCCGCCGTGATCGACCTCGGCGGCGACGACACCTACGAAGAAGGAACCGTGTCCTCGGAGCGGCCCGTGTTGGTGATCCTCGATCTGGCCGGCAACGACACCTATCGGGCGACCCAACCGGGCGTGCAAGGCGGAGCCATTATGGGCGTCTCGATGCTGCTGGACCTCGAAGGAGATGACGTTTACATGGCACGCGACGTCGCCCAGGGGTCGGCCATGGCCGGCGTCGGAATCCTGATCGACTACGCCGGCAACGACCGCTATTGGGGCGTCCGCCGCGTGCAGGGGCAGGCCGTGGGTGGCGTGGGGCTGCTCATCGACCGCAGCGGAGACGACGACTACCATGCCGCGATGTGGGCCCAAGGCTTCGGCGGCCCGCTGGGCTTCGGCCTGCTCGATGATCTGACCGGCGACGACCACTACTACTGCGGTGGACTCTATCCGAACTCCTACAAACCGGAAACGCCGGGCTACGAGGGCTGGGGCCAGGGCGTGGGCGCCGGCATCCGGCAGTGCGCTTGCGGCGGCATCGGCGTCATCTTGGACGGCGAGGGCAACGACGTTTACCAGTTCGATTACATGGCGCACGGCGGCGGATACTGGTGCGGCCTGGGCTTCGCCCGCGATTTTGGCGGAAACGACAAACGTCTCATTTCCCGCAAGGCGTTCGACGGCAACGAGCGGACCGAAGAGCTCTTCCAGCGATTCGGCTGCGGATGGGGCTGCCACTACGCTTTGGGGTTCTGTTTCGAAGACAGCGGCGACGATGTCTACGAAGGAACCATCATGGGCAGCGGCATGGCGTGGGACTGTTCCGTCGGCGTGCTCTGCGATTTCGGCGGGGACGACCGCTACGAGGCCGCCGGCGGCTTGACCCAGGGATGCGGCGCCCAGGCCGGACTCGGCATCCTCTTCGATTACAGAGGCGACGACGTATATTTGGGTTACGGCCAGGGCTATGCCCCGCCGAGCATCTCGTACCACGATGTGCCCCGGTGCGGCGGCAACTTCAGCTTCCTCATCGATTACGGCGGCAAGGATTCGTACGGCTGCGGGGCGGAGAACAACATGTGCATCCAGCGCGATGGACCGGGCGGCTTCCTCATCGACCGTCCCGCCCGCGACGAGACCACCCCCAGCGTCAGCGCCTCCGACGCGACGATCAACGCTCGCGAGTCAAGGCATTAGAACGGCAGGTCGCTTCGTGTCCGACATTGTGGTTCGCCCCGTTTCGTGCCGGCGCGAAAGGCGGGACTTTCTCGGCTTTCCGTGGGCACTCTATGGAAACGATCCCAACTGGATCCCTCCGTTGCGCGGCGATCAAGCGGAGCGGGTCGGCTTTCGGCCCCATCCTTTCTACGAGCACAACGAGGCGCAGGCTTTTCTGGCTTACCGCCGCGGCGAGGTCTGCGGGCGGGTGGCGGCGATCGTCAACCGCGGGCACATGGCGAGGTTTTCCGAGCGCCGGGGCTACTTCGGGTTCTTCGAGTGCATGGAGGATCGCGAGGCAGCCGGGCTACTGTTCGACGCGGCGCGCTCGTGGCTAGCCGAGCGGGACATCCGCTGCCTTCGCGGGCCGGTCGATCCCGCGATGGATTACGGGATCGGAATTCTTGTCGAGGGATTCGACTCGCCGCCGACGTTCCTCATCCATTACAATCCGCCGTACTATGCCCGGCTCCTCGAAGACTATGGCTTTCGCAAGGTCCAGGATCTCTACTCCTACGCCTTTCCGATGAGCAGGCTCGCGGAAGTCGAGCCCAGGCTGAAACGGGTGGTGTCGCGGTTCGAGGGGCGTCATCAGGTGCGGCTCCGCTGCCTTGACATGAAGCGATACCTTCAGGACGTGGAGGACTTCCTCGATCTGAACAACCGGTCGCTGGACGAGCACTGGGGATACGTCGCCATGACGCTTGCGGAAGTACGGCACATGGCCCGGTCCATGCGTCCCCTGATCGTCCCGGAGTTCGCCGTGGGGTTGGAAATCGACGGCAAGCCGAGCGGCGCGGTCCTGGCCCTGCCCGACTACAACCCCCGCATCCGGCAGATCGACGGCCGGCTGTTTCCTCTCGGCTTCGTCCGGCTCTTGTGGAGGCGGAAGACGATTCCGCGTTGGCGAGTCCTCTACGCGAGCATCGTTCCGGAGTGGCAGCGAGCCGGCGTGGTCCTCGTGCTCCTTGCCGGGCTGGTTCCTCCAGCCCTCCGCTGGGGAATCCGGGAATTCGAGTTCTCCTGGATCGCCGAATCCAACGCGCTCTCTCGCGACACTCTGGAAACGGCGGGGGCCGTGCGAACCAAGACCCATCGCGTGTACGACCTCGATCCGTGAAGCGGCGCGCCCGGTCAAACGGACGCCGGACGCCCGGGCGGCGGACCCGGTGCGACCGGGACGGGGAGCCCATAGACTCCAGCGGGGACTCTCACCAAGAGCGCTTCTCCAAGTTTCTTGACAACCTTGGCGAGCAGTGGAGCGCGCCTGGTCAGCGGGTAAAGCGGATTCGCCCACCTGATCAGGACCCCGTAATTGAGACTCTGAGAGTCTTCCATGTAGTCGGGGATGATCTCCACAATCTCAAAGCCGTGCTTGAGGTATCCGGTCACAGTTTTCGTTGAAAAATGCTATTGGGCGAAAGGGCTGAATCGGTTACGAAGGAGCCATGGCGCGATGGTTCACGGAAGAAGATGTACATCGGCTGATCGAGGAAGCGGT
>Ga0172371_10009879_pt1 | contig 13036 bp, 12 predicted proteins | sample Lak12m_FD_114543 | JGI IMG/M metagenome (GOLD analysis project Ga0172371, IMG submission 114543) | Freshwater microbial communities from Kabuno Bay, South-Kivu, Congo - kab_022012_12m | ecosystem: Environmental > Aquatic > Freshwater > Lake | place: Democratic Republic of the Congo: South-Kivu... | reverse complement strand
CGTTCAGTTCACGAAGCTGCCGTACAACGTCCTGAAGCGCCGCCAACGGGACATCCTGTTGGTTCCGTCCAGCGTTGTAGCAGTGCCAGCAGCGGTATGGACAGCGGTTGGTCACCGCAAGCGTTACAGAGAACAAGCTGCGTTGGGCCGTCTCGCCAAGCATGTTGAACTGCTCCGCCATGTTGTCGAAGGCCGCGCTGGGATACGGAGGAAAATTCGTATTCACGATGCGTTTGTCTTGGAACGCGATGACCTTTTCATCTTGGAGGTAGTCCTTCAGGAAGGCGGCTACCTTCGGGTGAAGCCGGGAAAACGGTTGTTCCTTAATGACTTGCGCGAGGAATTCCTTGCCTTTCATGGTCGTTGTCTCCTTTTCCTTGTTGGGTTCGTCCTGATAAAGCAATTGCAGTGCCATATACCCTCTATACTGCAACTTATTTGTTTGCAATTGGTTATGCGTCTTCTCGTGTCGCCGATCATCCAAGTGCTTGCGACGGATGTCCATTTGATGTACAATTCATGTACAGTTTTTGGACTTGAGGAGCGATCCGATGGCTTTGTTCAGCGAGAGCGACAGACGGTGTGCGGAGGCCGTGGCGGAACTGGGTTACTGCAACCCGTTCCTGCCGGAACGCATCGAGTATGAACGGACAATTCTTGGCGACGAGTTCATCGACACCGACGGAACATGGCACAAGCATGTCGAGGAAGAAGCGGTGCGCCCCAACATCGAGTTGATTGCACAACGGGCCAAGGCCTTGGCCGATGGAGCGCGGGAGCGCCTGCGCATGGGAAAGTCGGTTGGTGACGCGGAGCAGCAACTGTATCAGGATGTGGCCCTCCACTTCCTGTTCAACAAGTTCGCCCAGCCCTTCTTCGAGTACGTGATCGACGCGGAACAGGGCAAGGCAGGGGCATCCGCCGCCGCGAAGCTCTACGACCTGTTTCGGGAAGACGTCACGCATTATCTCGGTATTCCCGGCGTGGCCTTTGCATTGGGGGAGACCGACCATGTGTTTGCATGCTTCTTTCAATTGCGGCGGGCATGGCACAACATCTACGACAACATTATAGGCGGTTCGATGGCATCGGCGCGGTTGCGTGCGGCCGTGTGGCAGTCGATCTTTACCTGCGACATGCGGCGTTACCGACGCGCGCTGTATGCGCGGATGGGGGATATCACGACGCTCATCACGGGACCATCGGGCACGGGAAAGGAACTGGTGGCCCGGGCCATTGCGCTCTCGCGGTATATCCCGTTCGATCCAAGAACCGGGCGTTTCGCGACGGACGTGGGACAGTGTTTCTACCCCATCAATCTGTCGGCGCTCTCGCCCACCCTGATTGAGTCTGAAATGTTCGGACACAAGAAGGGGGCGTTTACTGGCGCCGTATCGGACCGCGAGGGGTTCTTCGAATTGTGTCCGGTCGACGGCGCGGTATTCCTGGATGAGATCGGCGACCTTGATCCGGCGATCCAGGTGAAGCTGCTTCGTGTGCTCGAGTCGCGGGAATTCCAGCGGATTGGCGACACGGCGGCTCGGCGGTTCGAGGGCAAGGCCATCGCGGCCACGAACCGTGATCTGACCCGGGAAATGCAGGAAGGGCATTTCCGGCAGGACCTCTACTACAGACTGTGCTCGGACATGATCGTGACGCCTTCGTTGAGGGAGCAAATCGAAGGGGCGCCCGGGCAATTGCGCAATCTGCTCCTGTTCCTGGCCCGTCGTGTGGCGGGTCCGGATGAGGCGGAGAACCTGGCGGAGGAAGTGGACGCCTGGATTCGGGCAAATCTGGATCCGGATTACTCCTGGCCGGGAAACGTACGGGAACTCGAACAGTGTCTGCGCAACATCGTAATTCGGAAGAACTACGAACCGGCGAGAAGCGGCAATACCGCGACTGACCCGCGGGAGGCTTTTCTGGCATCCGTCAAGTCTGGCCGCTTCACGGCCGACGAGCTTCTGCGGCACTATTGCACCCTTGTCTATGTCGGCACGGGGAGTTACCTCGAGACCGCACGCCGGCTCGGGATCGACCGGCGCACGGTGAAGGACCGCGTGATCCCGGAATTGCTTGACATGCTGCGCGAACGCTCAATCGCGCAACGCCCGTGTTGACACTCAACCGGTGCGGGTGGCACGATGCTGCGTGCAGCGGTGGACGAGCGGGTTTCCCGCCGGAGGCCGGCATCACCTGAGGACCACCTCTGAAAACACGCGGAAGCGAACGGACTCATGCAAACACAATTCGGCACGCTCGACTGGATCATCCTGGTTACCTACTTCGTTGCGGTCGCGTCGATCGGTCCGCTGTTCGCCAAACGCAACAAATCCACCGAGAGTTTCTTCGTCGGGAACCGCCAGTTTCCGGCGTGGCTGTTGGGCCTGGCCATGTTCGCCACGTCCATCAGTTCGATCACCGTCGTGGCCTATCCGGGCGACGCGTACAAGGCGGCCTATCTGCGCTGGCTGCCCACGCTCATGCTGCCGTTTGGTATCCTCATCGGTTCGAAGTTCTTTCTGCCTTTTTACCGGCGCAACAAGTGTACGTCCGCGTACGAGTATCTCGAGGGACGGTTCGGCAACGGGGTACGCACGTACGTTTCCGTAACCTTCGTGATCGGCCAGGTCATGCGGATAGCCACCATCCTTTATCTCGTATCGCTGGTTTTCCAGCAGATGACAGGGGCATCCCCGTATGCCTGCATCCTGATGGGCGGCGGCGTCATCGCGATCTATTCGGTGTTGGGTGGTGTCAGCGCGATCGTTTGGGCGCAGTTTCTTCAGGCGTTCCTGTTGTGGTTCGGCGCGCTCCTCTGTTTCGCGACACTCATCCGCGGCATTGACGGCGGCCTCGGCGCCGTCTTTACCACCGCCTGGGCGGACGGAAAATTCATGCTCGGCGATCTCAACACGGCCACCGGCAAGCTCGAACCCGCGAAATGGTTCTCGATCTGGGACAAATCGATCATCATGATGCTGATCGGCGGGTTGGCCGGGTGGGTTTTCGAATACAGCGGCAACCAGAACGTCGTCCAGAAATACGTCTCCGCGAAAAATCCACGGGAAGCTTTCAAGGCCGTTTGGATTTGTTGCGCGTGTAGCGTGCCGACATGGGCCTTCTTCATGCTCGTGGGCACCTCGCTCTACGTCTTCTTCAAACAACACCCCGATCCGATGGCCGCGGCGATTCTCACCGGCGCGAACGGGGCCAAGCCCGAATCCATCCTTCCATTCTTCTGCATCAAGATGCTGCCGACGGGCCTCGCGGGTATCGTCATCGCCGGTATTCTCGCCGCTGCCATGTCCGCTTCGTCCGCGAGCATCAGCGGCATCTCCGCCGTATTCATTACTGATATCTATCATCGTCATCTGGTCAAGTCTGCTGGCGAGCGGCACTATGTCCTCGTGGCGCGGATTACTTCGGCGATCGCCTGTTTCCTGATGATGGGCGGCGCCATACTCTTTTACAAAGCGAGCGATTTGACGCTCCAAGATTTCGGTATGCGGCTCGGCTCCGTGTTGGGCGGCGGGATTCTCGGCGTCTATGTCCTCGGATTCCTGACCACGCGCGGCACGGGCCGTTCCGTTGCGGTTGGCATCGGCGCCACGCTCGTATTCTCGATATACATGGCAGTCATCGAGTTCATGAAGATCACCCCCGAACAGTTCATGAACCTGCTTGGATGTTCTCGGACGGTTGCCCTCTGGCTTCTCAAGCCGGTTCACATCTATTACGTGGGATTGGCCGGACATCTCCTGACTTTTGTGGTGGCCTATCTCATATCGAGCCTCTTTGAACGGAAGCGGGACTTGACCGGCCTCACGTTCTGGACGCAGATCGCGTCCGAAGAGTAGGGATGCGGAATTTCGTCTCGCCAACCGTTGTGTCGCGAAGTTCGAAATTCGCGTGCCCGAAATGCGCACGTGAGTCGGCGGCATGCTGACGCAACCCAAGACTGACACGGCTTGTTATCCCGCGGCGCGGTATGTTACAAGGATGCACCTTTGGAACCGATTCCTTTCTCGATAATGGATATGTCGCATGAATCTCTTTGAATCTCTGGCGGAATGTATTTGCAGCGCGTTTCCGGAATTGTCGCGCGCGGACCTGGCGTTTGTTCCCGCGCCGAACCTCGCGCTGGGCGACGTAGCCCTACGAACCTTCGAGGCGGCGCGCAAACTGAAAACGGCACCGCCCCAATTGGCGGTGCGCATCGCCAAGGACGTCGCGTTTGGCTCGGAAGTCAAGGCCGTTACCACGACGGGGCCTTACGTCAATTTCCGGCTGAACCGGGGCATTATGGCGCGCCGCGTGGTAGCGAGTGTGCTGGCGGAAGGCCAGCGGTTCGGTTCAAGCGGCATGGGCGCGGGCCGCCGCGTGCTCATTGAGCACACCAGCATCAATCCGAACGCCAGTCCGCACTTGGGCCGTGGGCGTTGCGCGATGTTCGGCGACAGCCTGGCGCGCCTGCTTCGATTCGAGGACTACGAGGTCGAAGTCCACTACTACGTGAACGACATCGGGCGCCAAATCGGATTGCTGGTACTGGTCTGTGAAGGTCTCGATGACTTGGCCTTTGATCAGATCCTCAAACTATACGTCGAGGCCAATGCGCGCGCCGAGGCCGATCCCGCGTTCGCGCAGCAAGGTTATGAGTTGCTCGCAAAGATGGAGGAGGGCGACGCCGGGACGAAGGCGCGGTTTCGCAAGGTCGCCGATCTCTGCCTCGCTGGCCAGTTGGACGTGCTTTCGCGGCTCGATGTCTCGTACGACGTATTCGATTACGAATCGACGTACGTGAAAGACGAGAGGCTCGAATCCGTATTGGCCGCGTTGCGCGACAGGGGCGCGCTATTCACCGACGAGGATCAACGGCTCGTCGTCGATCTGTCGAAACTGGGCCACGCATACGAAGAGGGCCGTTACTTCGTGTTGATGCGCTCGAACGGCAGCTCGATGTATGGCTACCGCGACCTCGCCTATGCGATCGACAAGCAGGAGCGATGCGCGGATATCAACCTTATGGTTCTTGGCGAGGATCACAAGCTCTACGCACAGCAACAGGAGTACATCGTCAACGCCGCGGGCTATCAAGCGCCCGAGGCCGTCTATTACGCCTATATCCTGCTTACCGACGGCAAGATGTCCACGCGGCAGGGAAAAGTCGTGCTGCTGTCGGAGTTCCTCGACGAGGCCGCACGGCGGTCGTCCGAATGCGTCGCAAAACAGTGCGCCGAAATCCCCGCCGGGGAACAGGCCGAAATCGCACGCAAGGTGGCGGTGGCGGCCATCCGTTTCGCGATCCTGCGCGTGAACCCGAACAAGAATGTGATTTTCGACTGGGAGTCCAGCTTGTCCTTCAGCGGTGACACGGGACCGTATATCCAGTACTCGTGCGCCCGGATCAACTCGATTCTGCGCAAACACGGACGGGCCGTCGACAGCATTCCGGAGAACGCCGCGCTCGAAACGGACGCCGAATGGGCGCTCGCGATGAAACTCGCGTCGTTTCCAGGCATCGTGCGTAATGCCGCCGAGCAACGGAACTGCTCGCCGATCGCCCAGTTCGCGCTCGATACCGCGCGGCTGTTCACGGCGTTCTATCATGCCTGCCCTGTGCTGGCCGCCGAGACGGAAGCCTTGCGCGATGCGCGCCTCCAACTGTGCGTCGCCACGCGGACCGCGCTCGAAAACGCGCTGAACCTGCTCGGCATCGAGGCGCTGGAACGCATGTAGCCACGCCATGCTACAATGCCATGTGTGCGTCCTATGAGTCCCATACGTCCCATAGGTCCCATGAGCAAAGGAAACGGTATGCCTGAAAAATACGAGCGCCCTTCGTGGGACGACTATTTCCTTGAAGTGGCGCGGGCAATCGCGAAACGGTCAACGTGCGACCGCGGCCGCATCGGCTGCGTGATCGCGCGCAACAAGCAGTTACTCGTCACGGGCTACGCGGGCGCACCGGCCGGGCTGACGCATTGCGACGATATCGGCCACCAGTTCAAGAAGACGATTCACGAGGACGGGCGCGAAACGATGCATTGCGTGCGCACCGTCCATGCGGAACAGAACGCGATCTGCCAGGCCGCGAAACTCGGCGTGTCCATCGACAAGGCGACAATCTATCTCCAGATGACGCCGTGCCGCGTGTGCGCGATGTTGATCATCAACGCGGGCATTGTGCGCGTCGTATGCGAACGGAAGTACCATGCGGGCGCCGAATCGGAAGAGATGTTCCGCCAAGCGGGTATCGCGCTCGAATACAAATACGACGAAGTGCTCGAATACGGCAAGCAAGCGCCGGACAACATAACGTAAAGGAGTCGGCCAAGATGAGAATGCGTATGCTTTGTTGCGTGATGGGATTGCTGATGGTGTCACTGGCCTACGGCGCGGAGCCGTTGAAACACCCGGATTCGACCGCGGGATGGGAAGACCTTATTGCGCCGGATCTGTCGAACGCCTTCTATCCGTCGGGTGTGTGGAGTTTCGAGAAGGGCGAATTGACCGCCACGAAAGACGAGGCCATCTGGACGAAGGCCGATTACGAGAATTTCATGCTCGATCTCGAATTCAAGTGCGCACCGGCCTCGAACAGCGGCGTCTTCCTGTATTGCAGCAACATGGCCAAATGGGTCACGAGCTGCATCGAAGTACAGATTCTCGATGACTATGCGGACAAGTGGAAAGACGTCGCGCCGAGTTGGAAATGCGGCGGCATCTTTGGACGCCTCGCCCCTTCGAAACAGACCGTGAAGCATGCCGGCGAATGGAACCATTACACGATTCGCTGCGTGGGCAAGCAGGTGGACGTCGTGTTGAACGGCGAACAGGTTGCGTCGATGGACATGGACAAGTGGACAGACGCCAAGAAAAACCCGGACGGTTCGGAAGCGCCCGAATGGCTTGGCGGTCCGCTCAGTACGATGGCCACGAAAGGCAAGATTGGCCTGCAGGGCAAACATGCCGGCGCGCCGATCTGGTTCCGCAACATGAAGGTCAAGCGCCTGTAGTGCAGGCGTCAATGAACCAACTTTACAAGATGCAGATGTGCTCTTTCGTGCTCGTGCTCGTAATCGTGCTCGTAATCGATTTTATGGCGGACATATTTCGTATAGGAAGAGTCCAACTGCCCCAGAACATAGTACGAGAATGTGGCAGTGCGCTTTGACAGTCTTTCGATTACGATTACGCGCACGAGCACGATGGTGGTGAATCTGCAAGGTTTATTTATTGACGCTTCCTAACGCAGACAAGGATTCCGCGATGGACATCAAGATAGCGCCTTCGATTCTGGCGAGTGATTTTGGCCGGCTGGCCGAGGAAGTCCGCGCGGTCGCCGATGCGGGCGCGGACCTCATCCACATCGACGTCATGGACGGCCATTTCGTGCCGAACATCACGATCGGCCCGCCCGTGATCGCCGCCTTGCGGCAGTATTGTCCCGTGCCGATGGATGTGCACTTGATGATTGACGAGCCCGACCGGTACGTCGCGGATTTCGCCGACGCCGGCGCGGACATCATTACGTTCCACGTCGAGGCGGCGCGGCATCCGCACCGCTTGATCTCGGCTATCAAAGACCTCGGCTGCCGCGCCGGGATTGTGATGAATCCGGGGACCTCCGAGGACGATATCGAGTTCCTGGCCGATGCGGTGGATATGGTGCTCGTCATGTCCGTCAATCCGGGATTCGGCGGCCAGGCCTTCATCCCGGAAGCCATCCGCAAGCTCCAGAACATCCGCGCCATGATTGGCGATCGTGACCTCGAAATCGACGGCGGAATCGACGAAACGACCGCGCCGCTCGTCATCGAGGCCGGCGCCAACGTGCTCGTGGCGGGCTCCTATATCTTCCGCAGCGAATCCTACCTCGACGCCATCGAAACGCTACGCAATGCGGGAAGATCATGACGCGTGGATGTGTAAGAAGAGGGGATGGGGAGATAGGGGGGATAAAGGAAGGTAGACGGAGACAGACGCCGTCCCGCTACCGTTATTGCGAGCGAAGCAAAGCAACTTCCGCAATCGCGGCAAAGCGCAAGAATAGAGCGACCGTCAAGTGCGGCAGAATTCCGCCAGCATATACCTGTCCTGTCCTACGCCTGCGTTCATGGCAGTCCACATGGCTTTGCTTGACGCTCAATGGCCCGTTGACAAACTGGGGTGACGTAGCTACAATGTGGTTATGAACGCGTTGCGTTTCACTTGGGATCTGAAGAAGGCGTGCGCAAATGCCGACAAGCATGGCGTCACCTTCGAAGAAGCCCGGTCCGTGTTTTACGACGAATACGCCATCGAGTTTTATGACGACATCCATTCGGAATGGGAAGACCGTTTCCTGCTCCTGGGGCTAAGCGCCCGATTGCGCTTGCTTCTGGTTTGTCACTGCCATCGCGAGACGGAAGGCGTGATCCGTATTGTCTCCGCACGGAAAGCAACTAACGCAGAAGCCAAACACTACCGGAGAATGTGACATGAAGGCCGAATACGATCTTTCAAAGATGAAGTCTCGCAGGAACCCATATGCCAAGCGCCTCAAGAAGCAGATAACCCTGCGTTTAGACCCGGATGTCATCGAGTACTTCAAGCAGAAATCCACCGAAAACGGCATTCCGTATCAAACGCTGATCAATCTGTATCTGCAGGATTGCCGTGCCGCCCATCGCGACCTGAAGATGTCGTGGGCGCCCTGACTCTTCGATTCCGCCTGTATATCCCTATCCCGCCTTACGTCCGCCTTCATCCGCCGATTCCGTCGCCGAAAGGCTGTCCATATACAATACGATGGTCAAGTTACCACAACCAGGTTCGCCGACATTGCATGGCCACTCCAATCGGTTTCTTCGCGCATTTCATCGCTGTCATGCCAACTCCGGAGCGAATTGCTGTAGTGCTTGTTCGGCGATCTGACCGAAGAACTGGCGGGTGAGACTGAAGAAGCGGCTAAGCTTCTGACCGGTTGGGGCTAAATCAACAGCGGCCAAATGAACAAGGTCACCGCCGTTGGCAGCATGTTCCTGAAAGAGCGCGTCCAGTTCATTCCACCACTGTCGCCTTCGCAACACAAGATATGGGCTGTTCAGGTTGAGTAACTCGATGGTATAGAGGGAGCGATCCCGGTCATCGGTCCCCAACGCCTTGTGAGGTACGACACGGCCGTCTGACAGGAAAGCAAAAAAGCGATGGCAATCAGGTTGGTGGCAGGAAACAAAACGGTTCATATCGCACCCCTGCTGCTTCCCTGACGCATGACCGCCAAAGACCTCCTCGCCTTGTGCCGTGAAGGCCGACAAATCGCTGACGCTATCCAGTGCGCTGGCAGCGAGATTGCTGTAGTCGAAGGTACGCAGCGGATTCTGACTCTTGTTCTCGACATGCTCGATGTGATAACCCAAGCCCTCTTCATCCGCACGCAGTTCGCTGTAGCAACACAAATGATATTGCTCGCCCAGCAAGAAAGCCAGAACGCCTTGCTTGTAGCCAAAGCTATGCCAACGAGTCCCCGCATCTTGGGCGGTCTGGGGCGGATTGGCGTGGGCCTGCTGCAGGTGATAGCCGCCGGTCTGCCCCTGCTTGCTGATATACCTCATCGTCTTAACGCTTTCTGGCGTTCAATGCTCCGGCTGAGCCGCAAGAGCTGTGGATGCGTGGCGCCCAGTGATGAACGCAAAGCATGCATAAGGCCCTCTGCTTCATCAGACGCATATTCGCCCTGATCCACTAGTTCCGTCAGCCGAAGCAGGATGCCCTTTTCGGCAATAGGCGGCTGCGGATCAACCATCATCACGCTCTGTAATACGTCGCCGCTGGGTTCGCCGTACGTCATGGCTAATGGAGGGGCAGCGATGATCTGACCAGTGGCATCGGGACCGATTATGCGGATGTTCTCTGGATTTACAGTGCTCAACACTTGCGGGCTGTGTGTCGTAACGATGAACTGGATGCGGGGAAAGGCCCCGGTAAGCGATTGCAGGACCCTTTGTTGCCACGACGGGTGGAGGTGCATATCCACCTCGTCGATCAGGACGATTCCCGAAGTACGCTGAGCGGCTTCGGAGCCAAACTGGGGGTTCAGCAAGCTAGTGCGCGACGCGATATCGCCCACCATACACACCACTGCTTGAACGCCATCGCTCTGCCGATCAAGCCCCAAATTTGTGCCGTGCTTTATATCGCATATGAATAGGTTCCTTTCGATTGCGTCGTAGTCAATCCAGCATTTCCCGTAAGGTTCAAGTGCCTTCTGTACGGCATCCTTGACATTCCTTACTGCGTCCTCGAGATTCCTTTGCTGGGCGTCGGTTCTTCCTTGTGTTCGGCCAAGCAATTGAGTTAAGCAAGCCTCCTTGAACCAGCGCGTGAAGGAATCGAACTTCGAGCCAGCGCTCAAACATTCCTTGTAACCGAAGTTTCTCGGCTGCTGAAAGCCGATTCCGGCGGCCCGGGCACCCAGCAAACGGCCTGTTCCGTAGTAAGCAACAATAGGAAGGACGGTACTCGACGCTCTTTCGGGATCTTTTAACTGGTCGATGAGCCAAGTGGCATAAGACGTGAGGGACGAAGCCTCTTTGACGGTTGTGCCACCCCTCTCGGTCAGCTTCTGGCGTTTCCAGGTGACCGCTTGGCCACCGAGTTCACCCGTTGCCTCCAACTTGATTTCTTGGAACGGCGAGGGCGTGGTTCCGGCATCTCGGCCGAGCGGAACAACAACTCGACGCGAGTCGTGGACATGAAACTTCCTGCCGTAGGTTTTCCCCGTCTTTCCGACGAAAGGGCCTAGAGCAACGGCTATCGCGTCGAGGATTGCCGTCTTCCCGCCACCATTGGGCGCCACAAGGACAGTGGTTCCGTCCTGGAAATCTACTCGTATTTCTCCAAAACATCGATAGTTCCAAATATGGAGAGAGGCTATTCGCATCGGCCAATCCTTTCATTCTGGTCAAGAGCCTTACCGAGGGCCGGGATGAACAAACCCGGTTGACATACTCAACTCCATCGTTCGATGATCATCTATTATACATTCATTCCATTTTGGGGACACCATAATCACGGGTACCGTACCGTTCAGAAGGGGATATTTGGTACAGTACGTCCGTGCGGACGACGCGCACGAATGTGCAAGCTAAACTTTCAATGCAACAACAAAGCATGATTAAGTCTGGCACTCCCGGAATCGCAATCCGTTTTTCCAGAAGGAAGCCGGTCGGAAGGGACTGCTCTATCGTCTTCTCATCAGCTCATCACGCAAGGCGAGTATTGCCCTTGTCTGATAACGAAGGATGCCTCGAACATGAATCAGACAGTGTGAAACGAACGAAACGGCGAAGATCTCCAACAACACAGGAAACATTGTTATTGTGTCATCATTACCATTAGTGATCCCTGCAACGCATAGCAGGACACAAAGGCCCGCAATCAATTGCAGCACACCCGAGATGGCCCGTTCGACACCCGTCAGTTGCTCCTGCTCGATCAAGGTAACTCGGTCGACCTTCCTACTGTTAGTGGACATGGAATTAATCCTCCTCTCGCTGAACTTTCTTTTGTTTGGACACTATACACACAATTCTTGCATCCAGAAAAAATGACGACAGCCACTCACGGCAGTCCGTCATCGGCGGATCGCGGCCAGTAGCGCAATAATCATCAAAGGACAGACGGCGGTGGTGGCGAGTCCGAGGTGCAGTTGGCTGTGTTCGGCGACGAAGCCGATGACCCAGGGCATGACGATACAGCCGCTGTTTCCCAAGCCCGCCAGTAGCGCGAACATGGAGGCGCCGCCGTGCGGGAAACGATCGGCGACGAGTCCGAGGGTGGTCGGCCAAAGGCAACTGACCGCCCAGCCCGTGAGGATGCAGGCCGCCAGCGCGACGTTTCCCGGCGCGAAGCAGGCGGCCAGGATGCATGCCGCGAGCAGCAGGCACGCGGCGCGCATGAGCGGTACGGCGCGTATGCGGCGTGCCGCGACTGCGGCCAGCATGCGCCCGGCAATCATGAGCACGGAGTACGCGGCCAGCGTGATGCCGCCGACGGTCTTGCTGTAACCGAGTCCGCGTTCGGTGTAGGCGGGCAGCCATTGGACGATCCCCTGTTCGGCGGCGCCCGCGAGAAAGATGATTGCCAGCCCCGCGAGGAACCCCATCGACACCAGCAGATGGTTCAGCGGCGTCCGCTCGGCGTCTTCGTGCACGAGTGCGGGTATGCGCAAGGGAATGAACCCCGCGAACACGACCACCGGCCCGGCAATCATCGCCAGCGTGATCGCCCGCCAATGGATGCCGAGATACAATCCCGCCGAGCAGAACAACACGGTCGCGACGGAACCGACGCAGTAGAATGAGTGCAGCCAGTTGAGCGCTTCGGTGCGCCGGTCGGGCTGCAACGCGGACACGATCGGACTCATTACCATGTCGAGCACGCCCGCGCCGAGTCCCAGGAGAACGCTTGATGCCAGCAATGCGCTGTAACTGTGCGCGGACGCCGTGACGGCGAGTCCGGCGGCCGTCAACGCGGCCCCGAGCAACGCGAACCCTTTCGCACCCCACCAGTCGGCCAACGGTCCGCCGCCGAGGATGCCCGCGGTAAAGCCCACGAACATGATGGCTGAGATCCGCCCGAGTTGTTCGTCCGTCAGGCCGGTTGTGCCGCCGAAGGCTTCGCTGAAACTCGTGAGGAAGACCGGGATCAGGCTCGTCCCGATGGCGATGCACATCATGCCGCCGTAGCAGAGGGCCAGTGCGCGACGGGTCGATACGGGTTGGCTCACGGTTCAGGCGTCCTGCTTGTTCCTGGGCGGCGCTTCCGGTATACACTGTGGCACATGCACACGCATCACCACCACCGCCACAGCCGGAAGACGCAATGGTATCGGAAGCGGAGGCCGCAAACCAAACGGCGGCGGACCTTGCCGGTTTCACTGGGTGGCGGCGGGCGTTTCTACTATCTCCTCATCGGACTGGCCGCGATACTCGTGGCGGCCTATCTGGCATACCGCCATTTTTCGGAGGACACGGAAGAAAGGCGG
>Ga0172371_10009878_pt1 | contig 13037 bp, 10 predicted proteins | sample Lak12m_FD_114543 | JGI IMG/M metagenome (GOLD analysis project Ga0172371, IMG submission 114543) | Freshwater microbial communities from Kabuno Bay, South-Kivu, Congo - kab_022012_12m | ecosystem: Environmental > Aquatic > Freshwater > Lake | place: Democratic Republic of the Congo: South-Kivu... | reverse complement strand
GGATCTCAGCCGGTGGTCGTCGATCTGGAGGAGCTGACCCAGGTTGCGGACAAGGGCATCGTCAGCAAGGCGGTGGTCGAGAACGACCACCACAAGATCATCCTCTTCACGCTCGCGCCCGGCCAGGAGCTGAGCGAGCACACGGCCAGCGTGCCGGCTGTGATCCACGTGCTGCGGGGCGCCGGAGCCGTCGTCCTGGACGGCGTCGAGCACGAGGCCGCCCCGGGTCGCCTGCACTACATGCCGGCGGAGCTCAAACACGCCGTCCAGGCGCGGGAGGAGCTGGTCTTCCTGCTCACGATGTTCCGCACCTGAGCCGCCCGGCGAGGTCAGGCCACGCGCACGACCTCGCCGTCGCGCAGCACGAGGCCGTCGGCCTCGAGGCCGGAGAGGATGTCGGCCGCCGCCTCCGGCGAGAGGCCGACCTGGGCGCCGAGGTCCTGCCGACGCTGAGGGCCGCCGTCGAGCAGGCTCCGCAGCAGTCGTGAGCGGTACCAGCGACGGGATCCCGCGAAGGCCGACTGCTGTGTGCGCGGCGCGATGCCGGTGGTCCTCGCCGTGAGCACGAGGGACCCGTAGTCCATCAGGGCGTTGTGCCAGTCGCGGCTGCGCCCCGCGGGCAGGACCGCGTCGGCGACGTCCTGCAGCTGCGCGACACCGAGGTCCGTGGGTAGGCCGAGCTCGCTGGTGAGGACGCGACGTACGTTCGCGTCCACCGCCGCGAGGTCGCGGTCGTGAGCGAAGATCAGAACGGCCCTCGCGGTGTACGGGCCGATGCCCGGGAGGGCGCGGAGGCCCTCGAACGTGTCGGGCAGGGCGGCCGCTCCGGCGCTGCCGGCGGCCGCCGTGGCGTGGCCGCCGCCGTCCGCCGTGCGGTCGCCGCCGCGCGCCGCCGTCGCGTGCGCCGCGAGGGTCGCCACGGCGCACTCGCGCAGGCGCCGGGCGCGGTTGTTGTAGCCCAGGCCCTGCCACACCCGCAGTACGTCGGCGAGCGGTGCCGCCGCGAGGTCCTCGAGCGTCGGCCAGGCGCGGAGGAGCTCCTCGTACTTGGGGATCACCCGCGCGACCTGCGTCTGCTGCAGCATCACCTCGCTGACGAGGATCGCGTAGGGGTCGCGGGTGCGGCGCCACGGCAGATTGCGCCGGTGCTCACTGTACCAGTCCAGGATGCGTCGCTGCAGGTCGGCGACCGTCGCCGGCGTGACGGCGGCGGGCAGGGTGTTGGCGCGCGACGGGGGCTTCATCGGCGGGAGCGTAGCACGGCGCGTGGGGAAGACGTCAGGCGCTCTCGTCGACCAGGCGCTCCCACTCGGTGTACTCACGCGCGAGCCGGCCCTCCACGATGCCGCGTTCGTCGAGCAGACGGTTGAGGACATCGCGGTCGGCGTAGGTGTCGGGTTCGGCGAGCTCCGCGTCGATCTCGCCGAGGCGCTTCTCCGCCCGCAGGATCGCCGCCTCGGCGGCGCGCAGGCGGGCGCGATGCCGGCGCGCCTCCTCGGCCGACTCGCGGGTCTGGCGCGTCTTCGCGGCACCGTCGGGGGCCGCGGCTCGTCTGGCTGAGCCGCCGGCGGCCGCGCGGCCGCCGGCGCCGGAAGCACGGGCGGCGGCCGCGCCGGCGGCGACATCCTCGCCGAGCCGCGCGGCGCGGGCCTCCCAGTAGCGGGCCGCCGAGAGGTGGGTCACGAGGCCGCCGTCGTGGATCTCCAGCACGCGTGAGGCGACGCGGTCGATAAGGTGGCGGTCGTGCGTGACCAGCAGGATCGTGCCCGTGTAGTCGTCGAGGGCGTCGGCCAGCGCTTCCACGGAGCCCATGTCGAGGTGGTTGGTGGGCTCGTCGAGCAGCAACAGGTTGGCGTCGCCGACGAGGAGCGCCAGCAGGCGGAGGCGGCTGCGCTCGCCGCCCGAGAGCATCTCCACGCGCTTCTCCACCTCGTCGGCGCCGAATTGGAAACGGCCCAGCAGCTTGCGTGCCTGCTCCTCATCCTGCCCGACGAGGGGCAGGACTGTCTGCAGGCACGTGGCCGTCTCGTCGAGCTCGCGGCCCTGCTGCGAGTAGTAGGCGACGCGCGTGTTGTGGCCCAGGTGGGCGGCGCCGGCCGCGAGGTTGCGCAGGCCGGCGACGGTCTCGACCAGCGTGGTCTTGCCGGAGCCGTTGGCGCCGAGCAGCGCGACCTTCTCGCCGCGCTCGAGCACCACGTCGATATCGCGGACCAGGGTGCGTACGCCGGCCGGCTCGTCGGCGGAGCCGACGGTGAGGGCCGGCGTCTTCATCTCGAGGACGATGCGCGCCGACGGCTGCGGCTGCGGCAGGCCGAGCTTGAAGCTCTTCGTCTGCCGCGGCGGCTCCTTGAGGTCGCGCTTGATGCGCTCCATCTGCGTGAGCTTGGCCTTGGCCTGCTTGGCTTTGTCCTTCTTGGCGTGGAAGCGGTCGTAGAAGCGTTGCAGCTGGGCGATCTTCTCGACGTCCTGCTCGTACTCGCGGCGCATCAGGCTGAGGCGCGCCTCGCTCTCCTTGAGGTAGGTGGCGAAATCACCGGTCTGGACCTCGACGTGCTCGTGCTCCACGGCCAGGACGCGCTTGCCGACCTTCTCGAGCAGACGCCTGTCGTGTGTCACGAGGACGAAGGCCCGCGGGTAGTCGGTGAGAAAGCCCTCGAGCCACTCCACGGAGTCGATGTCGAGGTGGTTGGTGGGCTCATCGAGCAGCAGCAGGTCGGCGTCGGCGAGCAGGGCGCGCGCCAGGGTGACGCGCGTGAGCTCTCCGCCCGACAGCGAGAGCAGGCCGCGTTCCAGCATCTCCTCGGGCAGGCCCAGGCCCTCGACCACGCCGGTGAGCCGCGACCTGAAGCCGTAGCCGCCCGCGACCTCGAAGCGACGCTGCAGCTGCTGGTACGTCTTCATGGCGTCGCGCAGACCCGGGCTGTGTTCGGCGAGGCCCGAGAGCCTTTCCTCGGTGGCGCGCAGCTCGGCCTCCAGCCGCACTGCGTCGCCGAACGCTTCCAGAAGGTAGTCGCGCACGGGGCGGTCGGACTCCAGCTCCGGGGTCTGACCGTGGAGCCACACCCTGCGCCCGCGGGCGCGGGCGATGCTGCCGCTGTCGTGGTGCTCGGCGCCCGAGATGAGGCGCAGGAGAGTCGTCTTGCCGGTGCCGTTGCGCCCGACGAGCACGGCGTGGTCGTGCCCGTCGATGGCGAACGTGGCGGTGGTGAACAGGCGCTGTCCACCGAAGGACTTCTCGACGTTGTTGAAGGTGACGATGCTCATGGCCGGGGGCGCTGGGGGAGACCGGGCGCGGGCGGGAGCGGCAGGATACCACCGGCGGGCGCTCCGTCGCCAGTCCGGCGGGCGCGCGGCGTCGCGCGGCGCGACTGGTACTCTTGGCGCGACGTCGTCGCAGGAGAGCCGGGGGGTGATGTGTGGGAGGTGGCAAGGTGCCCGTGACGATCGTGCTCGGCCCGCGCACCACCGTGCACGCGCTGGTGGCGGCCTACCCGCAGCTCACGGCGTTCCTGTCCTCGTACGACGCCGCGTTCGCGCGCCTCGGCGAGGTGCGGGGCCGCGTGTCGTGGGCGCGGATCGTGACGCTCGGCGACGTCGCCCTCGAGATGAACGTCTCCTGGCGCCGTCTGGTGCACGACCTCGCCGCCGAGGTGCGTCGGCGTTGCGGAAGTGCCCCGCCGACCGTGGACGACCCGCTGGAGGTGGGCGCCGGGGATCCGCGCGTGAGCGAGCTACGCGACATCGCCGCCGAACTGGAGCGTGGCGGATCATTGCTGGAGCTGGCCGCGCGGCTGCAGGCCGTGACGGCCGGGACCGACGCACGTGAAGCCGAGTCGCTCATCGCCGCCGTGCGCGCCGCCGCCTCGGAGGCCGGTCGCGGCGTGCGCGTGGCGGCCGGGGTCGGCGACCCCCTCGGCGGCTTGCCGGAGGGTCACCCGGCCGCGTCGTTGGCCCGGGAGGGCGCGCAGCTCGACGTCCTGGACGCTGCGCTCTGCGCAGCGCTCGAGCGGCTCGGCGGGTCGCCGTCCCGCGGGCGCTGGAGGGCTGCGCGCCCGCACGTCTCCCGTCTCGTCGACGGGCTCGGCGCCCTCGAGTTGCGAGTGCGCCGTGAGCGCCAGGCCTGGCTGCCGGTGCTGGAGCGGCGGGGAGGCGCCGTCGCGATGCAGCTCGTGCGCGACCGCCAGGACGACGTGCTCGACACGCTCCGGCTGCTGCGGCTCGCGCTGGCCGCCGATGCCGCCGCCTCCGTGTTCGAGCACGGCCGGGCGCTGCACGCACGCTTGCGGGAGCTCGCATCCTGCGAGGAGCAGGTGCTCCTGCCGCTCGCGCAGGGCACGCTCACGCTGCGCGAGTGGGCCGAGGTCCGCGCGGGCGAAGACGCCGTGGGCTGGTCGCCGGCCCCGCCGCCGCCGCGCTGGCCGAAGGCCTGAAGCGCGGCGGCATCCGGGCTCGAACGCCGACGCTCGCGCTCAGACGCCGGCGCCGGCGAGGTCGCGCGCCACGCCGGCGTAGTAGTCGTGCACGCCCTCCTGGCGCTCGTCGCAGGCGATGTCCGCGAACTCAGCCACGAGGCTCTCCAGGTCGCGCCGGTGCAGAAGGTCGGCAGCGACGGGGAAGAGCACGTCCTCCTCGAGCGACACGTGCACGCAGAGCAGGTCCACGGCGCCGCGCAGGTCGTGGATGAGCGGCTCCAGGGACCCGGGCACGTCTTCGGTGGCGAGCAGCAGCCGGTCGCTCGCCGAGTCGAGGGCCGCACGCAGCTCCGCGTGCTGACCCACGAGCTCGCGGAGCGGTGGCTCGTCCCAGGCGAGCCCGTGCCGGTGCAGCGCCGTGAAGAGAAGGTCCTCCTCCTTGGGTGTGTGACACGCGTTGGTGAAGTAGCGGAGGAAGTCCAGGAGCTCGGCCGTGCGCGCGACGTCAAGCTCCCCGTCCGCCTCCGCCGCGTCGAGGATGCGCTGCGCGGCACGGGCCACACGCAGGACCACCTCGTGCTCCTGTCTGAGGGTCTCGAGCGCGTCCACGGCTCCTCCTTCGTGTGCGCCGCGCGCCCGCGCGTGCGGCTCACTCAGGTTGTGCCCGGGCGCCGCAGGCCGGCCATGGGGTGAAGAGGGGAGATGGCGAGGGGACCGGACCTGAAGACGCGGCCGGGTGCGGCCCGCTGAGAAGGGCCGGGCGTGTGAGACGCGGCCGCGCCGCTCAGACGCGCTCGCTGCGGACGTCGACCTTGTCGAGGTCGATCTCGCCGAGGCCCATGGCCGCCGCCGCCGTGACGTAGGGGATGTCGGTGCCGGTGAAGCCCATGAGGGTGGCCGCGTAGGCGTCGGCGGCCACCATGTCCGCGCTCGCGACCACGGTCTCGAGCTTCTCGACGTCGCCCAAGTCGCCGCCGGTGGGCCCGTTGGCGGTGAGCACGCGGTAGGCGTCGACCACGGTGAGCGTGGGCCGGCAGACGCTCATGAGATCGGCGGTGCGCTGGCCGATGTTGCCGTGCAGGTCGCCGGGCGAGAGCACGACGCCGAGCAGGTTCTTGCCGCCGAGCGTGAGGCGCGTGAGGCCGTGGTCCTTGACGATGGGTACGTTGATGAGCACGTCGCAGGAGAGCACGTCCTCGTAGATGGGCCACTCGGTGATGTCGCGGCCGTCGGGGATGCGGTAGTTGATGAAGCGGGCCGGCGCCATGACCTCCATGGAGCCGCCGGCCTTCTCGACCGCCGCCTTCACGCCGCTGGCCGTATACGCCTCCTCTGAGGTGCTGCCGAAGGGCGAGTCCATGACGCGCACGCGCTTCGCGCCGGCGGCACGACAGAGGCCCACGAGCTGTCCGACCACGTCCGGGTTGGTGGTGGCGGCATACTCGGGGCCGTGGTAGCCGGTGCAGAGGTTGGGCTTGATCACCACGTCGTCGCCGCGGCGCACGAACTTCTGCATGCCGCCGAGGGCGGCGACAGCCGCGGCGGTGATGGCTGCCGGGTCGGCGCCCTTGACCACCGCGAGGCGAGGCTTGTGCGCCGGGCCTCCCGTCGCGGCCGTGGACGGCGAGAGCCGGCCTGAGTCCGGCGGCGCCTGTGCGGGGCCCGAGGCGCCGCCGCAGGCGCTGACTGCCGCCGCCGCAGCCGTACCGGTCGCCGCCGCCCCGGCTATTCTCAGGAAGTCCCTGCGGGTACACTCGCGCATGACTCCCACAGGGTAGCAGGGGGTCAGGACCGGCGCACCCGCAGCCGTCGCCGCGTCCCCGCCGGGTGCGTGCGGTGGACACGAGGGGGGGAGGGACATGGACATCGGCAAGTGCTTCGCGCACGCCTGGGGGCTGTTCAGGCTGGACTGGGCGCCGCTCGCGGTGACCGCCCTGGTGGCCGCCGTCATCGTCGGCGTGGTGCGCGCCGTGGTGGGTCTCGCGCTCGACGGCCTGCAGGGCCTGAGCGGCCTGGCGTTCGGCCTCCCCGGCGCCGGGGTCGGCTCTGCGCTGGCGTTCCTGCTGGTGGTCGGCGTCGTCACGGTCCTCGCTTACTCCTGGATGTACGCCGTGACCTTCCACATGATCCTGCGGCGGGTGCGCGCAGACCGGCCCGCCGAGTACGCCGACCTGCAGAGCTTCGACCAGATCGGCGCGTTCGCCGTGGCGGCCGTGGTGCTTGGGGTCGTCATCGGCGTCGGCTTCCTGCTGTTCATCATCCCCGGCCTCATCTTCGTGACCCTGTGGGTCTTCGCGCTGCCGCTGATCGGCGACCGGCGCATCGGTGTGGGCGAGGCGATGGCCGAGAGCAGGGACATGGCGAGGCGGCTGGGCTACATGACGACCTTCGTCACCTGGCTTGTGGGAGCTATCGTCGTGGGCGTCGTCGTCGGGCTGCTCAGCGTGATCCCCGTGATCGGCTTCATCATCGGCATGGTATCGGCGCCGTTCGTGGTGGCCTACGTCGTCAGCATGTACTTCCAGGCGCAGGGGCGGGGGGCGGTCATCGACGAGGTGCTCGCCCGGCACGCGCGGCGCTGAGGCGGGCAGACCGCGGTCGTCGCGTGCGGCGCGCTCCGCCCTGCGGCGCCCGCGCGAAGGAGGAGGGGACGTGGACATCGGCAAGCTCTTCAGGGACGGGTGGGGGCTTTTCACCAAGGACCTCGGTCCGCTGATCGTCGGCATGCTCATCGCCTGCATCATCCCGGCCGTGGCCATGAGCATCGTGGTCGCCGTGACCATCGGCGCCAGTCTGGGCGGCATCACGACCAACGCGCAGGGCGAGGTCACCTCCGTGGACACCGGCAGCGTGGTCGTGTGGATCGTCGGTACCGTGATCATCGTGGTGGTCGCCGTCTTCCTCACCGTGCCGCTGTTCGCCGGGCTGCTGGAGGGTGTGCTGCTGCGCATCCGGCAGGGTCGCGCCATGGCCTACGGCGACTCCTTCAACGGTTTCCGCCTGTTCGGCCGCGTGGTGTGGGCGGCCGTGCTGCTCGGGATCATCTACGCGGCGCTCATGCTCGTGCCCACCGGCATCATCGTGGCCGGCGGAGTTACCTCCAGCGCCGCCGTGGTGGTGCTCGGCGTCGTTCTGCTGCTCGTCGCGCTCGTGCTGTACGTCTACCTCTTCGTGAGGTGGCTGTACGTGTTCCCGGTGATCGTGGACCGCGGCGTGGGCGTGGGCGAGGCGTTGACGCAGAGCGCGGCGCTGGTGCGCGGACGTTGGTGGTGGACGCTGCTGGGGTACTTCGTGCTCAGCGTGGTCGTGGGCGCGGTGAGCTCGGTGCTCGGGTTCATCCCGTTCGTCGGCGCGGTGGTCACCATCGTGCTCTACCCGTTCGTGCTCACCTACATCGTGGCGATGTACTTCCAGGCGCGCGGTGAGGGGGGGCTGATCGACACGGTGACGGGCTACGTGGCGCCGAGCAGCTTCGGCGGCCCGCCCGCCTACTCGCAGCAGGCGACGCCGTACGTGTCGCCGGGGGCGCCGCCGATAGCGCCGCCGCCTCCCGCGGCCCCGGCGCCGGGACCGGGGTGGGTGCCTCCGGCGGCCGGGGCGGCATGGGGCCCTCCGGCGGCCGCCCCGGACCCGTCCGCGTCGCCTGCGGTGCCGCAGGCCTACGCGCCGGCGCCTCCGCCTCCCTTCGCGCCGCCGGCCCCCGGGCAGGCGGCTCCGGCGATGCCGGGCGCACCCGCCGCGCCGGAGCCTCCCGAGCCGCCGGCGCCACCGGCCGGCCCCTGAGCGGCCGCAGGGCCGGCGGCCTCCCCCGGCGTTCGCCCGCGCGTCGTCAGGCGCGGGCCTGCGCGAGCCTCGCCGCTCCCCGCCTTCCCCGCGTCGCCGTGTACACGGGCCGGAACACGTGACAAGCACACGCGTCCGATAGTAGCGTGTGCCTGACGGCCGGCGTGCGTCCGGTCTGTGCGCAACGAGGCAGGGGGTGCGGACATGACCATCGGCGAGGTGTTCGCCAAAGCGTGGGAGTTGTGGCGCCGGGACGTGGGCTGGCTGATCCTGGCCGGACTGGTCGTCGGTCTCATCGTGGGCGTCATAGCCGTCGTCGTGGTCGTCATCGTCACAGGGATGGCGGCGGTGAGCCTGGGGGGTATGGCGCTGGGGTCAGCGAACGACTCGGCGGGTCTCACCGGGGCCGGTCTCGGGTCGCTGGTCCTCGCCGGCATCGTCGGCATCATCGGCTACCTCATCGTGTCCGTGGTCGCGCTCATCTTCTACGCCGGCATGTTCGAGATGGTCATCAGCGCCGCCCGCGAGCGCCGCGGCGTGCAGTTCGGCGAGCTGTTCAGCGGCTTTCAGAAGTTCGGCCAGTTCATCGTCCTCTGGCTGGTGATGGCCGGCATCGGCATCGCCTGCGGTCTCGTCTTCCTCATCCCGGTCCTGGGCTGGATCGCCGTCCCGGTGTTCCTCGCCTGGCTCGGCACGACCTGGCTCTACGTCCTGCCGCTCATCGTGGACAGGGAGCTCACGTTCGCCGGGGCGGCGCGCGCGAGCAGCCAGCTGGTGAAGGGCGTGGGCTGGTGGAAGACGTTCGCGACCATCGTCGTGCTCGGCGCGGCCTTCTTCGTCATCGTGCTGGTCATCTCGTTCATCAGCCGGCAGTCGTCCGGCCTCGGGACCTTCCTGACGTTCGTGTTCGAGATCCTCGCCTTCCCGTTCGCCATCTGCTACGTGAGCACGATGTACCTGCAGTCCGGAGGCGACGCCGACCTGCTGCCGCTGCCCGGCACGGCCGCGCCGGCCGTTCCGGGGCCGTTCGCCCCGTCCCCATACGGTCAGGTCGGCCAGCCCGTGCCGCCCCCGCCGCTGGTGGCGCCGCTGGTCACCCCGCTCGCACCGCCGCCGCCGGCTCCGCCGGCGGTCGGACAGGCGGCCGGGCCGGTCGCAGTGCCGCCGCCCCCGCCGTCGCTTGAGAAGGCACCTCTTCCGCCGCCGCCCGCACCGCCTGCCGCGGCCGTGCCGCCGCCTCCCGCCGCCGCAGCGGCCGCGTCGCCGCCGGTCGCGCCGGCGCCAGCTTGGGCGCCGGCGGCCGATGCCGAGGCCACGGGCGTGACCGCCGCCACCGCGCCGCCTCCACCCGCTACTGCGGCGCCGCCCGCGTCTGCGCCGCCCGAAGACGCGACGCGGGTCACGGAGGCGGCCGCGGACGCAGCTTCCGGGGCCGCCGGCGAGGCCCCTACGGCCCCTGCCCCTCCAGAGCCGCCGGCTCCGCCCGGCGTTTGAGGCACGCCGGCAGAGAACGCCGTCTCGCGAGGGCGGCGGCGCGCAGCGCCGCCGCCCTCGCCGTCTCGACACGCTCGCCTGCGGGCAGCAGCCGGGAGACGGAGCCCGAAGACAGGCGCGGCTTCCTGCCCAGCGGTCTGACACGCCGACGGCGCATGCTCGCCGCCCCTGCGGTGACGGCCGCTGTGGGATCGTCCGCCGCGCCGGCCGGCGCTTGAGCGGCGCGCCCGCCGGCGACCTCTGCAGCGTCCCTCCCGGATACCGGCGGCACGATCGTGGCGCCCTGGACCTGCCGACGACGCCGGGCACGAGCGGTCCCGTCACCACGGCGCAGGTCAGCCAGGTGGTGTTGCCGAGGCGCGGGGTCCTGGTCGTCAAGCGAGACGCCTCGGGGCGCCTGTGACCCTCTGGTAGACTCGGAAGCCGGGCGAGAGCGCCCGGGTCGGGCCGCAGCGTAGCTTGCGGCCGGCGTCGATGAGGGAGGTCAAGGTGCCGCTCAGCGGACTGGTGCACGGCGAGGACGTGGCGGGGCGCGCCGTGGAGATGGGCCCGCTCAGCGCCACGTGGACGAACCTCGGCAAGGCGGGCGGCAGCGTCCAGACCGGCCTGCAGCGCGTCCAGATCGAGCCCGGTTGCCGTTCGACGCCGGTGCACGTGCACGACTCCGAGGAGGAGATCTTCTACGTCACCGACGGCTGGGGCATGCTCTGGCAGGGCGGGGCCACCTGCGACGTCCGCCCCGGCGACTGCGTCGTGCATGTGGCCGGCGGCAAGGAGCACACGCTCATCGCCGGCCCCCAGGGTCTCGACGTCCTGGCGTTCGGCACTCGGCAGAGCCCCGCGTCGGCGCGCCTGCCGCGCACCGGCGTGGCCTGGCTGGGGCGCAGCTGGGTGCGCGTTGGTGAGGACCCGCATCCGTGGGCGCGCGAGCTCGCGGCGGGGGAGCTCGAGGTCCCCGAGCCCGGGCCGCGACCGGCGAACGTGGTGGCCGTGGAGGATGTGGAGGAGGTCCACGTCTGCCAGGGCGACACCGACCGGCGCCAGCGCTCGCTGGGCCTGGCGGCCGGCTCGCGCGTCACCGGCCTGAACCACGTCGTGATCAAGCACAACCGGCTGAACTGCCCGCCGCACGTGCACGCCGCGGAGGAGGAGATCTTCGTCGTCCTGGAGGGTGAAGGCACGATCCTCGCCTACGACTGCGACCAGGTGCCGCCGCAGCTGCGCATCCACGTCGTGAAGAGGGGGGACGTGCTCGTGCGCCCCGCCGGGAGCGGCGTGGCCCACGCCTTCATGGCCAACGCCCTGGGGATGACGCTGCTCGCCTACGGCCAGCGGCGCAGCGACGAGATGACGTTCTACCCGCGCAGCGGCAAGGTGCGGTTCCGCGGGCTGGGCGTGACGGGCCGTATCGCCCTCTGCGACTACTGGGACGGCGAACCGCCGGACTACTCGTCCTGAGGATCGCCGGGCCGGGCGCCGCAGGCGCTCCCGGCCGTCAGTGCAGTCGCCGCGCGAGCACCTGCCACACCGACGGCTGCTCCTGCCCCAGCATCCACCCGTAGACGCCGCGGATGCGCGGGTGCTCGCGGAGCATCATGCGCAGCTTGGCGTCGATCGCCCGGGCGTCGGGGAAGAAGGCCGTGTGGCTGTGGCCGTCCGCCTCGTAGGTGAGCGTGAGCTCCTCCGTCGGGCCGCGGAAGGTCCTGGGGTCGTGTGCGGCCCGCATGTCCCGCACGTCCTCCCAGACCAGGTCGGTCGTCTGCGCGCCTCTCCAGTCGCGGCCGTAGAAACCCAGGCCCATGACGATCTTGCGCGCGGGGATCCTGGATTCGGCGAAGTCGAGCACGGCGTCCATCCAGCCCGGCGGCGAGAGCGGGCCCGGGCCCGACCACGAGCCGGAGTAGTTGTACGTCATCACCCGCACCTGGTCGGCGGCGCGCCCCAGGGCCTTCCAGTCCTGGGCCTGGGGCGTGCTCCAGCCCCCGGGCTCGTAGGTCTTGGGCACCACGTCCACGGCGAGGAAGCGGCCGTCATCGTGCAGACGCCACCTGAGCTCGCGCACGAAGGCCGTGAAGCTCCGCCGCTGGCTCGCCTTCAGCGCCTCCCAGTCCAGGTCGACCCCGTCCACGTCGTACGTGCGGCACCACTCCGCCACGGCCTCGGCGTGGCGCCGTCGCGACTTGGCCGTGGCGAGGATGGCCGCGGGGATGGACGCGTCGAAGGTGCCCAGGCCCTGGTCGTAGTCGGTGAGTGTGACGCACACGGTGCACCCGCTCTCGCGGACCCTCTCGAGGAAGGCGCCGTCGAAGCGCGGCGCCTCGACCGAGCCGTCCGTCCGCGACTGCAGCCAGTCGAGGCTCACCTCGTCGAGCGCCCCGGCCTCGAGGGCCCGGTCGAGCGACGAGCTGTCGCCGAAGGTCCAGACGCCGACGAGGTACGGGCCCTGAGGGCCGGCGGGCCTCTTCTCGTCGGTGGCCCGGGCCAGGATGAACGCGCCGGCCACGGCCGCGAGGACGGCGACGATCATGACGAGGAGGGCCGGCGCGAGCCTGCCGCGGCGCTTGGGCCGCGGCTCGCGCGCCGGCCGCGCGCCGTCTTCCTGTGGGTCCTGGGGGTCTCCGCTCATCGTCCCATGATGACGGGCGCGGGGCGGGCCGCAACCCGGCCATGGACCCCTCGCCACCGGTCGGCGCCGGCGGGCCGGCGCCCGCGCCCCGCTTGCCGTACCCGCTCGCGGGTTGCCGCGCGGTCGCCAGCGGGTAGGAAGGGCTCGACCGGCCACCCCGACGAGCGAGGTCTCCCGTGAAGCAACAGCTCGGCGACACCAACGCCCTGTATCCCCTGGTCACCGCCCTTGTGGGCGCGACCGTCGACGGTCAGCCCGACTTCGCCACCGTGGCGCACGTCGGCATCGCCCACCTCAAGGGCATCACCCTCGGCATGGGCCGTATGCACCTCACCAACGAGGGCATCAAGGCCAACCGCACGTTCAGCGTCAACCTGCCCTCCGAGGACATGGTGGAGGTCACCGACCACATCGGCATGGTGAGCGGCCGCAAGGAGGACAAGGCCGCGCTCTTCGAGGTGTTCTACGGCAAGCTCGACACGGCGCCGATGATCGAGCAGTGCAAGGTGACGATGGAGTGCCGCCTCATCGAGCACGTGGAGTTGCCCACGCACGACCTGTTCGTGGGCGAGATCGTCGGCACCTACGCAGACGCCGACGTGCTCACCAACGGCCTCGTGGACATCGCCAAGCTCAGGCCGCTGCTCTTCGACATGGCCAGCCAGAAGTACTGGTCGCTGGGCGAGCCGGTGGCCAAGTGCTGGAGCGTGGGCAAGGACTTC
>Ga0172371_10009877_pt1 | contig 13037 bp, 9 predicted proteins | sample Lak12m_FD_114543 | JGI IMG/M metagenome (GOLD analysis project Ga0172371, IMG submission 114543) | Freshwater microbial communities from Kabuno Bay, South-Kivu, Congo - kab_022012_12m | ecosystem: Environmental > Aquatic > Freshwater > Lake | place: Democratic Republic of the Congo: South-Kivu... | reverse complement strand
TGAGTTCCCTCGGCGGGGTGCTTCTGAAAAGCTCCTTCGCGACCGCCTCTTCTGCGGTCAGTTTTTCAATGTCCTTGTCAAGGCTCACCAGGCGGCGCAACAGGGAGAGGTACTTTGCAGGCTTGAGGTACTTGCGCCACCTGTAACCTCGAAGGAAGCTTTCGTACACCCGCAGGCATTCTGGGTTTCTGTAGAATCGAACTGACGGCTCGTGAGCAGCGATCCATACTGCATCTTCAGTAAGCATTGGCAGCAGGCTGTTGATTACGCCGAGGGGGTCCGTCAGATGGTGGAGCATCTGACTTGTTACGAGTAAATTGTAGGGGCCGCTTGCGGATACCGCATCCCGATCAACAGAGAAAACGGCCTCGGGAAACAATGGAGACACATTGCTCTTGCCCCTGGAAAGCATCTCGGGGGAAATGTCGTAGCACACCAGCCGCTCGATAGAGCCCGGAGGAAAGTTGGCGATCATTTGGCCCGCCTCAAAGCCGGTGCCGCACCCTAAGTCCAGTATACGCCACGCGGAATTGCCACGACGCTTCTCAGCGACTTCCGATATTTCCTTCCATATCGGAGGCATCAGGCGGAAATCGGAAGGATGAATCCGGTCAAAGACTTCGGCCTCGTAACGGTGGTAGATGCGGTTGAGTTCTTCCACCAGCGGGGATAACGGCACCCGTGGCCCGTAGGGCCTCAACAGTTCCAGGAGTTCACCGGGGTCGGAAGACTTGGGGTTCAATTGCCGTGGTCCTCTCTCAATTTCGTCAGTCGTCTCACGGAGCGGGACCTGCTGCACGCGCGTTCCAGAGTCACTTCCCAAAGGGCCATGGTCGCCTCGATGCCAAAACGCTCCAGGACCTCGTAGGCCCGGCGGCCGAGTCGTCTTCGCTCAGCCTCATCGCCGAGCAGGCGGTCCATTACCTCGGCCAGCTTCTCGACATCCAGCGGGGGGACAAGCACTCCGTCCACCCCGTCCCGGATGATCTCCCTCGGGCCCGTGGGGCAGTCGAAGCTGATTACCGCGATGCCGTAGGCCATTGCCTCAACCAAAGCATTGGGGAACCCTTCGTATTCCGATGTCAAAACAAACAGGTCGCACTGTCCCGCCGCCCGCCACGGATTAGCGACCCATCCGGGCATAGTAACTCTTTGGCTGAGCCCCATGTCTTCCACCATGGCCTCAAGCCAGCCCCGGAGCGGTCCTTCCCCAAGAATGATCAGCGAGCAATCGTGTTTCTGCGCCACCAGGGAAAAGGCCTCCAGCAGCAAATCATGCCGTTTTTGTCGGTCCAGCCTTCCAATGGAAAGCACTTTTTTCCCGCTTGACAGTGATAGTTGTGACCATTCAGTTGAGGCCGGGGAATCCTGGATGCAGCCGTGGGGCAGGCTTTCCAGCCTGCCGCTGGAGCATGTTTTGGACAGGCAGGCTGGAAAGCCTGCCCCACAAGACTGAATGGTGACTGATAATTGCTGTTCTTCACCGTAGTCGCGAGATCGAAGCACCGGATTGTGAATTACCTCGGTCTTGGCCTGCAGCACGGTCTCCAGACGATCTCGTGACTGAACCGTCTGGGTCACTATGCACGAGCTCAGGGGGTATGTCAGCCGCCGGATAAGCTTGGCCAGGCCGAGGCTCCATGACATCCTTGAAATAGAGGCCACATGCGCCCGATCAGGATCATTCCTCTCGGAAACGATCACAGGCAAACCCAATCCCTGCGCCGCGAGAATAGTACGCACGTTGTTATTGCCGGCGAAGGCTATCACGCAGTCGGGCTTTTCTTTGATCAGGGCCTGCCTGATCCTGTATATGCGGTTGAGGTTCACGGCGGCAGCGGAGATCAGCCCGGAAATCCTGCCCTGAATATTCAGTGGAACGACTTTTATTGAAGGGTGTAGATCGTAGGCAGGAGGCTTGGAGCCGTCTTCATAGGTCAAGATAGTGATTTGGCGGCCGTGGCCGGCCCAATAATTGGCCATGATCGAGACAACCCGCTCAGCGCCGCCTCCGCCGAGTGTGGGAATGGTAAAGACGATCTTCAAGAGCGGCACGCCTCCACAGCTCGGAGAGCGGTGTCGCACACAAGCTCTATCTGCTCTTCCGTCATTCCCGGGAAAAGCGGCAAGGTCACTTCTCTGGATGCCACATCGTCGGTCACCGGCAGGGCCGTGGTAAATCTGCCGGCATAGGCGCTGAACCTGTGGACCGGCGGATAATGTATGCTGGTCTGAATCCCCGCGTCCTTCATGTACGCCATGAACCTGCTGCGATCCACTCCGGGTTCAAGCAGGACGGGAAAGATGTGGCACGAGGCGGAAGCGATCAGGTCGTCGGGGAAGGGTATTGTAAGCTGGTCGGATCGTCTGAGCGACTCCCGCATGGTCCTTGTGATTTCTCGCCGCTTCGCGTTGTATTGAGGCAACCTGGAGAGCTGTACCAATCCCAGAGCCGCCCGGATCTCATCCAAACGATAGTTGTAGCCAAGCTCGGTCACATCATAGGAAAAGCCGTGCCCCCGATGCCTGTCCCACGTGAGGGTAGTCATGCCGTGAGATCGGAGCGTCCTGAGCGTCGCGGACGTGTCGTCGTCGTCCGTGACGATCATCCCGCCCTCTGCCGTGGTGATGTTCTTGTTGGAGAAAAAACTGAAACATCCCAAATCTCCCCATGTGCCCAGCATCCGGCCGTCAATGTGTGCCCCAGGTGCGTGGGCCGCGTCCTCGATGACTTTCAGACCCGACTTATCCGCGATGGAGCTGATGCTCTCCATGTGACAGGGATAGCCACCGTAGTGCATGACGATCACGGCTTTGGTGCGGCCGGTGATCTTTGCTTCGATCTCTCCGGGCGAGATGGTCCAGTCGTCAAGGCTGGTTATGTCGGCAAAGACCGGTGTTGCTCCGGTGTAGAGTACCGCGTTGACCGTCGCGACAAAGGTCAGGGAAGGCACTATCACCTCGCAGCCCGGGCCGATCCCCTCGGCAAGCAGCGCGAGATGAAGAGCGGCCGTGCAGGAGCAGACAGCCACCCCGTGGCGGGCACCCGTCATTCGGGCGAATTCGGACTCGAAACGCTCCGTTGTCGGGCCCATTGAGATCCAGCCCGAAGCGAGTACTTCCAGAACGGCTTCCTTCTCCTCCGGGCCGAAGGAAGCATCAAAAAGCGGGACTTTCCACATAACGGTTGCTCTAGACTCTCACGGAATAATTACCGTAGAAGTCCCTGTGGGAATCCACGTCGTTGAAAAGACCGCCCCGGATCGCATCAACAAGCCGGGAAGTCGTGCCGCGGACTGTGTAGGAGTTCCTGAACCCGAGAGCCTCTGTGATTTTGTCAAAAGAAACACGGTAGTTTCTGGGGTCAAAACCGCCCTCTTTGTATCGGACGCTGCCGTTGCCCACAACGCTGCTCACGAAGTCCACTATCATCTTCTTGGTGTAATTCTCCGAGTCGCTTCCCACGTTAAAGACCTGCCCGCGGACCTTCTCGACGGGGCTTTCGAGAACGGCCTCAACGGCCCGGGCGATGTCCTGGACGTGACAATAAGGCCGCCATGTGTTCTCGTCGTAAACCAGGAGTTCCCGGCCGAGGGCCAGCTCACGGGTGAACTCGGACACCGTGAGATCGAACCTCATTCGAGGGGACAGACCGTAAGCCGTGGCAATTCGCAGGATTGTGGGGGATAAATCCACCCGGGCGGAGGCCTCCAGGATGTGTTGCTCCACAGCGACCTTCGTTTCCGCGTAAAGAGATTTGGGATTCAATTCCGCGTCCTCGGCGGCAGCGCTGTCTTCGCTTCTCAAGCCGTAATTGCTGCACGTGGAGGCAAAGACGAACCTGGCGACTCCCTTGGCGTGGAGATCATCATGAAGGCGCACCGAACCTTCGAGATTGATCCGCCTGGCCTGTTCGGGATATTTGCGGCAGATGGGATCCCCCACAAGCGCGGCAAGCAGGACCACGTCCGTCACCCCGTCGAGGATGCCGTCCCTGAGCACGCCGTCACACAAGTCCCCATGAACAAAGGAAAATCCGGGATGATCAGCCAGGTCCTGAATGGACGCGGCGTTGCCGTAAATGAGAGCGTCGAGCACCCTGACCTTGTAGCCGGATGAGAGCAGCCGCCGAACCATGACGGAACCCACGTAACCCGCACCGCCTACCACCAGAACTCTACGAGACCCATTTGAAACCTCAACCGCTGTGGAGTCCGGGTTGCCGTCAGCCGTCCCTCGGCCGTCAGTCGGCGGACCCGGATCGCCTGCAACGACGCTTGAACCGTTGATCTGCGAGGCGCGGTTCACTATGGCATTGAAGCCGGCCTCGCGACACCTCTCTTCAACCATCTGCAAAACCTCCGGATTATCAGGCTTAAATGCGATCAATACCTTGTCCACCCTATGCAATTGACGAAGAAAAGCCAGATCGTGGCCGGAGCCGAGGACATTCAATCCCAGCACCGATCTGCCCTTCATGGCGGAATCGTCGTCCACGAACCCGATCACTTCGATCCCAGGTTCGAAACGAAAGCGCCTGAGAGTCTCGGCTCCCAATCGGCCTGCGCCATAAATCAGCAGACGGCCGGGAGCGCCCCCGGGCTGCCTCCGGACCTCTCTCCACTCGGTAATGATCCTCATCGCGAGCCTGGTCCCGACAACAAAGATCATCAGAAACATCGGATATAGGAAATAGACCACGCGGGAATGTCTGGAACCTATCAGCAGGAAATAGTCCACCACTATCAAAAGAGCGCCGCAGACCAGACTGATCCTCATGATGAGCAACACGTCAGGCACGGAAATAAAGCGCACACTCCGGCGATAAAGCCCCATGACGTGAAATACCAGCGGGTTGAAAACCCCGATGATGACAAAGTTCCACAGGACGTCCGTGGTTTGGGGCACGGCTTCGTACTTGATCAAGTTGGCGATCGCATAAGCCAGTTCCGACAAACCAGTGTCGGCCAAGACCAGCAGCAATCCCCAGGGCCTTTGGAGCAGCCGGCGATACGAAAAGCCTCGGACTCCGGTTGCATAGACGCCTTTGAGCAACAGGACAAGGTCGCCCCGGAAACCGTGATGCCGGGCATAGGCGATGTCCCGTTTGAGCTTATCGGGGAGAATGCGCTCCAGGTAGAATTTTTCAGGGTCTTCTCCGGCAGGAAAGAGATCCTCCTCGTTTCGATTCACGATCTGGTTCGGTCCCACTATCCCCGGAACCACGGAAAGGACAACGTCCCACTGATCGGAGTAGTATTGCAGGAACTTCGGATCTTCGGGCCTAGGGCCGACAAAACTCATCTCACCCTTGAGCACGTTGAAGAGCTGAGGCAGCTCGTTCAGCTTGGTCCTCCGGAGAAAGGCACCGAATCGCGTCACCCTGACGTCGCCGTTAGCGCAGAGCTTACAGTCCACATTATCGGCAGCCTCTATCATGGTGCGGAATTTCAGCATACAGAACTCACGCCGCCGGTGCCCCACTCGATGGCAGCGATAAAAGACCGGACCCCGTGACTCCAGCTTTATGCCCGCAGCTATGGCAAGCAGCAGAGGCGCGGTTGCGACAATCCCCAAGACGGCTGATGCAAAATCAAAAAACCGCTTGAGGGTCATTCATGTCTCCGGCCGGCTTGGCCGCTTCGCAAGTCGGTTGCCTGGGGAGAGAAATCGAAAAACGGGATTTGTTCTCTCAAGGCGTCAATTGTGGAATGCACGGCTTGAAAATCTTCCACGCGGCCCAAATCGAACCATACCCCTTCGTAAGGATAGGAACACACTGTGGCTCCGCTCTGCAGCAGCTTCGTAACCAGATCCGGAAAATCCAGATAACGCCCTGGCGGGACGTGCTCCAGGACCAGAGGATCAAAAATATAGATACCCAAACTGACTTCATAGTTGATGACGGGCTTCTCGTCGTACCGGACAACTCGGAACCCGTCCCTGTGTATCACCCCGTAATTGATGTCCACGCGGCGGCAGTGAGTGGCTATGGTGGCTACAGCGCCCTGTTCGCGATGGAACCGGAGCATCTTCTCCAGATTGATGTCGGTCAGCACGTCCCCGTTTGCCACGAGGAAAGTCTCGTCAAGCCCTCGGATGAGCGCGAGGGGTCCGCTGGTCCCAAGGGGAACGTCCTCCACGGAGTAATCTATTTTCACTCCCAGTTTCTCCCCGTTCCCCAGCAAAGCTTGGACCAAATGGGCGAGGTGCCCCAGAGCCACGGTTATCCTTTGAAAACCGTGGTAGCGAAGCTGCCTGATGAGAATCTCAACGATGGCCTGATCCCCGATGGGCATCAGGGGCTTAGGAAGTACTGTGGTGTACGGGAGCAGGCGGGTGCCCTTGCCGCCGGCCAATATTACGGCTCTCATGAATTGTCATATCCTTTACGAGGAGATGTTTCCGAAAAGGGCCTTTCCGCAAAGAATCCTCCCGGGACTCCTCAGAATAAACTCCCACGTAGTGGCACGCTCTTCAGCGTGGCCGGCGTGGCACTGATTTCGAGCTGGTTCCGTGATGACTTGCTGTGCCGGGAAATTAGACTGCTTGGCACAAAGGCATGAGCGTATAGGCAGGCTTCGCCCGGGTCAGGTCAAAATATCTGACTGGAATGACTCACGTTTCAACCCATACCCCCCCTTGCAGGACTCACATCTGCCTCACGGTCATAATGACAAGCGGCTGCCCGTACGAGCGGCGTGCGCTCGGTTTTCTTATCTGTCCGTACGGATGGGATAACGGACTTTGTTGATAGTTGTAGCACAAATGGGCGGCAGTTATCAAGTTGTGGGGTACGGTCAGGGTTCGGGTGGACAGTCGCTGGTGGCGGTCACTTTGTTATTGACGAAAAGCGAATAAATATGCTAAATTAGCTCAAAAGCTTAAAGTAACATATTGGCATGGAGCGCCAATGCAGCGAAATAACATGATTATACAGATATCAATAAGGCTAGCCGCCCTGTGCCTCATACCGCTCCTACTCTCCGGATGCATTGGCCTCATCCCTTCTCCTTTCAGGCCATACCCCGGCCCGGAGAAGGCCCCGGAGATGCACGACCTCGCCGAAGCTTTTGATATAGTCTGCCGGAACTATCGCCTGGGACCCGACGACGTACTCCAGGTCAACTTTCAGACGGAATGGACAATACCTGCCGGCACTTACAAGCTCGATACTCTCGACGAAGTGGATATCGAGTTCATCCTTGACCCTGAGATGAACCGTAGAGCCATAATCCGACCCGATGGCATGGTAACCATTCCAGGCGTCGGTGACGTCAGGGCTGTTGGCGTCTCTCCCCAGGAATTGGCAAAACGGATCGAGGAAAAGCTCAGGGAAGCCAACATACTAAGAAACGGCGACATAGAACCCAAGTTCAGGAACTACAAGCTCGTGACCGTTTCTGTAAGCCAATTTTACCAGAAAATCAAGAAACTTGTTGATTCTCTCACCACCTTGACCAATGGCCAGCAGACCACAGTGACGGTCAAACCCGACGGCACCATTGACCTGCCGTTGCTCAAGGACAGGGTGCTGGCGGCCGGCTCGACGATTCAGGACGTTGAGCGCACGGTGAACAGGCTCTACCGTATGGGAGAGCTGAAAAACGTTGTAGCATCTCTCGCAGTGGCTTCGGCCAAGTCGCGCAAGGTCTACGTTATGGGCGAGGTCAACAAGCCCGGAGCCTACGATATAAGGCAGCCGATAACGGCCCTGCAGGCTCTGGCCCTTGCCGAGGGGCACAAGGCCGAAACAGCGGATCTCACCAGTGTGATCCTCATATCGAAAAACGTTCACGGCAAGCCTATAGGACGTCGTCTGGATCTGAAGCGCATCTTGGACGTGGGTGATCTGTCGTCCGCGATACTTGTGAAGCCTTACGACGTGTTGTACGTTCCCAAGACTTACGTACGGGATCTGAGGATCTTCATGGATCAGTACTTCTCCACGGTTGCGCAGGTCGCAGACTTTATCAATATTATCAAGGACATCGAATCCAGGTGAGGTGCGATGCCGATTTGCTGCAGAGGAGTTGCCGGAAATCCTGACCGACTTGGTGGACCTATTCATAAATACAGTCACCGAACGGAGCACCCGCAAGCATGATCATGGGGCGCTGCACCGAATGTAGGGGCGGGGTTCATCCCCGCCCGTTCTGCAATCCCAGGCAAAAGGGCGGGGATGAACCCCGCCCCTACGGCCGCGGCATCGCCATCATTGGGGCCTGTTGTGTATGTGCGACCGCATCTGGGAAAACCGTACTTAGCTACTCAAAACGGGTGGCGCGGACGACTCACGTCTTGGTGGGGCAGGCATCCTGCCTGCCCAAGAATGGCAGGCAAGATGCCCGCCCCACCAAGACCCAGCTGCTGTCGGACACTGTTTTCGGCAACCGCCACAAAGAACGTAGGGTGGCGAATGACCCCCGCACGCGATTCTTGCGGGTCTTGTTCAGCGCAGCTTGTCTGGTGGTGCTGCTTGTGACCGGCTGGACAGCGGAGGCCTCGCCCCCTGTCTGGCGCGCTCCCTCCCTTGGTGTTACGGGGAAGGCTGACAGTAAGATTAGCGCACAATGCCCCGGTACCGCGAGGCAGGCCCGGATTCATGGCAGGGCGGATGCCGTAACGTTCAGGCTCGAACATCCGTCCGGTTTGTGGTCAGGGTTTGTTCACAAATTCCGGGGCAAGTTCAGGCGATGCGCGCCCTTCATCAAGGCCGCGTATCTGGATGCCGCGAGGAAATTGTTCCAGATTCCTTCCCAGCCCCGCTTCAGAAGTCCCTATTGACTTGCCGGTTGCGGAAGACAATGGGCTATGCGGCCGACCATGCCTTGATCACGCGGAGCTTACAGGAAAATATTGTATCCGTTCACGGAGAGATGTGGAGAGCCTCTTCTTGTAGGGGCGCACCTGCGTGTGCGCCCTCTGCGGGCAGGGCAAGGAGGCTGTCTCAGAAGCCAGGTAGCGGTCGAGATCGTGGCACGACCGGTGCATCCGATCGGTGAAGAACTACAAGACCGCGGTTATTCCGGCATTGCGGGATGCACAAAAAAGTAGCTGTAGGGGCGGGGTTTATCCCCGCCCGTTTCATCAATCCTGGAACCACGGGCGGGGCTGAACCCCGCCCCTACAAAACATCGTGCTACGATCGTTGACCTTCTGGAACTCTTGAGACAGTTTCCAAGCCCAGCCCCTAGGGGCTGCGTCATCGTGACCATTCGGACGCCCTGTGTATTCGCGGCCGAATTCGCGAAAAGCCCTATGAAGTTGGCGAAAGGGCATCTCACAAAAACAAAAAGGAGGAAGACTTTCGTCTTCCTCCTTGGTTTGTCGCTCGATCCGCACGTGGGCGGTGACTTGTCAGAACTCTACGAACAGGGAGGTTGTAAAGGCATGGATCGCGTCGCGGCCATTCTGTACCCCGTCTCCGACTCGACCCGTAGCCGTAGGGGTAAAGGCCTTGTACGCCAGATCGAACCATCCTCCAGGCTGCCAGTACGCATAGCGTGCCGTGACCCTCAATCCTTCCAGGAGCTTCCAATCGGCCCCCACGTTAGCTTCCCATCCTATGAAATTCTCGTCTATCCATGGATTCGCGAATGAGTAACCATTAATCAATTTCCAGGTTCGGGCCGCCGCGGCCGTTTGGTTCCCCCCTGCGCCGCTACCGGTCCAGTCGTCGTAATTTCCAAATGCTCCAGCGTAGTAGCCGTGTCTCTCCAGCCGGTAGCCTCTCATGTAAGAGGCCCATATGTTAAAGTTGGCAGCAATTGCATAATCAGCACGCAGTGCCAGGGCATAGGCGTCACCCATCTCGCCATTCCCGTCGAGGTTGAAGATGTTGTTACCACCGGCGTAGGTGTAAAACATGAGATAGTTGTAGGGTTCCATGGCCTGGTAGTTGATCGGGAACGGCTCATACCATTTGGTTGGGTTAGCCCTCCGCCCATAGGTGGCTGACTTGTCAACGTTGGAGAGGACACGGCCCGAAGATCTTGCAGCCATTAACGCAACCTTGGAGGGACCAGACAACACTCCCATTTCTGCGAACCAGTGGTTTGACAGCACCTCGTATTTCGGTTCCACCAAGTAAAGCCAAAACTGGCCTGGCGATGACGAGGTAGTGAAATTGGTCCATTGCCATTCAGCGTTGGAAAAGGCGTATTCCAGGTTGAAAAAGAACCGGCCGTTGTTGTACTTGACCCAGGAAACGCCTGTCCACGATTCCATATCCACTGCGGCCCATGCAAGCTCGGGAATAAAATTGACGAGGTCCCAAGACCAGTACCCGCGCCAGTAGCCCTTCGGCAAATGGAATTTCCTGTTGAAGGCGCCGATGCCGAACTCCATGTTACCCGACTGGTATTCAACCACTTCCCCCAAGGATCTCTGAGCCTTGGTCTCTCCGTCCGCACCGGTTCCCCAGCCGGACCAGATGTACGACCAAGCGTCCGTGGTGGTTGCGGTGGGACCGGAGGCTCCTCCCAAGCGAGGAGGCTCACCAGGGAAAAGGTACGTCCGAAAACTGAACGGACCATAAGGAACGAGGAAGTAGACGGCCTCCTCTCTCGTGTTCTTGGCATAAGTGGCGCCGGTGCCGATGGGGAAGTTCTTGGTTCCAAAGGAGAATACTCCCCAGGGAAGATGGAAGGCCACCTTGAATTGCTCGACGCTTATGATTGATGCGGTATTGTACGCTGAGTCACTCGTCTGTGACATGTAGTAATTCTCGAACGGGGGGATTCCCGCTGACTTATTCATATAAAAGTTCTGCGTGGCCGTCGGTCCTGCCGGATAGGGGTCGACACCGAATATCGCATCGCTGTCGGTCTTGTTCATGCTGTATTTATTGCGGAAGCCGCCTACGTTTAGGACCAGGTATGTTTCGATTGCTTCATTTACCCTGATCGTGGGGTAAAATCTCATCCGCATGTCTGGAACCTTGGCATCGCAACCGTAGCGAGAAAAACCGCCCCGTGTGATGCGGGTGTTCGCGTTTTCGGCGTTGGACTCAGCGGGCGGTCGGGACGCCCCACTGTTGTAGTAATTCGGACCGGCAAACCCTATGGCAGCTCCGTAGGCCGGAAGAATAGAGTTCTGGGTGAAGCCTTCCTGAAGTGGGGCTAGACCGAACAAGTCCTTGCTGCCGGTCCTGCTGAAGTACCTGAAACGGTATTCGAAATCCCCCCTCAGGTCGAATTCCCAAGCGAACGCGCTTGGTACCATGGACAGAAGCAGGGTCACCCCCAAAATCACGACCATAAAACGTTTCATGATTTCCTCCCACACCTCACCAAAAGGGCACAGGCGTACCCAAAAAAGACAACGGCAGAAAGCCCTCCGGTTCAGCAGCCTCTTTGGAGCGACGCCCTGCACCGCCCCTCGGCTCTTTCCCGCAGGAGCCCATAAGTACCACAATTTTGTCTGAAAGATCTTGGTTCTTGGTAACAGAGAGGATAAGAGGCTGTCAAGGGAAATCTTGCGGCAATAAGCGGCTTTAGGACGGCCTGACGCCCTAATTGGACCGTGAACCGCCCCTCACCGCGGTCATGGCACTTGCCAAAAAAACGGGGTACTCCGGATTGACAAAAAGGTGGGCGGGGGGAATTCAGCGGGGCCATCGCTCCTCGATCCGGACGGCCCCGCGGCAAACTCCATCAAGGTGCTTTCCGCACCGCGTTGGCACGAATGCACCTGGTACAGACTCTGGTTCTCTTGACGGCGCCGGAGGGCCCGATGATCCGGACGGTCTGGAGATTGGGCAAAGAAATCTTCTTGGTGCGGTTGTGAGCGTGGCTGACGTTGTATCCTCTCAGCGGCCCCTTGCCGCATATCTCGCATACTCGTGACATTTTCTGCTCCTACTCCTTCGGTCACATTTTTTCAAATCCGTTTATTTTACTTCGCTGCTTCCACAAAAGCCATCCTTAATTGAAAAAGAGTCTCGGAAATTAGCTTTTTTTCCTGATCAGTCAGGTTTCCCCGCGTCTTGTCCTCCATCAGGGCTATGATGTCTATGGTCTGCCTGGCACCCGTGAGGTCCTTCTGGGGCGGGTCCGACTCAGACATCCTTATGAATCCCATCTGAAAAAGCGCGGTGTTGGCCAGGCTTAGAACAAAGGAAGAAAAATCCAGCGGCCTGGGAGCCTCCTGCTGCTCTTGGCCGGGAGAGGGCTCGGCGCTGCTTGATTCTGTCTCCACTTCTTCGCGTGATTGGGCCGGCGATTCTTCGGCTGCCGAGGTATCCGCGCTTTCTTTGGACTCCCCGCCTTCCGTGAATCTCCTCTTATCCCTGACTTTGAAGCCTTCCTCCCTTTCGGACTCGTCCATAACGATACAACCCGTCCTTTCCGTAATTGGTATCGGAACTATCTCCTTGAGACACCCAGATGGATTCAGCCCTGATTCTCGAAGCCACTTTCCTCAAATCTCCCTCTCCATCCTTGGAGAGGGCCGGGGTGAGGATATGAGCGTGGCTTCGAGGTCTTGGGTATGTGAACCGGATAATTCCGATTGGTATTTCGGCGATCAGAGCCCTTCCCTGGGGTTGAACGGATTGCGCCGCTCAAATTCCGCCAGGAGCTCCTGGGACACGGAGTCCACTTTCTCCGGGAGGACTATCTGGACCGTCACCAGGTAATCTCCTCTTGACGCGTCTTCCTTGAGCCCTGGAAAGCCCTTTTCCCTGAACCTGAAGATGGTCCCGGACTGGGTGCCGGTGGGAATTTTCATCATGAGCCGTCCCTCGGGCCCGGGAACCTCGATTCGTGCCCCTCTGACGGCTTCCCCAACGGTTATGGGGACGGCGGCGAAGATGTTTTTTCCCTCTCTCCGGAAAAACCTGTGTGGCGAGCACGTTATATCAAGGTAGAGATCGCCCGGGGGCCCTCCTCTAAGGCCGGGAGCCCCCTGACCTGGTACGCGAATTCTCGACCCCGTGTCAACCCCGGCAGGGATGTGGACCTCGATTCGTCGGTCCAGTATCCGGACCGTGGCCTTGATGCCCTGGAAAGCCTGTTCGAAGTCAACATTCAGAT
>Ga0172371_10009876_pt1 | contig 13038 bp, 10 predicted proteins | sample Lak12m_FD_114543 | JGI IMG/M metagenome (GOLD analysis project Ga0172371, IMG submission 114543) | Freshwater microbial communities from Kabuno Bay, South-Kivu, Congo - kab_022012_12m | ecosystem: Environmental > Aquatic > Freshwater > Lake | place: Democratic Republic of the Congo: South-Kivu... | reverse complement strand
GACGCGCTCATCGCTGCGTAGATCCGGTCCTCGGCTCGCCTGAAGCTCGAACTTCTTGTTTTCAGCAATCTGCGTGCATCTGCGTCATCTGCGGATAGTCTTTCTTCTCTCTCTTCGGCCTCCGGCCTTCGACTCGCGGTGAACGCTTACCCGCCTGTTTTCGCGACCAGGCCCCCATCCGCATCCGCCCTTTCATGGGACGTTCCATGACCATCCCGGTCACGTTCTCAACATGTGCTGATTCTCCTCATACCACCGGTAGGTTGAGGCGAGCCCTTCCTGCAAGGGAATGGAGGATCTCCAGCCCAGTGCGGTCAGTCGTGAGACATCGAGGAGTTTGCGCGATATGCCGTCAGGACACGATCTGTTGAATCCGATCTCTCCGTGAAAACCGACGATTTCCCTGATGAGCAGGGCAAGCTCACGGATCGTACGATCCTGGCCTGAGCCGACATTGATGATTTCGTCGGAATCGTAGTTTTCCATGAGAAACACGGCAGCATCGGCAAGGTCGTGGACATGCAGGAATTCGCGGCGAGGCTCTCCGCTTCCCCATACCTCCACAGAGGCTGCGCCGGCGCTCTTGGCTGCGTCCATCTTCCGGAGCAACGCGGGAATGACATGGGCATTATCGAGGTCGAAATTGTCGTACGGTCCATAAAGGTTGGCAGGCAAGACTGAGATGAAATTGGCTCCGTGCTGGCGATTGTAGGAGCGCGCGGTTATGATACCGGCTATCTTGGCTATTGCATAGGGCTCGTTGGTCGGTTCCAGGTAGCCGCCGAGCAGGTGCTCTTCTTTCGTGGGTTGCGGCGCGTCTCTCGAGTAGATGCATGAGCTGCCGAAAAACAGAAGCTTCTTCACCCCGCTCAGATAACATGCATGCATGACATTGGTCTGGATCATGAGGTTGTCGTAAATGAAATCAGCGGGGTAGGTAACGTTGGCATGGATGCCGCCGACCTTTGCCGCGGCCAGGAACACCCAATCAGGAGCCAGTTGCGCTATCAACGCGTGCGCCGCTTCCTGGTTGCGCAGATCGGGACGTGGACTCGGCGCGTCCACGATAGGATAGCCGCTCTGGAGAAGGCGTCTTACAATCGCACGTCCCACCATGCCTGTCGAGCCGGCGACAAATACAGTGGGTTTCTTGCGGCTTGTGCTCGGGTTCATCGAAAGCCCGCTGTCTGGCAAATCTGTTCTTTTTCAGCTTCCCGGAGATCGGCCACTACCATTCGCTTGACCAGTTCCGGGAACTTCACCTTTGGCTTCCAACCCAAGAGCTCGGCGCTCTTCGACGGGTCACCCAGGAGTCTGTCGACTTCGGTAGGTCTGAAGTAACGAGGGTCTATCTCCACCAGGACCCGACCGGTTTCGCCATCAATGCCTTTTTCCTCCGTGCCTTCTCCTTTCCAGATGATGCCGACCCCAACCTCATGAAAGGCCCTCTCCACGAATTCCCGGACCGAGTGGGACTCCCCCGTGGCTATGACGAAATCGTCGGGCGCCGGGTGCTGGAGGATCAACCAGACTGCCTCCATGAAGTCACCGGCGTATCCCCAGTCCCTGACGGAGTTGAGGTTTCCGAGATAGAGCTTTTCTTGCAGTTCGAGCTTGATTCGCGCCACTGCTCGGGTGATCTTCCTCGTGACAAAGGTTTCTCCCCGAATCGGTGACTCGTGATTGAAAAGAATCCCGTTGGAGGCGAACATACCGTAGGCCTCACGATAGTTCCGAGTAATCCAGTAGCCGTACAGCTTCGCCACCGCGTACGGACTTCTCGGGTAAAACGGCGTCGTCTCTCGCTGCGGGGATTCCTGGGCAAGTCCGAAAAGTTCGCTCGTCGATGCCTGATAGAATCGTACGCTTTCGCCGAGACCGAGTATGCGGATGGCCTCCAGCAAACGGAGTGTCCCGAGCGCGTCGGAATTGGCTGTGTACTCGGGAGTCTCGAATGATACCTTGACGTGACTCTGTGCGGCCATATTGTAGATTTCGGTCGGTTGAAAATGTTGGATGATACGGATCAGGTTTGTCGAATCCGTCATATCTCCGTACTCGAGAATGAACCGAAGGTCCGGGGCGTGAGGATCCTGATACAGGTGATCGATCCGTTGGGTATTGATAAGGGAGCTGCGCCTCTTGATTCCACAAACGAGATAGCCCTTTTCCAGTAGGAACTCGCTCAGGTATGCTCCGTCCTGACCCGTCACACCCGTAATGAGCGCCCTCTTTTCCGACATTTCTTGTTCTCCGTGATTCTGTCATGGTCGAACGGCGAAAATCGAATCTCATGCCGCCCGGTCCTAAGAGCCCGTCGGATAATTAACCCTCTTTCCGGAGGCGAGTCAAGCTCATGCCAATAGCCATTTCCTGATACCGGGAGAAGTGATCGGTCATTTCCCCGCGGAAGTAATTCTTGACAACCATGATCGCAAGGGGTTTTATGCTGTCAGGACTGCCGATTCATCCGGCGCTCCCGGGTGCTCCCTTGGCAAACACGGTGCAGAATTGTTACCGGAACGGGGAGTGGCGCCCCATTCATCGGTCTGCGCGTTTTGGAGAAGAGGTATGCCGTTCATGCCATCCGAGGGAGACCCGAGGCGTTGGGTCTTGCAGGTGCCCAACCAAATCCCCGACGAAGAGCGTCCGTTCGGCGGAATCTTCACCGAGGCGCACATCCACAGCGTTCTCCCCTATTGCCACGATTTGGCAGTCTACTATGCCTACACGCTGAACGCTCCGGCCGTCAACCAGGTACAGGCACGCGAGGAACTGCTCGTCAAGCCGAAAAAGGATGATCTCGGTTACCGGAAGATCGTTCGACGGTACAAGCGAAGAACCGGCTGGCAGTTCAGGGGAATGATAGATTTCTTGCGGTGGACGTACGGCAATCGAAAACAGATCAGGCTTATTCACGCGCACGGGACGGTTTGGGCAGGTCTCTGGAGCATCGTTGCCGGGAAGCTCTTCGGGATCCCGGTGGTACTTTCCGAGTACTCGTCAGGGTTCGCCGGCGTCCCAGTCTATCCGCGGATGCTCCGTCGCGTCTTCCCGTGGTTGCTGCCCCATTGCGACGCAATGTTCGCGGTAACGGATAATCTCGGGTCATTCATCAGACGATACGCGCCGAACGTGCCACAACATGCTGTCCCGAACTGTGTCGAGACCGATCTGTTTCGACCCGGCCCGTTTCCGCCCGACGATGAATTCCGAATCCTGTTCATCGGCACCATCGAGCCCATCAAACGCGTTGATATGATTCTGCGAGCCTGTGCACGCCTCCACTCCCGGGTGCCTTTACGACTCTGTCTCGGCGGGCCTGGACCGCTTCTGGAAAAGATGCAGGGATTGGCGGACGAGTTGGGCATCGGGTCGCGTACCGAGTTCCTCGGCTATATCGGCCGGGATCGGGTGAAGAAGGAACTGACTCGATGCCACGTGTTGGTGCTCGCATCCGAGTGGGAGACTCAGGGCCGCGTCTTGATCGAGGCCATGTTGAGCGGGAGGCCGGTGGTGGCGCCGAGAGTGGGAGGGATTCCGGAAACTGTGCCGGAGCACGCGGGAATACTCTTTACTGCGGGCAACGAGGATGAGCTGACGGCTGCGCTTGAATCCACGTACCGGAAGCTGTCTTCCCTCGATCCGCAAGCCATTGCTGCGGGCTGTCGCGACCGATTCTCCTATGAGGCTGTTGGAAGGCGTCTGGCCGATCTTTATGAAAGGTATGCGAGGTGCTGCTGAGCTTCCGATCCACCGACCGGCTCCGTCTGCAGAGATACCCTACGAAAGTCGGCGCACATTGCATATTCCCCGGTTCGGGGCGCCATCCACAATTTCTCAAGGCGGCCGCCGGCCGTGTGGGACAATTTTACTGCATTCCTGGTCGTTTTTTTCGGAATGCCTTTCTTCGCTTGGCTTCGAACGAAACATTTCGGAAAGCGACCCAACGGTATGCAGAATAGGAGAGAATGATTGAATAGGGCAATTGTCGGGATCCATGAAGGACACAATTCGTCGGTCGCATTAGTGAAGGGTGGGGCTCTGATTTCTGCGATTCAGGAGGAGCGATTAACAAGGATCAAGAACCAAGGCGGGTTGCCCGAGCTCGCGTTGGAAACGCTCCAAGCCGATCTGGGCCCGGCCGACCCAGAGGTAGAGTTTTCCGTGGGTTACGGCTGGAAGGAGTTGAGACGCTACTGTTGGAAGCGTGAGGACATGCTCGAGGCTTACGGCCATTCCAGGCCCAGCCTCATCAACAAAGTAAAAGCCGGTCTGAGGAAGCTCGAGCCGATTGCCGAAGCTCTGGACAGTCGACGAGCCGGTAAAGTTGAGTCTCGTGTGGGTACGATCCTGAACGTCCCCCGGCTCAAACTGCATCGATTCGACCACCACCTCTGTCATGCCGCCGCTGCATACTTTGGTTGGGGAAAGCTCGACGAAAAGGTGCTGGTCCTGACCTGCGACGGGGCGGGAGATGGTATCTGCGCCTCGGTAAGCTTAGGCCACAAAGGGGAGCTTCAGCGAATTGCCTCCATTGCGGATGACAGTTCAATTGGGCGGCTTTATTCGACAATAACGTATTTGTTTGGAATGGTGCCTCTCGAGCACGAATACAAAATCATGGGATTGGCCCCCTATTCGGAGCATGCGGCGGAGAGTCGGAATCTGGCTGAGGCATTCAACGGCCTCTTTCGTTTCAATCGCGACAATCGGATGGTCTGGACACGTCGGGGATGTCCTCCCGCGCAGCAATCGACGGATTTTTTTGAACGGTTCATTGCACGCAAGAGGTTCGATCATGTTGCGGGCGGTCTCCAAGTTTTTTTGGAGAGGTTTCTGGTGCAATGGATTCGTAATTGCATCGCGGAAACAGGGGTGAAGAAGCTTGCCCTCAGCGGCGGGGTCTTCATGAACGTGAAGGCGAACCAGCGAATACTCGAAATACCTGAAGTGGAGGAGCTGTTCGTGTTTCCCTCGTGCGGCGACGAAACGAACGCCATAGGGTCAGCCTGGTTGCTTTATGACCGCCTGGTCGGCCGGCCCCCCGAGCCGCTGCGAGACCTCTACCTTGGGGAATCGTTCAGCAACCACGATGTGGAGCACGTCCTCAGCAACTACCATTTCGAAATGCGCGTCAAAATCGAAAACCCGCCGGATATTGAATCAAGAGTTGCGGAATTGCTTTCCCGCGGCGAGATCGTGGCCAGATTCAAGGGCCGGATGGAGTTCGGAGCCAGGGCTCTTGGAAACAGATCTATACTGGCCAATGCGGCTTTTTCGGGGGTAGTTCGAACCATTAATGAAATGATTAAATGCCGTGACTTCTGGATGCCGTTTGCCCCCTCGATGCTCTCGGAACGCCGCGGTGACTACCTGATAAAGCCCAAGGACATGAAAGCGCCGTACATGATTGTCACCTTCGATACCAAACCCGGCAAGAGAAGCGCGATCGCTGCGGCGATGCACCCCTACGATCTGACTGCTCGCCCCCAAGAAGTCAACGAGGACTGGAATCCCGACTATTACCGGTTGCTGAAGTGTTTCGAGGAAATCACGGGAGAAGGTGTAATCCTGAACACGTCCTTTAATCTTCACGGGGAGCCTGTTGTCTGCTCTCCCGAGGACGCCTTGCGGGTATTTAGTATTTCCGGCCTTCAATATTTGGCCTTGGAAAGCTTCCTCGTCACAAAACAATAGGACGAAGGCCGGCTTCCCCGGCAGACTTGTGCTCAGGGGGTTAGTTTCTTTGGCGCCACGCGCTGGCTGGATTTCACGGGACAGGGCTTCAGAGAATCAATGAAGTGGCGGTACCAAAGCTCAAGCATGATGAATCGGTACAGAATGGCGCTGCGGTCTACCTTGCCTGATTGATGCTGCGACCAGTATAATCGCGCGGCGTCCTCGTCCACGAGCTCTCTCCGGAGGAATTCGCCGGAAAACAGCAGGTCTTCGGCCGCCTTTTTCTCGGTGTCCTGTCTCAGCCACCGCGCCATGGGAGTCGGGTAGCCCAGTTTGCTCCGTTTCGTGGCAATTTCGGGAGGAAGCAGGTTGCCGGCGGCTTGCCTCAGCACCCATTTTGTCCAGGTGCCCCGAATCTTGTACGTGGAATCCAAAGCCAGCGCGAACTCTACAATCCTGTAGTCGAGGTAAGGCACCCGAGCCTCAATAGAAAAGGCCATGGAAATCCGGTCCTCGTACCGGAGAAGTTGCGGCAACAGCGCTTGGGTGAGGTCCCAATAGAGACGATTGGCCAGCGCGCCCGGGAATTTCTGAGGACGGTCGCGGGATATCTCCCTCCCTTCCGTCTTAGCCAGGGTTGAGGCGTGGAACAAGGGCGGGTCCGGGTTCAAGAACCTGCTCACCCGCGAAGGACCCCACAAATATTCGACGGCTCTGGCCCCCGAAGCCCTCAGTCTGTTGCGGCGTTCAAGGGCCATGCCGATTCCCCACCTCCAGATAAAGCCGAGAAGGGTCGCACAGGCCAGCGCGCGTTTTTCTATTCCATTCGCCTTCCACAGATCCTTGATGTGGGGGAGAAAATACGGAATGTAACCGGCGAACAACTCATCTCCGCCTTGCCCATCGAGGATCACCTTGACGTGAGGAGCGGCCGCCATCATCACGTGAAACTGCGTGTACAGTCCCGTTGCGGTCGAGGGCTCGTCCTGGTGCCACGCTATTTGAGCGAGGTCTTCCAGCAGATCTCCGTTGGGTTCCGGATAGACCGGATGAGGGATCGTGTGCGCGTGCTTGTTCACGAGCTCGACGTATTGTCCTTCGTCACACCCGGAGTCTGAATAAAGGCCCGAGAATGTCAACACCGGGTTGGACATCATTTGGCTCATCAGGCAGACTATCGTGCTCGAATCGATCCCGCCCGACAGGCATGATCCGACGGGAACATCCGATCTCATGTGAAGTTGAACGGAAGAGCTCAGCAGTTGAATCATCCTCTCGACGGGGTCTCCTGTCAGCCACTTTTCTGCAAAGGCGCCGGTGTCGACGTCCCAGTAACGCCATGTTCGCAAACGTGCGCCTCTTATGGAGTAGGCGGCACAGTGGGCTGGCTGAAGATCAACGATGTTTTCGAAGAAGGTTCCGGCATCGGCTTCCAGCGCCCCTGAAGGCAGAAAGTACCGGATGTAGGGCAGATTGGCTCTACGTTCCTCTGGAAAAGCTGCGAGAATGGCCTTGATCTCGGAAGCAAACACCAGGCAATCATTCCGGAGGCAATAATACAGAGGCTTGATCCCGAATCGGTCCCGGGAGAAAAAGACCTCCTCCTCTTTCCCATCGTAAAGGGCAAGAGCCCACATGCCGTTGAACCGGGTGACGCAATCCTTTCCCCAGAACCGATAAGCTTCCAGTAACACTTCCGTATCCGTATGGGAGAGGAATCGCGCCCCAAGTTGTTGGAGCTCCGCTCGCAGTTCCAGATAGTTGTAGATCTCCCCGTTGAAAACGACTACGTAGCGCCCATCCGCACTCATCATAGGCTGATGGCCGGCAGGCGAGAGGTCAATGATGGACAGACGACGGTGTCCGAGCCCGAGAGGGCCTCGTAAGAAAAAGCCCTCGTCATCCGGTCCTCGGTGCGCCATGATGTCCGTCATGACCCGCAATTCTTCGCGCTTGACTGCGCGCTCATGATCGACACATATGATTCCGGCGATCCCACACATCCGGCTTACCTTGCTGACATCCGAGCACGCAATAACGGGTCAACAGTGACCACGTGACTCGTTGTGACGACGAATTGAGTATAGGAGCTATGCAATGACACTTTGAGACCGAGACGGACCGGCGACACGGATGCCGGGTGAGAGGCGCGCCGCGCCGTCCTCCCGCGCGAGCTTGCAGCCCTTGCGCTGGGTCCATATTCAACAGGCATCCCGGCAGCTCACGGGAGACTCTTCGGGACCGCCGTGCACTTGAATCGGACAGCAGATTTCGCGCCAACGTGCTTCGGGGATTTGCTCGACACGGTGCTATCGCATCCGGCGCCAGTGGACGTGCAGACATGTTCGCCGTGGACAATAAACGGAGCGGAGCGGCGCCCGCGCATGCTCCCGAGAATAGCAGTCCTGCAATGAATTCGCAACGGTTCGTTCCGTTGAGCGCCCCTGGCTTGACCCTGCGAATGAGCGAAGGGTCATTACTCGGGGAACTGAAAGTTCGCTGTTCAGTCTCACGCGAGCCTTCACGGAAACAGATCCGGTAATCGTTCACCGCAGAGAGCGCAGAGAATGCAGAAAAAATCCAATTTCTTCCGATTGGTTACGTGATGAAGTCCCCCGCAACATCCTGGATTCAGGGTTGGACGCGGTGCAATTCCCCTTCTCTGGAGCGAGGACCGCACCTCGCCGAGATTTCAAGAATTCTTACCTCTGCGCTCTCCGCGTTCTCTGCGGTGAGCTCTTCCCCGGCAATCGAGCCGGGACGGCTGATTGCCTTGGGAATCAAATTCAATCATAATGCACGGGCAGGAGACTCCGCTGGCCATGAAAGCTGTTCATATGACGTCGGTTCACGGATGGCGCGACACCAGGATATTCCTCAGAATGTGCAGGTCCCTGGCCGGCGGTGGGCACGAAGTCCACCTTGTCGCCCCCGCGAAAGTACCTCAAGGCGAACTTGTTGTCGATGGAGTCCGCGTGCATTTGGTGTCGCAGCCATCGGGTCGCGTAAGGCGCATGACGACGACTTCTCTGCGCGTCTACCGGAAGGCCGCCAGCCTTGGTGGTGACATCTACCACTTTCACGATCCGGAACTTATCTTGGCTGGCCTGTTGCTCAGGTTACAAGGGAAAACGGTCATTTACGACGTTCACGAAGATCTCCCAAAGGACATTTGGCACAAGCGCTGGCTCCATCTCAGTGAACGCGCCAAAAGAGCCCTCGCGTGGGTATGCGATCATGCCGAACGCCTGGCTGCACAGCGGTTTTCGGCCATTGTGACCGCCGATGAGAGTATCGCCAGCCGTTTCACCGGGCTGGTCGAGCGCGTAAAAGTGATCGGCAATTATCCCCTCTCGCAGTCTTTTTCTGACGGTTCTTCAGACCATTCTCCGGATTGTGCGGGTCGTTATGCGTCGGGACCTGCAGTGTGCTTCGGCGGGATCAGTGGGAATCGTGTTACCGACAAGATCGTACAGGCTATGGAGCGCCTTTTGCCCGGTTCAGGGCGAGAGCTCATCCTGGGCGGGGCCTGCCAATCCGAAGAGCTCCTCGCCGAGATCCAACAGATGGCGGGGTTTGCGAGAGTCAAATATGTGGGGATCATCCCCTTTGAGGAAATGGTCCACATCATGAAAGGCGCGTCCATGGCTCTCGTCCTTTACGGCCCCGGTCCAGCGCACGTCGCCGTGAAATCGAACCGCCTTTTCGAGTCCATGGCTGCGGGCCTCCCGGTTATTGCTTCACACGTTCCCCAGTGGCGCACGTTCATAAACAGGATAGGGTGCGGCGTGACCGTTGATCCTCTCGATCCCGAGGCTATCGCGGCGGCAATGGAATGGCTGCTGACGCACCCCGCGGAGGCCCAAGCCATGGGAGCCAGGGGACGGACGGCCGTGGCGCAGCATTACAGTTGGGAGAACGAATCCGGAAAACTCTTGGAATTGTATGCCGACCTCGAGATCGTGCCGCGTTGAGGACTGGCGCACTCAGGAGTCAGTTGAATTCAGGGGGTTCCCAGAAATCAATACGCGATTCCGGACGCGAAAGATGGCAGGAAGCACACGCTGAACACCTTCTGCGGTTCTTTCTGGAAGTGGTTGCAACACCTCACCGTGTAAGAGGGGGAGGTTTTGCAACCGCTTCTAGTCATTCATGATTGCAGGCAATTTCAACTTCGGACACAAAATCTTCATCATCTTCACGTAGTTTTGCGTGATGACCTTGAGCTTCTTCAAACTCTCCCGCGCATCGGCCGGAACGTCTTTGCCGCCCCCGCCGGAAGACGCCTTTGCCATGGCGAGCAATTCTTCCATCATCACGCGATATTGGCGCGCCGCTGCCGCAACGTCCGGATCGTTCTCACCGGATTTCTGCATTGCGGCCATCGACTGTGACCAGACCTCCATCAGTCTGGCCACCTTTTCCTCGTCAGTCATGCTTGACTGATATACGGCAACCACCTGATCGATCTGTTGCTGAAGGGCATTGCATTTGGCGGGGTCCATTCCCAAACTTCTGCTCATATCCTCCAGCTCATCCTGGGAAGGTCCCCCGGGCTTCTGGGCGTGAGCCGAACCGCAGCCGAATCCCAAAATGAGAAGAGCTGCCAACAAGGCTATGAACGAAAACGGTATCCGTCTCATGATTCCTCACCTCACCGGCACGGTACTTCGCCAATACAGCACCTTCATACCACATGACGCAGATCGAGTCACTCGCCGGAGTTGTTGCTTTCGCCGAGGAACCCGAGTTAGTGCTCTGTGGCGCAAATACGGTTGCGTATTCCCGTGCCCCGAGAGGTGGGCGGTCCGGCACACCGTTGCCTTGCAGGTTTCGGTGGAACAGGCATCTTGCCTGTCCCACCAAGATGGCCGGGGAGGTTGACCTGTCAACTCGGTCAGACGACACGGGCCTCGGAATATGTCACCGAATTTATACCACCCAGTACTTAGGCTCCGGCGCATCGGACCGTTTCAACAATCAGCAGCACCCCGATTTTTCATTCCCGCTCATCGCACCCGAGGCGCCCGCGCAATCCTCTTCAATCACGCAGCAGCACCCGCTACCACTCTTGCCGAGCATGGAATTGATCACCGCTTGGGCGCATCCTACGCCTGCCCGAACTTCCAGCGCTCCGGCCGGACAGTTTCGCGAGCACGCGCCGCACTCCATGCACGCGTCCCGATCGGAGATCCGGACCCGCCCATTCTCCTTGGCCAGCACCTCGTGCGGACAGACGTGCAGGCACATCCCGCAACCGGTGCACTTGTCTTCATGAAGCCGGAGCGTCACTACCTCCGGAAGGTAAATCAGTTTACCCATGGTTCATACTCCATCAGGCCAGGAAGAGCGATCCCAGCCAGAGAATGGCCCCTGCGGCCAGAACGGTCACTTCAAAGGGGACGGCCCACCGCATCTCTCTCTTGACGCCGGAGAGACTGGTATACGTAGAAGCGCCGGTGAAGTTCATGGCGAGATACGCGGTGAGTCCAATCACGATCATCATCCACGCGACAATTGCCGGCAACGACTGATGGAGGGGCCCGACGAACAGGCCGACCAGGGCGACGACGAGCGCTGCCGCAAAGGCGGGAATAAGCCCTTTGACTGCAAAAGCCCGCCCCGGAAGCCACGGAAGGAGCAAGGGCGTCACCACGGCTCCCGCCACGATGGCGCTCAGCAGGGCGAAAGTCCCGAACAGCGCATGACGAAGGCCGTCGGCCCAGAAATTCTCAGCGCCGCCCAGTCCGCCCAAGAGAAAGATAAACGGCACGATCAGGGGCGCCTTCTTCAGAGCCTGAACCAACTCCACCGGAATGACCGTCATCCGCTCCCGCAGGCTGAAGGTCTTTCGCCGCATTTCGGTCGTGGCTTTGAGGCCGGAGTCGAGAAAGCGCGGGAGATCGTCGGCTTGAATCGGTCCGTAAACCACCCGAAAGCCCGACCGCTGTTTCACGAGGTGCGCTGCAACTCCCGGCGCTCCCAACTGGGGCAGAACGATGGTCCGGTGGGACACGATTTGGGCAAGGTTCGAAGACTCGATCCGCTGGACGAGCTCGTCCGTCCCGAAGGTCCCCTTGCCCGCGGCACACCAGACGTTGATCCCCTGGGTGTCGAGCGCCAGAATCCACGCGCTCCTCCCGGCAAGCGCCCGGCGGAGGCCATCGAAGCTCATCTTGTAATTGGCCGTCACGAGCACGGACGCCTGGCTATCGGGGTTGCCCACCCCATAGAGCCCTGGAACCACTCTGTAATTCATCCGGCCAATGTCCCAGCGGGCCTTCAGAGTCCCCCGACGGTCAGCGGCCGACAGTTCCGTCGCCACCCGCGGCGCCGGTTCCACCGGAGTGGGAATCAGACCCGCAACAAAGGGTTGATCGAATCGGGACGGGCTCGCCTGAGCCCCGGTTTTCGGCGGTCAACAACTGCCGGAAGACTGCCGCGGCAGTTCCAACGTATCGGTCTGTCCGTTCATGATTCACTCACTGTGTTCTCATCGCGGCCGTGACTTCGCTTCTTCCATAAGACAGAGGCCCTGATCGAGCAGGCCCACGACGCAACGGTCCACGATGCGATAAAAGATGTTGTTCCCTTCGCGTCTGGTCGCGACCATTCCCCGGTCGGCAAGGCGCTGGAGCTGATTGGAAACCGCCTGTGGCCTCATGCCGACCTCATCCGCGAGCGCGCCGACGCAGAGCTCACCGTTCCTGACGATGGCGTGGAGAAGCCGCAGGCGCGTGCTGTTTGCCAGAACCTTGAAGAGGGCCTGGAGCTCGGCGGCAGTCTCCTCGGGCAGGAGGGGTCGGGCGCGAAGGTTCGGATTCGCGGGACAGCAGTAATCGGAGAGTCGCGGTCCAGGCTTCATTGATCACCACCGGGGGGTTCTCATCAATTCCATTGTATCGTGTAACGGTGGAATGTCAACAGCAAAAATCTACCGTCCCAGTTCACGCATGGGACAAGCGCCCCGCACTTCCAACCATGGCGGTCGACCCGTCCGTCCACCGGAACCATCGGAGACCTTCATGCCTGCTATCAGGCACAACGAACAATGAAAATGCTGCCTTTATGCACCTGTCCGGGTTGGTGAGCACCCAGCGGCGACCGAAGGGAGCCGCCAATATGTTTGAAGTCTTTGAAGAGGGGGCCGGGGCATAGGCGCTAACTTTTGCTTAACTTGTTCGGTTCCATGAAATTCTCGCCATCCGAATACCCGGAGTTGAAACTCCGGGCTATTATCAGCCGCCCCTTCAGGGCTTGAACAGCAATGTTTTTGTCCCGGAGGGACAGCCGATAATAGCCCGGCACTTCAGTGCCGGGCAGACCGAAATACCCTTAAGTTAGCGCCTATGGGGG
>Ga0172371_10009875_pt1 | contig 13038 bp, 7 predicted proteins | sample Lak12m_FD_114543 | JGI IMG/M metagenome (GOLD analysis project Ga0172371, IMG submission 114543) | Freshwater microbial communities from Kabuno Bay, South-Kivu, Congo - kab_022012_12m | ecosystem: Environmental > Aquatic > Freshwater > Lake | place: Democratic Republic of the Congo: South-Kivu... | reverse complement strand
TTATGTCGTCGATAATCCCTACGCCGACCCGAATATTACCGGTACGACCTGCCCTGTCTCATACACCGACAAAGAAGGGTTTATTGTAAACGAAACAACCATTCCCAATAATTCGTTTTGCTATTATGACAAGAAGGGTCGACACTGTTTCCAGAGCCAGGAGGAAGCCACTCATTACTCCGCCAATCATGATGAAGACCGGATAACCAATGTAATCGAAAACATCTCGATTAATATCGCTCTCAGTCTGAACCTTGACAGCCCGAAATTAATCGGTGAAATCTATCAGGGGTTGCTAGACTTTATCAAAAATAAATCTGCTGTGACTATTTTCAACGATCAAATTTTAATCGACTTTGAACATGTTGAGGTCGAAGACGATACAGCTAGAATTGAGATTACGGAAAAAATGTTTGACACCTATGATGGTGGAAAACTGACTGACGCTCTGATGAATCTTTTTACCAGAAAGAGCGTTTCCTCACCGCTCTCTGAGTACAAGGTCAAGGTCGGTACCTGGGTCGCTCAAGCAGTGCTGACGACAAAACTTTTTGACAGTCTCGGTCTAAATATCGATCCGACTCTTTTTGACGGCGCTGATTTTTATGATATTTTAACCGGTGATTACAGCTCTCTGACTCGACTCGGATCAACCTTTGTTGACCGTGCTCTCGATATCAAACCGGGCACCACTCTGCTGATCGTCAATGCTGTCAGCCCGCAAGGGCGTAAATGTGCCCTGCAATCCGCCGGCGGAGGACTGCTCGGCAGCGCATTTGGTCTAAGCAATTTTCCGGTCGACAAGTTAAACTTAAATGCCGGCGACTTCCTCTCGACTCTGGGTCAGGAAAAAATTGAAGAATCGCTCAGTCTGCCACGCGGCACTTTTCGTGTCGATGACACAAGTAAACCGGAGATCGACAATCTGCAAAATTTAGTCAAAAACGTTGGTGTTATTAATTTTTTTGCCGCGCTTAAACTACCGATTAACACAACAAATATATTTAATGAGGCAACATATAATCAGGCTGTCCAAGACATTCTTGGAAATAAGGAATACAGCCGAATTTCGGGATCATCTCCTCAATACAAATTAGATCGGGTCAAATCATTTTTGAGCTCATCTCTGACAATTACTGGCACTTCAAGCGAAGGAGTCGCGGCACTTGAAAAACTTTTAAACGATCTCTTGAGTCAGTCCGGCGGATTGTTTCAAACACTGGCTTCGACCAGCTCCAGTAGCGCGCTGCCAAGCAAAAAGATAACTTCTAATACAAATGAAAGCGCCGCAAATGCTTACGCCAAGTATAACCAACAAGTCAGGGTTTTTTACGATCAGATAAGCGGTCTGGACAACACTCTTGGGCTACCAAGATTTTCAACATTTTTACTCCTAGCCGGTCAGACAAAGCCGTCAAAATACATCAGCGATGTCGGTAGCGCTTTGGGGACAAAGGTTGGTGGGATGGAACTGGCCAAACTACTCGGTATGGACGAAATCGAAGCAAATAGCGCGATAACAATTGGTAGTCACTTGACTAATTTCTTTTCTTGCAATGGTACTGGTGAACACATGGTTGGTGACGAATGTGTCGTTGGTGGTGGTTTTTACAAAACAAATACTGACGGCACGACAACTCTCCAGCGAGAACAAAGTCCTTATTACCATAAATGGGGTACTCTTTTCGAAAATCTGGACCAGGTTTTCGATTTCAATTTAGACCGATTTGCCGGTTTTGATGACGGTACCTTTAAATATATTTTGGACAATCCCAACCAAACTGTTTCCGTCTTGTTGCGAATCGGCGCCGAGAAAATCGACTCTAAGATCGGACTGAAAAGCAAAAACGATGACGGCAGTATAAACATCGTTTCTTTTGCAGGGCTGTATCAATTTATGACAGCGGATGAATATATCGCCGATGTCGCGACCTGTCGCGCACAGACATATCCAAACAACGAAGATCTTGATCTGGATAATCGTATCGCTGTCGCAATTGAAAAAGTAAAAAAAACACGGGTCGATATTTCAGATCCAAAAGTTTCAAATGCAGATGTCTCGAGAATGTTAAAGGCTCAAAATGATTTGAGAGAATTGCAGCAACAAGCTGACGATCTAACAGCGGAAGAGAGGGCATGTATCGAACAAAAGCGAATCGAATCTCCCAACTATAAAGAACGCTTCAAAGCTTGGGCCGAGCTAGCGGGAGCGACGGAGATTCATCGCCTAGTCTCAGATATTACGATCGATGTCCCGGGCTGCCGACCAACTGAGGAAAACGGTTATAACTGCAAAGAAAATATTGGCGTCGATATGCCGGTTGAGGATATTCAAAAAGTCTTTCACGGCGACTTGAGATATCTAGAGGCTGTCGGTATGGCAGTTTCAGCCAACTTGGTTTTTGTCGAAATTGGCAATATTGGTACCAGAAATTGCAATCCTGAAGAAAAAGACGGCTGCAATCAAGCCGTACCGGAGGAAATGAGAATATCGTATGAGGAGATCAAGGCGGCAATTTTTGGCATTCCTGACGACCTAGCCATCGCCCTGGCAACATGGAACGAGGAAAATAAATTGGCGGGGATCGATTACAAGCCCAATCCCGACACCACTTCAACAGTCGCAACCGTCAGTTGTAATATGGGCAGTGGCGCCTTATTGTCAGACATGTCCAGTTGTTTTGCCAGTGCAGGTAAAAAGAACGACGCGCTTCATTCAATCGACACCAGTCTAAATTTTCAATACGGCTACAGTGCGGAAAATGTTGCGACAGAATCAACAAAAGTTGACTCTGAGCTCTCAAATTATCAGTTTGAAATGGAGAGATTGAGCTACGAACAATCAAAATGTGAAGAAGGTGATGAGACTTGCAAGGCTGACTTAGGTCAATCTATGAGTGATATCAGCGAAATGTCCGTAATTCCTGGACAGAAAAAAAATCTGCTTGACTCGATTAAATCACCCGGATCTATTGAGTCGGTTAAGCTCGACAAAAACAGTCCCGCCGTTATCGAAGTCCAGAAGAGCGCCAAGAAGGCGGCGCAGGATAAGATTAAATATGACCTGATGGATATCACTCTCTGGAAACTTGACGAAAATATCTTCCCCGGTTTTTCACAAATAATGTTTACCGGCAATGCTTCTGAGCGTTGGGCGGCGCTGGCACAATATACTCGAAATGGATTGGTAAATGGTCATCTCTTCGGAATTAATTTTGATCCGGCAGACTCAACCTTGGTCAACGCGGTAGCTGGTGGTGTCGCCTATTTAGCCGCCGGAAGTAATGAAGCAGCCAAAGCTGAGGCTCTAAAAAACTTCGGTAATGCAGAGTTTGCTACCCTGACCGGTTTTCTCTCCGATCACTCGAAAAAGTGGCTTGGCTTCAAACTCGACAAGAATATGTCCGAGGGATTGCTGACCAGTATTTTCACCGGTGATTGGGGCGGAGACGCGCTGACTCTCGACGGAGTTTTAGGCGAAGAAGGTGCCACGACGACGCCTTTTCTCGGATCAGAGCACCTCACTCTCGGTGGCGCCGTCCAAAACTTCGGTCTGTCAAAAATTTTTGGCTGGGCTGATAGACAACTGGGATTGACTGCTGGACAGACGATGCAGTTGTTCACAGCTACAAAAAACTTATATCAAGCCTCAAAGGCGTTCCAAACTGCCAAAGCAGCACTTAGTGCAGCACAAGAAATTGGAGATCCAGAAAGTATTGAAAAATTTGCTGCAGCAAAAGAAGCCGCCTATCAAAACATGCGTGTTGCCGCCGGTGCCCTAGTGCAAATTGGTATTAGTATTATGGTTGATAAATTACTCGGTAAGACTCTGGGTAGCATCGAGGAGCAACTGGGCTTGGTCCCCGGGTCCCTGGCGCCTGTTGTCTCAGCCGCTATTTACAGTGGCGTCGTAGCAGCAGCTAACGCGGGAGTCTTTGGATCATCCGCTGTCGGTTTCCTGCCGGCTCTCGGTCCATGGGGAATTGTGGCGGTTCTGGCAATGTTTGCCATCTCAAATCTGATAGGAGTCTACCGAATTGAATACTGGTGCTCGGCAGATGGATACTACCCTCGCCTCGGCACTGCTGACGCAAGCAAAAACGATGTTACCGGGATTGGTGAAATGGGTGGAAGAGTCGGATCAAATCTAAATACCACTATCCAACGCCTGTCTGTGTTGGCAGCACAGTACAAAGCCCAAAGATTGATTGGTGATGCGCTGGAGATCCAATACAATGGCGACTACAACGATGCCGAAGGCCTGCCGACTATCCCAACCCAAATAATGACCGGACGAGCTGAGGACGTTAATTATTGGAAGGAAACCGTTCAAAACAATGTTTGCCAACAGGTGTTTGGAAACAGTGTTAAAATGCTCTTCAATGGTCAATCTGCTGTTTGTGATGTCGGACTACAAAGAATGGGTCTGTGGCAAAATCCGCAGACAACGGCTTGGACGCATATCGGATTTTAAATCAGCCAGTCAGCGTGTCAGCAGGGTCAGTTATTCAGTTTTTTAGAAATTTAAATTTATTAGTCAGCTGACCAGCTTATAAACTGACAGGCTGGTCTACTAACCGCTTACCACTTCACAATAATTCTCACCGAGTGAACGACTTTGTTACCAAGTCGTTTATTAAGATTTTCAATTAAATTTTCTTTTTGAATTTCTAACTCAGAAGCTGCCGGCGAGGAATTAACTGCAACCTTCAGAATGCCCCGTGAAAAAGAGATTGCCTGAAAACGACCGTTCCCCCATTCGTCGGCATAAAAACAAATCTGAGCCGATCTGACAGTGCCAGAGAGTTTCTTTTTAGCCAGGGCTGATGCCAAAATTTTATCAAGCTTTTCCATCTTTTTTTAGGAACGAGTAGATCAGGAACGAGGAACAAGTAAATGGAATTTAATCCTTTTGCTTGTTCCCCGTCCCTTGTTCCGTTTCCCCGTTTAAATTAATTATCTTCGAATTTCCAATCAAACATCGTGACAGGTGCTCCTCATCCGTGGTAGTAATAATCGTCTGATATTTTTCGATCAAATCACACAAGTGCTCTCGCCTGTCTCGGTCAAACTCGGAGAAAACGTCGTCAAGTAAAAGAAGTGGCTGATTCTTTTTATCATTAGAAAGAAATTCCAGCTCTGCCATTTTTAGGGCCAAAACCGCCGAGCGAATTTCTCCTCTTGAGGCAAAGTTTGCCGCGTTGCAATTATTTAAATTAAAAATTAAATCATCGCGATGTGGACCGATCAAGGTGTGGCCAGAGACAACCTCTCGCTGTTGATGCGACTTTAACTGATCTGAAAAATTGTCGATGGCGTTGCTGACATAATCAAGTTTCAGACTATCTTTTTTACCGGAAATTACCGAGTAAAATTTTGATAGTTGCGTGTTGAGCTCACTGACTGCCTTTTTTCTTGACTTAATTATTTTTTCCCCGTCTTGGATTAACTCCTTATTCCAATAATTGAGTTCATCGACAGATGCCTGATTGCTTCTGATGCGTTGCAACAATGAATTGCGTTGTTGACGAATTTTCTCGTAGTGGATCAGTGATCGGAGGTAGTCCCTGTCGGCTTGACTAATCATAATATCGATAAATTTGCGTCGAGTGCGAGGCGAACCGGTGATAATCTCCAGTGTCTCTGGAGAAAAGATGACACTAGGGTGCTGTCCGATAAAATCAGATTGTTTTCGGACGATCCCTTTGTCCTTGATTTGAAAGATAAAACTCGGACTTTTTTGCAAAAAGATATCAATGTTATCACTGGTTATCCTGGCATAATCAGCATCGAATTTAATTAAATTTTTCTTGTTGTCATCACGAAAAGAACGACAAAAAGACAGTATAGAGATCGCTTCAAGAATATTACTCTTGCCGACACCATTTGGACCAATGAAAACTGTCGTCTGACTGAGATCAGTCTCAAAATCGGTATGATTACGAAAATTCTGAAGTTTGATGTGCTTTAGCATAAAAGCTTTTAAGCTGGCCAGCTCATCAGCTCTTCAGTTCGTTCGCTGACTAACTGATGGGCTGACCTGGCTGATAGGCCTAATTATCCAATTTAAGCGGCATAATGATATAGAAATAATCAGCGTCCTTAGCGGTGGTAATTGCTCCGGCAACCGTCGGGCCGTTGAAATTTAGGGTGATCTCTTCATCACCAAGGATATTTAAAACGTCAAGTATGTAGCGAGCGTTAAAAGCGACCTCGACATCCTCACCTGAAGTTTTAGCTGCTATCAAAGACTTGGCCGTACCTGATTCAGAGGCAACAGAGGAGATAGCCACCCCCTCCTTTTTGACAGCTACTTTGACATTATTGTTGGCCGAATCCCGAGCAAAGAGTGAGGACATTTTTACTGCTGAGAGAAGATCGCTCAGTTTGGTTTTAGCGGTAATTTTAAATGACTCCGGAACAATCTGGCTGTAATTTGGGAAAGCCCCTTCGATCAGTCGGGAGACAATATAAGTATTCCCAAGAGTAAAAGATATCTGATTTTCCTTGGCAGAAATCTTCACATCCTCCACACCATCCTCCGTCGAAATGAGTCGTAAAACCTCTGTGGCGGTTTTAAGCGGAACAATTAAATTTTGTTTTGCTGTTTCTGCATCCAAAGTGATCTTTTTCTCTGCCAGTCGATAGGAATCTGTCGCCGCCAGAATAAGTTTTTTACCAGTAAATTGACAGTAAATTCCCGCCAAAACCGGTCTTGTCTCGTCTGTGGCAGCAGCGATATTTACCTTTTTCAAAGCATCAATTAGTTTTGTCCGGGAGATCTTGGCGACTGTTTCTGTGGGTGGCTTTGGCACTGTTGGAAACTCCTCTGCAGCAATACCCTGAATAGTCGCCTCAAAATGTTCCGACTTTAATTTACCGGATGCTGCCTCAGTGGATAACTCAATCGACTCATCCTTATTATTTAAAACAAAATCAGAGAGAAGTCGAACCGGCAAAGTAATCTCACCGTCCTCCTCGGTTTTACCAATCATCTGGGTGGAAATTCCCACCTCTAGATTCGTCGCTGACATTTGGATCTTGCCCTTCGTCACTGAAATGAGCACATTATTTAAGACCGGCAAAGTTGCCCGCGAGCCAACTATTCGGGAAATCTGATTTAGACCTTTCGCAAAATTTGACTGTAAAACAATAATTTTCATTTTTTCACCTTCCTGTAGTTATTTTTCCACAACCCTGTTTAAAACTGTGGATTAAATTGTCTTGGTTAGTTGCTGTTTTTTGGCAACCAGTCAAGATATTTTGACATTGATTTTTAAGTATGTTGATAACTGTTAAATTCACTTGGTTTTATTGTGGATTTTTTGTGTCTAACTTTCTTTTTTAGACTTTCTTTTTTAAACCAATCTATTATCCACAGTTTTTTACTGGATGAATCAACACTGTTTTCCGCTGTTTAAAAAATGTTTTTTAAGCTCCAGTTGTTTATTTTTTGATCTTTCCCCAGTTTCCACAGTCCTTATTATTACTACCTTAGTATATCCTTATTTTTTCTTTAACCAACAGCAGAGTAAATCCGATCTTTTAAAATAGTCAGATCTTCTTTTATTCGTATGTCTGATGAAATATTTGTTTCTATTTTTTTGCAGCCATGCATAATTGTCGAGTGATCTTTGCCCCCCATTTTCCGACCAATCTCTGGATAGGATAAATTGCATAAATGGCGGAGAAGATAAGTAATTATATGACGAGCAGCGACAAGCTCTTTGGTTCTCTTTTGACCAAGAAGGTCTTCAATCGGTATATTGTAGAACTTGTGAACCTCTCTAATGACAATATCCGGGGTAAGAGTTTGTCGTTTTTCAATGATTAAATTGGAGAGAATCTCTTTAGTTTTATCAAGCGAGACATCACAGTTGGTTAAGTTGCAGGTGGCTAAAACTTTATTTAATGCACCCTCTAGCTCACGAACAGACGAACTAATACTTGAGGCGATGTAGGAGATAACTTCATCATTGATCTCTTTTTTGAGCTGTCTTGCTTTGTGACGCAAAATTGCCTCTCTTGTTTCTACATCAGGGATACTAATATCACACACCATCCCCCCTTCGAAACGAGTCTTGAGCCGAACCTCTAGCCCCTTAATATCCTTCGGTGTTCGATCAGAGGTGAGAATTACCTGCTTCTTGTTTTGGTGGAGATGGTTAAAGGTGTGAAAAAATTCATCCTGAGTCCCCTCCTTACTAGAAAGAAATTGGATATCATCAATTAAAAGTAGGTCGACGTTGCGATAACGATTTTTAAAATCTTTGGCCTTACCAAATCCCTGACCAACAGCCTGGATGAAATCATTGATAAATGTTTCAGTGGAAACATAAAGCACTTTTTTATTAGGGTAATTCTTAAGCAATTCATGACCGACGGCTTGAATGAGATGAGTTTTGCCGAGACCGGAGTCACCATAAATATAGAGAGGATTATATTGTGAACCGGGACTAGCAGCGACGGCGATGGCGGCGGCATGAGCCAATTGATTGGATGGACCGACAATGAAGTTATCAAAGATATAATCGTCGTTTAGAGTAGTGTTTTGTGGTAATGGTTGGAGTGCGCTCTTAGTATTAGTTGGTGCAACTGGTTTTTCCACAGGCTTGTGGATAAGTTTGTCTTGGGAGAAAGTGATGATTTGGTCTGGTTGCGGTGTGGCTATCTTAAATTTTATGACCGGTGACTTCTCCTCGGTTTGTTTTTTAATCGCCGACTCAATCTCTTTGATATACTTTTTTTTAAGCCAATCCTCGACGAAGAAAGTTGGCACTCCGACTGTAAAAACGTTCTTTTTATAATCAAGAATGAAGGTGTTTTTAAACCAGGTTTCGAAGTTTGCTTTTGAAAGAGTGATTTGAAGCTCGCCAAGGATATTGCGCCAAAGTTCATTTAGGTCCATTGCTCACCTTTTGAATTTAATAAGTCTTTTTGAAATATAACAAGTTATCCACAGGCGATGCAATACGGCGGGTTTCGGGGTAAGCAAATTAACAGCTGAATAGTAGAAATTTCAGAACTTACGCACAGTAGAGCAAACTATAGTTTGTTGGAGATAAACAAAAATAATATAACTGCGCATTATCCAAACACGCTGAAGCGTAGCCTGTCAAATTGTAAACCAGGCTTCAGCCTAAAAACACAGCCTAAAGGCTGGTCTACAAAATTTACTGGAGCCCACGCTTTAGCGTGTTGCTAGCCGAACCAAAATTTAAGTTGAATTTTTATTATAAATGTGCTACAGTATTTCACGTTATGAAACCAACTTACAACCCAAACAAACGAAGACGTCAAAAGACCCATGGTTTTTTGAAAAGAATGGCGACTCTAAATGGTCGGCTTGTTCTTAAACGACGTCGCAACAAGAAGAGAAAAGTTCTCGCTGTCTAAAAAATGGGCTTCGGCCCTTTTTTAGTAAGTGCTCTTCTGTTAACGTGAAGTTATGTTAAAGAAAGTAAATCGTCTTCAAAAAGATAAAGATTTTGCCAAAGTGTTTCGCTCTAGTCGTCCAGTGGTCGCAGGTAATCTTAGTGTCAGAATGACAAAAAAAACCAACTCACAGCCGAGCCGGTTTGGTTTTGTGATTAGTAATAAAATCGAGAAGCGAGCAACTAGGCGCAATGCCCTGAAACGACGACTGCGATCAATGGTGCGAGATCTTGGGCTTAGCCCAGAGACCGGTTTTGATTTAGTAGTTATAGTGAGGCAAAATTACAACTACCCCTATGATTTTAATCAAATTAAAGCTGATCTGAGAGCCGCTTGCTTGAAATTAAATTTATTTAAACCATAATTTAGACAAAATAATATTGTTCGAGTCCGCCATCCGCCAACTGGCGGAGGCGGATCGAGAACTATTTCAGACTTCTTGGCTCCATTTCACTTCGCTCGAAGAATAAAAAATGCGAAAGTCCTGTAAAATGAAAAAAATATTAGTAAAAATTATTGAACTATACCAAAGAACTTTGTCACCTGATACCGGTTGGTTGAAGCATCGCCACCCAGTAGGATATTGCAAGTTCACGCCGACCTGTTCAGAGTATGCCAAACGTGCTATATTAAAACACGGCTCATTTAAGGGGCTAGTTCTTGGTACTTGGCGCGTTTTGCGTTGTAATCCCTGGAGCAAAGGTGGGGTTGATCCAGTCAAGTAAGACTAATGACCAAAGACTAAGGACAGTTAAATTTATAATTTTATTAATTTTTGCAAATTTGTAAAAGACAACCTCTTTAACCGATTAACTAATCAACCCTCTAAACAGTTTTATGAAAGCTTTTTTTTACACACTTCTCTATCAGCCGCTCTATAATTTATTGATATTGCTTGCGTGGCTGATCCCTGGTCATTCGATGGGTGTGGCGATTATTATTTTGACGATCATTATTCGTTTGATTTTGTTGCCCCAGTCATTGAAGGCGGCCAAGCTTCAGGTAAAGAACTTTGAGCTACAACCAAAGATTAATAAGATCCGGACTGAAATAAAAGACCAGAGAGAACAATCACAGGCCTTGATGGATCTTTATAAAGAAGAGGGTGTATCCCCTTTTGGTTCCTGTTTGCCACTTTTAATTCAACTTCCCCTACTGATAGTTTTGTATGAAGTTTTTCGTAAAGGCTTGGTGGCTATCAGTGTAAAGGATTTGTATTCGTTCGTGCCACACTCCTTCGCTATAAACAATTCATTTCTCGGTTTGAACTTAGCCAATAATGATCCATGGGTCTTGCCAATTATTGCTGGTCTGACACAGTTGGGACTATCTTTGATGATGATGCCGCCACAGCCCAAAAAAGAGGGTAAAAAAGCTGATCCGGCAGCAATGATGAGTCGTCAGATGACATATTTTTTACCACTGATGACGGTCTTTATCGGTCGTTCGATGCCATCGGCGCTGGTAATATATTGGATTATTACTACGCTCTTTAGTCTGGTACAGCAGTTTTATGTCAATAAAATTATCGCCAATGAAAAATTAAAAATTAAAAGCGGTGCTTTATCCGCGCCGATTAGTTCGACTGTATCTAAAAAACCGGCAAAACCAGATACCGCAAAGAAAAAAGATGATCTTTTGATGAAGATGATGAATAAACGTCTCGACAAGAAGGAAAAAAAGGCCGGCGTTAATGTCACTGTGCGAACAAAGAAGAAATAACCCCTCCCCTTTTCAAGGGGAGGTAGGGAGGGGTTTATGGACGAGACAAATAAAGTCTTTAATAAACATATTTATAAAACTCAAAGACAAATTCTGCGTCGCAGCATGCCAAATCCGGAACAAGTCGTCTGGTCTAGAATAAGACGCAAACAATTGAACGGATGCCGTTTTCGAAGACAGTACGGAGTAGAAAATTATGTAATTGATTTTTATTCTTCTGAACTAAGACTAGCGATCGAAATCGATGGAAATAACCATTTTACTAATAAAACAAAAAAGTTTGACAAGAAACGTCAGGCGTTTATTGAGTCGTATGGAATTAAATTTTTAAGATTTACAAATAAAGAAGTGACGGAAAATATTGATGGGGTATTAGGTGAAATATTAAAAATTGTCGAAACTATAAACCCCACCTAACCTCCCCTTGAAAATGGGAGGAAATGGCGGAAGGTAGAGGATTTGAACCTCTGAGGATCTTGCGACCCAACTGGTGTTCGAGACCAGCGCCATAAACCACTCGGCCAACCTTCCATAAATCCAGCTTATTCTAGCAAGTTTTGCTTTAATTTTCCACTGTCTTGTTTTATAATCAAGACAGAAAACACAAACGAGGGGTCAACGTGGTAAATATCAACGACACAATTTATTCTGTAAACAGGCAACAAGAAGAGCAACATGTCGAGGAGAGGGCAAAAAAACTAGGTTTGCTATATGCCAGCCTTGCTGGTTATCCGATGGTGAAGGAAGTGCTTGACCTTGTTCCCGAAGAAAAAGCGATCAGATTTCAAATCATTCCCTATCTCAAAATCGGCACAGCGGTGAAGATTGGGATCGTCAATCCGGATGATGAAGAGGTAAAAAATTTTATCAGTCAGCTGAGTGAGACGACAAAACTGACATTTACTCAGGTCTTGATTTCCACTACCAGTTTTTATCATGGAATCTCTTATTACGAAAAATTTCGTCAACAAGTCAGCGAGAAGGAAAAAGAAACTGCGCAGAAAGACGCGCCGCCGGAAGTAAACATTACTGACCTGAAATCAGCAGCCGAGGCAGCAAAGAAGGTTAATACCACAAAATTGCTCGATACTTTACTGATCGGAGCGATCCAGCTTGACGCCTCAGATATTCACTTTGAGCCGGCGGAAGATTCATTTCTGACTAGATACCGCGTTGATGATATTTTGCAGGATGTCGTCAGTTTGCCTCTCCCCCAGTACAAGCAACTGCTTTCTCGGATTAAATATATGTCTAAGCTGCGGATGGATATTTCTGATAAACCGCAAGATGGTCGTTTTTCTTTCGCCGGTCCGAAAAACACCGAGATTGATTTTCGTGTTTCTATTATGCCATCAGCTTTTGGTGAATCAATCGTCTTGCGCTTGCTTGGACAGGAGAAAGCAATCCTAACGCTTGCTAGTCTTGGTTTTCGTCAAGATGCCCTTTTGGAAATTCAAAAAGCCATTCATCGTCCCCACGGGATGATCTTGACATCCGGGCCGACCGGCTCCGGCAAATCCTCGACTCTCTACGCCGTTATCACTGAATTGAAAAAACCGGGCGTAAAGATCATTACACTGGAAGATCCGGTCGAATATAAAATCCCGGGAATTGAACAAAGCCAGGTGGAAACGGATAGCGGCTACACCTTTGCGCTTGGTCTAAAAGCCTCTCTGCGCCAGGATCCGAACATTTTGATGGTCGGTGAGATACGTGACCTGGAAACCGCCGAAATTGCTATCCAGGCGGCACTGACGGGTCACCTGCTTTTATCAACAATTCACGCCAACTCTGCGCCGGCTGTCTATGCTCGATTGCTTGAACTGGGCGCCAAACCGTTTCTTCTCTCCGGTTCGATAAACCTGATAATGGCACAGAGGC